>BNJT01002891.1_pt1 | contig 339918 bp, 582 predicted proteins | sample 8540491 | NCBI WGS metagenome assembly BNJT01 (sample SAMD00202455, study PRJDB9452) | human saliva metagenome | host: Homo sapiens | reverse complement strand
TTTGCTCTTTAACAATATATCAGACAATCTGTGTGGGCACTTGTTGATTGACTTGTTTTAAAAAATATTTTTTTAATTTTTGAAGTCTTAATAGGTGCTAACTAGAAATTCATAATACTTTTTTTAAGTAGTGACATTTTATGTCAGCAGTATTGAGCGATTGAACTTGAATTGAAGAGTTTGATCATGGCTCAGATTGAACGCTGGCGGCAGGCTTAACACATGCAAGTCGAACGGTAACATAAAGAAGCTTGCTTCTTTGATGACGAGTGGCGGACGGGTGAGTAATGCTTGGGAATCTAGCTTATGGAGGGGATAACTACGGGAAACTGTAGCTAATACCGCGTAATATCGAGAGATTAAAGTGTGGGACCTTCGGGCCACATGCCATAGGATGAGCCCAAGTGGGATTAGGTAGTTGGTGAGGTAAAGGCTCACCAAGCCGACGATCTCTAGCTGGTCTGAGAGGATGACCAGCCACACTGGGACTGAGACACGGCCCAGACTCCTACAGGGAGGCAGCAGTGGGGAATATTGCGCAATGGGGGCAACCCTGACGCAGCCATGCCGCGTGAATGAAGAAGGCCTTCAGGGTTGTAAAAAGTTCTTTCGGTAGCGAGGAAGGCATTTAGTTTAATAGACTAGGGTGATTGACGTTAACTACAGAAGAAGCACCAGCTAACTCCGTGCCAGCAGCCGCGGTAATACGGAGGGTGCGAGCGTTAATCGGAATAACTGGGCGTAAAGGGCACGCAGGCGGTGACTTAAGTGAGGTGTGAAAGCCCCGGGCTTAACCTGGGGAATTGCATTTCATACTGGGTCGCTAGAGTACTTTAGGGAGGGTAGAATTCCACGTGTAGCGGTGAAATGCGTAGAGATGTGGAGGAATACCGAAGGCGAAGGCAGCCCCTTGGGAATGTACTGACGCTCATGTGCGAAAGCGTGGGGAGCAAACAGGATTAGATACCCTGGTAGTCCACGCTGTAAACGATGTCGATTTGGGGGTTGAACTTTAAGTTTGGCGCCCGTAGCTAGCGTGATAAATCGACCGCCTGGGGAGTACGGCCGCAAGGTTAAAAACTCAAATGAATTGACGGGGGCCCGCACAAGCGGTGGAGCATGTGGTTTAATTCGATGCAACGCGAAGAACCTTACCTACTCTTGACATCCAGAGAACATTCCAGAGATGGATTGGTGCCTTCGGGAACTCTGAGACAGGTGCTGCATGGCTGTCGTCAGCTCGTGTTGTGAAATGTTGGGTTAAGTCCCGCAACGAGCGCAACCCTTATCCTTTGTTGCCAGCGATTCGGTCGGGAACTCAAAGAGACTGCCGGTGATAAACCGGAGGAAGGTGGGGATGACGTCAAGTCATCATGGCCCTTACGAGTAGGGCTACACACGTGCTACAATGGCGTATACAGAGGGAAGCGATAGTGCGAGCTGGAGCGAATCTCACAAAGTACGTCTAAGTCCGGATTGGAGTCTGCAACTCGACTCCATGAAGTCGGAATCGCTAGTAATCGCAAATCAGAATGTTGCGGTGAATACGTTCCCGGGCCTTGTACACACCGCCCGTCACACCATGGGAGTGGGTTGTACCAGAAGTAGATAGCTTAACCTTCGGGAGGGCGTTTACCACGGTATGATTCATGACTGGGGTGAAGTCGTAACAAGGTAACCGTAGGGGAACCTGCGGTTGGATCACCTCCTTACCAAAAACGAGAGACAATAAGTGTCCACACAGATTGATTGATATATTGTCGAAAATGAATGAAGAGAGAAAAGTGCGTAAGCAAAATGTAAGATAGAGTATCTTTATTTGTTGTCCCCATCGTCTAGAGGCCTAGGACATCGCCCTTTCACGGCGGTAACCGGGGTTCGAATCCCCGTGGGGACGCCAAATAAAGATAACTTTATTATCTTCTGTTCTTTAACAACCAGGAAACAAGCTGAAAAACTGAAGAGACTTTCAAGTCCTTTTAAGGATAAGAAAAAGTCTGAGTAAGAATAAAATCTTGATTGAACAAAAGCAATCAAGTGTTTAGTTGAAAACACAACATCAAGAATTTTTGAGGTTGTATAGTTAAGTGACTAAGCGTACAAGGTGGATGCCTTGGCAATCAGAGGCGATGAAGGACGTGCTAATCTGCGAAAAGCTTGGATGAGTCGATAAGAGGCGTTTAATCCAAGATATCCGAATGGGAAACCCAGTAGATGAAGAATCTACTATCACTTACTGAATACATAGGGTAAGTGAGGCAAACCAGGAGAACTGAAACATCTAAGTACCCCGAGGAAAAGAAATCAACCGAGATTTCGTTAGTAGCGGCGAGCGAACGCGAAGGAGCCTGTTAGTGATAATGACAGAGACAGAGGAACAAGCTGGGAAGCTTGGCGATACAGGAGTGATAGCCCCGTACTCGAAGTCAGGTCATGGTACTAAGCTAACGATAAGTAGGGCGGGACACGTGATATCCTGTTTGAAGATGGGGGACCATCCTCCAAGGCTAAATACTCCTGATTGACCGATAGTGAACCAGTACTGTGAAGGAAAGGCGAAAAAGAACCCCAGTGAGGGGTGAAATAGAACCTGAAACCTTGTACGTACAAGCGGTGGGAGCCCTTTAAGGGTGACTGCGTACCTTTTGTATAATGGGTCAGCGACTTATATTTTTGTAGCGAGGTTAACCGAATAGGGGAGCCGAAGGAAACCGAGTCTTAACTGGGCGAATAGTTGCAAGGTATGGACCCGAAACCCGGTGATCTAGCCATGGGCAGGTTGAAGGTTGGGTAACACTAACTGGAGGACCGAGACCGACTAATGTTGAAAAAAATTAGCGGATGACTTGTGGCTGGGGGTGAAAGGCCAATCAAACCGGGAGATAGCTGGTTCTCCCCGAAATCTATTTAGGTAGAGCCTTGAGCGGACACCTTCGGGGTAGAGCACTGTTTCGGCTAGGGGTCCATCCCGGATTACCAACCCGATGCAAACTACGAATACCGAAGAGTGATACTCAGGAGACACACGGCGGGTGCTAACGTCCGTCGTGGAGAGAAACAACCCAGACCGCCAGCTAAGGTCCCAAAGTCTATATTAAGTGGGAAACGAAGTGGGAAGGCTTAGACAGCTAGGATGTTGGCTTAGAAGCAGCCATCATTTAAAGAAAGCGTAATAGCTCACTAGTCGAGTCGGCCTGCGCGGAAGATGTAACAGGGGCTCAAATATAGCGCCGAAGCTGCGGCATCAGACGAAAGTCTGTTGGGTAGGGGAGCGTTCTGTAAGCGGATGAGAAGGTGAATCGAGGAGGTTTGCTGGACGTATCAGAAGTGCGAATGCTGACATAAGTAACGATAAAACGGGTGAAAAACCCGTTCGCCGGAAGACCAAGGGTTCCTGTCCAACGTTAATCGGGGCAGGGGTGAGTCGGCCCCTAAGGCGAGGCTGAAAAGCGTAGTCGATGGAAACGGGTTAATATTCCCGTACTTGGATAAACTGCGATGTGGGGACGGAGCAGGTTGAGGTTATCGCACTGTTGGATATGTGCGTTTAAGTTTGTAGGTGGGAAGTTTAGGCAAATCCGGACTTCTATTAAACACTGAGAGATGATGACGAGGCTCTACGGAGCTGAAGTAACCGATACCACACTTCCAGGAAAAAGCCACTAAGCTTCAGGTTTATCTAAACCGTACTGAAAACCGACACAGGGTGGTCAGGTAGAGAATACTCAGGCGCTTGAGAGAACTCGGGTGAAGGAACTAGGGCAAAAATAGCACCGTAACTTCGGGAGAAGGTGCGCCGGCGTAGATGTAGTCCCTTGCGGATGAAGGTTGAACCGGTCGAAGATACCAGCTGGCTGCAACTGTTTATTAAAAACACAGCACTCTGCAAACACGAAAGTGGACGTATAGGGGTGTGATGCCTGCCCGGTGCTGGAAGGTTAATTGATGGTGTAATCGAAGAGAAGCTCCTGATCGAAGCCCCAGTAAACGGCGGCCGTAACTATAACGGTCCTAAAGGTAGCGAAAATTCCTTGTCAGGGTAAGTTCCGACCTGCACGAATGGCATAATGATGGCCAGGCTGTCTCCACCCGAGACTCAGTGAAATTGAAATCGCCGTGAAGATGCGGTGTACCCGCGGCTAGACGGAAAGACCCCGTGAACCTTTACTATAGCTTGACACTGAACATTGAATTTTTGATGTGTAGGATAGGGTGGGAGCCTTTGAAGCAGTCACGCCAGTGATTGTGGAGGCGTCCTTGAAATACCACCCTTTAACGTTTGATGTTCTAACGAAGATTACGAAACGTGGTCTCGGACGGTGTCTGGTGGGTAGTTTGACTGGGGCGGTCTCCTCCCAAAGAGTAACGGAGGAGCACGAAGGTTTGCTAATGACGGTCGGACATCGTCAGGTTAGTGCAATGGTATAAGCAAGCTTAACTGCGAGACAGACAAGTCGAGCAGGTACGAAAAGTGAGTCATAGTGATCCGGTGGTTCTGAATGGAAGGGCCATCGCTCAACGGATAAAAAGGTACTCCGGGGATAACAGGCTGATACCGCCCAAGAGTTCATATCGACGGCGGTGTTTGGCACCTCGATGTCGGCTCATCACATCCTGGGGCTGAAGTAGGGTCCCAAAGGGTATGGCTGTTCGCCATTTAAAAGTGGTACGCGAGCTGGGTTTTAGAACGTCGTGAGACAGTTCGGTCCCTATCTGCCGTGGGCGTTGGAGAATTGGTTGGGGCTGCTCCTAGTACGAGAGGACCGGGTGGACGCACCACTGGTGTTCAGTTGTGTCGCCAGACGCATTGCCGGGTAGCTAAGTGCGGAAGAGATAAGTGCTGAAAGCATCTAAGCACGAAACTTGCCAAGAGATGAGTTCTCCCAGATTTAAAAATCTGTAAGGGTTGTTTAAGACTAAGACGTAGATAGGGCATGGTGTGTAAGCGGTGCGAGCCGTTGAGCTAACATGTACTAATTGCCCGAGAGCTTAACTATACAACGCTCAAGGGTTTTTGGGTGTTGAGAAGACGAAAGAAACTCAGAAGAAGAGAGAAGAAGAAAGTTTTTGAAGGTTATCAGCTTGTTTTGGTTGTGAGCGCTAGAGATAGCGGAACAGAAAGAGAAAAAGTTATTAAAGGAATAATCCTGGCGGCGATAGAGCGGTGGTCCCACCTGACCCCATACCGAACTCAGAAGTGAAACGCCGATGCGCCGATGGTAGTGTGGGGCTTCCCCATGTGAGAGTAGGACACCGCCAGGTACTTTTTTTATTTTGTTAGTTTATTTTTAGAGTAAATTAACAAAATAAAAAAATTTTTAACAGCAACAGTGCAATGGTCCCACCTGAATCCATATCGAACTCAGAAGTGAAACATTGTTACGCCGATGGTAGTGTGGGGCTTCCCCATGTGAGAGTAGGTCACTGCCAATTATACCTCATTTAGCGGAGTGGTAGTTCAGCTGGTTAGAATACCTGCCTGTCACGCAGGGGGTCGCGGGTTCGAGTCCCGTCCATTCCGCCAATTCTTAATACCAATAGGGGCGTAGTTCAATTGGTAGAGCACCGGTCTCCAAAACCGGGTGTTGGGAGTTCGAGCCTCTCCGCCCCTGCCATCATTTCATATAAAATTATCTTTAATTTTTTTAAGAATATTGTCTATTTTGCTATTCGTTTTATACTAATCGCATTTTTAGTATTTCAGAGATATTCTTATGCATTATTCCATTCAAGATTTTATCCAATTAATTGCGCAATTACGTAATCCTAATGGCGGTTGTCCTTGGGATCTTAAACAAAATTATGAATCAATGATTCCCTGTTTAACCGAAGAAACTTATGAAGTCATTGATGCCATCAAAAGAAAGACATTGCTAATTTAAGGGAAGAGCTTGGCGATCTTTTTATTACAGGTTGTATTTTTCAGTCAGCTTGCTTCTGAAGATGGTTATTTCACATTTGATGATGTTCTTAATGATATTTCTAAAAAGATTGTGCGTCGTCATCCTCATGTGTTTGGTGATGCAACAGCTGGAAATGAAGAAGAGGCATTAGCTCGTTGGAATAGTATCAAAGCACAAGAGAAATCAGTTCAAGAAAAAAACGTTCTATTTTAGATGATATTCCGAATGCTTTTCCTGCATTGCTAAGAGCACAAAAAAATGCAAAAAAACAATGTTCAAAGATTGGGTTTGATTGGGATGATGTTGAACCTGTATTAGCAAAAGTTGAAGAAGAATTGCAAGAAGTTCGGGATGAAATCAATCAAACGCCTCGCAATCAAGAAAAAAATAGAAGAGGAAATCGAGGGATTTATTTTTCGCAACGGTTAATTTGTCTCGTCATCTCAAATGTAATGCAGAAGAGGCTTTGCGTAAGGCGAATAATAAATTTGAACAACGTTTTCGTAAAGTAGAAGAAAAAAAGCATTGGAACGAGGTTCATCAGTTAAAGATCTGTCTTTAATCGAAATGGATATCCTATGGGATGAAGTGAAAAGAGAAGAAAAATAATTGAAATGGCAGAGGATGTTCTCCTCTGCCATTTTTTATTTTATAGCATGGATAAGTAACATATAGGCACTAATCACCAATAAATATCATCGTATAGGTACAAGGGGCAATTTAACTCAGCAACCTTTAACAGAGATTGTGTTTTCCAGTAAACAACAGCAATTCGGTTTAGAAAAATCACAAAAATTGACCGCACTTTGCCGTCATTGTGAGTTTCGTAAACTCTGTTATGGCGGTTGCCCGAAACATCGTTTTGTTTCTCTCGAAAATGAACCCAATCTACATAATTATTTATGTACCTCTTATCGTTATTTCTTTGAACAAACGGCACCTTATATGCAAGCCATGGTCCGTCAAATTCGGTTACATCCATCAGCCGCTTAAGGTAGAATAGCGACTTTCTATTTTACTTTTTGATTGATATGAATCCTTGGACATTACTCGCTATTTCGATTTGCCTTGAAATTGTGGCAACGAATTTGTTAAAAGTCAGCGATGAGCTTTACCAAACTTTTACCTACAATAGGCTCATTAACCTTATATGCCATTTCATTTTATTTTTGTCTCTCTTGTATTCCGCACACTTTCCGTGGGCTTGGTTTACGCTCATTTGGTCGGGAGTTGGCATTGTTTTGACGGCCATTGTGGCGTATTTCGCTTTTGGTCAGAAAAATAGATACCGCTGGGCTGATTGGTATGGCATTGATTATCAGCGGTGTTTTTAGTGATTAACTTGTTTTTCTCAAACAGGGCATTAATCCTCCAAATGAAATGTGGTCAAAGCTCACAAATTTTATTTTTTTCAAAAATAAAAATTATGTTGGCAATCAATTCATCGCTATAATTCTCCGGCATTTTTAACCGCACTTTGTGCAACTTTAAAGAAATTCTATGAAAAAATTACTTTGCTCATTATTTGCGCTTTCTGCAATTAGCACTGCAATGGCACAGAAGTAAATATTAAAAATATTGGGTACCTCTGATATTCATGGTCGCGTTGTACCTTGGAGCTATGGCGCAGACGTAGAAGACAAATCTGGTTCTTATGCGCAAATCGCAACTTATGTGAAAGATGTGCGTAAAAAAACAACAAAAAAACGTGGTATTAGTGGATGTAGGCGATGCGATCCAAGATAACCAAGTTGATGTGTTCGCAAAAGATAAAAAAATATTACAAAGATCACCCAATTCCAAAAAGTATTAAATGAAATGAAATACGACGTTTTCGTACTCGGTAACCACGAGTTTAACTTTGGGATGAAAGCATTAGATGAAATCTTAAAAAGATATCAAAGCGAAAAAAATTAACCGCAAACTTCTATTATAAGAAAAACGATAAACGTTATATTGATGCAACAACCATCATCGAAAAAGATGGCGTGAAACTAGGGATTATCGGTTTAAGTACCCCCATGTCAGCAAAATTTGAAGAAGACACGGGCAACTTAAAAGACATGAAATTTACTTCACCAACGGAAGAAGCACGTACACAAGTTGAGAAGTTAAAAGCGAAAGGTGTCGATGCAATTATTGTTATCGCTCACATGGGTATCGACAATGAAAACAAGATTCCTGACACCGGTATGCGTGATGTAATCAATGCGGTAGACGGCATTGATGTGGTCATCGCAGGCCACATGCACAAAGATGTACCAAGTGAAACCATTAAAAAAATACACTAATCACTGAACCACACCGTTACGGTACCGTGGTATCTGAAGTGGATCTCACTTTTTGATATCAATGATAAAAAAGAAGTGAAATTGGTGAAGAAAGAATCTAAAACCGTTCCAGTTAAAGAACTTGAAGCGGATAAGAAAATTGCCGAAATCTATAAACCTTATCATGAGAAATTACGTGAATTAAACAATGTGGTGATTGGTCAAACCGAAAAATGAAATGGTGCCACAAGAGACCAAACACGGTGTATCAGCGGCATTCTCAAAAGATACGGGTTTATCTTCATTCATTAATGATGTTGAACAACATTATAGCGGTGCAGATGTGGTGACTTTCTCTTTTGACCACCAAAAAGCACGCATGAATAAAGGCGATATCAAGAAAAAAGACATCATCTTTAACTATCGTTATGCAGGTGGTGATGTCACCGTTTATGAACTGACCGGTAAAACAATTGAAAGAATATATGGAATGGTCGGCTAACTACTTCGATACTATTCAACCGGGTGACACCGAATACCGTTACAATGCGGAACGTAAAAAAATCAAAAATATGTGACTTACGACATTTTCGGTGGCGTAAATTACAAAAATTGACTTACGTAATCCACAAGGTAGCAAAAATCGTTGATTTAACCCTTGCTGACGGCAAACTCGGTAACTGATGATATGAAATTAAAAGTAGGTATGAACTCATATCGTTTCGCTCAGTTAAACGGTAAAGGTGGTATTTGGGAAGGCCAACAAATTCCGGTACTTTTGGGAATCTAAAAGTCGCAATGGGCCGTGAAAAAGGCACGATCCAAAATATGATGATCGATTACATCACCAACGTGAAGAAAGGCAAAATCGATGGTCAATCTCACAACCGTTGGGAAATCATTGGATTAAACTAATCGATCCTTTTAAAATACAATAAAAACCAACCGCACTTTGAGACAATTGAATCAAGTGCGGTTATTTTTCTTTGTTTTCAGATAAAACTTGTAAATAATCAAGGTAAAATTGAGCTCAACGTAGTAAACTACAAGCACTTTTTATCCTTTAGGAGATGACAAATGAAACCTTATTTAATCGCCCCTTCTATCCTTTCTGCAGATCTTGCTCGTCTTGGTGATGATGTGCAAAACGTGTTGAATGCCGGTGCGGATGTGATTCATTTTGATGTAATGGATAATCACTATGTGCCGAATTTAACCTTTGGCCCAGCCGTGTGTAAAGCTTTGCGTGATTACGGTATTAAAGCACCGATTGACGTGCATTTAATGAGTGAAACCAGTCGATCGTATCATTCCTGATTTTGCCAAAGCAGGTGCGGATTACATTACCTTTCATCCTGAAGCCAGTGAACATATTGACCGCTCTTTACAGCTCATTCGTGATCACGGTTGCAAATCAGGTTTAGTGTTTAATCCAGCGACGCCATTAAGTTATTTGGATTATGTCTTAGATAAAGTGGATGTGATCTTGTTAATGTCCGTGAATCCAGGATTTGGTGGACAATCCTTTTTACCTTCCACATTGAAAAAATTACAACAGGCACGTCGTCTGATTGATGAAAGCGGTTTAGATATTCGTTTAGAAATCGATGGTGGCGTCAAAGTGGATAATATTGCAGAAATCGCCGCAGCCGGTGCAGATATGTTTGTGGCAGGCTCAGCGATTTTTGGTAAACCAGATTATAAACAAATCATTGATCAAATGCGTGCGCAGTTAGCTTCAGTTAAATAGATGGTAGTGAGAATGAAGACTCAATTTAAAGTTATCGGTTTTTGATTTAGACGGTACGCTTGTGAATAGCTTGCCGGATTTAGCGTTATCTGTGAATTCTGCTTTTAGCAGACTTTGATTTACCCCAAGCACCAGAAGAGTTAGTGTTAACTTGGATTGGTAATGGGGCGCCTGTGATTGATTGCTCGCGCTTTAGAATGGGCAAAAGTACAAACAGGTAAAGACTTTTCAGATGCAGAAATGGAGCAAGTGAAAGAGCGTTTTAATGTGTATTACGCGGAGAATCTTTGCAATGTGAGTCGTTTATATCCAAATGTGAAAGAAACATTGGAAACTTTGAAAGCTCGTGATTATACCTTAGCCGTGGTAACGAACAAACCAACTCGCCATGTTCAGCCAGTATTGGCGGCATTTGGCATCGATCATTTATTCAGTGAAATGCTTGGAGGACAATCATTACCCGCGATTAAACCACATCCAGGCCCATTATATTATTTATGCGGTAAATTTGGCGTAGAACCTCGCCAAGTGTTGTTTTATAGGTGACTCTCGAAATGACATTCTCGCCGCACATTCAGCAGGTTGTCCAGCTGTGGGTTTAACTTACGGTTACAACTACAACATTCCAATTGCGGAATCAAATCCAGATTGGGTGTTTGATGACTTTTGCGAAGTTATTAGAGATTCTTTAATTGATGATTAAAAAAGGAGATTGAAGCATACACTTCAATCTCCTTTTTTTAATATTGATTAGTAATTGCTTGAGGTATTACCAGAAACACCCGTTACAATCGCAATGCCTGCGCTTGCGCCAATTCGAGTAGCTCCCGCTTTAATCATCGCTAGTGCGGTTTGAGTATCACGAATACCGCCAGAGGCTTTCACGCCAATGTTGCCTACCGTTTTCTTCATTAATGCCACATCTTCTACGGTTGCGCCGCCTTTATTGAAACCCGTTGAGGTTTTAACGAATGCTACACCTAATGCTTTACAGATTTCACAGGCTTTTACGATTTCTTCTTTGGTGAGTAAGCACGTTTCTAAAATCACTTTAAGTGGCACGCCATGACAAGCGGTTAATACAGCTTGAATGTCGTCTTTACAGCATCCCATTTATTTGATTTAATCAAGCCGATATTAATTACCATATCAATTTCACCCGCACCCGCTTTGATGGCTTCTTGGGTTTCAAACAACTTTGACAGAGGATAAGTTGGCACCAAGTGGGAAACCAACAACCGTACAAATTTTGACGTTTGAGCCAGCGAGTTTTTCTTTGGCTAAAGGAATATAACCTGAATTAATGCAGACTGAATAAAAGCCGTACTGAATGGCTTCATCACAGAGTTTAAGAATATCTTGTTCTGTTTTTTTCAGCAGTAAGGGCCGTGTGATCAATATATTGTGCTAATTGTTTTACTATCCATATTTTTTTCTCCTTATTAAATGATGTGGTTATCATAGCAAAAATATCTGTAATTTTGACCGCACTTTTCTGATCGATTACAATCCATTTATCCTGAGATCATGAAATTTTTATTGTGAAACTTAAAACATTCTTAAAAAAATGCGATTTCGCTCCTGCTGACGTTGATTATCGTAAGCAGTATTCTCGATTTTATTCGTAAACCCAATATTCCACCTGAAATCAATGCGACTGCACTTTATGATTTACAGGGGAATGCCTTCTTTTACCCCAATTAGATCAATCTAAGCCGACGATCATTTACTTCTGGGGAAGTTGGTGTGGTTATTGTCGTTATACTTCTCCAGCAATTAATTCACTTTCAGAAGAAGGCTATCCGGTAGTCTCTGTTGCGCTACGTTCGGGGACAAATAAGGACGTGGAGGATTATTTGCAAACCCATCACTACCAGTTTACAACGGTGAATGATCCTCAAGGCAAGATTGCCGATCAATGGCAGGTGAATGTGACACCAACAATTATTATTTTAAATAAAGGAAAAATGGATTTGGCTACAATGGGCTGGACAAGTTACTGGGGCTTAAAAAGTGCGGTTGTTTTTCACCGAGTTTTTTTGGCTAAGCGGTACAAAATCTATTACAATACACAGACTTATTTTAAAGAGGACAGAATTATGATTATCGTAACAGGTGGCGCCGGTTTTATCGGCAGTAATATCGTTAAAGCATTAAACGATATGGGACGCAAAGATATTTTAGTGGTGGATAACTTAAAAGACGGGACTAAATTCATTAACTTAGTGGATCTTGATATCGCAGATTACTGCGATAAAGAAGACTTCATTGCGTCAATTATTGCAGGTGATGATTTAGGTGATATCGATGCGGTATTCCATGAAGGCGCTTGCTCTGCGACCACTGAATGGGACGGCAAATACATCATGCATAATAACTACGAATATTCAAAAGAGTTATTGCATTACTGTTTAGATCGTCAAATTCCGTTCTTGTATGCATCAAGTGCGGCAACTTATGGCGACAAAACTGAATTCCGTGAAGAGCGTGAATTTGAAGGCCCATTGAATGTGTATGGTTATTCTAAATTCTTATTCGACCAATATGTACGAGCAATTTTACCTGAAGCACAATCACCCAGTATGTGGTTTCCGTTATTTCAACGTGTATGGTCCGCGTGAAGGCCACAAAGGTTCAATGGCGAGTGTGGCATTCCACTTAAATAACCAAATCCTAAAAGGCGAGAATCCAAAATTATTTGCTGGCAGTGAACACTTCCGCCGTGATTTCGTTTATGTGGGCGATGTGGCACAAGTGAACATTTGGTGCTGGCAAAACGGCATTTCGGGTATCTTCAACTGCGGTACTGGCAATGCAGAGTCTTTCGCTGAAGTGGCGAAAGCGGTGATTAAATTCCACGGCAAAGGTGCAGTGGAAACCATTCCATTCCCAGAGCACTTGAAATCTCGCTATCAAGAATATACGCAAGCAGATTTAACTAAACTCCGCGCAACTGGCTACGACAAACCATTTAAAACTGTCGCGGAAGGTGTGGCTGAGTATATGGCGTGGTTAAATAAATAAAAAAATATTGAACAAATAATGTCGTTCAATACTAGAAAATGAATAAAAGTGCGGTTAAAATTGGTCTTATTTTTAGCTGCACTTTTTGTTATAAGGTCAAACATGAATATTTTTAATTATCGGCCCATCTTGGGTCGGCGATATGATGATGTCACACAGTTTGTATCAACAACTTAAACTGCAATATCCCCATTGCCAAATTGATGTGATGGCACCGAATTGGTGTAAACCGCTTTTAGCCCGTATGCCAGAAGTGTGTCATGCCATTGAAATGCCTCTTGGGCACGGCAAGTTTGCCTTATGCGAACGCTATCGTTTAGAGTAAGGCATTACGCAATCAATATGATATGGCGATTGTGTTACCAAACTCCTTGAAGTCAGCCTTTATTCCTGTCTTTGCAAAAAATTGCGGTGCGTCGTGGCTGGAAAGGGGAAAGCCGTTATTTTCTTACTTAACGATTTACGCAATAACAAACGTGATTACCCAATGATGGTGCAACGTTATGTGGCGTTAGCTTTTTGAGCAAAATGCAGTACCGAAAGCGGCAGATATTCCTGTTCTAAAACCTTATTTAACCGTTGAACCCACTCAACAAGCGGAAACCTTAAAAAACTTTGAAAAACAGACCGCACTTTTAGGCGAGCGTCCGATTATCGGTTTCTGTCCAGGGGCTGAATTTGGTCCAGCTAAACGTTGGCCGCATTATCATTATGCTAAATTGGCAGAAATGCTCATTGAAAAAGGCTATGCGGTAGAATTATTTGGTTCACCAAAAAGATGTGGAAGCAGGAGAGCAAATTCGCAATGCATTGCCTGTTGAACTTCAACCATTCTGTTTGAATTTGGCAGGGCAAACGAATCTGAACCAAGCCGTGGATTTAATTGCTCACTGTACGGCAGTGGTGAGTAATGATAGCGGCTTAATGCATATTGCCGCTGCGACAGGCTCGTCCATTGGTTGCACTTTATGGCCCAACGAGCCCAACTTATACGCCACCATTATCAGATAAAGCCGTGATTATTCGTTTAATTGAAGGCGACTTAATTAAAGTGCGTAAAAGCACAGATAGCTCGGAAGGGTATCATCAAAGTTTGATTGATATTACACCAGAAAAAGTGGTAGAAAAAAATTGACCGCACTTTTAGACATTTAAGAAAGAGAGAATATAAAATGGAAATTACCTATCAAACCGTATTAGATAAAAAAATTATACTAAGGCAGTAAAAAAAATAAGCCGTGATATTTATAAGCACAATAAGTTTTTTAAAGTGATGCGGCTTGGCGATTTTTTATTATATTTATTCTTCTTGTTGCCAAGTATTTTTCTTGCTTTTGAACTGATGGATTGGGGAGAGTATTTATATGATTGCTATGAAAATATCTTGGCCTATTATGCGGGATATATATTATTTGCTATCTCAATGCTTTCTTTTTTCTATGCAGTTTTGATACGACCTTATTTAAATACCAAAGCTTTTCAAAGCCAAGTATATGGGGAAGTTAATAAGGAAAAAAGAACCATACGAATTCAAGAAGATGGTTTATGTTCTGAAATAGCGCTCTGCCAAACTTTTATATAATTATCGGTACATTCATCATATCGAAAAATCATTATGGTTACTTAATGATTCGAGTTGATACAGGCTTGTTTTTCTTAATTCCTCATTCAGCCTTTCAAGATGATGCTCATCGAGAAGCATTTGAAGCCGCTTTACGAGAAAAAATCAAAGCTTACCAAGCAGAGCCTTTAAGTAAATAGAAAAGGCCTAACAGGATATGTTAATGATATGAACCCTCTCGCATACACTTACAATTAATTGGAATGGTGATTTTATGGGGCGCCTCTTGGCCTTGGGGACGAGTGGTTGCCCAAGCCATGCCGACATTTGTTGCCTCAAGTGTTCGCTTTTTCTTTGCTATCATTCCATTAATTATTTGGTTGTATGCAGCAAATCGATTTAAATATGCTAAACAACTGCGACCTAATCAATGGGTTAGCTTACTGTTAACAGCCTTGCTCGGCATTTTTGGGTATTCAACTTTCTTTATTTGGGGATTGAAATATGTGCCAGCAGGGGCAAGGAACGATGGTGGTCGCTTCTAATCCCGTCTTTACGATGTTTTTTGCGATTTTATTATTTAAAGAAAAATGGAATCGCTGGGTTGTATTAGGGATGATTATTGCCATTAGCGGATCTTTATTGGCGATGACAAAAGGAAATCCAACGCATCTCTTACAAAATTTTGGATTCGGTCAAATGTTATTGCTTTGTGCTTTAGTTTGCTGGGTTGCTTATACTTTATTGGCTCGTAAAGTATTAATCGGAATTGATTCTCTCACCGCCACCACAATTTCTTCTATTTTTGGTTTTATTATGCTGACGTTGGCAGCATTATGGACGGAAAGTGCAGATGGTTGGGCTACTGTGTTGCAATTAAATGGAACACAATGGTTTAGCTTGCTCGGTCTTGCATTTGGTGCAACGGTATTGGCTTATGCATGGTATTTTGATGGTGTGAAACACTTAGGGGCAGGCAATGCTTCGGCTTACATTATTCTTGTGCCGATTTTTAGGCATTTTATTTTCAGCCGTTTGGTTGAATGAACAAGTGGATTCCTCCTTAATTATTGGAGGCATTTTAGCTGTATCAGGGCTTGGAATTATGCATTGGGGAAGAAGGTTGATTAAATGAAAGTATGTGTGATTAAGACTTCCTCTATGGGGGATGTAATTCATACTTTGCCGGCATTGACTGATGCACAGCGTGCTATTCCTAATCTCTCTATTGATTGGGTGGTGGAAGAGAATTTTGCAGAAATCCCACGTTGGCATTCGGCAGTGAATCAAATCATTCCAATTGCTTTAAGACGTTGGCGAAAATCGCCTTTTTCAGCTCAAACAAAAAACGAATGAAATCTTACCGCACTTTATTACAAGCCAATCAATATGATGCCGTGATTGACGCGCAAGGGCTTTTTAAGAGCGCTTTTTGCGACACGATTAGCTAATGGCGTCAAACATGGCTATGATCGCAAGAGTATCCGTGAGCCGATAGCTTCCTTGTTCTACGATAAAAAATATGCGATTTCTTATCAACAACATGCGGTAGAACGTATTCGTCAACTTTTTGCACAAGCCTTATCTTATCCATTACCGAAAGAGAAAGGGAATTATGACATTGCGCGTCATTTTATTTCCGCAGATTCTATCGAACCTTACGTGATCTTTTTTCATTCTACGACAAGAGATGAAAAGCATTGGCCAAAAACATGAATGGCGAAATTTAATTGAAAAAAACTGACCGCACTTTCTGTTCAAGTTCGTTTACCTTGGGGAAATGAAAAAGAAAAGGCGAGAAACAGAGCGATTAGCAGTAGGTTTATCTCATGTAGTCGTTTTGCCTAAACTTTCATTAAATGAATTGGCTTACCAAATAGCTAATGCGAAAGCCGTGGTATCAGTAGACACAGGGCTTGCTCATTTAACGGCAGCACTGGATAAACCTAATATTACGCTTTATGGCGCAACTGATCCGACCTTAATTGGCAGTTATGGTAAAAATCAACATTATTTAACGGCTAGTTCAATGGAAAATATTAAGTCAGATCAAGTGTTTTCAATGCTAAATTTATTAATTAAATAGGTGATAAAATAATCAAAAAAATATTTATCTGAATTGATTTTAGTCAAAATATTGCTTATTTTCTGATAGTTGGAATAATTTAAGGTTGACCATTCTAGTCGTAGTGTATAGACTGAAAAAAAGTTCAATTTTTAATTAACTTTAAATAATAAGGAAAGCGTTATGAAAAAACACTTCTTGCTTTATCTGTAGCTGCATTAGCAGCAGGTTCTGCACAAGCTTATAACTTCCATGTTGACCAAACTGGTACTGGATGTTGATTTCTATGGTTCTTTTGCGTGTTAAATGGGAAAGTACCTCTAACAAAAACTAACTATGTAGCGGGTGGTGAAAGCAAAGAGCACATCAACCACGCAGTAGACAACAATGGTTCACGTTTTGGTATTAAATTAAAACAAAGTTTAGGCGGTGATTTCTACGCATTAGGCCGTGCTGAATGGCGTATGCGTGGTGAAGCTCCTTCACAACATGATTTTGACCATGTTTATACTCACTTCCTTTACGCAGGTATTGGCCACAAACAATTCGGTGAGTTAACTTACGGTAACATGCCTACTATTACTGATGAAGTAAAACAAACCGACTTAGCAAATACTTACAGCTTATCTGATGGCTTATTAGATGGCTCTGCTCGCCGCGTAGCACAATATACATACAACGGTAACTACGGTTCCAATAAAGTGAAATTTGGTGCGTACTACGGTGGTTCAAGCAAACGTAGCATGAAAAACCTTGATTTAGCAAATAAACGTAAAAATGCTTGGGGTACAGGTCTTATCTTCAATCATGCAATTGACAGTATCCAAAATGTAACTGTTGCAGCAGGTTTCACTCGTGAAATTTCTGAAAACGGAAACAACACTTCATTATTCCGTAATGCGTATGGATTAGGTTTAGCGTATAACTTCGTTCATACGACTTACGGTGTAGATTTAGAGCGTCAAGTGACTAAAAATCAAGGTGACAAACGCATTAAAAATGAAGTGCGTGCTGTTATTCGTCAAGGTTTAAACGAAGATTGGAACGTTTATGCAATGTATGCATATAAAACAGATAAACACAGTAATAATACAGATAGAACTCGCCAATTTATGGTAGGTACTGAATACTATGTGTTTAACCAAGGTTCTTTAAAAGTGAAACCATTCTTAGAATGGCAAGCAACTCGTACTAAATACGAAAACAGCGCTGTAGATCGTAGCCGTGATTTCAAAACTGTTATCGGTTTACGTGCATACTGGTAATTTATCAGTTTAATCTTATAAAATCGAGCGGATAGTGAAAGCTATCCGCTTTTCTTTTTGCTTGTAATTTTGATTTTCATCCCCATAATACTGCACAGGCTAAAAGTGCGGTAACAAAAATGCTGTTTTTTGAATATTGATTTCAGCACTAGAGATGAAAAATCAGATAAACCACTCACAATTTATGCGTAAAATTGACCGCACTTTTCATTCAAAGAATAAATAGGAACAGATAATGAATTATACTCAAGATAATGACAAACTTTACCGTTACCTTTTTCAAAACCGAGCAGTGCGTGGTGAATGGGTGCGATTAAACCAAACTTTTACTGATACCTTGAATACCCATCATTATCCAAAAGCAGTGCAAAACTTATTGGGTGAGATGATGGTGGCGACTAATTTATTGACCGCAACATTAAAATTTAACGGTAATATTACTGTTCAAATTCAAGGTGACGGCCCATTAAAATTAGCTTTAGTAAATGGTAATGACCAACAACAGATCCGTGCATTAGCCCGTGTGCAAGGTGATATTCAAGATGGCATGAGCTTGCATGATATGATCGGCAAAGGCGTGTTAGTGATTACGATTGCACCGACAGAAGGCGAGCGTTATCAAGGTGTGATCGGTTTAGATAAACCAACGATTACGGAATGTTTAGAAGACTATTTTGTTCGTTCAGAACAATTACAAACCCAACTTATTATTCGCACAGGTGAATATGAAGGCAAACCGGTTGCGGCAGGGATGTTGTTGCAAATCATGCCTGATGGGCAAGGTACGCCAGAGGATTTTGAGCATTTGACTACTTTGGCAGCAACCGTAAAAGATGAGGAGTTATTTGGATTGCCAGCGGAAGAATTGCTGTATCGTTTATATCATGAAGAAGTGGTGGAAGTTTTTGAACCGCAAACTGTTTCTTTCTTCTGCGGTTGCTCACCTGAACGTTCTGGTGCAGCATTGTTGCTGATTCCAGAAGCTGAAATTGATGAAATCTTAGAAGAGCATAAAGGCAGTATTGATATGCAGTGTGAATGTTGTGGCACATTACTTCTTCAATAAAGAAGCCATCAATAAACTCAAACAAGCACAATAAGAAAAAAATTCCCGTTCATGATCTGCACCCCAAAAAGTTAGACTAAACTTCTAACTGATTAAGGTGCAGATTTTTTATGACTAAATATAATCAACTTTTCAAACAACAAGTCGTGAATTTCTATTTCGAACACACGAAAATCTTGCTTTAACATTAAAGCATTTCAACTTAGCGGCAAAAACCGTTAGATATTGGATTTCTCAAAGTATGTCACGAAAAGGAAATTGTTTGGATAATGCAGCAATGGAAAGCTTTTTTGGGCGAATGAAAACGGAGTGTTTTCACGGAAAATCGTTTACTGGCATTGATGAACTTGAAAAGGTTATCAATGATTATGTCCGGTACTATAATGAAGAACGAATCCAATTAAAATTAAAAGGACTGAGTCCGATACAATATCGAAAGCAGTCCTTTAAATAACAGTCTAACTTTTTGGGGTCAGATCATTTTGTTTTAGGTTTTTGTTAAATAAAAGTTAGCATCTTGCTTCAAATTCTGCTAGGGCTTCATCAAATTGTTGTTGCACTTTCGGATGAACAGGTGCAAAAGACAGATGATGTTAAAAGTAATAAATGAGCAAACTAAAAAAACCGGGAATAATCTCATAAAAGTTTGGATAAATCGTCCCAGCCTAGATAGCGCATGAGTGGGCTCCATGCAACGACGGTGATAGCGCCAGATAGCATTCCCCATAATGCAGCTTTTTGAGCTAATGTTACGGTTAAAGAGAGAAAGAATCACAACTGGTCCAAATGCAGCACCAAAGCCAGCCCAAGCGTACGAAACTAATCCCATCACTTTTGAGTTAGGGTCATGTGCGATAACGATAGCAATGACAGAGATGAGTAACACCATTAAGCGACCAACCCAAACTAATTCTGTGCTAGAGGCATTTTTACGGAAGAAACCTTTATAGAAATCTTCTGTAATAGCCGCAGAACACATCAATAATTGCGCAGATAAGGTACTCATAATTGCGGCAAGAATTGCAGATAATATGATGCCGACAATCCAAGGGTTAAACATGACTTTGGATAATTCAATGAATACAGCTTCTGCATTCGCAAGGTCAATGTTTCTTTCAGTGAAATAAGCTAGTCCAAAATAACCGACAGCAACTGCACCACCTAAGCAAAGGATCATCCAAGTAATACCGATTTTGCGTGCTTTATTTAAAGAAGCAACAGAGTCTGCAGCCATAAAGCGAGCCAAAATATGTGGTTGACCGAAGTAGCCTAAACCCCATGCCAAGGCAGACACTACACCAATACCAGAAACGTTGTGCAACCAGTTACTATAAGGAATACCTGTTACAGCAGATTTTGCTTCAAGTGCCATTTTGAGATCATCCCAACTGATCGTGAGAATAACCATCACAGGAGCAAGAATTAGAGCAAAAAAATCATCAATGAAGCCTGAATGGTATCACTCCAAGAAACTGCTAAGTACCCACCAATAAAGGTGTAGCTAATGGTCGCAATCGCACCAAACCAAAGCGCGGTAGTGTAATCCATGCCTAATAGGCTTTGGAATAATTTCGCACCAGCCACTACTCCAGAGGCACAATAGATGGTGAAGAAGAACAAGATAATGCCTGAAGAGATGATTTTCAGTGCCTTTTTCTGACGTGGAAAACGTTGTGCAAAGAACTCTGGTAACGTTAAGGCGTTGCTATATTTTTCAGTAAAAATACGCAAGCGACCAGCAACAACACGATAGTTCAAATAAGCCCCAATAGTTAACCCAACAACAATCCAAGCTTCGGATAAACCAGAAAGGAAAATCGCACCTGGTAATCCCATTAATAACCAGCCGGACATATCTGATGCACCAGCAGACATGGCAGTAACAAAACTGCCCATTTTGCGACCACCTAGAATATAGTCATCAAAATTCTGCGTGGAACGGTAAGCATATAATCCGATGCCTAAAATAACGAGCAAATAGAGCCCAAAGGTAATGTAGATTTGCATAAATCACTCCTTCTTAATGTTCTTCAGAAGACATTAACGAGGTGTTTCCGCCAGCAGCTGTGGTGTTGTAACTGCGAGAGAACTCATCGTATAACGGTAAAAATATCTTGGGTAGTTTGCCAATCATAGCATTTAAAAAAATAGCTGAGCTGTTTTCAGCTAACCATTGGCGTCGTTCTTTGCTTAATTCTGCTAAGTAGATACCTTTTTTTGGCAGTGGCCTAGTTTAGTATCAACTCTTACGCCCGCTTTACTAGATTTAGCTAATGGATGACTTGGCTCAACTAAAATCGTAAAGCCTTTTGCCAATAGTTTATTTGCAGCTTTTTCTGATGTAGCTAAATCGCCATTTAGAATTGCTACTTCAGAAGGCAAGTAAGCTAATGAGTTGCGTTCACCAGTAATACTGTCTAAAACAGGTTGTGCATTACCTAGACTGTTTTCATCCCCAAATTGGCTGTAGTAGCGGTCTGTTTTTGTTAAACGTTGCAAATAGAATTCGCCACCGGCTTTCGGGCCTGTACCAGATAAACCATGACCACCAAATGGTTGTACGCCCACAACTGCACCAACAATATTACGGTTAATATAGAAGTTACCGCAGTGGAGGTGTTTTTCAACTAAGTCCATCTGTTTACGGATACGGCTATGGCAACCACCGGTGAGCGCATAACCTTTCGCATTAACTTCATTGAGTACGTTAACCAAGTTCTCTTTTTTATAACGCACGATGTGTAAGATTGGGCCAAACTACTTCACGTTGTAATTGGTTAAGATTATCTAAAAGATAGACTGCTGGTGCGACAAAATGACCATTGGTTGGTGCCTCTAATTCGACATAAGCACGAGCGACTTTCCGCATATTTGCTTTATGATTTTCTAGATTTTGTTTCGCTTCTTGATCAATTACAGGGCCAATGTCTGTTGAGAGTAAACGAGGATCACCAAGGCTAAATTCGTTAATCGCTTCTGTAATCATTTTATAGTAATGATCTGCGACATCTTCTTGTAATAACAAGATACGTAGCGCAGAACAGCGTTGACCAGCAGAGTCAAATGCAGAGCTTAAAACGTCTGCAACAACTTGTTCTGGTAATGCAGAGGAGTCAGATACTAATACGTTTTTGTCCACCAGTTTCAGCAATTAAAAACAGGATCGTTATCCGCTTGTGCAATTCGTTTTTCAATCAATTTTGCAACTTCAGTTGAGCCAGTAAACACAACGCCATCAAAAAGCTTGTTGTACTAATGCCGCCCCTAAATCGCCTGCCCCAAGCACCAATTGTAATGCCTCTTTTGGTACGCCTGCTTGGTGTAAAAAGTTTTACTGCTGCATATGCAATAAGAGAAGTTTGTTCTGCTGGTTTAGCAATTACTGCATTTCCTGCTGCAAGGCTTGCAGCGACTTGTCCAGTAAAAGATAGCTAAAGGGAAGTTCCAAGGCGAAATACAGAGAACTTTTTCCGCGTGGTGCACCCAAGTGTTGATCTTTTTGCGAGATATTCAAGCTGATTTTGCATAATATCTGAGAAAATCGACCGCTTCTCGTAGCTCTGCAATTGCATTTGGTAATGTTTTACCAGCTTCAACAATGGCAAGTTTCATCAATAAACCGAAGTTTTCTTCATATAAATCTGCGGCTTTTCGTAATACATTTGCTCGTTCAGTTGCGCTTTGTGCTGCCCATGTCTCATTATTTGCCGCATTAAACACAGCTTGTGCTTCAGTTGGGTTTAAGAAAGCAACTTCCGCTAAGCTCTCTTTCAGATTAGCTGGATTGACGACGGTATGTGCAGCTAAGTTTTCTGCATTAGCCAGCACCGTGAGTGATTGCGCATTTTTCGATAGGTGCTTCGTTTAATGCTTGTTCTAATTTAGCTAACTCAAATTCGTTGCTTAAATCAAAAACCTGCAGAGTTTCTACGATCATTAAATAGCTCAAGTGGATTGCGTACTAATTTATTCGGTTCACCATTAGATTTCTCATAGAGTTTCCAAGGCGGAATCACTAATTGTTCTACCGGAATATTTTCATCGACCAATTGATGAACAAATGATGAGTTTGCCCCGTTTTTCTAATAAACGGCGAACTAAAGTAAGCTAATAAGGTCGCGTGCGTACCTGCGGGGGCGTAAACACGGACTTGGCGATTAAAAATTCTCTTTGCCAACAATGTTGTCGTATAAGCTTTCACCCATGCCATGTAAGCATTGGAATTCAAATTGTTTGCCTTGACCTAATTCGTGGATCGTACACATAGTTTGTACGTTATGAGTCGCAAATTGTGGATAGATCACATCTTGAGCAGCAAGTAATTTTTCGCACAGGCAATATAAGAGATATCGGTGTGATTTTTTTGCGAGTATAAAGTGGGAAGCCATCTAAGCCATCCGCTTGCGCCCATTTTACTTCGCTATCCCAATAAGCCCCTTTTACAAGACGAATCATTAAGTAACCGTCTTTTTTTCGCGGGCAAGATTGATTAAGTAATCCAATACAAATGGGCAACGTTTAGAGTAAGCTTGAACAACATAGCCAATACCTTTTGTAACCTTTGAGTTCTGGCTCATCTAGTAATTTTTCTACTAAATCCAGAGATAGCTCTAAGCGGCTAGCTTCTTCTGCATCAATGTTTACGCTGATGTTATATTTTTTGGCGAGTAAGAAAAGTTCTTTTACGCGCGGATAAAGCTCGTCGATAACACGATCATATTTCGCACGCCAATATTTTGGATGGATAGCAGAAAGTTTAACGGAAACACTGTTACCATTATAGATAGTGCGACCTGCAGCATCTTTCCCCACACTTTCAATGGCATGGAGATAATCATTAAAAATAACGATCTGCATCCGCTTGGGTCATGGCTGCTTCACCAAGCATATCAAAAAGAGAAGGTAAAGCCTTTTTCATAACGAGGTTTAATGTTCGTTAGCGCTTCTTGCATGGTAACGCCAGTTACGAATTGTTTCCCTAAGATTTGCATGGATTTTACAATGAGCGTACGCATAATCGGGGCAGAGAAGCGAGCAAAGCTACGGCTTAACGCATTTGCGAGGCTTTTTTCGTCTAAATTTTCACTAATTTTTTTACCGAAAACTAAGCCATAACTAGCTGCGTTGATAAAAAATGAGTTAGCGTTACCAATGTGAGATTTCCAGTTACCATCACGTAATTTTTTTCATAAATCAAATCGTCGCGGGTTTCTGCATCAGGAATACGTAACAGCGCTTCAGCTAAGCACATTAGTGCGACACCTTCTTCACTGCTTAATGAGAATTCTTGCATTAAGGCATCTGCGCCATATTGTTTTTTTGTTTAAGATGGCGAAGTTTGTTAATAAGTTTGATCGCATTGTCAGTAATGCGTTTTTTTCTTGTTCTTGGGTAAAATCTAAGGTTTTAAGCAAGTTATCTACTGCCGTTTTCTCATCTAAGCGATAGTTTTTCGGTGATGAGTTGGCGTTCAGGACGGTAGGTTTTTAGAAAGTTGGAAGGACATAGTAATCACCCCTTGTGTTGCTTTGTTACAAGATTGTTAATGAACATAAAAATCAACAGAGGGAAAAAGTAAATGCTTTTTTTCTCGAATTTGTGAATCACTTCACAGAATTGTGTGAAAAATAATGCAAAAATTCACGAAAAATACTGAATAAATAGCGATATTTTTAGTTTTTTTGAAGAAAAATAGAAAGACAAATTTGAGAAGAATCACCTGATTCTTCTCAGAAAGATATTAATAAGATATTACTCGATACCAATAATCTTATGAGTTTGAAGGCTTAGCTACCATTTAGGTTTATTAGCACGAAGATTTAATTGACCTAATTGAGTGATAGTTTCTAATAAATTCATTTTGTCATCATGCCCATTAAGCATATGTGCCATATCAAAACTGAATTCTTTTGCAATTTTAAACATTTGCTAGTCCTTTTTCTGCTAAGTATTCGTTAAGCCCTTTTTCACGCAATAAGCAGCTTGGACAAGTATGGCAACCGCCTTCAACACCTAAATAACAAGGGCTTTTTTTATTTTGTTGCATAAACATCCTTAGTTTTGTTTTCTAGTCAAATATTGACTAATCGTGGGAAGGTTTCGAACCACGAAAAATGAAGAGAAAATAAGCGGTCAAATTTTTGGGGGCAGATCATCATGATAACGGGGATTTTTATGGACGTTTTATTGTTGCACTTGTTCCAAGCAATGTTTAATTGCGTCAGGAATTGAGCCACCATGATTTTTATTGGGAATGGAAATAAACGCCACAGAATTACCTTGTTTTTCCAATATTCCCGCCAGTTGATGCGCATTGATTGTTCGCATTTGTTTCCGTTGATTAATACGCTGTAATTGTTCCTCAGTGATATTCGGATCCTGTTCAGGATGTTCTTCATAAGAGCCTAATGTAATCAGAATATGTGATGGTTTTTGGCTAATCCAAGGGTCATTTTGAGGTAAAAATGAGCCATTTCCCCACCAAAGAGAAGGGCTTGCTAAGGTGTAATGTTGAAATAAATCCGGTTGATGGAAGAGCACGTATAATCCAAATAACCCACCAAAAAAGAATGGCCAAAGAAATATTGTTTTTCCTTATTGATATCGAAATGTTGTTCAATATAAGGCTTTACATCTTGTTGAATAAAACGTAGAAAATCAGCGGCTTTCCCTCCTTTGGCAAATTCAGCGCCTTCTACCGGAAAAGTGTAGTCTCTCATTCGTTCCTCAATGACGTAAGCTTTATCAGATACATAACCGATACCGACAATAAGGGGAGAGGTTTGTTAGGGATTGACAGCATTCACTGCTATTGGAAATTGAGCGTTACCATCTAGCGTATAAAGTGCGGTCAGTTTTTTTTCGACGTTTTTCGGTGGAACAGCAATAAACAAACGATAATGCTTGCCTTCAAAAAGTAAAAATCTTTTTGTTGAATTTGATACATTTTTCATGCTTTCTTGAATAGGAGGAATCTTAAAGTTGGGTTCTGCTTGCGCGCTTTGCGTACACATCAGCAGGAAAAAGAAAAAAAGGGTAAACGCAGAAATGAGAACATGGTTATCCTGTCTTAATTTGAGAATGGTTATCACTATATAGTAAAAAGTAAAGGTGAAATCAACCGCACTTCATCTTGGCTCCCCAAAACACCCTAAAAAAATAGGTAGAAATTTTCAATGAATGTTCAAAAAAATTTGATCTAGTTAACATCTGGCAATTCCCCTACAATAACCACAGGAAAAATTTTTTTAAACTTTAATCAAGAGGTGAACTATGACTGACATTAAAAAAATGTAATTAAAGAACTTGAAGCCATTGGTATTCATGATGTAAAAAGAAGTGGTTTATAACCCAAGCTATGAACAACTTTTTGAAGAAGAAACCAAACCTCAGCTTAGAAGGCTTTTGAAAAAGGTACACTTACCACAACTGGAGCGGTGGCTGTTGATACAGGGATCTTTACCGGTCGTTCGCCGAAAGATAAATACATCGTTTTAGATGATACTACAAAAGATACTGTGTGGTGGACTTCTGATGTGGCGAAAAAAACGATAACAAACCAATGACTCAAGAAACTTGGTCAAGCTTGAAAGGTCTTGTGACTAAACAACTTTCTGGTAAACGTTTATTCGTGGTTGATGGTTTCTGTGGCGCAAGTGAACAAGACCGTATCGCAGTACGTATTGTGACTGAAGTAGCATGGCAAAGCACACTTTGTGAAAAAAATATGTTCATTCGTCCGACAGAAGAACAATTAAAAACCTTTAAAACCTGATTTCGTGGTAATGAATGGTTCTAAATGCACCAACCCGAACTGGAAAGAACAAGGTTTGAACTCTGAAAAACTTCGTTGCATTCAACTTAACTGAGCGTATCCAATTAATCGGTGGTACTTGGTACGGCGGCGAAATGAAGAAAGGTATGTTCTCAATGATGAACTACTTCCTACCACTTAAAGGTGTAGGTGCAATGCACTGTTCTGCTAACGTAGGTAAAGACGGTGATGTAGCAGTGTTCTTCGGTTTATCAGGTACAGGTAAAACCACCCTTTCCACCGATCCAAAAACGTGAATTAATCGGTGATGATGAGCACGGTTGGGATGATGTAGGTATCTTCAACTTCGAAGGTGGTTGCTACGCGAAAACTATCCATCTTTCTGAAGAAAATGAGCCAGATATCTATCGTGCAATCCGTCGCGATGCGTTATTAGAAAACGTAGTGGTTCGTGCTGATGGTTCAGTTGATTTCGATGATGGTTCTAAAACTGAAAATACTCGTGTGTCTTACCCAATTTATCACATTGATAATATTGTTAAACCAGTATCTCGTGCTGGTCACGCAACGAAAGTAATTTTTCTTAACTGCGGATGCATTCGGTGTATTACCTCCTGTGTCTAAATTGACACCAGAGCAAACTAAATACTACTTCTTATCTGGTTTCACCGCTAAATTAGCTGGTACAGAGCGTGGTATTACTGAGCCAACTCCAACCTTCTCAGCATGTTTCGGTGCGGCGTTCTTAACTCTTCACCCAACACAATATGCTCAAGTGTTAGTTAAACGTATGCAAGCTGCTGGTGCAGAAGCTTACTTAGTTAATACTGGTTGGAACGGTACAGGTAAACGTATCTCAATCAAAGATACTCGTGGTATTATCGATGCAATCCTAGATGGTTCTATCGAAAAAGCAGAAATGGGCAAGTTACCAATCTTTGATTTAGCGATTCCAAAAGCATTACCAGGTGTAGATCCAGCAATCTTAGACCCACGTGATACTTACGCTGACAAAGCACAATGGCAAGCTAAAGCTGAAGATCTTGCAGGTCGTTTCGTGAAAAACTTCGAAAAATATGCGACTAATGCAGAAGGTAAAGCACTTATCGCAGCAGGTCCAAAAGCTTAATTAGATAAACAGTATCTAATTAAATATCTCTAAAAATAGCTGCACTTTGGTTTTTAAATCAAAGTGCGGTTTTCTTTATCTTCAATTTTTTATGTGAATGACATCTTTTGATATGGGGAATAGTCATTAAGCCAGTATTACAGGGTTAATACAGAGAGTATTATGCTTACGATAAATGAAGAAAGTCTGTTTAGAGATGATGTATTCTGGTCTATTGAGTTAAAACCTCCATAAAAAATAACCGCACTTTGATTTAAAAAAACAAAGTGCGGTTTTATACTAAGTTTTTGCGAGTTATTCTTTTTGCTACGGTGAGAATAGACCAAATATAAGCCAATATAACCAATACCGCAGATACAGAAAAACATTATGCTTATCACATCAACGAAAAAAAGAAACTTTCCAGAATCGGTTTAGTGAAGATGCGTTCCGCATATCTCGCGACAAAAGTGATGATATAAGCCCATAAAGCCCAGGTGACTATATCTAGTACAAAGCTTTTGGCTTTAATCAGCAAGGGAAGGCTGCTACCTTTATTAATAACCATCAATTGTTGTAAAAGTGGCGGTTGCCATTATTTAAACTCCTCTGTCAGGGCTTGTCCATACAGCTAATTTGGACTTGTTTCTAAAAATCGCTTTTGGGATTCCAACGAGTAACGTTACCGTATTGAGTAACCAATAAACGTAGGGATACCAAATGCAAGAAATTCCATATTGGATCAATCCTTTTTCATAACGAGAGTCGATGTATAAGCTCAAGAGACACTGTAAGAAGAAGGAAAAAAACATGATCGAGATATTTGTTTCAAACAATTCCATGTTTTGAATGCCTATACCCAAAGCAATCTTGCGGTATAGTGCAAGCGCAACCAGTGCAACCAATAAGATTGCCCAAGTAGCGGTAACAAAATATTCGGCATACATTGGCCATAGACGGCGGTTTTTCCAGCGCCAGACCTGAGGAAAATATTTGATGATGGTTTCTGCGCCACCTTGCGCCCAGCGTAAACGCTGTTTGTATAAACCATAAAGACGTTCAGGCATTAATACCCAACATAAAGCACGGGGTTCATACATGATGTTGTAACCGGCTGTTTGAATTTTTCCAACTGACATCAATGTCTTCGGTGATCATATTGGTGCTCCAACCACCAATTTCTTCCATCACATCTTTGCGGAAGAGACAACATACGCCTGATACCGTGAAGATCGTTCCCATCAGGGCTTTGAGCGCGTTTGATTAAACCGATAATGGAGCTAAACTCAGACACTTGTAAGCGACCTAGGATGGTACTGCGGTTACGTACGCGTGGGTTGCCTGTAACAGCACCGTAAGTGCGGTTTAATTCAAGGGATTGCACCACATAGTCGATAGCATCAAAAATCTAATACGGCATCGCCATCAATACAGGCCACATATTCCCCTTTAGCGACCAATAAGCCATGGTTCAATGCGCTGGCTTTACCTTTGGTTTTCTTGATGAAGAGCTACGATTCGCTCATCTTCTTTTTGCCCAATGTTCAATAATTTCGCCAGTGTTATCTTTACTCCCATCATTGATAAAAGATGAGCTCATAGTTTGGATATCTGAGTTGAAGTAAGTAAGGAATAGCTTCATCTAAGTTGTCGCCTTCGTTATAGCAAGGCACCATAATGCTGACCATCGGCACCCGCTCTTTTGGCATTTGTTGGAAAGTTGGTTGTCCTAGTTTTCCTTCCATGAAAAGGTAATAGCAGAGACTTGCACTGACCCAATATATTGCCATTCCAGCAGGATACATAAATACGAAGATACTAATTGCTTCTAAGAATTGTTGGTTCATAGTCAATCCTTAAGGTTTTCCCACATTAGTATTTACCGAAAAATATGGTTTCATTTTGTTCAGATCCGGTTGATTAGTTAAAAAGTTATCCGGATAGTAGCCATAGCTATAAATATGATTTTTTGCAATAGCTTCATCCAATCAATCAACTCGGATTCAGGAATTGGTTTTTGAGTTCGCCAATTCACCGCTTGGAATTCAAACAAGACTTTATCTAATGGTGCTTGGGTTTTCACATTTTCAATGAGAGAAGCAAACCATTGATAGGCTTCTTCTTGTGAAATAGGCTGCTCATTTTCCATGTATGGCATCGCCATAATGGCCGTCGTGTCGTAATTGTCAGTGAGCGTTTTTAAGTTTTGTGCCAACCATTCTTCTGCATTTTGATTTGTGATCACTGATGCATAAAAGATTACGAGCCGTTTTAAGAGAATATGAACCACGCAAGAAATAAGGTTTCAACGCATCGGTAAGTTGATGGGTTAATTGGATTAAATCTTGCGTTTTTTGTTTTGCTTGTGGGCTAACCATGCCTTCAGCATGATTGCCTTCTGCGCCCTCAAAAATCGGTTAGGGAACGCATCATCGTGGAATAAGATGCCATTAAATTTGGCATAGAATGACAAATCGTTATAAATGGATTTAATGATTTCAACATTCTGTTTGTTATAAGGTGAAAAGGCGTAAATAAGCCTTTGTTGAAGGCTTGCCCGTGCGGCTATCAATGACATATTCCGCCTCTTTTACACTTTTTTGCGTAAATCAAGGCGAGTACAGGCATCCAAGCGTAGACTTGTACGCCTGCGCGCGTTTGTAATTGCCAGGCAATTCGGCCAAAAAAATATCATCTCGTACAGGAAGGTATTTATTTGGGAAATACAAGGCATCCGCTACACCATCTCCGTCGGGATCAGAGAAGGCTTGAAGATAAACTGTCGTCACACCATAGCGATAGATGCGGTCGATTAACTTATCAAGGTTTTTGGCTTGCTGAGCTTTATCCGCATCATAGACATAATCTAAATCGACATGCAGTACTCGTTGAATTTGTTTTGCTTTCATCAATGCCATCAAGATAGTTTTTAACGGTATTTAGATCGGTTTCTGCATTAAGTAATAAGCGTCCAATATGTTTATCGCCCACTTTATTGATGATTTTTTCACCTAATGAGAAATAGTGTGGCATTCCTGCTTGTCGTGCAAGTTGCACAGCAACATCATTAAATTGTCCATAAGGCCACACCATTACACGTGGTTTCTTACCGACATGATTGACTAAGGTTTGAACAGAACGAGTGAAATCAGATTTCAATCTGTTTTTTTGTAGGCATCTTCAGTTTCATATTTTCCGTTTTTATATTCAGGTGCAATCACTGAGGGTAATTGACCACCAGATGGGTTGGCATTTATACCGTTATGAAGATTATGGGTATGTGAGGCAACTTCAACGAGCCCGCTCTGTTCCATTTCTTTCACTTGTGCCCAAGTAGCAAAAACGGAACGATCTAGCATTTTATCGGCATAAGCGATTTTTTGATCTGCCGGCGTATCTAACCAGCCTGTCACAGGCGCAAAAACAGCGGGGTAGTTATAAGCCTTTAATAGAGGGAAGACCACGTTATACATAGTCTCATAGCCATCATCGAAGCTTAGCAACACCGCATTATCAGGTAATGTGCCTTTACCATTTTCAGCATCGATAACTTGCTGCCAACTGATCACATTGTATCCGTTTTCTTTTAGCCAATTAAAATGTTTAATTAACATTTGGGCAGAAATCGTTTGAGGAAAATACTGTTTTTGATTTTCAGCCGCACTTTCATCTACCACAGAGTGATAAGCTAATACGCCATAACGATCTTGCGCAAAGGCAAAAGCCGAAAAAAGGGAAAGCATGCAAATAATGATTTTTGCAAAATGTTTTAGAGATCTCATAAGGTTATACCGCTTAAGTATTTAATAATAAATAGAAAAGTTTAAATTTCCGAAATTGTTGAATTCAGCACTGCCGTCGTAAATATTCTTTTTACGACCAATTTCATAAGACACGCCAAATTTTTTACCCACACGCCATTGGTGTCCGTAACTTATCGACCACATTTTTTTCTCGACTGAGTTCTGCCTGTTTATAAGCACCCACGCTGGCCTTCAGGTGATGATTTAAGACTAAGCCATAATTAAGTGGTTGGTAGTAACTTAAATCCGCACCGAATTCCAAGCTTGTTGCTTTTGATGGGTTGTAATATTCAGCAGAATCAATGGTTTTATTTTTGCTGTAATCGACTCTGAAATTGTTGGTTAGCGCCCAACGGTCATGTTTAAATGTATTGAGATTCAACCAGAAATTGGCTTCTTTTCTTAAGTTGCCGTCATCAAATTTCATGACGCCACCACCTAGTCCAGCTTGGAAAATATCGGAATAGGAATACGTGGTAGAGAAACCAATATCTTTGGTATACACCCCTTTATTGATGGCTTTAACTGGAGTGCCATTACCATTAATATTGGCATCTAAATTAAATGACCAATGCTGGTTGAGGGTATAATTTGCCTCTGTAGAGAAATAGGCTTTATCATTAAGCTTAATGCCTTTCCCACCTTCCATTTTTTTACTTGGAGTGGATAGAAATTGAGTTCAGTGCCTACACTGATTCGACGCGAAATAAGACTTTCTTTGTCATAAGGGGAGCGAGTTTCTAAGTAATGAACGTAGAGATCGTGACCATTTGCTGTTTTCGGTGTGTAAATCGCATAATCTTGGCTACTTTCATTGCTATAACTTATTGGTGAGGTGCGATGCTGTAAGCCGACACTCCCTACAATTTTGCCTGAACGCGCTTGTTCATAATGCTTAATAAGGGATTGCGCTGACTGACGTTGTTCTTCATTCATTGCATCAATCGTTTTTGAAACTGTTGGTAAATCATTTTGACTTAAGGCGGTTTCAGCCAGGTTATTACGAGCTTCTTGCTGATCATTTTTACTCAAAAAAATAACCGGCTTTTTTTCCGCCCATAATTTAGCATCATCATAGTTGCCACGATTTCGCTCAAGTTCTGCTTTTTTTGCAACATCACCCATGGATCACCAGGCGTTTTGTTAAATAGACGATCATCAATAAGTTGCTGAGCTAATTTGCTGTTACCGCGCCATAACGCTAAACGAGCTAAAACCAAAAATAGCGAGAATCGTAGCCTGGATTCAGAATTTTTTTGATGTTCGGGTATAGTCATTGATATAAACATTTGAATTCATACGCTCTAAATATTGTTGCGCCAATTCAAATTTGCCCGCATCGCTTGCAGTGAGAGAGAGTTTATGAAGTAAACCATCGCTCACAGCGAGTTTATTGTGTAAGGCTTGTTGTTCAATTGCTTGATAAATTGCTAATGCTTTGTGTGGTGAGCCTTTTGCAGCCCAATAATCACCAAAGGCTTCTTCTAAATACGCCGGCACATTAGATTGAGCCTGTAATGTATTGAAGTCGTCTTCTATTTCATCAAATTTATTCAAGCGAACACCCATCACAAAAACGATCTTGCAATGCTTGTTGATACAGAGGATGCTCAGGATTAATTTTGTCCAAAAGTGCGGTCAATTCTTCAAATGATTTTTCTTGTTGTGTAGGTGTTGTCGCATTTTTTGAGGAGGTAATCGTCTTACCATGCTCAAACCACATCATATCTTTTTGATTGAATTGATCAGGATAGGCTTTTTGTAGTTTCTCTTGTAATGGTTGAAGGTTGTATTTCGATGCTAAACGATACAACTCTCTCATTAAGGTGATATTTTTTTCGGATTTTTGTTCTAACTGACGTTGCCAACGGCCAAGTTTAGCCATGTCGGGTTCGGTGAAATCAAGCAAATAACTTTCCGCATCAAGATAAGCATTATCTTGTCCAAAAACGTTTCTTATAAACATTCAGTGCATTTTTTGCCGCATTGTAGTTTTTGGTTTCAGTGGAGGCTAATGCGCCACCAAGCCATCCATTTGGATTATCAGGGAATTGCTTTTGCAATTGAGAATAGAATGCAACGGCACGGTCGTATTGTTTTTTTCATTTCGAGCGGCTTTTGCCTAAATTTTCCAGTTCATTTTTGAGAAAAATTGCGCTGGTGCGCAGCTTTCGCAAAGTGAAAGTGCTTTTAGCGGATTGATTCGTCCTCAGATAGAGTGTAATTAAATCATCGCGCACTTTAATATCGTGTGTCCTCTTAAATAAGGCCTCAAGTTTTTGGAATAGCTTGATTTAATTGAGCCTCTCCTTGACGAGAGAAAATGATGATATTTTCTCGTTCGGTATCAATAGAGGAATTTTGGGCATAGGCAACCTGTACTACTGAGGTACTGACACCTACTAATAGCACAGCCTTAAAGACATGGGATAGAGACTTCATATTAACTTCTACTATGTTTAATTATAATTATTTATTGTGGACTCCATATTTATGACAATGTAAAGAAAGTGTAAGTTTCGTAAAGTGGTCTGACCTCAAGTTGGGCGATAAAAAAATATTAGTTATGTATAACAGCGGATGTTTTAGGTGAAAAAAATAGGCGTTTTTAGTAAAAATAAAAACGCCTATTTGATATTTAGAGAAGTGATTGAAAGTTATTTCAAAAATAAACATCGGTGTATTGCTGATAGGATCACGATGAATGATAACATCTAAATCAAACACATCCTTAAGTAACTCTTCGGTCATCACTTCATCAGGTGTGCCTTGTGCCATTAAGGCACCTTTTTTCATGACGATTAAGTAATCGCAATAGCGGCAGGCTTGGTTGAGATCATGCAACACCGTAATCACGGTTTTACCGTTTTGTTGCATTTGTCGCATCATGCCCATGAGTTCAGCTTGGCGGTTTAAATCCAGATAAGTGGTAGGCTCATCGAGTAGCACTAATTCAGCATCTTGCGCAAGAGTCATGGCTAAAAATACACGTTGTTGCTGACCACCAGATAAATCGGAAACCAACTGTTCGGCGAGTTCGGTAGTTTGTGTTTGTTCCATCGCCCAATTAACCAATTCTTCATCTTTTTGGCTGAGTTTGCCCCAGAGATTTAAGTAAGGCGAACGCCCGTAGGGCGATCAATTCCCGCACTTTAATCCCTTCGGGTACCAGGTGTTGCTGCGGGAGAAAAGCCAATTCTTGGGCATATTCTTTAGGGCTTTTTTGCCAAATATCCTGACCTTTATGGGTGATTGAACCTTGCTTTGGCTTAAGCAAGCGAGCTACCGCTTTTAATGTGGTGGATTTACCGCAACCATTTGGGCCGATTAATGCAATCACTTTATTTCTCGGGAATTTTAGCGACAGATTTTTAACCACGAGTTTATCTTGATAACCTAAAGATAAATTATTGATTTCAATGCTCATTATTTAGTTCTCATCAATAAGTAGAAGAAATATGGCGCACCGATAATCGCGGTCAGAATACCCGCTGGTAGTTCAGTTGGTGGGTCAATCACCCGCGCCAAAATATCCGAAAGTTGTAATAAGAGGGCGCCAATAATCAAGGCTGCCGGTAATAGGGTGCGATGTCTGCCACCGACTAAACGACGGGCAAGATGCGGCGCAACCAAGCCTAAAAAGGCAATCGGACCACAAATTGCCACAGCTGTAGTGGAAAGAGCTACCGCTAACACTAAAACGCTAATTTGCACTTTATTTACGGTTACGCCCAGGGTGGAGGCTTTGTTTTCACCTAAACCAAGGGTATCGAGATCGCGACAGAAAATAAATGGTAAGGGCAGCAATACCACTAACCATGGCAATACCACATTCAAATAAGACCAGCTGCGCCCCCACAGGCTTCCTGTGAGCCATAACATAGCCGTGTTGATCTCGACCGGATTGGTAAGCATCAGATAATGACTAATGGCTGCCCATAATGCGGAAAGTGCGACCCCAATGATTGCCATTTTGATAGGGGCGGAAGTTAAAACCGCACACGATCCATAAAAATGACAAAGAGAGCACGCCGCCTAAAAAAAGGCAAAAAAATTGGCATCCAGTAAAAATGCTAAGTTTGGCAAGAACATCAATACCGAAACAGCAACCAACCCAGCCGCGTTGTTAATCCCTAAAATGTCGGGAGAGGCAAGTGGATTGCGCACCACGCTTTGCACTAACACACCAGAAATTGCTAAGGCTCCGCCTAATAAAAATCGCTAATACTGCACGGGGTAGGCGATATTCCATCAAGGTAAAATAGTTTTTATCATCAGGCTGAAAGGCCGCCCAAATTTCCTCAAAGGAAAGCGTATAAGTACCAAGGCGAATACTCAATCCAAAGAGTAGTACCATCAGACTAAGCGTGCCGACATAAAAGCCGATAGCGCGAAAAGATACATGAGAGGTTCGCATTAGTGTCTTCCTCTGGCAAATAATACAAAGACTGGGGCACCGATTAAGGCAAGTACCGCACCGGCAGGCACTTCGCTAGGAAAGTTGACCGCGCGGGCAATGGTATCTGCAGCGAGCATTAAAATTGCACCGAGTAACATCGCCATAGGGAGCGATTTTCGCAAGTCATAACCAATCCAATAGCGGGCAAGGTGGGGCACGAGTAAGCCAATAAAGGCAACTGGGCCAGCAACACTCACGCTTGAGCCCACAATCAATAACGCCATGATGTTAGCGTACCAACGTAAACGGAAGAGATTGATGCCTAGGGAACGAGCGGATTCATCGCTTAAATTGAGTAAATTCAAACGACTGGCAAAAAGCAGGCAGAAAAGTGCGGTCAAAATAAAGAACGGAAATAACGTCAATAATTCATTCCAACGAGCATGTGCAATGCCGCCAGCTAGCCAACTCATAATACCGAAGGCATGATCTTCCGCGATAATCAGCACCAATTTCGTGAGCGCGGCACAAAGTAGTGATACGGCAATCCCCGCTAAAATCACTCGGCTACGATCCCCACTGTTGTCTTTCCATCCGTTGCTGATCAGCATTACCACAAACCAACTCAGACCGCCGCCGATACTGGCCACTAAGGCAATGCTATAACCAGAAAGAATCAGGGGGCTAAACGCACTGGTGGTCACCATGGCAAGACTGGCTCCAGAGTTCACGCTAAGTAAGGTAGGCGAGGCAAGTGGATTGCGCGTAATGGTTTGTAATAACGCCCCCGCCACAGCAAGATTGGCACCTAAAAATCATGCCAACTAATGCGCGTGGTAGGCGTAAATCGGTTACGGTGATTTTGGCAATTTCATCGCCATCGGGGAGGAATGCTTGTAAAGCTGCAAGCGGTCGAATTTCGATGGGATAATACAAAAACAGGCTTCCCCATAATAGGAAAGCCAGAATAATAAGGGGAAGTCCCCAACGGAAAGTAGACTTCATCATTATTTTTTTGTTTCACGAAACCTTCAATTTGTTTTTGCCATAATTTTGCTCGCTTCTAAGCCACGACCGCGAGCCCACATGTCGGCGTCAACGCTGTAAACATGGTTTGCTTTTTACGGCGGGAATAGCTTTCCACAGTGGCTCAGCTTCCCATTTGCGCGCAATACTTTCATCACGATAATGGGCGATGAACAAGTATTCTGGTTTTTCCATTACTAATTGTTCAAGGTTGATTTCTACGAAAGCTTGATCACTATTGAGTTTAGTTGGGGCAAAACCTAATGTCGTCAAGAAACTACCCACATAGCCATTGTCATTTTGGATATTAAATTTATCTTCTCGGGAAGTACCAAATGAGGCTTTTTTGCCTTGTACACCTAGATTTTTTGCAATGTTGGCAATGTAATCATTATGTTCATTGATCTTCGCTTTCATTTCGGCGCTTTTACCCACTAAATCACCAATTTTCTGCGCAGTTTCAAGATTTTCTTGGTAGCTTTCATGACGGGAATCAAACATCACCGTTGGTGCAATTTTTTTCAATTCTTCAAATACTGCAGTATGGCGAGATGGATCGGCAATAATTAAATCAGGTTTGAGAGATGCAATCACTTCAAGACTCGGTTGAGAACGCGTACCAACGGATTGCCATGCGGCAATTTTTTCACGTACTTGCGGCAAAATACGATCGACTTTGTTATCGTCAGCCACACCTACTGGGCTTACACCGACTTGGGCTAAAGCATCCACAAAAGAATATTCCAATGCCACAACACGGCTTGGGGTTTTATCAAGGGTAAATTCACCTTTCGCATCTTTAACCGTCACGGCGCTAGCGAATGCGGATACCATTAATAATGCAGAAGCTAAAGTGGTTTTGAATAATTTTTTCATATTGTGTCCTCAATAATAAAAAGCATTTGGATTATACACTCAAACAATGTTATTGAGAATAGTTATATTTTATCTATTTGGTCGGACTTCTCTATTTTGCCCGCATTCTAGCAAGCAAGCTGACAGCGATAATGATGACTAATGAACCAATCCAGAAATTTAGGCTTGGTACGTTATCCCAGAAGAGCCAGTCACAGATGCTGGAGAAAAATGACACCAGTAAAAGCAAAAGGCGTAATGACATTGGCAGGGGCGTATTTAAAGGCGCGAGTGAGTAATAATTGGAAAATAAGACCGAATCCACCCACTAAAAGCAGTAATGTTAATCCATGTAATGTCGGCATTTTCCACTGTGCGATGAAAAAGAGCGGTAACAAAATCGAGCCTAATAAGTGAAAGTAAAACACGATATTTTTAGGTGAGTTGTGTTTATTGAGCTCTTGTAAACTGATAAACGCCATAGCCGCTAACACTGCCGCACCCAAAGCATAGCCTACATGGATAGGGTTGATATTCATTGAGCCGTTGGTCAGCATAATGATGGATACACCAGCAAAACCCATAAAGCTGCAAGCCAATACTTTTAATGGTGTTCTGACTTTAAAGAAAAAAACAGCAATAAAGGCACAAAAAGTGCGGACGTATTCATCAATAAAATCGCAATGGAAATCGGTAAATATTTAATGGCGTAGAAGGTTAGCAACATACTGGCAATGCCGGCAAGGTTACGCAAAACGAGAAACTTCCATTGCGACATATCAACTTTGAAATCGCCATCTTTAATTAAAAAGGGCAGGAGAAACACAAAACCAATAAAAAAACGGGAAAAATAAAATTTCGCTGGACGGTAATTCATCAGAGGCGTATTTTACAAATACGCCCATTAAAGGCAATGCTGATGTAAGCTAACACCATACAAACAACAGCTTTTTTTGATAATTATTGCGGAGATGTATGTTTGGCATAAGGGTTCCTTGCATAAAGTGCAGTAAAAAAATTGCCTTATTTTGTAAGAAAATGGGCTTCTCTTCGTCTAATGAAATGTAAGCTGAAGATTTTTTTCTATAATAAGGAAAGAAAATGAAATATACAAAAAAACATTTCTCATATTGACCGCACTTTTTGGCGGTTTGCAAAGTAGTTTAACGTATGCTGATGATCCAACTTCATCAAAGGAGCAAAAAATGACAATGGAAAGTAAACAAGAACAACAAATTATTTATCTGGCTGGTGGCTGCTTTTTGGGGATTAGAAGCTTATATGGAACGCATTCAAGGCGTGACTGATGCCGTTTCGGGTTATGCCAATGGAAAAAGGCGATACCACGAACTACCAATTATTGCACGCGACAGATCATGCTGAAACGGTGAAAGTCACTTACGATCCAAACAAAATTTCGTTAGATAAATTATTGCAATATTATTTCCGTGTTATCGACCCAACTAGTATCAATAAGCAAGGCAATGATCGTGGCAGACAGTATCGCACCGGCATTTATTATCAAAAATGAACAAGATAAAGCGGTTATTGAGGCAGCATTGAAAACTTTACAAAGTAAATATCAAGAACCGATTCAAAATTGAAGTGGAACCGCTGAAAAAAATTATGTAGAGGCGGAAGAGTATCATCAGGATTATCTCAAGAAAAACCCGAATGGCTATTGTCATATCGACATCAAAAAAAGCCGATGAGCCATTAATTGATGATAAAAAAATACCCAAAACCAAGTGATGCAGAATTAAAGCAAAAATTGACCGCACTTCAATATGACGTGACGCAAGGCAAACACACCGAACGCTCTTTTAGCAACGAATATTGGGACAATTTCGCCCCAGGTATTTATGTGGATATTACTACGGGAGAACCGTTATTTTCTTCCAAAGATAAGTTTGAATCCGGTTGTGGTTGGCCAAGTTTTACCAAACCGATTGCCGCTGAAGTGGCGGAGTATCAAAGAGATAATAGCTTTAATATGACTCGTATTGAGGTGTTAAGTCGCAGTGGTCATGCCCATTTAGGCCATGTGTTTGATGATGGTCCACGCGATAAAGGTGGTTTACGTTATTGCATCAACAGTGCGTCGATTAAGTTTATTCCATTAGATGAAATGGAAAAACAAGGCTATGGCGATTTGATTCCCTTTGTGAAATAAGAGGAAAAAATGAGAAAAATATTGACCGCACTTTTATTGTTTTTGAGTCCATTGAGTTTTGCACAAGAGAAGATGTCTTTGGCGGATATCCCCTTGAAGACGTTGGATAATCAAACCGTCTCTTTATCACAATATCAAGGCAAGCCGCTTTATATCAAAATGTGGGCATCCTGGTGTCCAATTTGCTTAGCAGGCTTAGCGGAAATTGACGATCTTAGTGCTGATAAGAATTTGGATTTTAATGTGATTACAATTGCCTCACCCGGACAAAAGAACGAACAAAATAGCCAAAAATTTATCAATTGGTATAAGGGGCTAGATTATAAAAATATCACCGTATTATTGGATGAAAATGGGGAAATTATTAAACGTGCTAATGTATTAGGCTATCCGTTTAATTTACTCTTGGATAAGGATTTAAACCTTATTAAAGCACAACCAGGACATTTGAATTCAGATCAAATTAAACAATTTGTGAAGGAATAAAAAAGTGCGGTCATTTTTGACCGCACTTTTTATATTGGCTTGATTATGCAAATGCCTGTAATTCAGGGTTGATTGGGGTTTCAGCGATGTTGTTCACATAGTTACATAATGTGGCGAGGCTGACACCCTAAAAATCACATCAATGGCATTTTCTTGAGTATAACCTGCATCAAAGAACGCTTTAGCTGTGCTTCCGTTAATTTTGCTTTTTGCAAAAATAACGGCAAGGGTGAAACGCGCTAAAGTATCCAGTTTTTTTATCACTTTCAATACGAGCAGTTGCACGAATTTGGTTTACAAGCTCTTCTTCAAGTTTTAACACTTTTAAAGCGATCTTCGTGTGGCCTGCTACACAGAAACCACAGCCATTGACTACTGCAGCAGTAATTTGTACCACTTCGCGTTCTGTTGCGGTCAGGCTATTACGACCATTAATGCCGCCCACTGTGCGATAAGTTTCAAGTGCAGTAGGGGCATTTGCGAGAACACCAATTAAATTTGGAATAAAAACCATTGGCATTTTTGTACGGCTTTTTAAGGCTTCTTGTGCCGCTTCAGGTGCTGATTCAATGGTGTGAATTTTAAATTGAGACATAAACTACTCCTAAGGGATAAATCATAAATTTCTGCTTGATAATACCTTTCTAACTTAAATAAGAAAAAGAAGAAAAAGCTTATTTCATATAGCCAAAAAGTTATGATTATTCTTGGGTAAACCAATCTTCTGTTTTTTTGTATTTACGTCAAATACTTGTCCTAACAATGGCGTAAGTGTATTCACGCCCAGTGTTCTTGCCATAGGTACGCTTTTAAGCACTGGCTCATTCCACGTATGCAAGGCAAGCGGATAAGCGCCCCAGTGAATGGGCATAAATCTTGTTGGTTGTAGTTTTGCCGCGAGTTGTGCGGTTTGCTCAGGGAAAAGATGGTTATTGGGCCATCTTTCGTCATATTGTCCGTTCTCGATAAACGCAATATCAATTTTGCCAACACGGCTGGCAATTTCATCAAAATGTTTGCCTTGGGCGGAATCACCATGGAAGTAAAAACGTTCTTCATTTTGACCGCGCTTATGCTCTATTAAAAAAACCAGACCATAATGCTTTTGTTATGATCAAACAAGCCACGGCTAGAATCATGTCTTGCAGGTAATGCAGTATATTTTACGCCATTTCGTTCAGTGCTTTGCCACCAGTCTAACTCAGTAATTCTAGCTGCATCTATTCCCCATTTTTGTAAAATTACGCCCATTCCTAAAGAAACCACAAAATGACTTTGCGTTTTCATTAATTTCTCGATGCTTTCTTGTTCTAAGTGATCGTAATGACTATGTGAAAGCAGCACGACATCTATAGGCGGTAATTCTTCAATTTCTGCCACAGGTGGTTGAAAAACGGTGCATCATTATTGGTACAGGGGACGCACTATTTCCAAAAAGCGGATCGGTAATGATGGTTTGATTGCCAATACGCATAAGTAGCGTCGAATGTCCAAACCACATAAATCGACTCTGTTCAGCTGGCGCTAATAACTCGGTCCAATTTGGTTTGACCGTTGGCAATGGTTTTTTTGGGTGAAAATCTTTTTCATGAAATGTCATTTCCCAAAGCGCACTTGCAACATTTATTGGTGCGCGTTGAGGTTCTGCATTATAGAAAGTTTGTGTATCAGGATCATAATGATCACTCTTCGGATATACCGGATAAGTTGGTGGATAAAACCAATAGGTGGCAAATGCGGCAATTCCCGCAAGAGTAATGAGTTTCTTTGTATGTCTCATCTTTAAAGGATATTTTCCAAATATAAATTTGGCGGCATTATACCTTTAAATGTGTTTTTACTACAGTGAGTAATCTCTCTAACTCTTTTTTGCCTTTTTCGGAAAGGACTTTGTTGTCACGCAACATTTGGGTGGCTCGAGCTTCGATAAAGCGGAGATAATCACTGTTTTGGGTTTCTTGGAATTGCTTTTCGGCTAACTGCATTTCGGTGAAATCTTTATTGGTTTGAGCAATCAGCATTTTTTGACCGATTAACACAATCAGTGCGGCAATTAAAGCGATGACGGCACCGTAGCCGTTGGTGGGATAATAAAGAATGCCCGCGAGAACAAAAAGTGCAGTCACTAAATTGGATGAATTTTTGATATAGCCTTCAGCCGGTGGTGGCTTGATGAGATCTTTCAGGTTCATAGGATTTATATGTCATGCTAAAAATTTGCCTTCCCTCAAGCGAAAGAGGGAAGGCAATATCATAATATATTACGCTAACACACCAAAATGATAGCCTAAAATACCCACGCCGAATAAGGCGAAGATGATGTACATGGCGTTGACTTTTTTACGTAATAAATACATACATAAGAAAGTTAAACCTAACGCTGCAAGACCAGGGAGGAGATCGTTTAACACGCTTTGTACGGTGGTCACCACTTCTTCGCCCATTTGGTTTTTATAGCGGGAAAGTTCTAATGGAATATTAATACTCGTCCATTTCGATACCAGTGAGCCCATGACAAAGAGACCGAGGATAGACGCCCCCTGAGTCAATTTTTGTAAGCGGCCGCCGCCCATATCGTTAACGATGGTGGTACCTTTTTCATAGCCATATTTAAAGCCATACCAACGGGTTAAACCGCGGCAAAGGTTGATACCGATAAAGAAAAGTAATGGCCCTAAAAGGCTACCGGTAAGGGCTAAGCCCGCACCAAGCGCCGCGAGTACAGGACGTAATGTCCCCCAGAAAATTGGGTCACCCACACCGGCTAATGGCCCCATTAAACCGACTTTCACCCCGCTGATTGCGGAGTCATCAATATCGTTACCATTCGCACGTTCTTGTTCCATTGCGGCGGTAACACCGATGATAGATGATGCCACCCAAGGTTGGGTATTAAAGAATTCTAAGTGGCGTTTTTAATGCCGCAGCTTGATCTTCTTTTTGCTGTAAAGACGTTTAATAGCTGGAATCATCGATACACAGAACCCCATTGCTTGCATACGTTCAAAGTTGAAAGAACCTAGCAAGAAAGTTGAACGCCAGTAAGTGCTACGGATATCGCCTTTTTGTTAATGATTTTTTTAGTTTGTTCAGTCATAATTTCTTCCTTATAGTCCTTCAAGTTCATCATCAGCTAATTCACGTTTTGCAACCGCTTGTGGAGCAGTAGATTGATGGAAACGTGGGTTTAATTGAATGTAAATCATCGCTAAGCATGTGCCTAAAATACCGAGACCTACAAGGTTGTAATTGGTGAAAAGAGGCGATTACAAAGCCTAGGAAGAAGAATGGCATTAATGCGCCTGCACGCATCATATTGATGACCATTGCATAACCTACGACCACGATAAAGCCACCAGCGATCTGTAAACCGCGAGTGACCACTTCTGGAATGGCGTTCAATGCTTCAGTCACCGTATCTGTACCTGCTACTAAGGCAACGAAGAAGGTTGGAATTGCCACACGTAACGCTTGTAACGCAAGACCGCTGAAGTGACAGAATTCAATACCACGGAAGTTGGCTTTTGCAGCAAAATCATCGGCTTTGTGTTGAAGGAAGATGGTTAAAGTACGAACAAAGATAGTTAATACTTGACCTGCTGCCGCGACTGGAATCGCAATTGCTAATGCGCTCCCTTTATCTTGACCGCCTTTGATGACGAGGATCGTTGCAATCACACTGGCTAATGCCGCATCTGGTGCCATTGCCGCACCGACGTTCATCCAGCCTAATGCCACTAATTCAAGGGTACCACCGACAATAATACCAGTTTCTAAATCACCTAATACTAAGCCGATTAAGGTACAAGCAACTAAAGGACGATGAGTTTGACGTTCGTCCAATACACTCCCCATACCGCAAATGGCGGCAACGAGTGTGACTAAAATAATTTCCATTGTTGTCATAATGAATTGTCCTCGTAATTAAAATTGAATCGCATCAAGCTCTTTGTGCGTGAGCATTGATTTTGGGCTGCTCGCCACTTGTTGTAAGCTTAATTCCACGCCTTTATCTAAAAGCTGTTTAAATGCCGCCACATCAGTTGGGTTGACGGCAACTGCTTGGGAAAGCATTTTGTCGCCTTCACGAAACGTCATACCGCCCACGTTAACTTTATCAATTTTTACGCCACCCTCGATTAAGCGCACGATATCTGTTGGGTTAGTTACCAACCAAAGAATATTTTTGCCCGCATATTTCGGGTTGTGATACACCTTAATGGCTTTGTCTACAGGAATCACATAAGCTTTCAAATGTTCAGGGGCGATTTGGAGTAATAAGTCACGACGAAGGGCATCATTCGCCACATCATCATTTATTGCAAAAATCGCTTCACATTTCACCGCTTTCGCCCAAGAGGTCGCCACTTGACCGTGGATTAAACGACTATCAATACGCAATAAGGAAATGTTCATATTGCCAGAAAGTGCGGTTGGATTTGGAGAGGTTTTTGGTGCTTCAGCTGGCTTAGCCGCGGGTGTTGGAGCAGGCTTGCTTTCTTTAGGTTGACGGAAGGATTTCACAGCAGCGACCCCGACTTCTTTCGCGGTTTCTACCAATTCATCTAAGCTGGCGCCATCTTTGGCATCAAGCACTTCTAGCAACATCGGTAGATTAATGCCGGTGACGATATCGGTATTATCCCTTTCACTGGCCACTCGGCTTGCCGCGTTATAGGGGCTACCACCAAATAAATCGACCAGAAAGAGCACCGGTTCATTTTCAGGCAGCGTGGCAATAATCGCATTGTATTTCTCGATTAAATGCTCACCGCCTTCACCCGGTAAGAAAGTCACGACATGGCAGTTTTCATCTTCGCCATACACCATAGCGGCGGAATTGACGATTTCTTCAGAAAACTTACCGTGCGTTGCAACGATAATGTGGGTCATGGATATTCCTCCCATTGAGTTGATAAAATCAGTCTATTTTGCTTTCTATACGCACTGCGCAAACGATTGCTCCGAATGGAGTTTAGTGTATGGATTTGAAGATTACCGTCAAATAAAGAATAGTCAAATAGTGATCGAGATCAAATAAACAGGTAAGATGACTTACAACTTTTGAGGTATTTGTGAATTAAGTACAAAGTGCAGTTGATTTTGGGCCGATTTTGCCGAATAGAAAGCATTTCACGGTAAATTAGAAAAGGTTAAAATAAACTAAATTTTATGTTGGGAGTTTCGATGTTTTTTGTTTATCTCATCGTCGCTTTAGCGGCAGGCGTAGCACTCGCGACGCAATCAGCGATTAATACGCAATTGGCGAAAGCCATGAGTGGCGAAGCGGTGATTGCTACCTTTATTTCTTTTGCGGTAGGCACGATTTTTCTCTTTTTTATCGCATTGGCTAAAACTGATTTATGGGGCAATTTATCTACGATTCCATCACAACCTTGGTGGAAATTAATTGGTGGGGTACTCGGCGCAGTTGTCGTGTTCACAACCGTTTTGCTTGCACCTAAATTAGGCATTACTGCGATGTTATTTTTTATCATCGTCGGACAATTAATTACGGCAACAACTATCGATCATTTTGGTCTTATCGGTATGCCGATCCGAGAAGTAAATATCACAAAATTCATCGGATTAATTATTGTCGCCTTTGGATTGGTATTTTATTTCTTTGGAGATAAGTTGGTTGAGCTATTTGGGGCAAGATAGGATAGAATACGCCTCTATTTATTGATTAATCGCGTAATTGGGGAAACTATGCGAAAGCGTTGCCTGTGGGTGTTGATTATTTTGTTGCTGTTGATCGTAATAAGCATTGGCTTATTACGCGTTTTTGCGACCCCGAAACGTGTAGCGCAACTTACCAATCATTTTTTAGCACCGCATTATCACATTGAATTAGCCGATGACTGGCAATGGGAAACCACAGGTTTAACGCTGCCTGAGCTAAAAGTGAAAACTGACCAATGTACGCTTGTGAACCTGAATAATACTCAGGTGACTTGGTGGAATACGCATAGTCTTGATGTTGAAAAGGCTAGCTTGAATTATGATTGTTTAACCCATTTACCCAGTGATAATGCTGAAAAAACACCGCCAAATTTGACCGCACTTTGGGCAGCATTGCCTATTTCTCATGTCAACGTTAAACACTTTCAATTAACGAATACCGAAGAACTGAAACAAGCCGCTTTGCAGCCTTTTTTATCGGCTGATTGGGCGTTAGACGCAAACTATAACGGCAACCAATTAGCACTCGACGCTCAAGCCAATAATGACGGGATTGACCTTCATCATCAATCCACTGTCACGCCACAAGATGGCATTTTCCAATGGGCGGGTAATACCGATATCAAACAAGCGGGCGATAAAACCTACGATCTTCAGTTCACTGCGAATTTTTGATCCTGATCTTTCTCAACTGCCTCAACAAGGCAATGTTTTACTTAACTGGAATAACCCAGAACTAGCCGTCACAAAAGGCGAGGCAAAAGTGTCGTGGCAAGGGGCGGATGGCCAGTTAAATGCTCAAGATTTAACGGCTAATTCTCCTCTGTTAGATGTGCCTTTCGTGTTCACCAAAGATGGCTTGGATATTTCGTGGGGGAAATTTTATTGGACCTTCGATAGCTATCAACCGATTAAAGGCTTCCTTGGGTTATCTATTCACCGTGCGGCAGAAGGCTTGTTGCCATTAAGCATTGATATGAACGTGATCTTACAAACCTTTGGTGAAATGGGCAAAGGTGAGATCGTGATTTCAGGCAAAAATGGTGAAATCGGCGGTGGCGATGACAATAACGAATTAGACTTTGAGCTGAAAACACGCGGGGATTTACGTTATAACGCTACCGTGGCACAAACCAATTTAACCTATCATCTCGGCGGGCTCTTTACACATCCAGTGGTGTATTTTTATCCGGGTTCCGTCTTTAAAATGGATACCGTTCAACCCGATACCAAGTTGCATGTTCGTTTACCGTTAGATGACATTATTATCGGTCGTTATGGTTTAGAAGGTCGTTTGCTCGCAACATTAAAGGGCACGACACCACAGTTTGAAAAATCTCGATTTAAAAATTAGACGGAAACGCCCATGAGTTTATTGCCGGTATTAAAACCGTGTTTGATTTGCGGGATGAAGAACATAAGTTGCAGTCCGTGGAAAAACAAGCGACAAACCGTTGGGATTGGACAATCAATGGCAGTGCAAACTGGAAATCTTTAAATACGCCAGTCAAAATGGAAGGGAAAGGCTTTTTGGGAAGCAGATCATATTGAATTAAATCAACTTTCGGCTCATTCTAAAGAAGTCAAAATGAAAGAGGTAAAAAAATGGCGCCACTTTCATTGGAGCTTAAAGATCGACTCCGCTGGGATTATGAAGAAGAGCATATTCGTGGTTTGTTGCAAGCGAAAAACAGATTGGATTGAACTGGCTTATGGCGGTCGTTTTGTTTCGCCTGTTTTCGGTTTAGGTATTGATGGTAAGAGTATCAGTAACTTCAATTTTGCAGGTGATTTAAAGGCCGGTTCGCTTGGGCCTTTAGATGTCTTGGGTGTATATCAAAAATACTGCACTCTCAGGCAAAATCAGCTGGAAAGAACAATCGGCAAAAGTATTCCAATCACTTTTCCCTCAACAATGGAATTGGATAATTCATGAGGGCAGCATTAAAGGGCAGAGTGAATTCGCAATCAATGGCAATGGCGTGAAGATGAAGGGGGAGCTGAATCTTAAAAATGGCAAAATCACTATGCCAGATGGCGAGATTTATGGCTTGAATATTCATTTCCCAATGAATTATGAAAACTCGGCATTGCAAGTGTCTTCGAGTAAACCAATCCATATTTCGACTCACAATATTCGCTATGGCGCGCTTTCCGTCGCAAATGGGGAATTGGATTTGTTCGGACATTATCCGAATACCATGAAAAATCCTCTTACTTTGAGAAATGTGAAACTTTCCTTATTTGATGGCGTATTGACGGTGCCTCAGCTCAGTTTTCCACAAAGCAAAAATAGCGACGCTTTCTTTTTACCAATATTGATTTAGCCCAAGTGTTAGCCTTGGCACAATATAACCAAATAACCTTAACCGGCCGTGCCAATGCGACCCTGCCATTTTGGCTTGGACATAAGGAATGTTTGATTTGTAATGGTACATTGGAACAAGTAGGGAATGTATCCATCAAATTAACCGATGAAATGGTGAAAGGACTGAAAAAAGGCGGTTGGACAGAAAATATCTTGGTGGATTTATTAAAAGAAATGGAACTGCAAAATTCCCATGCAGCGGTGACGCTCGATCCGAAAGGACAAATGACATTGCGTGCGAGTATTAGCGGATTTAATCCAACTAAGCGAACCAATAATCCGATAACGTTAAATTATACGCACCAAGAAAATATGTTTGAATTGTGGAATATGATTGACTATGGCTCGCAATTTGAACAAAATCTGCAATATAAACTTTATAAGCAATTAGACAAGACAAATGATAAAACACCTTAAATTTCAACCGCACTTTTTTATTTTTGCGGCAATGTTTACACTTACAGCTTGCACACCGACCATTCAATTGGATACACCAAAGGAAGGCATCACCATTAATATGAATGTGGTGGTGGACCACAATATTAAAGTGGAAATGGATGAAAAATCTCAGAAAGCGGTGGGTGAAGTAGAGCCTGTGAAGAAATAATCGAATAAATTGAAAAAGGCCATCTGTATGTTAGATTTCAGATGGCCTTTTTCTTTTTAAGTGCGGTTAGATTTTACGAAAAATTTTACTTAAAAATTTACTTCATTTACAGTTTATTATCTTTATATTTAGGCGTATGATGACTATCAGTTTTACATAACCCCTGAATTTATTTAGGTAAATATATTATTTCTATTTAATAGGAGATTGAATGATGAAAAAATTATTCACAGCAGTACTTTCTGCGGCAGCGATTGCTGTACCTTTTTTTGCTTCTGCGAATACTGCGCCACAAACAGAACAAAGCGCAGTACAACCGGAAAAAGCAAAAGGCGTTTGGATTGATGTACGTTCAGCCGAGGAATTTAACGCAGGTCATTTGCAAGATGCGGTGAATATTCCACATGATAAAATCGTTGAAGGTGTTAAAGCGATTGGCTCAGATAAAGATGCACCGATCAACCTTTATTGTCGTAGTGGTCGACGTGCCGAAGCCGCGCTCACTGAGCTGAAAAATGCAGGCTATACCAATGTAACCAACCACGGCGGTTATGAAGATTTGGTTAAAAAAGGTTTGAAATAAACAACGCATCATTTAACGTAAAAATCCCCTAGATTAAGCATTTAGGGGATTTTTTGTATACGCCTTTTTTCAATAAACCATGATAGACTGAGGTGTAATCAATCCTTCTATACTGATGTGGGGAGACTATATCAAGAATATCTTTGAGAGAGTTTCCAACGGCCTCTAGATTAGTGGTAGCAAAATGATATCAAATGAAATTGAAAAATTACTTTCAAATATAACAAAATCTTTGACTAAGGTTGATGTAAAAGACTTAGATGCTTTTATTTCAGGTGAGTTTACTCATATAACCAATATCGATTTTCATAGATATGAAATATCTCATAGGGAAGTCATTAATGTTAAATTTTCTTTGAGCTCATTTCGTGGCGCTTTCATAGTTCAGAGTTCATTTACAAATTGTAATTTTTGTTAATTGTTCTTTTATCGCAACAATGTTTAGCAATACAAGATTTACCAATTGTACCTTTACTGATTGTGTATTTAGAGCAATGCATATCGAAGATAATGTAATACGTAATTGCACTTTTTAAAAAAACTGTTTTATTGGAGATAACATATTTTCTTCAGTCGAAAGCATAAGTTGTTGATTTGGCAGTACTACGTATGTGAAATATGTGTAAAGATTTTTAGATTAAGTTATAGTTGATTTGATAATTTAACTTGTCTACTAAGGTTATAATGTTATGGATATAAGAAAAGAATCTAACGATTATATTTTTAAAAATTAAACGGTGATGAGGTATTAGTTTTTTTTGAATGGATCGTTAAGTTTAATAAAGATAATGAATTAAGTGATAAGGCTGAACAAAAAGATATTATCTAACTTAGAGTGTTTATTAGAATCTGTATTAGAGGAACCTTTTATGGAAGATTATAAAGATATAATAAATCGAGCAAAAAGATACATTATTGATAATTAGTTTGTGTAGGTAGCTTCCTCCTTATCAAACCATAAAAACTTATTGAACATTCAAAAAGTTGTAAGTAGCTTTGTAAACAAAAACAGGATTTATTGAGGAAGCAAGTTTTTTTCTATAGGATGAGTGCACAAATGGACATAACACCTCTAAAAAAATTTCTTATAGAAGTTTTCCTAAAGAAGGATTATTCAAAAAAATCATATCGAGAAGATATGTATAAAATAGAGGAGTTTAAAGATGATTTTAAGTATTATGAAAAATACTTCAATAGAGGAAATCATTATTGATGAATATCACCTAATACCTTTTGTCTTTTTTTCACCAGAGGGTATAAATTATTTAATGCCTAAAAATTATTGAAGGTCTTAATAATCATGATATTGCCACAAATCTAGAGGAATTTATTGCCGGTATATCTACCGAAGAAAAACATAATTCATGCCTTAAATCTCTTAAAAAAAGATGAACTTTTAATTTTAAAAAGCGCATTTAGAAAAAAATATTATTTGGAGATTCGCTAAAAATTAACGCTGCAAATAGGTGAATATTATTTATTCAGAAGTATTGAGTATCTTGAAGAATTGATAGATGGCACTTAACGCCCATAACAACCAGTTAAATGAGTAACGAAACCTTCTATATTATAAAGAGCGGTCAAATTTTTAAGTGTTTTACAAATCATCTTAAAAATTCGACCGCTTGCATCATTATCAAGGTCGCAGCCGTCTGAAACATTGATAGACCGGTTACTAATGTTCGCTTTCTGCTACTTTTGTCCATTTTGCCAATGTCTGCTTCATCTGTGCCTGAGGGATGAAGCGGGCCATCCGTTCTACTTCCTTGCCTTGATAAAACAGCAGCCATGCAGGTGCGGTCAGCACGTGGAAACGTCCGGCCATTTCGGGTATTTCAGCAATATCGGCTTTTACGGCATACACATTTCCTTCCTCCGCCAAAGCTGAGTCAAGCTGGGCGTCCACGACCGTACAAACACCGCAGCTTGGGGCTTTGATGTACAGTGATACTAAAGGGTGTGTGGCGATGGTCTGTTCGATGTCTTTCAGAGTGTGTAGTTGTTGCATGTCATGTACTCCTTTGAGCGATTAAGCAGGTTTCAAGTTGTCTAGAAAAGGGGCTTTCAACGAAATGAAAAACAAGAAAAACGTTTTTGAGTCGTCTAGATTTTTTTCCACAACCACTTTTGCCCGCGCTTTCAGGCTGTTCAACACTGGCGAGGTGGCGGCGGAGCGGTCGGCGAAATTTTGCAGGGGTAGGAAGGTCGGCGTCGGCTTTTTACTTTTACGGTTAGCACCAGATTATCCAGTCCGCCGTAGCCATCTTCCATGCCGAACAGTTTGGCCATGTCGATACCGCCACTTGCGGATATTTCAAACTGTTCCAGTTTCACGCCTGCCTGTGCTGCTTGCAACTCGAAACCTATGGAGCAGCAGCCTGCAGCAGCGCCGATCAGGTATGCCATCGGACTTGGGGCGGCGTTTTCACCGCCCATGTTTTTTTCGGTTCGTCTGTGGTAAAGGCAGGGAAGCGGCGCACGGATATTTCGTTCTTCGTGCCGGATACCCAGCGCGAATCGGCGCGTAATGCTGCCTTGCCTTTTTGTATGGTCGTTTTCAACCGCTGCCATGGTAGTTCGGAAACGTTCGATATCTAACCCGTTAATCATGTTTTGTCCTTTCATATGATGAATTGCAGATGGTTTTTCGCTACACTTACACGCCCGTTTTCCACGCGGAGATGCGCTTCAAATTATCCACCGTGTCGTGATTGACGATGGCGGCGAACGTGCCGTCCAGTTTGGCAATTTCAGCTTTGTCTTCATCGCTGAGGGCAAAGTCAAAGACGTTCAAGTTTTCCGCCATACGTTCGGGTTTGGTGGATTTTGCCAACACGATGATGTCGCGTTCCACCAGCCAGCGGGTAATCACCTGCGCCACGGATTTGCCGTATTTCGTACCAATTAGCGACTGACAAAATGGTGGGCAAAAGCCCACCGCTTCAAGTTGATGTTTTATCATTAACCGAACACTTTTTTCAAATGTGCTTGGTAGTCTGCGAAGTATTGTTCTACTTGTGGATTTTTAACTACATCGTTACATGTAAATGTCGGTAGACGGGTCAAACCGATGAACTCGTTGAGTTTGTGGAAAGGCATGTACACAGCATCCACATCTTTGCCTTCAAAGAAGTCGCCTTCACGGGTGAACGCTTCAATCGGCGCATTCCAAGTAAGCGAAAGCATGTGTTTTTTGCCTTGCAATAAACCACCTGTACCGAAACCTTCGGTCGGGCTGACACGATGACGGCCATCACTGTGGTAAAGCTTGCCGTGTCCAGCGATAAATACTTCGTCTATGTATTTCTTCACTGTCCAAGGCTCGTGCATCCACCAAACAGGCATCTGCCAAATCACGGCATCCATCCACAAGAATTTTTTTCGATTTCTGCCTCAACATCATAGCCAGCATCAATCACAGTTTCTTTTTACATTGTGTCCAAGTGCGGTCAAAAACTTCTTTTTGCTTTTTTTGTGAAGCGTGTTGTTTAACTCACCATGCGAATGGCCGAATTCTTTACCACCGTTTAATAATAAAAATGTTCATTTTTACTCCTAGAATAAATAATTTATAAAAAAAGGATGTGATGTTTACGGATATTGTCTTCTGTTTACTCTCATGAAAGTGTAGTCATTTTTATGATTTGTTTTTTTATTGAGATAAATAGGGCTTAGCTTTATGATGTAATGAATTAAATTCACTAATAAAAGAGAGTTTAAAGAGAAAAATGCAGAACTTTAACGAACTGAATTATTTTTTTGACGTTGGCGCAAACGCAGAGTTTTTGTGAAGGCAGGGCAGCTTTTTGGGGATTTCTTCTTCGGCGTTGAGCCACAGCATAAAAAAATCTGGAAACACGACTGAACCTGCGCCTGCTCAACCGCACTACGCGCAATGTGTCGCTGACCGAAGCCGGGCAGCAGCTTTTCGACCAACTTTCTCCACTTTATCAAGCCATAAACCAAGAAGTCGATGCATTAAATGATTTTTTTGAATACGCCATCGGGATTGATTCGCATCAATGCCCCTGTAATAGCAGCGGAAGCCGTGTTGTATCCAAAATTAAAGCCGATTTTGAACCAATACCCGAAAACCCGCTTGGAAATCGTGGTGGACGATCGTTGGGCAGATATTGTGAAAGAAGGATTTGATATGGGCGTTCGGTTAGGTAACAAGGTAGCGAAAGAGATGATTGCGGTGCCAATTTCCGCACCGCTCAAAATGGTATTGGTCGCCTCGCCCGATTATTTGGCGCAACATGGTTCACCGAAAAATATTGATGATCTGCAACAGCACCGCCTTATCGGCATAAAACTCTCCGCTGAACACGGCACGGAGATACAGTGGGAATTCAAATACAAAAAAAGAGCTGATTACGTTCACACCAAAATCGCAGTTTTCCATCAACAATCATCTGCGTCTGCAAGCCGTTTCAGACGGCCTTGGCATTGCGTGGATAGCACATATGAGCGTAGCGGATGCACTCAATTCGGGGCACCTGGTCGAGCTGTTGCCTGAGTATGCTATAACTTACGAACCGCTTTACCTCTATTACCCCAGCCGCCGCGGGCATTCCAATGTGTTTAAGTTGATTGTGGATGCGCTGCGGGTGGAGGTCGTCTGAAAATATAAAAGCAGCCTGACTTCTTTGCATGGATTTCAGACTGCTTTTTGCTTTCAGGTAGCCTTATAGCTATTCATATACCGCCTGCCACATTGCGTCCTGCACCGCCTGTACCCAGTTTTCAGGCTGCTTGGTCGCTACACCGTCCTTGACCGCCTGTTTGGCAACAGCAACAGCAACAGTAGCAGACGATGCACGCAGGTTATTCACCGATGGCAGGAGCGACGCGCCTTCGTCCTGTGGATTGACTTGCGAGGCGACTGCTTCAGCTGCAGCCAGCAGCATCCCGTCAGTAACGTGTTTCGCACCAGAAACGATAACCCCCAGCCCCAACCCTGGGTAAAGCATGGCGTTGTTAGCTTGACCGATTTCGTAGTTCACGCCTTTATACGGCACGGGTGGCACGGGGATGCCGACAGAAATGAGCGCTTTGCCATCCGACCATTTTATAGCCTCACTCGGCATCACTTCGATTTTCTCGGTCGGGTTAGATAACGGCAGTAGAATTGGGCGCTCTACGCCTGCACATAGGGCTTTGACTATGTCTTCAGTGAATGCACCGTGATCGGTGGATGTGCCAATCAAGATAGTCGGTTTTACTTGTTTTACAACTTCGAGCAAGCCGATTTTACCGTCCGTTTTCGCCCAGTCGGCAACTTTGGCGGCGGGGCGGGCATATTCCTGCTGGTAATCAGGCAAGCCGTCCATGTCATCAGTAACCAGTCCGTTGATGTCAATCAGCCATACGCGTTGTTTCGCTTCTTCGCGACTCAGGCCTTCGCGCTCCATCGCCGCACTGATTTGGTCGGCCATACCCGTACCTGCGGTGCCTGCACCGTACACCACCAACCGCTGTTCGGCAAAGGTCTGTTTGGTCACTTTCAGGCCAGAGAATACGGCAGCCATCACAATCGCACCCGTTCCCTGCATATCGTCGTTGAAAATACGGTATTGTCGGCGGTTCTCCACCAAAATGCGGCGGGCATTGGACGGACCGAAGTCTTCAAAGTGCAAAAAGCGCATTGGGGAACATTTCAGCAGCAGTTTTCAGGTAGTTTGCAATCAATGCGTCGTAGCGTTCACCACGCACACGGGCATGGCGATTGCCTAAATAAGCAGGATCATTGAGCAGGGCTTCATTATCTGTACCCACATCTAGATTCACAGCAATGGTGCGGCTGGGATGAATGCCTGCAGCAGCAGTATAAACTGCCAGTTTGCCGACGGAAATATCCGTGCCGTTCACACCCCAGTCGCCGATACCCAAAATCTCTTCCGCATCGGAAACCACAATCAAATCTACATCATCTGTACCCAAGCCCAGCGTTTCAAACGATGCACGGATGTTTTCAGGATGGTTTACATCCAGATAGACAGCTCGCGAACGGCGGTAGTCGCGGCTCCATTTTTTAATTGCTTCGCCGACAGTGGGGTCGTAAACGACGGGTAGCATTTCGGCTAGATGGTCAATCAGGAGTTTGTAGTACAGTACTTCGTTGCGGTTGTGCAGTTGATCGAGAAAGATATATTTTTCAATATCTTTTTCATAGGATGAAAACTGGCGGTAAGCACGCATGGCCTGTTGTTCGAGCGTTTCTACAACGACAGGTAGGCGGCCGGTCAGGCCATATTTTGCTCGCTCTTCCAATGTGAAAGCGGTATCTTTGTTGGTGAGAGGGTTCTGTAGGATGGTGGGGGTGTTGCTCATATTGTGTCTCCTGTGAAGATTAGGAAAAGCTCGTCCGAAAAATGGACTGTTACATTGTACTTAAAAAAATATGGATTAAAAAGTTAATTTAACAACCTAGAAAGTCCTTAAAAGTTGATGATTAGCCTTTTAAAGACTACTAACAGACGTGTCACAATGAAACTGAATCTAAACCACACTGTTTCAGGCTACCTGAAACAGTGCAGGCTGCCATTGGTCTGATTTTTTGAATGCGTGCCTACGATGCTGCACCCCCATCCTGTTTTTTTCAGACGGTTTTTTTCATAACAAAGAGCGGTCAGTTTTTTTAGGTATTTTTTTGTAAATCATCTTCAAAAATCTGACCGCTTGTATTTTTAAGATTATTTTTCTTTCTTCTGATTCATCAACCAATCACGGGCGGGTTCGAGTAAATAGGCGTAATCAAATGAGTACATATGCTCTGCACCTTTGTGGGTTGAGTTTTCCGGAATTACGGTATTTGGTGTGAAACGGATGAAGTTAATACGTTTGCCTTGGGCAAGCATTTGTTGGACTTTTGCGTCTTGTTCGGCCTGCGGTAATTTGGCAGAGAACTCAGTTTTGGCGTAGCTGACTTTATCTTGTTTCAGCATTTTTCCAACTTGAGCCATGCCTGCAGAGGCTTTTGAATCGGCAGCCGAAACGGTATAAATAAATTTCGCTTTCTCCAATGGTTTTAAAACATTGATATCCCATTGACTGCCGACAAACATAGACGCCGCAAAGAAGTTAGGGCTCGATACTATTTAGGTAGAATGAAATCATCCCGCCCATGGATTGACCCGTGGTATAAACACGATTGGCATCAATCGCTTTTTTTCAGCGATCAGATTTTTTTGACAAGGCGTAAGGTCATGGAGACTTCTTCAGTTGTTTCCCATTTATCGTTGACTGCCGTTTCGGTGTAAGACGGTACAAGGACAAAGGCTGGGTATTTCGCCTGCGCTTCATCGGTTGCCCAGATGATGCCGCCGTAGCCTTGCATTAGTGGGGCTTTTACGCCTTTTCCTGCTGTGCTGGCATCTGCGATAAACATGACTAACGGATATTTGCGGCCCGGCTCAAGATTTTTCGGGGTGTACAGGTTGTACTGCATTTCTTTGCCTGTTTTGGGATCTTTAAACGTTAACACTTCAAAAACGTGGTGCAATTTGTTCACGCAAGGCAAGCAAGCGACTATCGTAGGATTTATCCGCGCCGCCGTATTGTTTGTCCCAAGCTGCATTTTGCGTGTTTTGAGTTGTCACTGCTTTTTTTCAGTCGCATTGGATGGCGTATTGCAAGCGGCTAGCAATAAGCTTGCGGCGATAATTGTTGCGGTTTTTCTTCATCATGGAAACTCCTTAAATTTTGTGAGAAATCGTCAATGTGTTTTGATGCCTAAACGGTTTAAAGCATCAATCGCTGGCTGGGAAATATGATCACCACGTTTAGCGGACTCTTGATACCAATGCATGGCTTTGGTCATGTCTTTTGCCGTGCCGATGCCGTTTTTCGTAGCAATGGCCGAGCCAGTATTGCCCGGTGATGTCGCCCTCTTCTGCCGCTTGCATGAAATAGGCAAAAAGCAGTTTTCGCATTCTTGGCGATACCTTCGCCGTTCAGATACATCAAGCCCAGATAACGCGGCGCTTTCATATGCCCCGCCTGTTGAGCTTGCTCAAAGTAAGGTTTGGCATGTTGGTAATCCTGTTTTTGATACAGGGCAATACCTTCGTCTAACAGGGCTTTCGCCTGTTCATTATGTTGCGGAACGGTGGAACAGGCGGCGAGAAGGGGTGTAGCGACGAGCGCGGATAGTTTGGATTTCATAAATCACTCCCCTAACATGTATCGCAAATTGAAATAATAGTACAAAGTTTCGTTTTTAGACATCAAAGTGCAGTCAGATTTCAAGGCTTTTTTTATTTATCCCTTCACCAAAACAACGCATTAAGCAATCCAATACAATGCGTACTTTTTGCTGATTGGGTGCGATGCGCGGTGGTGGCATAAAGGGTGCGGCTGCGTGTGGTGCGGTTAAGCAATTTGACATCGTAATAATTTTTCCAGCTTGCGAATGGCTTGACTGATTGCGCTGGCAGTCATGCCCAAATTCGCCTCATCCGGTATTTGTCGTGAATTTCCCGGCTGTTTGGAGTATAGTAGAACCATATTTGAATAACAAATAATGAAAGGAGAACAAAATGCTTAAATTATTTACTTTACCCGGTGAAGGTAAAATTCGCAGTTCATCACCTTTCGCTTGGAAAACTGAAGCGATGCTGCGTTTATCCGGCTTAGATTTCGAAAAAGAATATGTTGCCGATCTCAGCAAAATGCCTAAAGGCAAAGTTCCGGTATTGCAAGATGGCGAGAAGTTGATCCCTGACAGCTCTCTCATTCAGCGTTATCTAACCGAAACCTACGGCATTGATTTAGATAAACATTTAACAACTGAACAAAAAGCGATTGCTGAAGCCTTTCGCCGTATGACAGAAGAACATTTATATTGGATGGGCGTATATAACCGTTTCGTCGATCCTCTCGGCAAACCATTTATGATGAAGGCAATGTTTGATGGCATGCCGACTGAACAAGCCGAAGCGATTTTTGCTGTGTTACAGGAAAACGCGAAAAAAGAAATGTACGGACATGGTATCGGAAGACACACGCAATCCGATATTTACGCCTTCGGAAAAGGAGATTTAGATGCCATTAGCAACTACTTAGGCACAAAATCCTACTTTTTCGGCGAAGAATTAACCTCCGTTGATGTGTCCATCGTACCTGTTGTTGCAAACCTGATTCTTACCCCCATAGACACTGAAATTGCGCTATATACAAGAACCAAAGCAAATTTAGTCGCCTATATTGAACGTTTCGATCGGGCAGTATTTGGAGAATAAAGCAAGAAATCAAAGGCCGTCTGAAAATTCAGACGGCCTTTTTCATAACAAAGAGCGGTCAGTTTTTTAGGTGTTTTTGCAAATTATCTTCAAAATCTGACCGCTTGTTTTTTTACTTCAATTTAACTGCAGTAGTCCCTTATTTAAAGCCGTTTTTTTAATGTCGGCAATATTGCATCCCAAGCGGTTAAAGCCTCTTTCTCACTGAGTGGCGAACCCTTGGTATTTTTCTTATTGGTACCGAAAGTCATCTTAAATCTCACGCTACCATCATCTTTTTTTCCCAGATAAATAGATATCGATTTCCCTGCCACTTAACCAGTTTTTTTCACTGCCGGTCATACCATTAATATCGCGTTTTCCTTTGCGGATGGTGCTGTATTTCGCCCACGAGAAGAGTTTATCCAAACCACTATCTTTAGTGAAAAGATCGCGTTCTAATAGCGGTTTATCACCTTCCTCCAAAGATCCACCCGTCGTTAGCTCTGCATAAACGTCTTTATAGTCTTTGATTTTAATGCCCGCACTGCCAAAAAAACGGTTCAGTTCCCTTATCGGCAATAAATCCTTCTGTTAAACAGACCCCCTGTTGCTGTGGCATTTCAGTATCTTTACGATCTCTCAGCTTGTCGAAAAAATCATTCCGTATCTGTCCAATAGCTTCGTCAACTTTACTTTTTTCCAGTTGCTTAAGGTTTGGGGGAGCTTTGCCGTTAACAGGTATAATGCTTGAAAGGGTTTGAATGGAATAGGCATCATTCTTGCCTAACTTGAAATAGAAATTGACATAATAGATCATGCCTTTTAGGTGCTTTGACACCGCGTGTTCCCATGAACCAGGAGCCTGAGTGACCATCGCTATTGCTTTTATTAGGAATAACCGTGCGGTTTTCTATAAAAACTATCGCTTCCGTTATATCCTTTTTTTCTTTAACCTCTAATACGGATTCTACTTCCAGATTCCAATAATCTGGTCGCACAATTATCTGCCAACCATTATATCGAAGCCAACCAGTCCCACTTATACGGTTAGATGGTAAGTTAATTTGGTAGCGCCCGCTGCAAAATGGCTGTTCAGTCCAATACCTTGTCGCTTTTTGAGCACCATTGCTCGCTACATTTTCTACTACTGAGTGGGTTTGGGGATGTTGACTGCAAGAAGACAACATAACACTAGTCAAAATAGTGCTATAAAACATCAGTCTAGAAATTTTCATCTTCGGCATGTGATCTCTTCCTTACTGTAAATTTGAGAATGCTAAATAAAATGGAAATTCTGCTAATACTTTTCTTTCCATATTGATCTTAATAGATGAGTTTACATGCTTTAAGTGTAAAGTGCAACTCTTCACTATTCAAAATGATGTCGAGTTAATTAAGAGAGGATTTAATATACATTTTAGAGAGAACAAAAGGCCTTTTGACATTTCAAAAGACCTTTTTTTCACGCCAAAGTGCGGGCCGATTTTCGTTTACTAAATACAATAATCTTCTTTTAATAAGTGACGATAGGCATAAAGATAAGATGCGCCGACAAATGCTGCACCACCCGTGACATTGCCTAAAAAGACAGGAATCATATTGAAGAAGAATTGGCTCCAAGTTACATTAGCACCAGCAAAAATCCCGGCAGGAATAATAAACATATTGGCGACAAAGTGTTGTAATCCGATAAGCACAAAAATCATCACTGGGAACCATATGGCTAGGATACGACCAGAGGTTTGTTTGGCGCCAAAATAGAACCAAATACCCATGCAGACCATCCAGTTACAGGCTATGGCTGAAACAAAGGCGCGACCAAAATCCATTTGCACTTTAGCCTCGGCGATAGCAATGGTTTTAGCAGAGGCAGCACCTTCTGATAAACCAACATAATGCCCTAAGAAATAGGCCATAAACAGTGCACCGAGCAGGTTGCCCAAACTCACTACAATCCAGTTACGAAATAATTTTTTAAGGCTTACTCTTTTGGTTAAACGGCCTAATGCCATCATCATCATATTTCCCGTGGCTAATTCACCACCACCGATTAGAATACAAATCAAACAAATAGGAAACACGGCCGCACCAAGTAATGTTGATAACCCACTCCACTCTGGAGGAATACCGCTCACTACTTTTAAATAGGCCATATAACCAAAACTCACATAGCCGCCACCTAAAAAACTTAAAATAGCCAGTGTTTTTAGGTGTCCTTCCGACTTAGCATAACTTTTATCAATAACATCTTGTAAGATTTCGTGGGGATAAAGATCGCGATGCTGCATAGTTGTACCTCTAGTGAAAATAAGACGGTAAAAATGTAGCAAACCACATAGCAAAACCGAAAGAATTGTTAAGTATATATATTGATTTTTTTAGTTATAACGAAATTGAATAATAATCCGAACCTCAAATTAGGTGTCTAGGTTCTTTTTGAGGGGCAAAAGAGCGGTCGGTGGTGGAACAATGTCGCCCAAGTTAGAAACGGTATAAGGAAACATCGTCTGTTACATTATTTCTATAAATCAAAAATCCGTGTAAATTCAGTCGGGTAGTCCAATCTGAATGTTGTACTGGGTGAATGGTAGAGGCGAAACTCAACGGTAACGTTAGGGTATTTATCGATAGAAAATTCATAGGAAGTGAAAAAAATATGTGGTTTCATCAAAAAAACTGTTCTCAATGTTTCTGATTTTTTTCCTCACTTTTTTTTAAGATTCAGATGAAAGTATTTTTGTCAATTCATCTTTGTCAAATAGGATATTTATTGAACCTTTGCTTTCATCCCAATAGAGATTAAGTTTCGTATTCTGTTTTAACTCTTTAGGTACAACCAAATGAACTTTTGATTTTTCCAAAGTGTAGCTTGTATAACCGTTTTTCATGTTTGTATGAGTAAGAACCTTGATATTCCTACGTTTATATTGCAATGAATCAGGATCAACAGATTGTTTTTTTCTCCATAATTTTAGCTGCAATATCAATCATTTCTGCTAAATAAGCTTTTTTTCCAATTGGATTTCTGTTTGTGTCATGGAAAATATATTTTTGCGAATAGAACAATAAAAAAATAACAGATAATTTCGAAAGAAATTGTTTAAAATTTTCCATATATTCTTACTCCTGAAGATGTTCAAAGGAAATAAAGCAAAGATACATCGTGTTCTTTTTTTCTGGTTCTAGTAATGTTGCTTATCTAAGATATGTTCTCCTTGATATTTATACTATTTTCCAGTATTCAAATAAAGAAATATTAGATTCGGATGTTGTGCAATAAATTGAATATTTATTGTGTTTTTAGTGCTTGAGCGAGATAAGGCGCACGAATAATTGATGTCAAAATGAGAGATAAAAAAGAGGCCTTTCAATGAAAGGTCTCTCTTCGTATTGATAATCTTGTATTAATACAATTTAGAATGGAATGTTGTCATCAAATGCGTCCATTGGTGGCTCAGCTTGTGGCGCTGGTGCAGATTGTGCTGGACGAGATTGATAGCTTGGTTGTGTTGCTGATTGTGCAGGAGTATAACCGCCCATCTCTTGATTACGACCACCTAACATTTGTAAGTTATCACCTTGGATTTCAGTGGTGTAACGATCTTGGCCGTTGTTATCTTGCCATTTACGGGTTTTTAAACGACCTTCAACATAAACTTGTGAACCTTTGCGTAAGTATTGCCCCGCAATTTCTGCTAAACGACGATATAACACGATACGGTGCCATTCGGTGACTTCACGACGTTCGCCTGTGTTTTTATCTGTCCAGCTTTCACTTGTTGCCACGCTGATATTTGCTACCGCTTCGCCATTTGGCATCGTGCGGATTTCAGGATCGTTACCTAAATTACCCACGATGATTACTTTATTAATACCTGCCATAGAATCCTCTATATTTTAGAAATAAGGTGAAAAATTTTGGTTATTTTGCCTTAAAAGAAACAAAAGATCCATAAAAATTAACTGGATATTTGCACAGATATTGAAATATGCGATAATGGTCGCAATTTTTGAATTTATTTTCTTAAGGCAATCGCTTTTTTTATGGATACTATCGACATTCGTGGGGCTAGAACCCACAACCTCAAAAACATCAATTTAACCATTCCGCGCGATAAATTAATTGTGATAACAGGCTTGTCCGGTTCGGGCAAATCTTCTTTAGCATTTGATACGCTTTATGCGGAAGGGCAGCGTCGTTATGTGGAATCGCCTCTCGCTTACGCGCGTCAGTTCCTTTCTTTGATGGAAAAAAACCTGATGTGGATTCGATTGAGGGCTTGTCGCCGGCGATTTCTATTGAGCAAAAATCCACTTCTCATAACCCGCGTTCAACCGTGGGCACGATCACCGAAATTTACGATTACCTGCGTTTGCTGTTTGCTCGCGTAGGGGAGCCGCGTTGTCCTGATCATGATGTGCCATTAACGGCACAAACCATCAGCCAAATGGTGGATAAAAATTTTAAGTCTGCCAGAAGAAAGCAAAAATGATGTTGCTTGCGCCCGTGGTGAAAAAAACCGTAAAGGTGAGCATGTTAAGTTGTTAGATAGTTTAGCGGCACAAGGTTATATTCGCGCAAGAATTGATGGTGAGATTTGTGATTTATCTGATCCACCAGAACTTGCTTTACAGAAAAAACATACCATTGAAGTGGTGGTAGATCGTTTTAAAGTGCGGTCAGATTTAGCCACACGTTTAGCAGAATCCTTTGAAACAGCTTTGGAGCTTTCTGGTGGTACAGCAGTTGTGGCGAATATGGATAATCTTAAGGCTGAAGAATTCGTTTTCTCGGCAAACTTTGCTTGTCCGCATTGCGGCTATTCCGTACCGGAATTAGAGCCTCGCTTGTTCTCATTTAATAACCCGGCAGGGGCGTGTCCGACTTGTGATGGCTTAGGTGTTCAGCAGTTCTTTGATGAAAGCCGAGTGGTGCAAAATGAAAGCATTTCCCTCGCAGGTGGTGCGGTGAAAGGTTGGGATCGTCGTAATTTCTATTACTATCAAATGCTTACCTCGTTAGCGAAACATTATAAATTTGATATTGAAACGCCATACGAAGATTTGCCACAAAAAAATTAAAGATATTGTGATGCACGGGTCAGGCAAGGAAGAAATTGAATTCCAATACATGAACGACCGTGGCGATGTGGTGATCCGCAAACATCCTTTTGAAGGGATTTTGAATAATATGGCGCGCCGTTATAAAGAAACGGAATCCATGTCTGTGCGCGAAGAGTTGGCGAAAAATATCAGTAACCGTCCTTGTGCAGATTGTGGTGGTTCACGTCTTCGCCCTGAAGCTCGAAACGTGTATATCGGCAGCATTAACTTGCCGCAAATTTCAGAGAAAAGCATTGGTGAAAGCCTTGAGTTTTTTTCCAAGGGCTTACCTTAACCGGTCAAAAAAAGCACAAATTGCAGAAAAAAATCCTGAAGGAGATCAAAAGAGCGGTTAGAGTTTTTTTAGTAAATGTGGGTTTTGAATTATCTTTCCTCTCTCGCTCAGCCGAGACCCTTTTCGGGCGGTGAAGCACAACGTATTCGTCTTGCGAGTCAGATTGGTGCGGGCTTAGTAGGCGTCATGTATGTGTTGGATGAACCTTCTATCGGTTTGCACCAACGAGATAATGAGCGTCTGTTAAATACGTTGATTCATCTGCGTAATTTAGGCAACACCGTGATTGTAGTAGAGCACGATGAAGATGCTATTCGAGAAGCCGATCATATTATTGATATTGGCCCTGGAGCAGGTGTACACGGTGGCCAAGTGATTGCTCAGGGGACAGCCAAAGAAATTATGGCGAACCCGAATTCGATTACGGGTAAGTTCTTATCGGGTGAAGAAAAAATCGAAATTCCGAAAAAAAGAACCGCACTTGATAAAAGCAAACTTCTAAAATTAAAAGGTGCGACAGGGAATAATCTGAAAGGTGTGAATTTAGAGATCCCAGTGGGCTTATTTACTTGTATTACGGGGGTATCAGGTTCAGGTAAATCAACGCTAATTAATGATACGTTATTCCCATTGGCTCAAAACGCCTTAAATCGTGCGGAAAAAACGGATTTTGCGCCTTATAAATCCATTGAAGGCTTGGGATATTTCGACAAGGTGATCGATATTAACCAGAGTCCAATTGGTCGTACACCACGTTCTAACCCAGCGACTTACACGGGGTTATTTACCCCAATTCGTGAATTATTTGCGGGCGTACCAGAGGCGCGTGCGCGTGGTTATAATCCAGGACGCTTTAGCTTTAACGTACGCGGTGGTCGTTGTGAAGCATGCCAAGGTGATGGCGTGCTAAAAGTAGAAATGCACTTCTTGCCGGATGTGTATGTGCCTTGTGATCAATGTAAAGGTAAACGCTATAACCGTGAAACCTTGGAGATCCGTTATAAAGGCAAAACTATTCACCAAGTGTTAGATATGACGGTGGAGGAAGCTCGCGAGTTTTTTGATGCGATCCCAATGATTGCGCGTAAATTGCAAACCCTAATGGATGTAGGCTTGTCTTATATTCGTTTAGGTCAGTCTTCTACCACGCTTTCAGGTGGTGAGGCACAACGCGTTAAGTTAGCGACAGAGCTTTCAAAACGCGATACTGGTAAAAACCCTTTATATTTTGGATGAACCGACAACCGGCTTGCATTTTGCTGATATTAAACAACTTCTCGAAGTGTTACATCGCTTACGCGATCAAGGCAATACTATCGTGGTGATCGAACACAACTTAGATGTGATCAAAACCGCAGACTGGATTGTGGATCTTGGTCCAGAAGGGGGCAGTGGCGGTGGTCAAATCATCGCGACAGGCACCCCAGAAGAGGTAGCCAAAGTTAAAGGTTCGCACACCGCGAGATTCCTAAAAGACATTTTTGGCAAAAGGCTAGAAAAACCAACCGCACCTTTGAACATTATCAAAGTGCGGTTATTTTTGAGGTTTTTTTAATGGCGATTTCCAAAAAGGCGGTTTGGCGAACCAGACGATAATGAATAATGCTAGGAAAGTAATTGCCGATAACCAGAAAATCTCATTAGCACCAATAATAAAGCCCTGAGCGGTGATTTGTCTGGCAAGATATGATGCCGTTTGTTGTTCGTTTAAACCAAAAACTTGCCATCGTCTGGAAGAACTGTTGGGAAATTGGATTATATGGAGTAATCGCTTCCGTGAGTTGAGTATGATGCACAGCTTCACGGTTATACCACATAAATGTCGTGAGGGATGTTCCTACCGAACCAGCAAGGGTTCGAAGGAAATTAAATAAACTCGATGCCGAAGCCATTTTTTTCGGGTGGTAAACCTGAGAGCGTAATGGTTGTCAGCGGCATAAAGAAGCAAGCAACCGCTAAACCTTGCACAAATTGTGGCAAGGCAACATCGGCAAAGGTCATTTCAGGTTCAAAGGTCACGGCTCGCCAATAAAAGGTCAGGGCATAAACCATAAAGCTGATTGTGACTAAAATTCGCATATCAATTTTATGCCCTAATTTACCGATGATTGGCGAAAGTAAAATAGGGAATAATCCCACTGGGGCGGCTGCGAGCCCTGCCCAAGTCGCGGTGTAGCCATAAACTTGTTGGAGTAGAAGTGGGATAAGTACAACCGATCCCAAATACACTAAAAAAGCGAGACTAGTTGAAAGGCAGCCTACGCTAAAGTTGCGTGATTTGAAAAAGTGAAATATCTACAACGGGATTGTCATCCGTCAGTTCCCAAATAGTGAGGGCGATCAAACACACAACCGCAATCACGGTGAGAACAATAATCTCCGTTGAATTAAACCAATCTTGCTCTCTACCTTGATCCAGCATTAATTGTAAACAGCCTACGCCGAGAACCAGTAAAACAAGCCCAATAGTATCAATAGGTTGATGAGATATTTGGCTTTCTCGATCGCCTAAAATCTTCCAACTCATTAAGACGACGGCCAATCCAATGGGAACATTGATGAAAAAGATCCAACCCCAATGAATGTTATCGCTGATCCAGCCTCCTAGAATTGGCCCGAAGATAGGGGCAACCACCACGGTCATTGACCAAAATGCCAGTGCCATGCCGCGTTTTTTAGGCGGATAGTTATTGAGTAATAAACTTTGCGAAAGAGGAATGATTGGACCGGCAACTGCACCTTGGATAACGCGGCAAATAATCAACATTTCCAAACTATGTGAAATGCCACAAAGCCAAGAGGCAAGGACGAAAAGTAAGGTTGAGATTAAAAAAATAACCGCACTTCGCCGAAACGTTTTGCTAGCCAACCGGTGATAGGAATTGAGATCGCATTGGCTACACCGAACGAGGTGATGACCCATGTGCCTTGGCTGGATGATGCGCCTAAATCACCTGCGATAGTAGGAATGGCAACGTTAGCGATGGTGGAATCCAACACCTGCATAAAAGTGGCAAGCGAGAGCGCTAACGTGAGAATAACCAGTGCACCGCCTTGTAGCGGTTTGAAATGAGATTGCGGCATAAGATAACCTAATAGCTATTGTCGCGAATAATAGATTCGATCAAATTATTGACCGCACTTTCATCATATTGCAGCACATTCGTGGAATAAAGCGTTGTAGATGGCGCTTGGTCACGCAAGGTTTTACCCTTGCTATCACTCACATTTACTTTCACAGTGGCAGAAAGGCCGATACGTAGTGGATTTTTCAGCTAGTTGTTGCGGATCTAATTGAATACGCACTGGCACACGTTGCACCACTTTGATCCAGTTCCCCGTCGCATTTTGAGTGGGCAATAATGAGAATGCGCTTCCCGTACCCATTTCGATTCCCACCACTTTTCCATCAAAAGTTTTATCTTTGCCATAAAGGTCGAAATGAATTTCAACTGGCTGACCAATTCGCATATGGGTTAATTGTGTTTCTTTGAAGTTGGCATCTAACCACATTTGATCGGTAGTCACCACTGCCATTAGTGCCCCGCCAACAGAAACAGCTTGCCCCACTTGAGCATTACGACGAGCCACATAGCCTTTAATTGGGCTACGGATTTTTTTGTGCGTTCTAAATTTAGCCAAGCTTGTTTCAAATTACTGACTGCACTTTGAATTTGCGGCTGTTCACTTAACGGACCGTCTAACAATAAGGCTTGATTTGCGCCAAGCTGATTTTTGTGAGGTGGTTAAGTTCGCTTTTGCCAGTTCAACAGCTTCTTTTTGCATGTTGGAACGATTCTTTATCAATTGCGCCATCTTTGACTAATTGCACTCGACGGTTCAAGTTTCCTTGCGCTTGAGCAAGGGTGATTTCATTCGCACGAACGGCCGATTTTAATTGTTTTACGGTGTAATTCAGTTGAGAGATTTGGCGAACTGCATTGGCTAAATTACTTTTTAGCTTGCTCAAAACTTAATTTGGCATTGGTATCATCCAGCTCTAATAACACGTCACCCGCTTGTACGGGATCCATATTATCGACATTAATTTTTCGAAATATTCCCCGCAACTTGTGCCGATACCATCACCTGATTGCCGCTGACATAGGCATCTTCCGTTTCTTCAAAGCCTTTAATAAAGAAATACCAATAAGCCGCAGAACCGATTGCAATCAGAAGAAGCAAGAGAATAAAAATAGAAAGCCCTTTTTTACGTTGTTGAGATTTATTATTTGATGACGTTTGTGTATCTGTTTGTTGATCGGACATAATGCGAGCCTTATGGGAAAATGCTGAAGTAAAAAAAGCTTCAGTCTATAAAATATGAATGTTCGTTCATTATGAACGTGAATTAAAATTATTTCAAGAGTGACCGCACTTTAGCGTACAAAGTGCGGTTGTTTTTTCAAGTATTTTTGCTTGATTTGCGAGACTGGTCGGATCTGTTTAAACTAGTCTTTATAAGGCTCCTAGGGCAAAATGACATGTTATGTTGCGCTTATTATGCCTTATCAAGCGTGTCATTTATTTTGTTAAATATCAAAGAAGGATTTTATATTCCATGAATAAGATTTTTAAAGTAATTTGGAATCGTACTACACAATCGTTGGTAGTTGCGTCTGAGTTAGCGAAAGGTGCAGCTAAAGCATCATGTGAGAACAATAACGCAGAAAGTAAAACGTCATTTGGAAGAGTTTTTAAATTATCAACTCTAGCGCTCGCCTTAACTGGCGTCGTTAACTATGCAAATGCTGCCTACAATGTGAATGGTTTGGTAAAAAGTAGTGGGGATAGTGTTGCAATTAGTGGCAATCCACTCAAAAAAGCTAATGCACAAGGGATTGGACCAAGTACCGATACAGGGAATATTGCTATTGGTACAGATTCAGCTGCCCAAGGTGGTAATTCTGTAGCAATCGGGTATGAATCTAAAACGAGAGGTAATGGTGGTACAGCTGTTGGTCAAGGCGCTAAAGCTGGTGTTTCAAAAGATGATGGCTCAGCATCTTCAGCTTTTGGTTATTATGCAAATGCTGCGGCAAGTGGCTCAACCGCATTAGGCTTTCAAACTGTCGCTTCTACTAAACAGGCTACAGCAGCAGGTTATAAAGCTGCAGCCTCTGGCGAAGGTGCAACCGCTTTAGGTGCTAATGCAATTGCTTCTAATCAAAGTACAATCGCTATTTCTGCAGGTCCTAATACTACAACTGCAAGTGGAGTTGGCTCTATAGCGATTGGTACGAACGTAACTTCGAATGGAACTGGAAATATTGCAACGGGTGCGGGTGCTAATGCAACTGGAAATGGTGCTATTGCAACTGGTTCAGCTTCAGTCGCAAATGGAAATAATGCAGTAGCATTTGGAACGAATACAAATGCAACAGGTGCTAAGGCTATTGCAATTGGTTCAGATTCTAAGGCGCAAGCAAATAATGCAACAGCAATTGGTAATAACGCTACTGCAAAAAGTGAGAATGCGATTGCAATAGGGTCGTGATACAGCGGCAACCGCTAGTGCAGAAGCTGCTATTGCCATTGGTTATAACACTACAGCCGAATCTACAGATGCAATTGTAATTGGTTCAGGCAGTAATGTTTCAACCCGTTCAGCAAATGCAACTGTTGTTGGTAAAAACTCAAGCGTACAAACTAATTCAACAAATGCAACAGTGTTAGGGTTCTAATTCTGTAGCGGAACAAAAACTCAAAGCAATGCTACCGTAGTCGGACAATTCTCGGCCGCAGGCGAAAACTCTATCAATGCAACCGTTGTAGGTTCAAGAAGCTATGTTCGTCCGAATACAAATGATGGTACAGCGTTAGGCCATTACGCTGGTGTAGATAACAGTACAACAAATGGTACATCTGTTGGTGCACGTACATGGGTTGGACAGAATGTAAATAATGGTACCGGTTTAGGGGTATTTAACCTTATCGGTAACAACACTCAAAACACGATTGCTGTAGGTGTGTCTAATAATGTGACAGATGGCGTTAAAAATAACACTGTTATTGGACACGGTAATACTATTGCATCGAACGGCACAACCGTGTTGGGTAATAATTTAAATATCGCTGCTGGTTTAGATGAAGCGGTGGTATTAGGAAATCATTCAGCTACAGCGGGTTCTCATACGATTGCAAATGTAACTTCAGCAACTGTGGGGAATTTAACTTATAGTGGCTTTAAAGGTACTGTTTCAGGTGAAGGTAGCTTTGTAAGCGTTGGCGCAGTAGGTAATGAACGTAAATTGATCAATGTTGCCGCAGGAAATATTTCTGATACTTCAACTGAAGCGATCAATGGTTCACAACTTTATGCAGTAACTTCGCAATTAGATAAAACAAACGAAACAGCGAAAAACAGCAGCTTCAAGCGCAAGCAGTGCAGTGTCTTTGGCCTCTACAGCAGCTTCAGCAGCAACATCAGCTGCGGAAGTGGTTAATAGCAATTTAAGTAAAATTGCAAGTGCAGCATCAGCGGCAGCAAGCTCAGCAAGGGCAGCAAGCACATCAGCGTCAGCAGCAGGTAGCTCAGCGACCGCAGCAAGTACTTCAGCGTCAGCAGCAGGCTCTTCAGCGACAGCAGCAAGTACTTCTGCATCAGCAGCAGGTTCATCTGCGACCGCAGCAAGCACATCAGCTTCAGCAGCAGGTTCATCTGCAACTGCAGCAAGCACTTCTGCATCTGCAGCAGGTTCATCTGCAACAGCAGCAAGCACTTCAGCGTCAGCAGCAGGCTCTTCAGCGACCGCAGCAAGCACATCAGCGTCGGCAGCAAGTACTTCTGCATCAGCGGCAGGCTCTTCAGCGACCGCAGCAAGTACTTCAGCTTCAGCAGCAGGTAGCTCAGCGACCGCAGCAAGTACTTCAGCTTCAGCAGCAGGCTCTTCAGCGACAGCAGCAAGTACTTCTGCATCAGCAGCAGGTTCATCTGCAACTGCAGCAAGCACTTCTGCATCAGCAGCAGGTTCATCTGCAACAGCGGCAAGCACATCAGCTTCAGCGGCAGGTAGCTCAGCAACAGCGGCAAGCTCTTCAGCGTCAGCAGCAAGCACTTCTGCATCAGCAGCAGGCTCTTCAGCGACCGCGGCAAGCACTTCAGCTTCAGCAGCAGGTTCATCTGCAACAGCGGCAAGTACATCAGCTTCAGCAGCAGGTTCATCTGCAACAGCGGCAAGCACATCAGCGTCAGCAGCAGGCTCATCTGCAACTGCAGCATCAACTTCAGCTTCAGCGGCAGGTTCATCTGCAACAGCGGCAAGCACATCAGCTTCAGCGGCAGGGTAGCTCAGCAACAGCAGCAAGCACATCAGCGTCAGCAGCAGGCTCTTCAGCGACCGCGGCAAGCACTTCAGCTTCAGCAGCAGGTAGCTCAGCGACCGCAGCAAGTACATCAGCTTCAGCAGCAGGTTCATCTGCAACAGCGGCAAGCACATCAGCGTCAGCAGCAGGCTCATCTGCAACTGCAGCATCAACTTCAGCTTCAGCAGCGGGTTCATCTGCGACTGCAGCATCAACTTCTGCATCAGCGGCAGGGTTCTTCAGCGACTGCAGCAAGCACATCAGCTTCAGCAGCAGGTTCTTCAGCGACTGCAGCAAGCACTTCAGCGTCTGCAGCAGGTTCATCTGCAACCGCGGCAAGCACTTCAGCGTCTGCAGCAGGTTCATCTGCAACAGCAGCAAGTACTTCAGCGTCAGCAGCAGGTTCATCTGCAACAGCAGCAAGCACTTCAGCTTCAGCAGCAGGTTCATCTGCGACTGCAGCAAGCACATCTGCATCAGCAGCAGGTTCATCTGCAACTGCAGCATCAACTTCAGCTTCAGCAGCGGATAGTTCAGCAACCGCGGCAAGCACATCTGCATCAGCAGCAGGTTCATCTGCAACTGCAGCATCAACTTCAGCTTCGGCAGCAGGTAGCTCAGCGACAGCAGCAAGTACTTCTGCATCAGCGGCAGGTTCATCTGCAACCGCAGCGTCAACTTCTGCATCAGCGGCGGGTTCCTCAGCAACCGCAGCAAGCACTTCAGCGTCTGCAGCAGGTTCATCTGCAACCGCAGCAAGCACATCAGCTTCAGCAGCGGATAGCTCAGCAACAGCAGCAAGTACTTCAGCGTCTGCAGCAGGTTCATCTGCGACTGCAGCATCAACTTCAGCTTCAGCAGCGGATAGCTCAGCAACAGCAGCAAGTACTTCAGCTTCAGCGGCAGGTTCATCTGCAACCGCAGCAAGCACTTCAGCGTCTACAGCAGGTTCATCTGCAACAGCAGCATCAACTTCTGCGTCAGCGGCGGATTCTTCTGCAACAGCAGCGTCAACTTCTGCTTCAGCAGCAGATAGCTCAGCAACCGCAGCATCAACTTCTGCATCAGCGGCAGATTCTTCTGCGACAGCGGCAAGCACCTCTGCATCAGCAGCGGACAGCTCAGCGACTGCGGCATCAACTTCTGCCTCAGCAGCGGATAGTTCAGCAACTGCAGCGTCAACTTCTGCATCAGCGGCAGATTCTTCTGCGACAGCAGCAAGCTCTTCAGCTTCAGCAGCAGATTCTTCTGCAACAGCAGCGTCAACTTCTGCTTCAGCAGCAGATAGCTCAGCGACTGCAGCAAGCACATCAGCTTCAGCAGCGGGTTCATCTGCGACTGCAGCATCAACTTCTGCATCAGCGGCAGGTTCTTCAGCGACTGCAGCAAGCACATCAGCTTCAGCAGCAGGTTCATCTGCAACAGCAGCATCAACTTCTGCCTCAGCAGCAGATAGCTCAGCAACCGCAGCAAGCACTTCAGCGTCAGCAGCAGGTTCATCTGCGACTGCAGCAAGCACTTCAGCTTCAGCGGCAGGCTCTTCAGCAACCGTAGCAAGCACTTCTGCATCAGCGGCAGGTTCATCTGCAACCGCAGCGTCAACTTCTGCCTCAGCAGCAGACAGCTCAGCGACAGCAGCGTCAACTTCTGCCTCAGCGGCGGATAGCTCAGCAACAGCGGCATCCACTTCAGCTTCAGCAGCAGACAGCTCTGCAACTGCAGCATCAACTTCAGCTTCAGCAGCGGATAGTTCAGCAACTGCAGCGTCAACTTCTGCATCAGCGGCAGGGTTCATCTGCAACCGCAGCAAGCACATCAGCTTCAGCAGCAGATAGCTCAGCGACAGCAGCGTCAACTTCTGCCTCAGCAGCGTCAACTTCTGCCTCAGCAGCGTCAACTTCTGCCTCAGCAGCGGATAGTTCAGCAACTGCAGCGTCAACTTCTGCATCAGCGGCAGGTTCATCTGCGACTGCAGCAAGCACTTCTGCCTCAGCAGCAGATAGCTCAGCAACAGCGGCAAGCACATCAGCGTCTGCAGCAGGCTCTTCAGCAACCGCAGCGTCAACTTCTGCCTCAGCAGCAAGTTCATCTGCGACTGCAGCAAGCACTTCTGCCTCAGCAGCAGACAGCTCAGCGACAGCAGCGTCAACTTCTGCTTCAGCAGCAGATAGCTCAGCAACAGCGGCATCCACATCAGCTTCAGCAGCAGGGTAGCTCAGCAACAGCGGCAAGCACATCAGCTTCAGCAGCGGATAGTTCAGCAACTGCAGCGTCAACTTCTGCATCAGCGGCAGGGTTCATCTGCAACTGCAGCAAGCACTTCAGCGTCAGCAGCAGGTTCATCTGCGACTGCAGCAAGCACTTCAGCTTCAGCAGCAGGTAGCTCAGCGACTGCAGCAAGCACATCAGCCTCAGCGGCGGGTTCATCTGCAACAGCAGCAAGTACTTCAGCCTCAGCGGCAGGCTCATCTGCAACAGCGGCAAGCACTTCAGCGTCAGCAGCAGGCTCATCAGCAACTGCAGCAAGCACATCAGCCTCAGCAGCAGGCTCATCTGCAACGGCAGCAAGCACATCAGCCTCAGCGGCGGGTTCATCTGCAACAGCAGCAAGTACTTCAGCCTCAGCGGCAGGCTCTTCAGCAACAGCAGCAAGTACTTCAGCTTCAGCGGCAGGTTCATCTGCGACTGCAGCAAGCACATCAGCTTCAGCGGCAGGTTCATCTGCAACGGCAGCAAGCACTTCTGCCTCAGCAGCGGATAGCTCAGCGACTGCAGCAGGCTCATCTGCAACAGCGGCATCAACTTCTGCTTCAGCGGCAGGTAGCTCAGCAACCGCAGCGTCAACTTCTGCCTCAGCAGCAGACAGCTCAGCAACTGCAGCAAGCACTTCAGCTTCAGCAGCGGGTAGCTCAGCAACTGCAGCATCAACTTCTGCCTCAGCAGCAGATAGCTCAGCAACCGCAGCGTCAACTTCTGCCTCAGCAGCAGACAGCTCAGCGACAGCAGCGTCAACTTCTGCCTCAGCGGCGGATAGCTCAGCAACAGCGGCATCCACTTCAGCTTCAGCGGCGGATTCTTCTGCAACCGCAGCATCAACTTCAGCTTCAGCAGCGGATAGTTCAGCGACCGCAGCAAGCACTTCAGCATCAGCGGCAGGTTCATCTGCAACAGCGGCAAGTACTTCAGCTTCAGCAGCAGGCTCTTCAGCAACAGCGGCAAGTACTTCAGCTTCAGCAGCAGGCTCATCTGCAACTGCAGCAAGCACTTCTGCATCAGCGGCAGGTTCATCTGCAACAGCAGCAAGCACTTCTGCATCAGCAGCAGGTTCATCTGCAACGGCAGCAAGCACTTCTGCCTCAGCAGCGGATAGCTCAGCGACTGCAGCAGGCTCATCTGCAACAGCGGCATCAACTTCTGCTTCAGCGGCAGGGTAGCTCAGCAACAGCGGCAAGTACTTCAGCGTCAGCAGCAGGCTCATCTGCAACGGCAGCAAGCACTTCTGCATCAGCGGCAGGTTCATCTGCAACAGCGGCAGGTTCATCTGCAACAGCGGCAAGCACATCAGCTTCAGCAGCGTCAACTTCTGCATCAGCAGCAGACGAGCTCTGCAACAGCGGCGTCAACATCTGCGTCAGCAGCAGGTAGCTCAGCGACCGCAGCATCAACTTCTGCCTCAGCAGCAGATAGCTCAGCGACCGCAGCAAGTACTTCTGCCTCAGCAGCGGATAGCTCAGCAAGTGCAGCTTCAACTTCTGCATCAGCGGCGGATTCTTCTGCGACAGCGGCAAGTACCTCAGCCTCAGCAGCGGATTCTTCTGCAACAGCGGCATCAACTTCTGCATCAGCAGCAGACAGCTCTGCAACTGCAGCAAGCACATCAGCTTCAGCAGCAAGCACTTCAGCGACAGCAGCGTCGACTTCTGCCTCAGCTGCAGGTTCATCTGCAACAGCAGCAAGCACTTCTGCGTCAGCAGCGGATAGTTCAGCAACTGCAGCGTCAACTTCTGCAACTGCAGCATCAACTTCAGCTTCAGCAGCAGACAGTTCAGCGACTGCAGCAAGCACATCAGCTTCAGCAGCAGGTTCTTCTGCAACCGCAGCAAGCACATCAGCTTCAGCAGCGGATAGTTCAGCGACCGCAGCAAGCACTTCTGCCTCAGCAGCAGACAGCTCAGCGACAGCAGCGTCAACTTCTGCAACAGCGGCTTCAACTTCTGCATCAGCAGCAGACAGTTCAGCAACTGCAGCATCAACTTCTGCCTCAGCAGCAGATAGCTCAGCAACCGCAGCAAGCACTTCTGCATCAGCAGCAGACAGTTCAGCGACAGCAGCAAGCACTTCAGCGTCTGCAGCAGGTTCATCTGCAACTGCAGCATCAACTTCAGCTTCAGCAGCGGATAGTTCAGCAACTGCAGCAAGCACCTCTGCGTCAGCGGCGGATTCTTCTGCAACTGCAGCATCAACTTCTGCATCAGCGGCGGATTCTTCTGCAACTGCAGCATCAACTTCTGCATCAGCAGCAGATAGCTCAGCAACGGCAGCAAGCACGTCAGCTTCGGCGGCAGGTTCTTCAGCGACAGCAGCCGCATCTTCTGCAACTGCAGCAGAAAGTTCTGCGAAACGTATTGAAGATTCTGGTTTGATCAGTAAAGATGGCAAAACAGCATTTGCAGCAGATAACACTAGCAAACGTGATAGTGCGAAAGCGAAAGGTAAAGATGCAACAGCTGTTGGCTATGGTGCAAATGCAAGTGGCGAGAATGGCACTGCGTTAGGCAATAACTCACAAGCTTCAGGTAAAAAAACTCAACAGCAGTAGGTCAAGGTGCGAAGGCGACAGCAGCTAACTCTGTGGCATTAGGTCAAGGCTCTGTAGCAAATGAAGCAAATACTGTTTCAGTTGGTTCAGTTGGTAATGAACGCCGAATCACGAATGTAGCAGATCCAGTTCGCGCTACTGATGCGACGAATAAAACAATATGTTGATCGTTCTGTTGGTGCGGTTCGTAGCGAATTGAAGAAAACTGATAAGAAACTTCGTGGTGGTATCGCAGGAGCAACAGCTGCAGCGAATATTCCACAAGTGACTAAACCAGGTGGTTCAATGGTTGGCCTTGGAGTAGGTAACTACAAAGGTGAAAGTGCTGTTGCCGTAGGTTACTCACGTGCGAGTGATAACAATAAAGTTATCTTTAAAGTGAGTGGTGCCGCAACTACACAAGGTGATTATAATGTTGGTGCCGGTGTAGGTTATCAATGGTAATAATCGACTAAACTAGATAAATCACTCGGGTAGGAATATTCGAGTGATTTTTTTATTATTTAAGTTATTTAAAAAAACAGTTTTATTTTTTTGACCGCACTTTTTAGATAATTTAAATAATAGAAGAGGAAAGAGAGTATGCGTAAATATAAAAATTGGGATTACTTTTTAATTTAGAAGCAAAAGTCACAGATATTTGGGCAAATGGCGCAAATCAAAAATGTAATTCATCTTTATCATTTGTTTCAACATTCCGACATTGTGGATGATGTGGTTTTAGTATCTTGGGGGCCAGAGAAAAAGAACAACGCCTCCAGATGGGTTTATGTTGAATGATCTAGACTTAAAGTTTGCTTATATTAATGATGTGATTGATGAATTGGATGTGTTAATTGAAGGGACACTTAGTATTGAACCTGCGCTTAGTAATAAAAATGCATGAACATGGAGGTAAAGTTGTTTGTTATAAAATGGGGCCAGATTACATCATGGATATTGAAAACTTCATTTTTAATCAGCCTGCTGGTCGTGTATTTAATGGAAGTAAGTTTGATAGTATCTGGCTAATTCCACAAAAATGAAAAATACTTGTCGATCTTACTTTTTCTATTATGTTTGAGTGTGATGCACATGTTGTCCCAGCAATTTGGGCACCTACATTTTGTGATATTGTAATTAAAAAGGTTAAAAGAAAAAGCACGGAATTGAATTTGGCTATAAGCCGAATAAAGATCGTAAAAAAATGGCGAATTGCTAACTTCGAGCCAAATATTTTTTTATTTTTTTAAAAAAATTGTTTCACCCCTATTTTTAATTGCAGAACAAGCCTATCGACAAGCGCCTGATAAAATTGGACATGTCTATATAACAAATGTTTATCATAAAAAAAGATCATCCTATTATGTTTAATTTTATTGGAAGGACGAAGGTGTTGAAAGATGGAATTTTGACTGTAGAAGGGCGATATCAAATGCCAGATTTCTTGTCTCGTTACACGGATATAGTGCTTGCTCATCAATGGGAAAAATGGCCTTAATTATGCTTATAATGATGCATTATATGGTGGTTATCCATTTGTACATAATTCAACGCTATTACCTAAAGGTGTTGGATATTATTATGAAGGTTTTGATGCATTTCATGGTGCTGATGTTTTTATTAAATGTGATTGATAATCATGATAAGCATCATGAAGCGTATCAAAAACGTGCAAATGCGTTTTTAGAGACTTTATTACCAAGTAATCCTATCAATATTGCTATTTACGAGCGTGAAATTCAGCGTTTATTTGAAGAGTAGTATATAAGTGCGGTTATTTAATCGCACTTTTTTTATCATATATAGAAATAAGGTGTGTAAAATGAAAAAGACTGATTTTAACTGCTCTGGATGATAATAATAAAAATATGGTTTGAAAAATCTAATTCCTTTTTGTTCTCAGTTTGCGAAGAACTAATTATACAGGTGATATAGGTATCATTGATTATGGTTTATCAGAAGTTAAGAAAATATGTTTAAAAGAGCATGATATTAAAATTTTTAAGCTTAGTTATGGTTGTAAAGAGTTGTTATTAGATAGACATATTTCTGCAGCGGATATTGCGCAGAGTTATAGCTATGATCAAATTGCAGTATACGACTGTGATATTTGGTTTCCTTCTCATCATCTAGATATATTTGAACAGATTAAAAATGAAAAAGAATCTTTATGCAACTTATGATGCGTGGCGTTGTACCTTTTTAGATAATTGTGTTGAATCTGAATTAAAAAAAATAGTTAGTGCCAAGATAGATGCTGTGGTTTCGAAAAATGGATATGTATGGCAAGTAGGATTAATATTAGGGAGTACGGAAGCTTGGTTGCTATATAAACAGTATATTAAAGAACAACTGAATATCAAAAAAATTATCTAAAAACCTATTTATGGTGTTGATACTACTTTATTCAATTTATATGCACTGGATTCTGAAAAAAGTAAGCTTTATCCATCAAAAAAATATAATTGCCCGCCTGTTTGGGGAATCGAATTAAAAACATGATGAGGGTAATCTTATCCCTTTGGTTAAAGGGGAAACCGTTCAAGGGATACATATAACAAGAAATCATCGTAATGATAAGATGTTAGCTTATCCTTATGTATTTGAAAGTTATTATCATCAGGAAGGAAAGAAATTTAACCTGAGAGAAAAATAAGACGTTTAATATAATTAAGTCTTCTTTAACGTGTTATCCTCCAGCTAACGAAAAATCTCACATTAGAATTAACTCAAGCAAATGCAAATGGAGGACATTTTTCAAGTATTATATCTCAATCTAATGACGTTTATAAACCGGGTTGTTTAATGATTTCTGTGGCTGGAGATAGCTCATTTACACTAAAGAATACACACAATCATTCTGTAAGATTAGTATTTTTTTCTGTGAAAAAAATAATTGGTTTTTGGAGCATGTCTTTCAACATATTTTATTCGTGAGAATGGAGATAAGTTTTCTCCTGAATTACAATCACTTTATTATGTTGATTTAGTATCAAATGAGGAAATCCAATTTTGTACTAAAGAGCTAGATGTTGAAGGTAAGCGTATTCGTTGGGTTTTTGATAATTTAAGACTGGTTTAGTTATGCTTCCCTATGCAGTAATCATGGAGCTATTAGTTTTGAATGAGATTTGCCATGATTAATTCAATAAATTAAATAAGCTGATAAATTACCGGGTAGACTAACCTGTTTTTTTACTTGCTTCAGAAATAGGAAAAAAATTTGATAGTCAGAACCATATTGTAAAAAAATGGCTTAGTCTTTCCGTTTTTTTCAGAAACATAAATAACCTAACAGGTTAGTTTTTTTCCATTGTTTTGATTACCCTTTATTTTTTTCGCGGTAGTCACTTTTAACGCGATATACCCCACAATCGCCGAAACAGTAGAACCTAATAAGATCCCTAAGCGAGAAAGGGAGTTAATGCTTTCACCTGCATCGGCATTAAAGGCTAGGCTTGCTAAGAACATCGACATGGTGAAGCCGATACCACAAAAATTGCTACGGCAAAAAAATTTGTTTGAAGTTGATGCCTTGTGGAAGTTTTGCAATGCCAAATTTAACGGAAAGATAACTGAAACCAAATACACCCAGAGGTTTTCCGATAATTAAGCCAAGAGAAATCGCGAGCAATAATGGTGATGTCAGCATGCTGAGATCAATGCCATCAAAGCTTACACCCGCATTGGCAAATGCAAATAATGGCAGGATAACAAAAGGATGACCACGGCGCAAGAATGTGCTCAAAGTCATGTAACGGTGTTTCGCCATTTTTACCTTTTAATGGAATACAAAATCCGATGATAACGCCAGCAAGGGTAGCATGCACGCCTGATTTTAATACCGAAGCCCATAAGATTGTTCCCACCACCATATAGGCGCAAAGTGCGGTCACTTTAAAAGCGATTTAATGCGATAAGTACAACAATGGCAACTGCAGCAAAAATGAGTGCTTGTACACTTAATCCGTGTGAGAAAAAAACAGTGCAATAACGACAATGGCGCCTAAGTCATCAATAATGGCTAAAGCAAGTAAGAAGATTTTTAGTGGGAGTGGCACTTGTTTACTTAATAACGCCATGATTCCAAGTGCAAAGGCAATGTCTGTTGCCATTGGAATAGCCCAGCCGTCGGCTAAAGCGGGATCGTGTTGGGTGATAAAATACATAAACCAATGCAGGAATAATCATTCCCCCACCGCTGCAATAGCGGGGAAAAATCGCTTGTTGATAGCTTGAAAGGGAGCCCTTCAAATAATTCTTTTTTTGACTTCCATTCCCACTAAAACAAAGAATACCGCCATAAAACCATCGTTAATCCAATGGATTAAGGTTTTATCAATGGAAAAAAAGATCCCTACTTGAATGCTGACTGGTAAATTTAAAAAAAGTCATTATAGGTTTTGATTAAGCGGTGAGTTGGCTAATAGCATTGCGACTACCGCTGAGAAAAAAAGTAATAAAAATTCCGCCAGCTGATTCTAATTTGAAAAAAACGCTGAATTTGTTGAATCAAACTCAGTTTATTCATTCATTCTCTCCTAAAAAAAGTAATAAAAATAATAAAGCTTAGATACTATCACAAATTTACTGATTTTGGAAAAAGCGTCGCTGGATAATGTGAGATTTAATCGGGATGTGATAGATTTCGTGATCTATTTCACAAAATTTATTTTTCATTTTTTTGGAATAAAAAAACAATTTAATAGTAAAATTCCTTAAAATTTATTTATTCGAGAATACTTATGTTTTCAAAAAAAGACATCATCGTATTAGGCATGATGATTTTTGCTTTATTTTTAGGCGCAGGAAATATTATTTTTCCACCGATGGAAGGTTACTCCGCAGGTAACCATTGGGCAACCGCTTCGCTAGGATTTGTGATAACAGGCGTACTCATGCCATTTATTACATTAGTTGTTGTGTCAGTATTAGGACGTGGTGAAGAACTGACTAAGGACTTACCCAAGTGGGCAGGCGTATCCTTCTTAACCATTCTTTATTTAGTCATTGGTTCAACCTTTGCAATGCCTCGAATTACCAATGTCGCTTATGAAATGGCATGGTTACCATTGGGGCTCGTTGAAGATAGTGCGACGACACGTCTTATTTTCTCTGTGATCTTTAATATTATCGCCATGGGATTCATGATTCGCCCAAGTACCATTATTTCAACAGTGGGTGAAGTGATGACGCCGGCATTGTTGGTATTATTACTCGTTGTTGGGATCACGGTTTTTGTTTCACCTCTTTCTGACATTGTTGCCCCGTCGCAGGCTTATGCCGAGAATTCAGCATTAACCACAGGATTAATTAGTGGTTATCAAACAATGGATGTACTGGCTGCGATTGCCTTTGGTGGCATTGTTGCACGGGCGTTGTCTGCAAAAAATGTGACCAATCCACAAAAGATTGTTCAATATACGATTTCAGCGGGTTTTGTATCTGTCATTTTATTAGCTTGTCTATATTTTGCCTTATTCTACTTAGGGGCGACTTCTGATGCGGTGGCACAAGGTGCAACAAATGGCGGCCAAATCTTCTCTCGTTATGTGAACAGTTTATTTGGCACGGCGGGAACCTGGATTATGGCGGGTATTATTACTTTAGCAAGTCTAACCACATTAGTGGGCGTAACCAGTGCGTGTGGTGATTACTTCTCCAAGTTTTCGACGCGTTTTTCTTATCCATTTTGGATTGTCTTCTTCACCGCCATGACGACAATTATTTCACAATATGGCTTAACAAAATTACTCCGAGTGACGATTCCTGCCTTGTTGTTGATTTACCCAATGGCGATCATGTTAGTGGTTTTACAGCTTGTGCGTAATAAATTGCCTTTTATTCGATTGAGCTATTACACCACTATTTTTGTGACAGTTTGTTTTAGTTTGATTGATAGCCTGAAAAACTTGGATATGTTGCCAGAAGGGTTACATCAGATCATGACTCATTTCCCGCTCTATTCACAAGGGCTTGCGTGGCTTGTGCCTGCATTATGTACTTTAGTGCTTTCCATGATATTCGGGAAAACCATTTCAAAATAATAAAAATGCCGATAATGATTTATCGGCATTTTTTATATCAAGTGCGGTCGTTTTTTCACGTATTTTTAGGCTGCAAGACGTTGTCTCACAATTTCAAATAAACATACACCCGTCGCAACGGAAACGTTGAGGGATGAAACTGAGCCCGCCATTGGAATACTAATGAGTTGATCACAATGTTCACGAGTAAGACGACGCATGCCTTCACCTTCGGCCCCCATCACTAAGGCAAGAGAACCAGTAAGTTTACTTTGATAAATAGTTTCTGTTGCTTCGCCGGCCGTACCTACTACCCAAATATTATGATTTTTGTTGTAGATCTCGCAAAGTACGCGCTAAGTTAGTAACACGAATTAATGGCACAGTCTCTGCAGCACCGCAAGCCACTTTACGTGCGATAGAAGTGAGTTGAGCGGATTTATCTTTTGGTACGATAACAGCACTCACACCAGCAGCATCTGCAGTACGTAAACAGGCACCCAGGTTATGGGGATCTGTCACGCCATCAAGCACCAATAAAAGTGGATTTTGTTTACGAGTAAGAAGTTCATCCAGATCATGTTCATTCAGCTCTTTCGCTTCTTGCACACGCGCAATCACACCTTGATGCATCTCTCCATTGGATTTTTTATCTAATGTTTGACGGTTTACAAATTGCACCGCAATACCTAAAGCATAGAGCTCATTGAGTAAGGGTTGTAGGCGTTTATCTTCACGGCCTTTCAGCACAAAAACTTCAATTAAACGCTCAGGGCTATTTGCTAAAATGCTGTTTACAGCATGGATACCATAGATATTTTTCTGACATAGGGTTCTCTTGTTTATTATTTTTTTGTCATTATCCCCCGCTTTAGCAAAGAGGGGGAGAGGATAGTTAGTAAAAATATTATTTCTTCCGTTTTTCTAGTCGGTTTCTTAGAAACATCTTTATTTTTTTAACCGCACTTTTTACGTTTTTTTGACGCTTTAGGTGGCAGTTCCTTAAAGACTTTTTTTCGCTTTTTTTGTTTTCGCTGTTTTTTTCCCACACGACGCGGTTTTCGTGCGCTTTCGACTAAACTGAAAATCTACCATTTTTTGTTCTAAATGAACGGCGACCACGCGAATTTTGACTTTATCGCCAAGGCGATAAATCATACCACTATTTTCACCGATTAAACGTTGTTTTGGCCGCATCAAATTGATAGTAGTCGTTATCTAAAGTAGAAATATGGACTAAGCCATCAATGAATAAATCATCTAAACGCACGAATAAGCCAAAGCCCGTTACAGATGAGATCACTCCGCTAAATTCAGCACCCACGTGATCTTGCATATATTCACATTTCAGCCAATCTGCTACTTCGCGAGTGGCATCATCGGCACGGCGTTCTGTCATCGAGCAGTGATCGCCTAATAAATCCATTTCATCAAAGGAATAGTGATAGCCGCCAGTATCCGTCGTTTTACGTTTGGCGCCTTTTTTTCTTTTCGCTAACAAATACTTAATCCCACGATGTAGGGTTAAATCCGGATAACGACGAATCGGGGAAGTGAAGTGTGCATATTCTTCTAACGCCAAACCAAAGTGGCCGATATTATCCGCATGATAAACCGCTTGGCTTAATGAGCGAAGTAGCATGGTTTGGATAAGCTCGTGATCCGGGCGATCTTTCACTTGCTCTAACAATTTCGCATAATCTTTTGTGGTCGGTTTCATGCCTCCTTCAAGGCTTAAACCGCATTCACTTAAGAATGCACGGAAAGACGTCAGTTTTTCTTCGCTTGGTGTGGCATGAATACGATAGAGTGCCGGCTCTTTATGTTTTTCCATAAAGTTTGCCGCTGCAATATTCGCAAGAATCATGCATTCTTCAATGATTTTGTGAGCATCATTTCGAACAACAGGTTCAATGCGATCAATTCGTCCCATGGCATTGAAAAATAAATTTGGTTTCGATGGTTTCAAAAATCGATGGCACCACGTTGTTTACGGGCATTGAGTAACGCTTGATAGAGATGATGCAATTCTTCTAAATGTGGTACTAGCCCTTGATAACGCGTGCGGAGCTCATCATCGCCGTCTAAAATCGCCGCGACTTTCGTATAGGTTAAACGTGCATGAGAATTCATTACCGCTTCATAAAAACGATAATCGGTGAGTTTACCTTTGGCGGAAATGTGCATTTCACACACCATACACAAGCGATCAACTTGTGGATTCAGTGAACACAATCCGTTTGATAAAAATCTCTGGTAGCATTGGTACAACACGATTTGGGAAGTAAACAGAGTTACCTCGGTTATAAGCTTCAGTATCTAATGCAGAACGTAAACGCACATAATAGCTGACATCGGCAATTGCCACCCAAAGTTTCCAGCCTTTACCACTTTTTTCGCAATATACTGCATCATCAAAATCACGTGCATCTTCGCCATCAATGGTAACCAGTGGCAGATTGCGTAAATCCACACGGCCTTTTTCGCTTCTTCAGGCACTTCTTCCGTGAATTTTTTAACGTATTTTTCGACCGCACTTGGGGAATTGGTGAGGAATGTCATGATTACGAAGGGCGATCTCCACTTCCATCCCTTTTGCCATATTGTCACCCAGAATTTCGGTGATGATGCCAACCGGTTGAGTAAAGGAGGCAGATCGTTCTTGCAATTCAACCACGACAACTTGCCCCATTCGAGCGCCATTGCGGTGTTCATTAGGGACTAAAAATATCTCGTCCAATGCGGCTGTCATCAGGCACCACATAGCTAAAAGCCATTTTCTAAGAAGAAACGGCCGACAATTTGTTTTTTTACGACTTTCAAGTACGCGAACAATACGGACTTCACGACGACCACGGCGATCCACGCCTGCAGGTTGCGCTAATACAAAATCACCGTGCATTACACGTTGCATTTGGTGATTAGGAATAAAGAGATCCTCTTTTTACCTTCGACTTGTAAAAAGCCATAGCCTTCGCGATGGCCGATGACCATGCCTTTGAATAAATCCAATTTTTTTCAGGCAAGGCATAGCGTTTACGTTTAGTGAAAACTAATTGTCCATCATTTCTCCATGGCGCGCAAGCGGCGGCGCATGGCTTCTTGTTGTTCATCACTTTTTAATTGAAAGTGCGGTCAGAATTTCTTCCCGACTCATCGGGGCATTATTTTCACGGATGATTTGCAGAATGTAGTCTCTGCTTGGGATCGGATTACCATATTTGGCTAATTCTTTTTGATAATTCGGATCTGTTTTTTTAAAAGATTTTTTGGTCATTTATTGTTTATTTTATGATTAATTTTTAAGTTGTGGGGTAGTTTACAGGTTAAAGGGGGGAATGCAAGCTTGTTATCAGACGTTTGTGGCAGGACGGTTTACGGCAAACAAAAACCGCACTAAAGTGCGGTTTTATTTTTAAGCTGTTTTAGTGCTTTAATTACGCTAATTTTTTGATTTGAGCAGCTAATTTAGCTTTGTGGTTTGCTGCTTTGTTAGCGTGGATTAAGCCTTTAGAAGCCATACGGTCAACAACTTTTTGCATTTCAACGAATGCTGCTTCAGCTGCTGCTTTTTCACCTGCTGCTACTTGAGCATATACTTTTTTGATGTAAGTACGCATCATAGAGCGTTGGCTTGCGTTGTGTTGGCGGCGTTTTTCAGATTGAACCGCACGTTTTTTTGCTGACTTGATATTAGCCAAGGTCAAACTCCTAAAATTTCTGTTAGATGATTATGACAAAAATAAGGGCGTAGAATATGCCGATTTTTTTTATACTTTTGTCAATGAATAATTTGTGTTGATTTCGGTGAGACACAACCGAAAGTAAGCATCGTTATTTAAAAAAAGCGCTTTCTATTGGCTCACACAAACGATGTGGGCAGGATTTTTATCAGTTTTTTTCGTTGGAATATAGCGTAAAAAAACAAAAAAATTCTATACAATTAAGGCAAATTTTTTTGAAGAGACCCCTATTTTGAGTAAACGACTTTTAAAAATCCGGCATTATCGTGAGTGGGATGACATTAGTGTCCCGTGTGTTAGGTTTAGTCCGCGATGTGGTGATTGCCCATTTAATCGGTGCAGGTGCGGCAGCAGACGTGTTTCTATTCGCTAACCGTATCCCAAACTTTTTACGTCGTTTATTTGCGGAAGGGGCATTTTCTCAGGCTTTTGTGCCGGTATTAGCCGAATATCAAAAAAATCGGGCGATCTTTCTCAAAACGCGAGAGTTTATCGGGAAAGTGTCGGGTACGCTAGGCGGATTAGTCAGTATTGTCACCTTGCTTGCTATGGTGGGATCACCTGTTGTGGCGGCGATCTTCGGGATGGGCTGGTTTACCGATTGGCTAAATGACGGACCCGATGCACACAAATTTGAACAAGCGTCTTTACTTTTAAAAATCACGTTTCCTTATTTATGGTTTGTCACCTTTGTAGCACTTTTCTGGCGCAATTTTTAAATACGATAGGCAAATTTGGCGTGATGTCGTTTTCGCCTGTTTTACTTAATATCGCGATGATTGCGACCGCACTTTTTCCTCGCGCCAAGATTAGATAATCCCTGATCTTGCCCTTGCCATCGGGATCTTCTTAGGGTGGTTTATTACAATTTTTTTATTCCAAATCCCTTTCTTGAAGAAAGCAGGATTGCTCGTAAAACCTAAGTGGGCATGGCATGATGAAGGGGTAGCTAAAATCCGTCGATTGATGATTCCGGCTTTATTCGGGGTTTCCGTAAGTCAAATCAATTTGCTGCTTGATACAGTCATTGCCAGTTTCTTAATGACAGGCTCCATCAGCTGGCTTTATTATTCAGATCGTTTATTAGAGTTTCCACTTGGGCTATTTGGTATTGCGATTTCCACTGTGATTTTACCGACGCTTGCTCGTCATCACGTGAATCGAGAAGATAATTCTTCCCAAAGTGCGGTTGATTTTCGTAATACCATGGACTGGGGCGTACGAATGATTTTATTACTCGGCGTGCCTGCCGCAATTGGTATTGCCGTGTTAGCCCAGCCGATGTTACTGGTATTGTTTATGCGTGGCAGCTTTACCTTAACAGATGTGCATGCGGCCTCTTATTCTTTATGGGCATTCAATGCCGGTTTACTTAGCTTTATGCTGATTAAGATCTTGGCTAATGGCTATTACGCACGGCAAGACACTAAAACGCCGGTGAAAATCGGGATCATCGCTATGGTGAGCAATATGGGCTTTAACGTATTGGCGATTCCATTTAGTTATGTGGGTTTAGCGATTGCTTCTGCCATGTCAGCAACCTTAAATGCTTATTTGCTTTATCGTGGTTTAGCTAAAGAGGATGTATATCATTTTTCACGTAAAAGTGCGGTCTTTTTTCTGAAAGTTTTAGGTGCAGCCTTAGCCATGGGCGGTTTGGTTTGGTATAACTGCCCGTCGATTCAAGAATGGGCAGCCATGACATTTTTTTAATGCGTATCTATTGGTTGGGTTTGGTTAATTGGGACTGGCTGCGGTCGTTTATTTAGGCGTATTGGTGCTCTTGGGTGTTCGTAAACACCATTTACTGACAAAAAACATTAAGTTACCGCTATAATGCACCGATTATTTTTTTCGTTTTTTTGGAATAAGATGTAATGCAATTAATTCGTGGGCTTCATAATTCACAGCCATATTTGTCAGGGTGCGCATTAACCATTGGCAATTTTGATGGGGTGCATTTGGGGCATCAGGCGATTTTGCGTCATCTTCGTCAGAAAGCGAATGCTCTGAATTTACCCATGGCGGTGATGCTTTTCGAACCACAACCGCGAGAATATTTTATGGGTGACAAAGCCCCTGCGCGCTTTAATGCGTTTAAGAGATAAATTGCATTATTTGGCTCAGGCGGGTGTGGATGTGGTGATCGTCGCGAAATTTGACCGCTCTTTTGCTGATCTACCCGCAGAACAATTTATTGAAGATTGGCTTGTACGCAAATTAAATGTGAAGTTTCTCAGTATCGGTGATGATTTCAAATTTGGTGCGAAACGTTTAGGCAATTTTGCGATGTTGCAACAAGCCGGAAAGCAGTTTGGTTTTTGAAGTAGAAGACAGTCGCACCTTCTGTTTAGATGAGTTACGTATCAGTAGCACCGCTATTCGTGAAGCGTTGGCTAAAGATGATTTACAGCATGCAGAAAATTTACTCGGTAAGCCTTATCGTATTTTTTTTGGACGAGTGATACATGGCAATAAATTAGGGCGAACCATTGGTTTTCCTACCGCGAATGTTCGCTTACATCGCCAAGTGAATCCCAGTAAAAGGGGTTTATGCGGTGAAAGTGCGGTTAAAATCGGGCGAGATTTTTAACGGCGTTGCAAACATGGGAAAACGCCCAACTATTAACGGTACGATACAATTATTAGAAGTCCATTTATTTGATTTTTCTCAGAATATTTATGGGCAAATGGTCGAAGTGGAATTCTGCCAGAAGATTCGAGATGAGATAAAGTTTCCGTCTTTTGAAGCGTTGAAAGCTCAAATTGAACAAGACGTAAAAAAACAGCAAAAAGCATTTTTTTGCAAAAATAGAATTATATTGAAATATAAAATTGGAAAATAACATGACAGTTGATTACAAAAACACGTTAAATTTACCTGAAACAGGTTTCCCTATGCGTGGCGATTTAGCCAAACGCGAACCTGTAATGTTAAAAAATTGGTATGACAAACAGTTGTATCAAAAAATCCGCCAAGCGACTAAAGGTAAAAAATCCTTTATTTTTGCACGATGGCCCTCCGTATGCGAACGGCAATATTCATATCGGTCACGCCGTTAATAAAAATTCTGAAAGATATTATTGTTAAATCTAAAACTGCATTAGGTTTTTGACTCGCCTTATATCCCAGGGTTGGGACTGTCATGGCTTGCCAATTGAATTAAAAAGTAGAAGGTTTAGTGGGCAAACCAAACGAGAAAATTACAGCAGCTGAATTCCGTCAAAAAAATGTCGTGAATATGCCGCGGAACAAGTAGAAGGCCAGAAAAAAAGATTTTTATCCGTTTAGGCGTATTAGGCGATTGGGATAATCCTTATTTAACGATGAACTTCGATACCGAAGCAAACATCATCCGTACCCTTGGTAAAGTGATTGCGAATGGGCACTTATATAAAGGTTCAAAACCAGTGCACTGGTGTTTGGATTGTGGTTCTTCTTTAGCAGAAGCAGAAGTAGAATACGAGGACAAAGTTTCTCCGTCTATCTATGTGCGTTTCCCAGCAGTAAGTGCGGTTGAAATTGAAGAGAAATTTAACGCAGTAGGCAAAGGTCATGGCAAATTATCCGCGGTGATTTGGACAACCACTCCTTGGACAATGCCATCTAACCGTGCGATTGCGGTAAATGCAGACTTAGAATACAACTTGGTACAACTTGGCGATGAGCGCGTGATCTTAGCTGCTGAATTAGTTGAATCCGTAGCGAAAGCCGTGGGTGTAGAACAAGTTGAAGTTTTAGGTTCAGTAAAAGGTCAAGCACTTGAGTTAGTACGCTTTAACCATCCGTTCTATGATTTCACTGTGCCAGTGATTTTAGGTGATCACGTGACCACTGATGGCGGTACGGGTTTAGTACATACCGCACCAGATCATGGTTTAGACGACTTTGTCGTGGGTAAACAATATGATTTACCGATGGCGGGTCTTGTATCGAATGACGGTAAATTTATTTCAACGACGGAATTCTTTGCAGGCAAAGGCGTATTTGAAGCCAATCCATTGGTTGTTGAAAAATTGCAAGAAGTGGGCAACTTATTAAAAGTTGAGAAAATCAAACACAGCTACCCACACTGCTGGCGTCACAAAACCCCGATTATTTTCCGTGCGACTCCGCAATGGTTTATCGGCATGGAAACACAGGGTTTACGCCAACAAGCATTAGGCGAGATCAAACAAGTTCGCTGGATTCCAGATTGGGGTCAAGCGCGTATCGAGAAAATGGTTGAAAACCGCCCTGACTGGTGTATTTCCCGTCAACGTACTTGGGGCGTGCCGATGACCTTATTCGTGCACAAAGAAACCGAAGAACTTCATCCGCGTACCTTAGCGTTACTTGAAGAAGTGGCGAAACGTGTAGAGAAAGCCGGTATTCAAGCATGGTGGGATTTAGACGAAAAAGAATTATTAGGTGCGGACGCAGAAACCTATCGCAAAGTGCCTGATACTCTTGACGTATGGTTTGACTCAGGATCAACCTATTCTTCTGTTGTCGCGAATCGCCCAGAATTTAACGGTCAAGATATCGATATGTATTTAGAAGGTTCTGACCAACACCGTGGTTGGTTTATGTCTTCTTTAATGCTTTCTACAGCAACAGACAGCAAAGCACCATACAAACAAGTATTAACTCATGGTTTCACCGTGGATGGTCAAGGCCGTAAGATGTCAAAATCTATCGGTAACATCGTGACACCACAAGAAGTCATGGATAAATTCGGTGGTGACATTTTACGTTTATGGGTGGCATCTACCGACTATACCGGTGAAATGACCGTTTCTGATGAAATTTTAAAACGTGCCGCGGACAGCTATCGTCGTATTCGTAACACTGCGCGTTTCTTACTAGCGAACTTGAATGGTTTTGATCCTCAACGTGATGCCGTTAAACCGGAAGACATGATTAACTTGGATCGTTGGGCGGTAGCTTGTGCGTTAGATGCACAAAAAGAAATTAAAGAGGCGTACGATAATTATCAATTCCACACAGTCGTACAACGTTTAATGCGTTTCTGTTCTGTGGAAATGGGCTCTTTCTACCTTGATATTATCAAAGACCGTCAATATACCACCAAAGCAGACAGCCTTGCGCGTCGTAGCTGCCAAACAGCGTTATGGCACATTGCAGAAGCTTTAGTTCGTTGGATGGCACCAATCCTGTCATTCACGGCGGATGAAATTTGGGGTTACTTACCACAAACCGCGACTGCACGTGCAGAATTCGTCTTTCACTGAAGAATTCTACGAAGGCTTATTTGGCTTAGGCGAGAATGAAAAAAATTAGATGATGCTTACTGGCAACAACTCATTAAAGTTCGTTCTGAAGTGAACCGTGTATTAGAAATCGCCCGTAACGACAAAGTGATCGGTGGTGGTTTAGAAGCAGAAGTAACGGTTTATGCTAACGATGAATATCGTGCATTGTTAGAACAATTAGGAAATGAATTACGTTTCGTGTTAATTACCTCAAAAGCAGAAGTGAAAGCATTAGCAGACAAACCTGCGGATGTGGCTGCGGGTGAGTTAGAGGGAATTGCGGTAAGCGTAGCACGTTCTAACGGTGAAAAAAATGTCCACGTTGTTGGCATTATTCTGACAAAAATCGGCGTGAATCCCTGAACATCCCGACACTTTGTCCACGTTGTGTGGAAAACGTAGCGGGTAACGGCGAAGTACGTCAGTTCGCGTAAGCTTAAAATCATAAAGAAAAAGTGCGGTCGAAATTGACCGCTCTTTTTTATGTTGAAATGAACAGAAATAAAAAAGGCTGACATGAATCAGCCTCAAAGCTCTTATTGGTTAAAGGTATTACATACAGAAGGGTTGGCGCTTTGTAAGCCTTTTCTGAACCATTCTAGACGCTGTGCAGATGTACCGTGAGTGAAAGCTATCCGGTACCACATAACCTTGGCTGCGTTTTTGTAAACGGTCATCGCCCACAGCTTCTGCTGCATTAAATGCTTTTTCTTCATCGCCGCGTTCAAATAAACCACTTTTCACCGCTTGGCTCGCCCAAACACCAGCAAAACAGTCAGCTTGAAGTTCTAATTGAACAGAAAGTTGATTTGCCGTTTTACGATCGCTGCTTTGTTGTGCACGATTTACTTGTGGCAGAATGCCGAGCATATTTTGCACGTGGTGGCCGACTTCGTGTGCAATTACATAAGCAAAGGCTGAATCACCCGCTGCACCTAGTTTATTTTTCATTTCATTATAGAATGATAAATCAAGGTAAACTTTGCGATCTCTTGGGCAGTAGAATGGACCCATTGCAGATTGACCGGTACCACAAGCAGTTGGCGTTACGCCATTGTAAAGTACCATGGTTGGCTCGCTATAGGTTTTACCCATTTGTCTAAAATATTGTCCCCAAACGGTTTCAGTATCCGCTAATACAACTTTAGAAAGACTCGCAAGCTGCTGTTCTTCTTGGGTTTCTAATCGTTGAGAGCTTTGTCCAGAAAAATCCGGTGTGCCCACTAAGCCTGAAAGATCCACGCCATAATAAGCACCAACTAATAAGATAATAATACCGAAAATACCCGTGCCTTTTCCGCCACCGAAGTTACCGCCGCCAGAGCCACGTCTATCTTCAATATTTGAACTTTCTTTACGACCTTGCCAACGCATAATTTGCCCTTTTCTGAGTGAGTAAATTTAAAAATCGGCGTATTCTATCAAAGTGCGGTCAATTTTAGATCAGTTTTCTTGAAATATTTACATAGCTTTACACTCTGATTTATAGACTTCTTAAGGGAATTTCAGTATCGTAATAATCCCTTAAACAAACATACAAAAGGAACTTTAAAATGGGTTTATTTGATTTTGTCAGTGACATTGGTAAGAAAGTTTTCTCTAAAGAAGAAGAGGCGTCTAAAGCAGTGACTCAACACATCGCAGAAGACAATCCAGGCGTGGAAAAACTTATCTGTTACCGTTGAAAAATGGTGTAGCAAATATCCAAGGTGTAGCATCAACTGCAGCAGCATTAGAAAAAAAGCAGTATTAATGGCGGGTAACATTCAAGGTATCCACTCAGTAACGAGCGATGCAAGCATCAATAACGGTGAAACCTTAGGCAGTGATGAAACATTCTATGTAATCCAAAAAGGTGACACGTTGTGGAAAATCGCTGAGAAAGCTTACGGAAATGGCGCGAAATATACCGCTATCGTTGAAGCGAACAAAGAAGTGATTAAAGACGCGGATAAGATTTTCCCAGGTCAAAAAATTCGTTTACCGAAAGGTTTATAATTCGATAAAAAGTGCGGTTATTTTTTTGACCGCACTTTTTCTTTATTCAAAAATTGTTGATAAATTGTGCAATTTTAGCGGGTTTTTCTATTGAATTTTCCGGTTTCTATCGACTGTTTGATTTTTCTTTCGCTATAATTTGGCGGTTTTTTTATTTTTTTACAAACAATAACGTGTTCGGTGTGGTTTTTTTACCGAGTGCAACATTAATTGAGGTTACAAATGTCATTAAATATTGAAACAACTCAAGGTTTAGAGCGTCGTGTGACGATCACCGTTCCAGCTGAAGCTGTAGAAAAAGCAACTCGTGAAGAATTCAAACGTGCAGCAAAAAAATGTACGTGTTGATGGTTTCCGTAAAGGTCACGTGCCAGCGCACATCATTGAACAACGTTTTGGCGCATCAATCCGTCAAGATGTGTTAAACGATTTATTACCACGTCATTTCTTTGATGCAGTAATCGCTGAGAAAAATCAACATAGCAGGTCGTCCAACTTTCGCTATCGAAACGTTTCGAACCTGGTAAAGATTTATCATTTACTGCAACTTTCGAAGTGTACCCAGAAGTTGAATTAAAAGGCTTTAGAAAAACATCAAAGTTGAGAAACCAACTGTTGAAATCACTGAAGCTGATATCGATAAAATGATCGATGTATTACGTAAACAACAAGCGACTTGGGCTGAAAGCAAAGCTGCAGCGAAAGCAGATTCACGCGTAACAATCGACTTCGTTGGTTCAGTAGACGGCGAAGAATTCGAAGGCGGTAAAGCAACTGATTTCGTTCTATTCATGGGCCAAGGTCGTATGATTCCTGGTTTTGAAGAGGGCATCGTAGGTCACAAAGCAGGCGAACAATTCGATATTAATGTGACTTTCCCAGCGGAATACCATTCTGAAAAACTTAAAAAGGTAAAGATGCAAAATTTTGCGATCACCTTGAAAAAAAGTAGAAGAAATGGAATTACCAGAATTAACAGATGAGTTCGTTGCTAAATTTGGTCCAAACACCAAAACTGTGGCAGATTTACGTGCAGAAATCCGTAAAAAAATATGGAACGTGAATTGAAAAAAACGCATTAGTTTCTCGCGTTAAACAACAAGTCATCAACGGTTTAATCGAACAAAACCCAATTGATGTTCCAGCTTCTGCAGTAGAAGAAGAAATCAATGTGTTACGTAACCAAGCAGCACAACGCTTTCGGTGGCAATGCACAACAAGCTGCACAATTACCACGTGAATTATTTGAAGCTGATGCAAAACGTCGTGTTCAAGTCGGTTTATTATTCTCTGAAGTGATCAAATCAAACGAATTGAAAGCGGATGAAGAACGTGCGAAAGCAATGATCGCGGATATCGCTTCTGCTTACGAACAACCAGCTGAAGTCGTTGAATATTACAGCAAAAAAATGAAGAGTTAATGAACAACATTCGCAATGTAGTATTAGAAGAACAAGCAGTTGATGCCGTTCTTGCTAAAGCTCAAGTGACTGAAAAAAAGCGTCTTCATTTGATGAGATCATGAATCCACAAGCATAATAATTGATAGAAAGTGAATTAAATTCACAGGGTATATCATCGAAAAAGTGCGGTCGTTTTTTTCAATGAAAAGCGACCGCATTTTTGTTTTTTTCCTGATTTTCGGGTAGAATATTGCCCGATTTTTTAGCACATATTTAGGGGCAAAAATGAGTGTAATTCCTATGGTTGTCGAACAAACCTCTCGTGGTGAACGTTCGTACGACATTTATTCCCGCCTATTAAAAGAGCGCGTGATCTTCTTGAATGGTGAAGTAGAAGATCATATGGCAAATTTGATCGTGGCACAGCTACTTTTCTTAGAATCAGAAGATCCGAAAAAAGACATCAATATTTATATTAATTCACCGGGCGGTTCAGTGACTGCGGGTATGGCAATTTACGATACCATGCAATTTATTAAACCAGATGTGCGTACTCTTTGCATTGGTCAAGCTTGCTCAATGGGCGCATTTTTACTTGCAGGAGGTGCAGCAGGAAAACGAGCTGCATTACCGAATGCTCGAGTGATGATTCACCAACCGTTAGGTGGTTTCCGTGGACAAGCATCAGATATTCAGATCCACGCACAAGAAATTTTTAAAAAAATTAAACAAACCTTAAACGAGCGTCTTGCTTTCCATACAGGTCAAAGCATCGAGCGTATCGAAAAAGACACCGATCGTGACAACTTTATGTCGGCAGAAGAAGCAAAAGCTTACGGCTTAGTGGACGATGTGTTGATTAAACGTTAAGGATTTAACATGACAACAAATGATAACGATCTTCACTGTTCTTTCTGCGGAAGAGAAAAAAGTGAAGTAGGTAAATTAATTGCGGGTACAGATGGTTATATTTGTAACGAGTGTATCGAGCTTTGCCACAGTATGTTGGAAGACAGTGGAGAAATTGAAACACCCTAGCGAACTGGCCGTTGAAGAAAAAAATTACCGACACCGCACGAAATTCGTGCGCACTTAGATGATTATGTGATTGGGCAAGATTATGCGAAAAAGGTCTTGTCAGTGGCGGTTTATAATCACTATAAACGTTTACGCACGAACCACCAAAGCAATGATGTGGAATTAGGTAAAAGTAACATCTTGTTAATCGGTCCAACAGGTAGCGGTAAAACCTTATTAGCACAAACCTTGGCGCGTCGTTTGAATGTGCCTTTTGCTATGGCCGATGCGACGACGTTAACTGAAGCCGGTTATGTGGGCGAAGACGTGGAAAATGTGCTACAAAAATTATTGCAAAACTGCGATTACGATACGGAAAAAGCAGAGCAGGGCATTATCTATATTGATGAAATTGATAAAATCAGCCGTAAATCAGAAGGCGCGTCTATTACTCGCGATGTGTCTGGTGAAGGTGTGCAACAAGCCTTATTAAAATTAATTGAAGGCACTATCGCATCTGTACCGCCACAAGGTGGACGTAAACATCCCTCAACAAGAAATGTTGAAAGTGGATACCTCAAAAATCCTCTTTATTTGTGGTGGGGCATTTGCTGGCTTAGATAAAATTATCGGTAAGCGTACACAAACTGATACCGGAATTGGTTTTGATGCAAAAGTAGAGAAAGAAGAAGATAAAGAAAATCTTTCTGAATTATTCCGTCAAGTTGAGCCGGATGATTTAATGAAATTCGGTTTAATTCCAGAATTTATTGGTCGTCTTCCGATGATTGCGCCATTAAGCGAATTAGATGAAGAAGCGTTGATTCAGATTCTTACTCAACCGAAAAATGCACTGACCAAACAATATCAAGCATTATTTGGCTTAGAAGATGTGGAACTTGAATTCACCCCAGAAGCATTAAAAGCGATGGCGAAAAAAGCCCTTGAACGTAAAACCGGTGCACGTGGTTTACGCTCAATCGTTGAGGCTGTATTGTTAGATACGATGTATGATTTACCTTCAATCGAAAAACTTGCAAAAAAAGTGATTGTGGATGAAGAAACCATCGTTGATAACAAACCACCAAAAGCTCGAATATAAAAAACTAATAGAAAGTGCGGTTGTTTTTTTCTAACATTTTTTTCATAGGCAATCCCGAAAGAAAAATGCTACAATCGCACGTTCTGAAAATTAATCTAAAAAAATTATTTATCCCTTATTTTATACGGATTCACTTATGGCAACTGAAATTGTTGAGAAAAAGAAACACGACCAAGAACAAGTCGTAGAAGGAAAAATCAAAAAGGCTTAAACACGCTTCTTTGGATTCTTTCTGTGGCATTTTTTACTGCTGCAGCGATTGGTAACGTTTATTTTAAAGACGCCTTCTCTTTACCTGTGCGTGTAATTGGCGTAGTTGTCGCTTTATTAATTGCTTTTGGTTTAGCTGCAATTACCAACCAAGGTACAAAAGCTCGTACATTCTTTAGCGAAGCAAAAGTTGAAGGTCGTAAAGTGGTATGGCCAACTCGTGCAGAAACACGTCAAACAACTTTAATCGTAATTGGGGTAACCGTGCTTACCTCTTTATTCTTCTGGGCAATTGATTCAATTATCATTGCATTGATTAACTTCTTAACTGATTTGAGATTCTAAAATGAGCGAAACTGAAAAACGTATCCAAAAAAACGTTGGTATGTATTGCAAGCATTCTCAGGCTTTGAGAGTCGTGTTGCAATCACATTGCGTGAATATATCAAACAACAACAAATGGAAGATCAGTTTGGTGAAGTGTTAGTGCCGACTGAAGAAGTCGTTGAAAACGTAGCAGGTAAACGTCGTAAAAGTGAACGTAAATTCTTCCCTGGCTATGTATTAGTTGAAATGGCAATGAATGATGACACATGGCACTTAGTAAAAAGCGTACCACGTGTAATGGGCTTTATCGGTGGTACACCAGATAAGCCAGCGCCAATTTCTAAACGTGAAGCAGATTTAATTTTAAATCGTTTAGAGCAAAGTGCTGAAAAACCACGTCATCGTAAAGAATATCAACCAGGTGAAGAAGTGCGTGTGACAGAAGGTCCATTTGCTGACTTTAATGGTACGGTTGAAGAAGTGGATTACGAAAAAGGCCGCTTAAAAGTGTCTGTATCTATCTTCGGTCGTGCAACACCAGTTGAGCTTGAATTTGGTCAAGTGGAAAAAACACGTTAATTTCCCTTTTCCAAAATAAGAAATTTAATGGCCGCACTTAAAAAATAAAGTGCGGTTGTTTTTCGAGTAGTTTTTCTGCTTGAAATTTCGAGGCTGATTAATTAAAATACAGCCTTTCATTAACAGGGGAGCCGATTTCGGCGTTATCACCCATTTAGAGGAAACTAAAAAATGGCAAAAAAAGTCCAAGCATACGTTAAGTTGCAAGTTGCAGCTGGTATGGCAAACCCATCACCACCAGTTGGTCCTGCATTAGGTCAACAAGGTGTGAACATCATGGAATTCTGTAAAGCATTCAACGCTCGTACTGAGAGCTTAGAAAAAGGTTTACCAATTCCAGTTGTTATCACTGTATATGCAGACCGTTCATTCACTTTCATTACTAAAACTCCACCAGCAGCAGTATTATTGAAAAAAGCTGCAGGTATCAAATCTGGTTCTGGTAAACCGAACAAAGATAAAGTGGGTAAAGTAACTTTAGATCAAGTTCGTCAAATCGCTGAAACTAAAGCAGCAGATATGACTGGCGCGACTATCGAAACTAAAATGAAATCAATTGCTGGTACTGCTCGCTCAATGGGCTTAGTGGTGGAGGAATAATACGATGGCTAAATTGACTAAAAAAATGAAAGCAATCAAAGCTGGCGTAGATTCTACTAAAGCATACGAAATCAACGAAGCAATCGCGTTATTAAAACAATTCGCAACAGCTAAATTCGTTGAAAGTGTTGACGTTGCAGTAAACTTAGGTATCGATCCTCGTAAATCAGACCAAAACGTTCGTGGTGCAACTGTATTACCACACGGTACTGGTCGTGAAGTACGCGTAGCTGTGTTCACCCAAGGTGCTAACGCAGATGCAGCTAAAGAAGCTGGCGCTGATTTAGTAGGTATGGAAGATTTAGCAGAGCAAATCAAAAAAGGCGAAATGAACTTTGATGTTGTTATCGCTTCTCCTGATGCAATGCGTGTTGTTGGTCAATTAGGTCAAGTATTAGGCCCACGTGGTTTAATGCCAAACCCTAAAGTTGGTACCGTAACACCAAACGTTGCTGAAGCAGTTAAAAATGCTAAATCTGGTCAGATCCGTTATCGTAACGATAAAAACGGTATCATCCACACAACAATTGGTAAAGCAAACTTCTCTGAAAGTTCAATTAAAAGAAAACCTTCAAGCATTATTGGCTGCTTTAAACAAAGCAAAACCAACTACTGCAAAAGGTATCTTTATCAAGAAAGTAAGCATCTCTACAACTATGGGTGCTGGTGTGGCTGTTGATCAAGCTTCACTATAATTAAGCGTTAAAACTTAATTCAAATTAACCGCACTTTGGGTAACTGAAGTGCGGTTATTTTTTTGTGTTCTTTTCAATAAAGTGAAATATTAAGAATATAAAAAGAGTGGCCAAATTCACAAAACAATGGAATTTGACCGCTCTTTTTATGAGAGATTACTTCGCTAAAGTGAAAATTGCTTCAATAGCTTCTTTGGTATAAATCTTATCCATTTTCGCCTTAATCGCAGTTTGAACCGCATTATCGACAATTTCAGCTAAGGTTTTATCATCAATGCTAAGTTGCTCAAGGCGGGTTGGTGTACCGATTTTATCAAACCAAGCTTTTAAGGCTTGAATACCATCTTCAGCCTTATCTAAGCCAAATATTTCTTTAGCAAAGCGTTTGAATTGAGCAGGTCTTTGAGGTTGATACCATTGCATCCACGCAGGCATAATCACAGAGAGCCCTGCACCATGTGGTACATCTGAAATCGCACTCATGGAATGCTCAATCATATGATTTGGGAAACCGTAAGGTGAGATACCTAAATGCGTTAAACCGTTCAACGCCAGTGTAGCAGCCCAGGCAAATTCACCACGAGCATTGAGATCTTGTGGATCATTGAGCAGAATTTCAGTCGTACGGATAACGGTTTTAATATTGCTTTCTACTAAGAAATCAATAATTTCAGGACGATATTCTGCCGTGAAAATAGGCTTCAATAGAATGAGCAATAATATCTGCAGCAGAATACACTAAATAATCACGACTGACGGTCGCTTGCAATTTCGGGTTAATGACTGATACTTTTGGGAATAAATGATTGCTGTGAATTGAATATTTTTGCTGCGTTTCTTCATTGGTAATGACGGCTCCCCAGTTCATTTCACTGCCTGTTGCCGCAAGGGTGATTACATCAAAAATCATCAACGCTTTTTGCACCGGTGTGCCTTTAAAAAAGTCCCAAGTATCACCCTCATAGCACGCACCTGCCGCGATCGCTTTCGCACTATCAAGGCAAGAGCCTCCACCGATACTCAACACGCTATCTGCACCAAAGGCTTTTGTCATTGCAACGGCTTCTCGAACTTTGCTGATTGTCGGGTTGCTTTTTACCCCACCACATTCAATGTATTCAATGCCATGCTCACGCAAGCTTTTCGCCACATCTTCAAATAAGCCGGATTGTTTGACACGCTCACTACCATAGATAATTAGGACCTTTTTTGCACCGTATTCGTGCATATATTTACCCATCTCTTTTTCTTTATCGAGGCCAAATTCAATGCGAGTAGGGTTTTGAAAACTAAATGGATACATATTTATCTCCTTATTATCTGTTAAGTGCGGTCAGTTTTTACGTTGTTTTTATTCCACAAAGTAATGCGGAATGAAGTGGCTATCATTGCCAGTCACAGGGGTAAAATCTTCTCTTAATCCGATACCGCATGCCACATCACCCACTACCCAAGAACCAATCATAGGATACATACCATCAAAATTCGGTAGTTCAAATTTTTGTTGATAGATGTAGCCTGCCTGATCGTAAAAGGCAGAATGTTCGCTGCCTTTGGCGGCAAATTCCAGACCATTACGTTTTTCATAGTAAGAAACATTGGCGCCCTCACGGCCTAACGTCGGTTTTTTCACCCATATTGATTGGCGATCGGTAATATCATGTTTACTAAAGTAAGCAGGGTAGTAATAAATGGGTGATTTGGGATGCTTTTGCCACAATTTCGCTAACAGCACTTTATTGCTTAATAGTAATTTCCACGCCGGTTCAATAAAAGTGGTGGATGAATTAAGCATGTGTGGTGCATATTCTGTCGTGGTCATCCATTCAAGCGGGTAGAGCTTAAATAAACAATCAATAGGTTGATTATTCAGATCGAGGAATTGCTGACTGTCTTTATCGTAGCCCACATCTTCAATGGCAAGCTGATGAATATGCCAACCTGCGTTGTAAGCCACATCCGCCAGGTAATCGATATTGCCCCAATCTTCACGGCCCGCTTCTTGCATGGCACTAAAATGGAAATCGTTTAGCCCTGTTTGCTGTTGAATAAACTGAAAGCGATTGATCAATTCTTCGTGAATCCAATTGAAATTGGTCACGATGCGTTAAGCCTTCAATTTGCTCTAACCATTGCCATTGCACCACAGCAGCTTCAAGCAGGGAAGTAGGGGTGTCGGCATTGTATTCAAACATTTTTGAGGTTTTTCACCGTCATAACCAAAAATCAAAACGGCCATATAAGTGCGGTACGTTTTTTTAGCCCATGTTTGTTCAATCAGATTTTTTTCTGTAAATCGGTGAAGCGATAATGGGCATAATCACCTTGTTTCACTTCATCGGCAACAAAATCCATACACATTGCGTGCAATTCGTTGGTGGCATCTTCAATACGATCGATTTCAGCTAAGGGTAAATTCATACGCTACATTATCCGACCAATAATGCGAGCCATCAGAAGACGGCAGATTATAGTAATCAAAGCCCACATCTAATAATTGTTGTACCATATTAGGGCGAGTAGGAAAATCTGTGATTCGTTTCATATTTAACCGCCTGAGCTACGGCTGCTACTTGAGCTAGAGCTTTTAAAGCCACCGCGTGAAACCGGTTTGCTGTAAGTGCTGCCTGCATTGCCTTTCACTAATACAGGCTTACCGACAGAACGATTAGTTTGCGGTTGGATAACTTGGCCCGTCGGCGTTGAAACGGCACGGTTATTTGGATTGTAGCTTGGACCTAAAAATGAGCCCATCGTACGCGCAATCATATAGCCCATTGCGGCGCCTGCAATCGCACTGCCCATACTACCGTGTCCTTCTCCTGTTGCAGAGCTCGTGTGGCTTGTTCCCTCAGAACTGCTTGAGTTGCCAGAGTGAGTTGCTCCATCTGGATTTAAGGTTTGTTTGACGGTCTGATTGTCTTCTGACCATTCACTATTATTGCTTGGACGTGTATTTAAATTGCCCGAGAGAGAGGAGCCTGAGCCAGCATGTGCTGTGGTGGTGCTGTTATTTTCATTAGATTGGTCAGCTTCGCATAATTCAATTTTTTGCCAATCGGCTAAACAATCCTCAAGGCTGTTATAAACATCTCGTTGAACTTGCTCTTCTGAGCAGCCGCCCAATAAAGCCACAATAGAAAGGCTTACGAGAACTTGATTTTTCTTTTTCATCATAGGGTTAAAGTGTTAATAATTCAGTTAAATGATTGATTTCTAATGTAGGCAAAACACTTGCTTCAGTAAATGAATTGAGATCTTTGCCCGATAAATTAATCCATACAGCTTGGCATCCAGCTTGAATGGCGCCTTGAACATCCGTGGTTAAGTTATCACCAATATGTAAAAATTTCACTCGGTTTTTACGCCAAAAATAATGGGCGGTTTGGTGGAACAAATCTTGATGAGGTTTCGCTCTGCCTTGTTCTCCACCACGTAAAGTCAGCTGAAAGTGTTCAAACCCAATGCGTGTTGCAATCACATTACCATTGGTAATCACGCTAAGCGGGTAGCGATCTTTCAGTTGGTTTAATACTTCAATGCTTTCAGTGGGCACATCAATTTTATGTCGCCATTTCAATAAATTCTTCCATGGCGAGGGCCAAAGTGCGGTCAATTTCAACCGCACTTTTACTATGATGCGCCAGTAAGTGCCGTAACGTTTCGACACGCCAGGCAATCACATCTTCAGCAATCAAGGGATCTTTCTCCGCCAGTTGCCATTTCCATTCTCGCCAATATTCTGAGGTAAGCTCACTCAGTTGCGCGTATTCTTGCACACATTGAAGAAAGCGTTCTTCGGCTAAACGAATGACATCACTGTTATCGTAAAGGGTGTCATCAAGATCAAAACTCATGATCTTGAAAGGCTGAAGACCGCGGTAAAATCGCATAGTTAATCCTATTTAATGGTATTCACACCAAGCCATGCTGTTGCACGTTCATTGGTGATTTCTTCGTGTGTCCACATGCTCATTAAGTCAGGTTGAGGATGCTTGTTGGTGTTATAGCCGATCAAATGAGCAAAATCAAATACGGCATGTGGATAGCCGTTAATAAGCAATAAGGCTAAATAACCACTTTCATCCCAGCAGATTTCTAATTTACGTGCTTCGTGGTGATTGCGTGTGTTATCGACGTTATAAACATGTAAGCAATCGACAACAGGCTGCGTATTTTGACGCATATCTAATGCATAAAAATAGCCGGTTTCACCGTCATCTTCAAACATTACCGCCAGATGGTCATGTACAGTTGAGTGTGTGCCGACTTGCTTTTGCTTGACCGAGAAAGAGTTGATCTTCGAGGGTTAAATGTAACATGGTATTTCCTAATCAAATTGTGTAGTCCAGTGACTACTATGGTGTGCCTGAAAGCAAAGTTCAACCTGTGCGGGCGTATTTTTTTCTTCATTCATTGGTGGCAGTTCATTTCAACGCAAAATAGGCAGATTGAACTGTTTCACTATTTGGTTGAAATTCACCACTTAATGGTTCGCACATGACAAAGGTTTTGAGTACAGGATGCACAAAAGGCGGAAAATTGCGTTTATGTTGTTCGTGAATAGCAATAATAAAAGTCGGTTTAACATTAAGCCCCGCTTCTTCGCGTACTTCTTTAATCGTATTACTATGAATGGTTTCTAGCACATCTATCCAGCTGCCAGGCAGTGACCAAAGTCCATCATGTTTCTTGTACTAATAAAAATTTTATCATCTTTGAAAATAGCTGCGCGCGAGTCGATTTTAGGGGTTTGATAACCAGCCCCATTGCAGAAAAACGATTTGACGGTTTCTTTGGGTATTGCTGTTTTATAAGCGAGCATTTCAGCAGACAAATCCCGCAAGCGTTCATAGCGTTCAATATCATAGATATTTTTGCAATAAGTTAGCCCGTTTTGTGCAATGCTTTGAATTTCGATAGCCCAAGATAGCCAAGGTTCAGTAAGAAGTGAATCCGATTGTGTCTTCATAAAAACACCTTAAAAAAACACCGCACTTTTGTGCAAAGTGCGGTGATATTTTATAGTAAATTCAGCGTGAATTACGCTTGACCTTTAACCGCTTTTAAACCTAAGAACGGAGCTGGTGTACCAGCACGTTCTAATGCTTCTTCGATACGGATTAATTGGTTGTATTTCGCAATACGGTCAGAACGGCTCATAGAACCAGTTTTGATTTGACCTGCTGCTGTACCAACCGCTAAATCAGCGATAGTCGCATCTTCGGTTTCACCTGAACGGTGAGAGATTACAGCGGTGTAACCTGCATCTTTAGCCATTTTGATTGCTGCTAAAGTTTCAGTTAAAGAACCGATTTGGTTGAATTTGATTAAGATAGAGTTTGCGATACCTTTTTCGATACCTTCTTTTAAGATTTTGGTGTTAGTGACGAATAAGTCGTCGCCCACTAATTGAACGCGGTCGCCTAACACTTTAGTTTGGTATGCAAAACCTTCCCAGTCAGATTCATCTTGACCATCTTCGATAGACACGATTGGGTATTGTTTAGTTAATTCTTCAAGATAGTGTGTGAACTCTTGAGAAGTGAATGAACGACCTTCGCCTTTCATTTCGTATTTGCCAGTTTCTTTGTTGTAGAACTCAGAAGATGCACAGTCCATTGCTAAAGTCACGTCTTTACCTAATACATAACCTGCTTTTTCAACAGCTTCTTTGATACATGCTAAAGCGTCTGCGTTAGATGCTAGGTTAGGTGCGAAACCACCTTCATCACCTACAGCAGTGCTCATGCCTTTAGATTTTAATACTTTCGCAAGGTTGTGGAATACTTCAGCACCAATACGAAGTGCTTCACGTAATGTTTTCGCACCAACTGGTTGAATCATGAATTCTTGGATATCAACGTTGTTATCTGCGTGCTCACCACCGTTGATGATGTTCATCATTGGTAATGGCATAGAGTAAACGCCTGGGGTGCCGTTAAGTTCTGCGATGTAAGCGTAAAGAGGTAAACCTTTAGATGCTGCAGCGGCTTTTGCGTTTGCTAAAGATACCGCTAAGATTGCGTTTGCACCGAAGTTAGATTTGTTTTCAGTACCGTCTAAATCGATCATGATTTGGTCGATTTCAGCTTGGTTAGACGCTTCTTTACCCGACTAATGCATCTGCGATAGGACCGTTTACAGCCGCAACCGCTTTTAATACACCCTTACCTAAGAAACGAGATTTGTCGCCGTCACGTAATTCTAATGCTTCACGAGAACCAGTAGATGCACCTGATGGAGCAGCTGCTAAACCAACGAAACCACCTTCAAGATGAACTTCAGCTTCTACAGTTGGGTTACCACAGAGTCGATGATTTCACGACCAATGACTTTAACGATTTTTTTGCCATTTTGTTTTCCTCTGTTTAAAGTTAATTAAAATTAGTTAGGCGAACCTAAAAAGGGAATATAATAAAGCAAATTTAGAAATTTGTCTTGGAAAAATGACCGCACTTTGATCTGTATCTTATTTTTCAATCAAGTGCGGTGAGATTTTTATCTCTTTTTATCCAATATCTATTTAATTTTTAGTGGATTTATCCATAAAAAGTTCGTTAAAGTGTCAATAAATTTCATACTATTTTAGTATGAATTATTAAGTGTTAATTAAGACTTTATAGAATAAAAAAAGGAATGATTATGTCTGTTTCAACATTTTTTTCGAAAAAGACTAAAGCGCAGATAAAAAATGCAGTGTCTGCACATCCGATTGAAATTTTTCTAATTAGTGCATTTGCAATTGGAATTTGGTTTATGGAATTAGAGCCTCATCAAGGAAATGATCATTTGGCTTATTGGGTATTTGAGCCAATGCTGTTTATCTTTGTTTATCTCTCTCGCCCTTATTCTTGGTATCGTTTTTCATGGATTGTGCCATTGGTAGCGCTGGCTATCATTGGCATGACTAATGATAGTGCAGAGTTTTATCTCACGAGTCCAAAAATTCTGGGGCGCAAATTTTTATTGCGTTACTGGTGTTATTGGGTTTTCCATTTGAAAAAAATAATCAAGGGTTTACCTACCGTAATTTTTACCAATCTATTCCATCTTGGCTTAGCGACGGCGGTATGGTTGTTGGTGTTTGGGTTAGTGGCGGCTATTTTATTTACGATTAAAACGCTCTTTAATGTCGAGTTTTCTGATAGTTTCTATGAGCATATTTATACATCTTTAGGCATTTTTACTTTGCCACTCTTTTTCTTAGTATTCCAACAACGCCAAGCTAAATCAGAAATGACGTTAAATCGCATTTTTGAGATCTTAGTTAATTTTGTATTAGCACCAGCATTGATGATTTTCACTGTGTTGCTTTATGCTTATGTTGTGCAAATTATTTTTGAAGGCGTATTACCAAAAGGGATGCTGGCTAATATTACCTTTGCCTTACCTGCTTGGTGGTTTAGGCGTATATGCATTACGTTCTATTTGTGCTAAAGCCCGCTGGGAAACTTTCTTTAAGTACTATCCATATCTTGCTATTGTGCCAATCGTGTTGTTATGGTTGGCGATTGATCGCCGTATTAGTGCCTATGCTTGGACGGAACAACGTATTTATTTAGTGGCTTTAGCTACAGCGATTACGATTGCTTATGCGATCCTGATTGTGCCAAAAGCACGTCAATACCGCCTGATTTCTGGGGTTGTAATGGTGGCAATTTTCGCGATGACTTGGATTGTTAAACCACAAGAAATTGCTTACCAAAGCCAAACCGTGCGTTTTGAACAGTTATTGAAAAAACTTAATTTATCAGATGGCTCAGGCAAAATTCGTGATGATATAGATTTTGTCGAACGTTTAGAGAATATGCCGAAAAGCGAGCTTAAAGATTGGGAAGAACTAGATAATGTATCAGATTATTTGCTTTATCGAGTGGAGATTAAATCTTATGGAGAAGATCCTTTCGAAGAAAGAAAAGAGGCATTCAAGCAGAAATATGGTAAAAAATCCGAAGAACTTTTTACATTCTACATTTATGGTGATGAGATTCGCCTCAATGATGAAAGTATTAGCACCCCAGAAAATAATTTTATTACTAAAGTCATATTTGAATGGGAATCGATTGATGTGACTTCGTATAAAAAATGGATTCGAGTGCCGACATATTCATTCTATCGTCTAGAGCCTCGGGCTTATATGAAATCTGATGAAAGCGATGATAAACAAGAAGAGAAACCAGAGGTTTGTTTTATTGAAGATCACGACAGATATTGTACCAATATGGATGAACATATTCATAAAGTATTCAAAGAACATCAGCTAGACCCGATGAAAAAAATCTCTAAAGCTGAACTTAAATCGCTTAGCCAAGATTTATTAAAAAAATTGATGGACCAAGTTTCACGGTTTATTTGGGTAACCTTGAAATGGAGTTTAGTAAGGAAAAGAGGTTATTACTATAGTCGAAATATCTGTACAAGCTATTTTTGATAAGTAATCATAAATTTAAAACGCTGTGATGTTTCACAGCGTTTTTTATAAAAATTAGCTAAAAATGACTGAGTTAAATATCAAGATATGTGTTTATAGAATGCCTTTTTTTAAAGCTTGCGTATGTCTGTCTAAAAATACTAAACATGGTTTCTCGATCTTCTCCGAAATTTCGAGTCTCCCATTATTAGAACGAACCTTTGTCATAAGCCGAAAAAAAGCGATTTCAAACTCTTCAGTGCGTAATTTAATGCTTTTCCCGTGCAGTATAAGACTTAATAGGCTGACTTCTTTAGGCGTTAATTCTGGAAATAAATGACTTATCCATAGCTCCATAGTGTATTGAACAGACTCGCTAATTTTGTCATGTATTTTACTCGCTTGGCCTTGATGCAAGCGGTAGACTAATAGTGGTTCAGGTAAATTCGCAAATTTCTTTTGATGTAAGGCACATTGTACCCACATATGAAAATCGGGAGCAGTGGCTGTTTGTGCATAATTAATTGGGAGATCTTTAATACTTGAATGTCGCCACATTGTAGTCGGGTTAATAATATTTCCTCGAGCTAAAGAAAAATGAGCTTTAATGTCTTTATCTAACAGAGGATGGTCGGTAAATTTAGGAGCACGCGTTTGGCCTTCATAAAAGAGTACCGCATTACTCCCGAGAATATCAATTTCTGGATGGTTATCTAAATATTGAATTTGCCTTTCAAAACGTTGTGGTATGCAGACATCATCGGCATCCATACGTGCAACATATTCAACATTCATATAGTTAAGCATATCCATGGCAAATTGCATTACAGCAGGCTCACCTTGGTTTTGTGGTAAATGGTAAACACGTAAGCGAGTATCTTTCGTCGCATAATCTTCGAGAATGTTACCTGTGTTATCGGTAGAAGCATCATTAACCGCAAGAATACCAAAATCACTAAATGTCTGATTCAATAATGACTCTAAACATTCAGCAATAAAATTTTCTGCATTGTATGCGGGTAAAATAACAGCAAGTTTCATTTTTTTCATTTCCGTGTAGATAAAAGCGTATTTTATTTAAATTACGACTGCAGCGATAGTCAGAAGTTTAACTTTGTTAGTTATCTAAAATATTTTTATAGAGCGGGGCTTTGCTACTTTTCACTCACATTACAAATTCCACTATTTAATCACTGAGATATTTTGCAAAAATGCAACAAAAACTGACCGCTCTTTATTGCTGCTAGGACGTTTTCCTATCTGAAATTTAATGGTTGATAGGTAAATTTAATATATCTGCAATTTCTATTATGCGAGGCGCTGCTGATTTTGGACAAACTAAGCAATAGAAATTGTCGGAACCCGTATCAACATAAAGCAAAGTATAATCACTTTTTGCTTCTACTTTAGCCTTAATACGTGCAAACTCATGCTTTGCTTCTTCGAAAGTGATTTCGAAAGTTTGTTCAAGAGACTCAGAAAGAAAATGATTGAGTGAGTCATAATCAATTTTCCAGTCATCTTGGTAGCAATGTAGATAACTTCTGATAAGCTCCAATTTAGCGTATTCTTCATCGAAATCTTCGTCCTCATAGATATCACCAAATGCGATCATTTTTTCTCGACATTTTTCAAGGTCTTTATTTAGCCATTTATAGAGGCTTTTAACTTGCTTTAATATATTTTTGCTTTGATGTATTTTTTTCGTTTCAAGCAACGTAATCAATTCATCAAATAAGGCTTCTTGATTGATTTCAGTTTCACGTCTGTCAATGCTATCGCAAATCAAATCAACAGCTTGTTTTAACAAATCAAACTTGTAATGTTGTTCATCAAGCGGTTTGGCATAATAAATCGCTGCCATTAAATTAGAAATAAAAAGCTTATCAGCATGTTGTAATGAATATGCGGCATCTCTAATAGGTTGCCCAGCAAATAACTCAATTCTTTGCGGAAATTCAAATTCAATTTCTTTCAATAATATGTTCATATTCCTTATGCGGTTTTATGCCGAACCCAATATTTAAAAAAGAATAGCCAGAACCATTAAAAAATTCTTCTCGAGAAGCAGGTACGAATCCCATTGGGTTACAGAATTGGCTTTGTAAATCATACATATCGCCGCCAAAATCTAATTCATTAAATTTTTCTTTTGAGTAATCGTCCCAATTATCAGAATAGTAAAATTGATAGGCGTAAATATCTGTTTCAAAGACATTGTTTTTTTGACAAGTAAATCGCCATCAGGTTGATTTTTAAGATAATGCTCAATTTTGGCGAGTTTTTGGTCTAATAATGCAAAATCTTCAGGCTTTTCAATAGCGTTTAAAATCCGCATCAACTGAAGATAAAAATTTCTCATAATGTGGACTATGTTGATTAAATGGCTTTGCCTGTATCATACTTTGAAAAAAAGGTTGTTCGCTTGATCCGTTTCAGCGAAAACGAAGCTATCCTGATCAGGAAAAACAAAAACTCTAAAAAGTGAGCTATCTGTTGGGTTTAATTTAAAATCAATAGAAAGAAATAATTGAGCCCAATTTTCCTCATCAAATTCTATGCGCGTAATACAAGGCAGTTTCATTGTTTTTGTCAGAAGCAACTCTAGAGGTTGGTATAAATCAGATAACCCTGTATTTTCTAGCAATCCAGATTCATCTGAATTGGCTTTACCATAATGCCAATAGGTTGCGATTGCCATTGGCGCAACCTTGTGATTTCGGGCAAACAACCACTCAGATGGTTCTTCTTTCGCCTTAAAATATTGAAAGATTTTGTCCAGTTTGGTGATTAATGTTTTGTCTAATTTTATCAGCGTGTTGTTTAGATTTAAAAAAACATAATAAAAAAATGCTCAGTTTAAAAAGAGATTACTCATAATATTCATATTTCTTTGTGGTTTTTATCTAACCATATACCTTTTTCATCATACATAATGCTTTCAATCACATTACCGTGTTGATCAAATTTATGACGCGTTGTGAGTGTTGCTTCTAATTTCCCATGTTGATCAAAAATTTGGCGTTTTAATTCATTGTGATTTTTTTGTCATAAGTAAAATCTGCTCGTCCCTCATTAAAAGACGTGTTATGTACAAAGTCGCCATTTTCTGAGATAACGATAAGTTTCGCAATTACTTTCTTTTTCCATTTGTCATCAAAGTCACAAGCTTTTGATGAGTTTATCGTCCTTGTAATGGAATTTTTTTTCGCATGGCCATCAATAAGTTTTTGCATAATAAACAGCTTCAGAGATGAGTTTGCCCATCTTTGTCGTAAACTCTTTTGATGTAATCTTCTTGGAAGTTCGGCTTTTTGGGCTTTTTGCCTACATAAGTGATTTCTAAAATGGCACCCGAACCATCGGCATTTTCTTGATAGTGGTAGAGTCTTCCATGAGTCTCTTTATAGATATTGTAACGAATTTCTTCTAATCGATTGTTTTGATCATATCGATAATTCGCCGTCGTTTTATCGAAATGTTCAGACTCGCCAGTAACATCTTCAGTTTTAATTAAAAAGCCTTGCTCGTTATAAAATTGACGAACATCGTTCGTGACCACCTCTCCTTCTGCCGCTTCAGGATTATCTTCCGAATGTGAAATAACAGATTTCACTTTGCCTTGTAAGTGATTCGCTTGCCAATCGGTTTGAATAGGGAAAAAGTGCGAAAGCAGAGGTAGAAAGGCTGGCGAGAAGGGCTGTCAGTAAAAAAAATTTATGCATAGTTATTCCTTTTATCATAAGCGGTCGGATTTAATAAATGCTTTTGCAAAAAAACGCTGAAAAAAATAACTGCTTGTTTAAGTTATATAAATAGTTGACTAAAAATGTTATACTAATTCAAATGTTTTTTTGAAGTGTAGTTAAATAAATTTGCTTTTTTTATAGGGTAAGAAAATGATGAAAGTATTCCGGAAAGTAGTCATTTTTTTCTGTATTGATAAGAAAAAGCATAATACACAAATATATTGATTAAGAGAGATATTAGGAAATATGCAGCGTTTAAAGACACCATTAGAAATATGTTTGTGGACAATTGGTATATTGTTTGGAATTGTCACGTTATTATTTATTTTGAGTTATTTTTGTATTTTATGTTTTGTTCTCTTCAGCTCCACAAGATTGGGGGCTTAGAGGCGTTCAGTTACAAGATAAACCGTATTTAGCAGGTATTGATGATTCTATCTCCGAATGCATTTGTTTTTGCAACAACCGGAGAAGATGCGCCAGATTATGTTATTACGCTCGATAATACGTATTTTAAGTGGGGCGATTTTCGTTTAAATAAACTTTCATTAAATAGTAATGTAGTTAGAATCAATGATTTGGTTAGATTGGGTAAACAACATGATACTGACTTAGGCATGCCGGAAACCATTTCTATTAATGGACAGTTTTGTTTTAGTAGAGGAAGTTTTGTTTTTGTACGAATAAAAGGTAAGGAGCCTTCGATGCCTTATTCTGATTTTACCTTAGCCAGTTGTGAAATACCTGAAGGTGAAGTTATTCTACCGACGATTCGTTTAAAGACTAAAGTTGCATTTTATGAAAATCGCCAGCTCAATTATGATTACCTTTGGAAAGATAATGAGTTAATCAGTTCACAGATAAAGCAAGCTCATAGTTATAATACGAACTTTATAGAGCCGAGTTTGCAAGTTCAGTTAGCTAATGATAAAGATAAATTTGATATTTGGTGGTATTACACTGATTTAACCAATCATGCGAAGCTTATCCAAGTTGTTCACGGTGATTATATGGATGAAGCAAAGTAGTGAAAGGAATTTTTGTTATTGGTGAGTGTCGTTATAAAGTAGGTAACACTCAAATTTATCTCACTGATTTAACAAAAGATACCGCACATTGGCATTTTATTGATGATTTCGATTCAGATGATATTTCTGATAAATGTAAAATGCAGATCTTGCCTTATCGTTTGGTGAAACGGTAATAGAATCAATCAAATTAAAATGCTTAAAAATGCAAAGTGCGGTCAAAAAAACACAAGAATTTTTTTGACCGCACTTATTTATGGAATTATCAGTAAATTACTTTTCAGTTTTTTTAACTGATTTTCTCTAGCTGCTTTGACAAAAGCCTTCAAATAATGGGTGGCCATCACGTGGTGTTGATGTAAATTCTGGGTGGAATTGACATGCCACAAACCATGGGTGGTTTGGTACTTCAATGATTTCCACTAATTTACGATCCGCCGATAAACCAGTTACTTTAAGCCCCGCTTTTTCAATTTGTGGAAGCAGGTTATTGTTCACTTCATAACGGTGACGGTGACGCTCTTCGATAGTTTCTTTGCCATATAATGCACGCGCTTTTGAGCCTTCAATTAAATGACATTGTTGCGCACCTAAACGCATCGTACCACCCAGATCTGAATTATCATCACGGGTTTCAATGTGGCCTTCCGCATCTTGCCATTCTGTAATTAAACCCAACAACAGGTTGCTCACAGTGACGATCAAATTCAGATGAGTTTGCTTTTTTTCAAGACCAGCAACATTACGCGCATATTCGATTAATGCAATTTGCATCCCTAAACAAATACCAAGGTAAGGAACATTGTTTTCACGCGCATATTTTGCGGTCAAAATTTTGCCTTCTACACCACGATAGCCAAAGCCGCCCGGTACTAAAATACCATCGACACCTTTTAATACATCAGTGCCTTTGGTTTCAACATCTTGAGAATCAATGTATTTGATATGCACGCTTAAACGGTTTTTCAAACCTGCGTGTTTTAAGGCTTCATTCACTGATTTATAAGCATCTGGTAATTCAGTATATTTACCTACCATACCGATGGTCACATCGCCCACTGGGTTTGCTTCTTGATAAAGCACTTGTTCCCATTCTGAAAGGTCCGCTTCTGGACAGTCTAAGTGGAAACGTTGGCAGATGAATTCATCCAAACCTTGTGATTTCAATAACGCAGGAATTTGGTAGATTGAATTTACATCTTTTAATGAGATGACCGCACGTTCTGGTACGTTACAGAATAAGGCGATTTTTGCACGTTCGTTTGGTGGAATCATGCGATCTGAGCGGCAGATAAGCACATCTGGCTGAATACCAATCGAAAGTAATTCTTTTACAGAATGTTGCGTTGGCTTGGTTTTCACTTCGCCCGCCGTTGGGATATATGGCACTAACGTTAAGTGCATAAAGAGAGTATTCTCACGACCGACTTGTACGGCAAGTTGACGAAGTGCTTCTAAGAATGGAAGTGATTCAATATCACCCACAGTTCCGCCTACTTCCACGATAACCACATCATGGCCTTGTGCACCGGCAATCACGCGATCTTTGATTTCATTGGTGATGTGTGGGATAACTTGAATTGTTGCACCTAAATAATCACCACGACGCTCTTTGCGTAATACTTCAGAATAAATTTTACCTGTGGTGAAGTTGTTGCGTTTTGTCATTTTAGTACGAATAAAACGCTCGTAGTGACCTAAGTCTAAATCGGTTTCCGCCCCGTCTTGTGTCACGAATACTTCGCCGTGTTGGGTTGGGCTCATTGTACCCGGGTCCACGTTGATGTAAGGGTCTAATTTCATAATAGTCACGTTTAAGCCACGTGCTTCTAAAATTGCTGCCAATGATGCTGCTGCAATACCTTTACCTAACGATGAAACCACACCGCCTGTGACGAAAATATAATTTGTAGCCATAGTGAGAGACCTAAAATGTTGGGATAAAAATGATTATAGCCAATCATCTTTTATGCAAATTTGTGCAGAATGCTGAAAAAGTGCGGTCAAAAAAATAAAAATAAAAAGAAAAAGATGATTAGCTATCAAGACGGGAGGATAGTTTACAGGATTTGAGATTTTTTTATACAATCTTGTCTTGTCAGGATGTATGAAAAATTAAATGGCTTATCATATTCTCCATTCTACGATAAAATACGCTCAATTTTTTTACAAAGAAGAGATGAATTTATGACAAATAAAGCATTAAGCGTGGTGATTTTAGCAGCCGGTAAAGGCACTCGTATGTATTCTGATTTACCAAAAGTCTTGCATAAAGTGGCAGGAAAACCGATGGTAAAACATGTGATCGATACGGCGAATCAATTAGGTGCGGAAAACGTGCATTTGATTTATGGTCACGGTGGTGAATTAATGCGTGAACGTTTGGCAAATGAAAGCGTGAATTGGGTCGTTCAAGCAGAACAATTAGGTACTGCCCATGCGGTTCAACAAGCTGCACCATTCTTCAAAGATGATGAAAATATTGTGATTTTATATGGTGATGCGCCATTAGTGACCAAAGAAACATTGGAAAAACTCATTGCAGCGAAACCAGAAAATGGGATTGCATTACTTACTGTCAATTTAGATAACCCAACGGGTTACGGTCGTATTATTCGTGAAAATGGAAATGTGGTGGCGATCGTAGAACAAAAAGATGCTAACGAAGAGCAATTAAAAATCCAAGAAGTGAATACGGGCGTATTAGTAGCAGATGGCGCACATTTCAAAAACTGGCTTTCTCGTGTGAAAAATAACAATGCACAAGGCGAGTTTTATTTAACTGATGTGATTGGTTTAGCCAACCAAGATGGTTGTCAGGTTACTGCCGTTCAAGCCTCTGAATTTTATGGAAGTAGAAGGGTGCCAATAACCGTTTACAACTTGCCGCATTAGAGCGCTTTTTATCAACGTAAACAAGCAGAAAAAAACTTTTACTTGCAGGCGTGATGTTAATTGACCCAGAGCGTTTTGATTTACGTGGCACATTAGAGCACGGTAAAGATGTTGAAATTGATGTGAACGTAATTGTGGAAGGCAATGTGCGCTTGGGTGATCGCGTAAAAATCGGTGCAGGTTGTGTATTGAAAAAAACGTGACTATTGGTGATGATGTTGAGATCAAGCCTTATTCTGTTTTTAGAAGATGCAACAATTGGTGAGAAAGCGGTGATTGGCCCATTCTCTCGTTTACGTCCAGGTGCTGAATTAGCGGCTGAAACCCATGTGGGTAACTTCGTGGAAATTAAAAAAATCTACAGTAGGTAAAGGTTCTAAAGTAAATCATCTCACTTATGTGGGTGATACCGAAATCGGAGAGAAACTGTAACATTGGTGCTGGGTGTCATTACTTGTAACTATGACGGTGCAAATAAATTTAAAACAATCATTGGTAACAATGTATTTGTTGGATCGGATACGCAGTTAGTCGCGCCAGTTACCGTTGCAGATGGAGCAACCATTGGAGCTGGTTCAACGATTACTCAAAATATCGAGAAAGATGAGTTGGTGATCACTCGTGTGCCACAACGTCATATTCAAGGTTGGCAAAGACCGGTGAAGAAAAAAAGTAATTAACATTGCAAAGGCGAACCAATGTGTTCGCCTTTTATGATTTGATGCCTTTTACTTTATAAAGGTTGTTCGAGTTGCTAAAAATCATCGTCCATTTATAAAGACAGATAATTTCCTATGACAAAAAAATAAAAACAGGACTTTCATTCCTTTGGATAAGTGCGGTCGCATTTATCCTTGATTTACTGACCAAATATATTGTAGTGCAACGCTTTGATCTCTATGAAAGCGTAAATATATTGCCTATTTTTAATCTGACCTATGTGCGTAATCCCGGGGCTGCGTTCAGTTTATTTGCAGATCATGATGGTTGGCAGAAGTATTTCTTTATCGTGCTCGCGATTGGGTATTTCCTTAATGCTAGCTTACTTTATGAAAAAGAATTCTGCAGAACAAAAATTACAAAACTCAGCTTATGCACTGATTATTGGTGGTGCATTAGCCAATATGGTAGATCGTGCCTATAACGGATTTGTGGTGGATTTCTTTGATTTTTATTGGGGTATTCATCATTATCCGGTATTTAATGTGGCAGATATTGCGATTTGTATTGGTGCGGGTTTATTAGCATTAGATGCCTTTAAAGATGATAAAAAGAGCGGTCAAAAAAATGAAGATAATTTTAGCTAACCCTCGTGGATTTTGCGCGGGTGTCGATCGAGCCATTAGCATTGTTGAATTAGCGCTTGAAATTCATGGTGCACCGATTTATGTGCGTCATGAAGTGGTGCATAACCGTTTTGTGGTAAATGGCTTGCGTGAGCGTGGGGCGATTTTTGTGGAAGAACTAAGTGAAGTGCCAGATGGTGCCATTGTGATTTTCTCCGCCCACGGCGTGTCACAAGCCGTTCGTCAGGAAGCGAAAGATCGTCAGTTAAAAGTATTCGATGCAACTTGTCCGTTGGTAACCAAAGTACATATGCAAGTGGCACGTGCGAGCCGTAAAGGGACGAAAAGCGATTTTGATCGGACACAAAGGCCATCCAGAAGTGGAAGGCACAATGGGGCAGTACAACAACGAGGAAGGTGGTATTTTCTTAATTGAAAGCGTGGAAGATATTGCTCGTTTGCCGGTTCAAGAAAATGATGATTTAACCTTTATGACACAAACTACGCTTTCTCTTGATGATACAGCAGAAACTATTAGTGCATTGAAAGACAAATATCCTGCTATTCAAGGCCCACATAAAAACGATATTTGCTATGCCACAACCAACCGTCAAGAAGCAGTGCGTGAATTAGCAAAAACAATGTGATCTAGTCGTGGTTGTAGGCTCTAAAAACTCATCGAATTCTAACCGCTTAGCTGAGTTGGCATCGCGTATGGGCGTGAAATCAAAATTGATTGATGATCCAAATGATGTGGCAGCAGATTGGTTTGAAGGCGTTGAAACAATTGGTGTGACAGCAGGGGCTTCAGCACCGGAAGAGTTGGTGCAATCCGTAATTGCTCGATTAAAAGAATTTGGTGCGGATAGTATCGAAGAGCTTCAAGGCTTAGAAGAGAATATGTTCTTTGAAGTGCCAAAAGAGCTACGAATAAAAGAAGTAAACTAATTCTATTAAAAAAGTGCGGTTAATTTACCGCACTTTTTTTGTGTTATTTTATTTTTTATTGTGCACTTTAAGCCATTTTTGCATTTGTTCAATTTCTGCCTGTTGAGCGTTAATAATATTCTCAGCAAGCTTACGCATCTCAGGATCTTTTCCGTATTTTAATTCAACTTCCGCCATTTTTACTGCGCCAATATGGTGTGGCAACATACCTGCTGCAAAAGCAACATCAGGATCTTTATATTGCGCAGCTGCCATCATGTCTTGATGCATTTGATTCATACCTTGCATTAATTCTTGTTGCATTGCAGAATCTGTCGACATTGGCATATTCATGTGTGCTTGATGCGGTTGTTCATTAGCTTGGGCATAAATTGAAACTGCAGCAGCGATAAGTGTGACAAAAGTCATAAGTTTTTTCATGTTTTTCTCCTATGTGATAACTGAATGAGCACCAATCATAAACTTTGACCTAAGGTTAAGGTCAATATTTATTCCGAAAATTTTTGGTGAGATGCTAAAATAAGACAATGTTTGATATGAGGGACAGAATCATGAAACAAAAAATTGTGCTTGCCACAGGTAATAAAGGCAAAGTAAAAGAAATGGCAGATGTATTAGCCGATTTCGGTTTTGAAGTGATTGCTCAAACGGATTTAGGCATCGAAAGTCCAGAAGAAACAGGATTAACGTTTGTTGAAAATGCGATTTTGAAAGCACGTTATGCATCTGAAAAGTCGGGTTTACCGGCTATTGCAGATGATTCAGGTCTCGTGGTGGATGCGTTAAATGGTGCACCTGGATTATATTCTGCACGCTATGCGGGTGTAGATGGTGAGGAAGCTGATGCGAAAAATCGTGAAAAATTACTGGCAGAATTAGCCGATGTATCAACTGAACGTCGCCAAGCAAAATTTGTGAGTACGATTGTGTTATTACAGCACCCAAGTGATCCTTCCCCGATCATTGCTCAAGGTGAATGTGACGGGCAGATTATTTATGAAGAAAAAGGTGAAAATGGCTTCGGTTACGACTCGCTCTTTTTTAGCCCTGAAAAAGGCTGTACTTTTGCAGAATTAGAAACCGTAGAGAAAAAGAAAATCTCTCATCGTGCGAAGGCATTAGCCGTTTTAAAAATCAAAAATTAAGCGTCTAAAGTGCGGTTAATTTTTAACGAGAATTTAAGGATACAAAATGATTGTGACAACAACCCCTAATGTTGAAGGGAAACAAATCGTAGAATACAAACAAGTTGTCTTTGGCGAAGTGATTGCAGGAGCTAATTTTATGCGTGATTTCTTTGCTGGCATTACAGATGTGATTGGTGGGCGTTCTAGTGTTTATGAGCGCCGTATTAGTCGCGCGCGTCAAGATGCGTTGAAAGAACTGGAAGAAAAAAAGCACATGCCTTAGGTGCTAATGCCATTGTTGGTGTAGAAGTTAACTACACAACGGTAGGTACGAAAAAGCATGTTTATGGTGATTGCAAGTGGCACGGCAGTGGTGGTGCGCTAAGGTCGTTTTTTTCATTTACTTAAATGTGATTTTTTTGCGATCAGGATCGCAAAAGTGCGGTCGATTTCTTGCGTGTTTTGGGTGTTTCTTAAAAATGTCGCTGTTGATATGAATCAACGGTACTTTTTGTTAATAAAGGGACATTTTTATGAAATTGATGAAACATTTATTTAGTTCATTATTTGTTGCGACCACAATGTTGAGCTCGCAAGTGTTTGCAGAAGAAAAAGGTAGCTGAACAGGCTCAACCTCAAGCGCAAGTTCAGCAACAAACCGCATCACAAACTACACAACAAGCAGTGAGTGATAAATTAAATATCAATACCGCCAGTGCATCAGAAATTCAAAAAGCGCTAATTGGTATTGGTGCGAAAAAGGCAGAAGCCATTGTGCAGTATCGTGAAAAGCACGGTAATTTCACGATGGCAGAGCAATTGCTTGAAGTACAAGGCATTGGTAAAGCAACGTTAGAGAAAAACCGCGATCGTATCGCGTTTTAATTTGCGTTATTTATACATAAAAAAAGCGGGATAGTGATATCTCGCTTTTTTTGTATTTGAAGATAAAATTTACCAAAACTTGCAAAAATATCAAATTTTTTTGAAATAAGTCGGGGATTTCTTGCAAAGGTTTTTTTAAGAGAGTAGAATGACGATAGGGTATGAAAAATACCTATGTTGAAGTATAAAAAAATAATCAATTAATTATTTGGAGTAAGATATGGCATCAGAAAAATTTAAATCAATCTTCTGTTGCTCTCACACCAGTTGAAGCAACGGATTATGCTGAAAACGTCGCTGCGTATAAAGCGCAAAAAAACGTCCATTTTTTTATCATTCATGTCTGGTATTAGTGCAGGGGCTTGTATAGCATTAGCCTTTGTATTTTATACGACAACTCAAACAGCGAGCGCTGGTGCGCCTTGGGGATTAACCAAGTTAGTTGGTGGATTAGTCTTCTCTTTAGGCGTAATTATGGTGGTGATTTTAGGATCGGAATTATTCACCTCTTCTACTTTAACCTTAGTTGCCCGCGTAGGCGGAAAAATAACCACAACCCAAATGATTCGAAATTGGATTGTGGTGTATTTGGGCAACTTCGTAGGCGGTTTATTTATTGCTGCGGTGATTTGGTTTGGGGGACAAACCATGGCAGCAAGTGGTCAATGGGGTTTAACCATTTTGGCAACCGCGCAACATAAAATTCATCATACTTGGTTTGAAGCATTTAACCTTGGTATTTTATGTAACATTATGGTGTGTGTAGCAGTATGGATGTCTTATTCCGGTAAAACTGTTACAGACAAAGCATTTATTATGATTATGCCGATTGGTTTATTTGTGGCATCAGGTTTTGAACACTGTGTGGCAAATATGTTTATGATTCCGCTTGGCATTATTACAGCACACTTTAGTACACCAGAATTTTGGCAACAAATTGGTGTGGATCCAATGAAATATGCAGACTTAGATCTTTATCATTTCATTGTGAAGAATTTAATTCCCGTAACGTTGGGCAACATTGTGGGCGGCGCAGTTTGTATCGGCTTATTCCAACGTTATTTAACCAAAAGCTCACTAATGTACTAACGAACTAAACAAGACTTATTTTTTTTATCAATTAAAAAAAGGAAATGACTATGTCAGAACTTAATGAAGCACAAAAAGTTGCGTGGGCAGGATTCGTTGCCGGTGATTGGCAAGAAAACGTCAACGTGCGTGATTTTATTCAGAAGAACTACACCCCGTATGAAGGTGATGATTCTTTCTTAGCTGGTCCAACCGAAGCGACAACAAAACTTTGGGAAACCGTAATGGAAGGGATCAAAGTTGAAAACCGTACTCACGCGCCATTAGACTTTGACGAGCATACGCCTTCAACGATTATTTCTCACGCGCCAGGCTACATCAATAAAGACTTGGAGAAAATCGTAGGTCTTCAAACTGATGCTCCATTAAAACGTGCCATTATGCCATTTGGTGGTATTAAAATGGTGGAAGGTTCATGTAAAGTTTACGGTCGTGAATTAAATCCTGAAGTGAAAAAAATCTTCACTGAATACCGTAAAACACATAACCAAGGTGTATTCGATGTTTATACGCCAGATATTTTACGTTGCCGTAAATCAGGTGTATTAACAGGTCTTCCAGATGCTTACGGTCGTGGCCGTATTATCGGTGACTACCGTCGTGTAGCACTTTACGGTGTAGACTTCTTAATGAAAGATAAATACGCACAGTTCTCTTCTTTACAAAAAAAGACTTAGAAGATGGCGTAAATCTTGAAGCAACTATCCGTTTACGTGAAGAAATCGCAGAACAACACCGTGCATTAGGCCAAATGAAACAAATGGCAGCAAGCTACGGTTACGATATTTCTAACCCAGCAACTAACGCTAAAGAAGCAATTCAATGGATGTACTTTGCTTACTTAGCTGCAATCAAATCACAAAACGGTGCAGCGATGTCATTCGGTCGTACTGCAACCTTCATCGATATCTATATCGAACGTGATTTAAAAGCGGGTAAAATTACTGAAACTGAAGCGCAAGAATTAGTTGACCACTTAGTGATGAAACTTCGTATGGTTCGTTTCTTACGTACACCTGAATATGATCAATTGTTCTCTGGTGACCCAATGTGGGCAACTGAAACCATCGCAGGTATGGGTTTAGACGGCCGTACATTAGTAACCAAAAATACATTCCGTATTTTACACACTCTTTACAACATGGGTACTTCTCCAGAACCAAACTTAACGATTCTTTGGTCTGAGCAATTACCTGAAAACTTCAAACGTTTCTGTGCGAAAGTATCGATTGATACCTCATCAGTTCAGTACGAAAATGATGATTTAATGCGTCCAGACTTCAATAATGATGACTACGCGATCGCATGTTGTGTATCACCAATGGTTGTTGGTAAACAAATGCAATTCTTCGGTGCGCGTGCAAACTTAGCGAAAACATTGTTATACGCAATCAACGGCGGTATCGATGAAAAATTAGGTATGCAAGTAGGTCCGAAAACTGCACCAATCACTGATGAAGTGCTAGATTTCGACACAGTCATGACTCGTATGGACAGCTTTATGGATTGGTTGGCAAAACAATATGTGACTGCCTTAAACATCATCCACTACATGCACGATAAATATTCATACGAAGCTGCATTAATGGCATTACATGATCGCGATGTATATCGTACTATGGCTTGTGGTATCGCAGGTCTTTCTGTTGCAGCAGACTCACTTTCAGCAATTAAATATGCGAAAGTTAAACCTATTCGTGGTGACATCAAAGATAAAGATGGCAATGTTGTAGCAAGCAACGTGGCAATCGACTTCGAAATCGAAGGTGAATATCCACAATATGGTAACAACGATAACCGTGTTGATGACATCGCTTGTGACTTAGTTGAACGTTTCATGAAGAAAATTCAAAAACTTAAAACTTACCGCAACGCTGTGCCTACACAATCTGTATTAACCATTACTTCTAACGTAGTTTATGGTAAGAAAAACAGGTAACACCCCAGATGGTCGTCGCTCAGGTGCGCCATTCGGACCAGGTGCTAACCCAATGCACGGTCGTGACCAAAAAAAGGTGCGGTAGCGTCATTAACTTCTGTTGCTAAACTTCCATTTGCTTACGCGAAAGATGGTATTTCTTATACCTTCTCAATCGTACCAAATGCGTTAGGTAAAGATGCAGAAGCGCAACGTCGTAACCTTGCTGGCTTAATGGATGGTTACTTCCATCATGAAGCCGCAGTAGAAGGTGGTCAACACTTAAATGTGAACGTGTTAAACCGTGAAATGTTATTAGATGCGATGGAAAAATCCGGATAAATATCCGCAATTAACCATCCGTGTATCTGGTTACGCAGTACGTTTCAACTCTTTAACTAAAGAGCAACAACAAGACGTCGTCACACGTACATTCACAGAATCGTTCTAAAAACACGATAACATTTAACCGCACTTTAGCGGGAACATAAAAAATTATGAGCCTGATTTTAAGTCAGGCTCATTTTTTTATAGACGATATTTTTTTGGTAAAATTTAGCTATATTCATTTTTTTGGAAATTTATATATGTCTGTTTTAGGAAGGCTCCACTCTTTTAACTCCTTTAGCATCGTAAGTGATTTGGGGATTTTCTTTATTTTTGTTTTTTTATTGAGGGCAATATAAAGTGATATTAGGTATTATAGTATTCTTTGTTTTGCTTGGTTTGTGGATGCATGATTATGGTTCTCAATATTTAGAAAAAAATTACTATACATCTTGAGAAAAAGGCCATCCTCATATATTCCTTTTATTAATACTAATATTTATATTATTCTGGTATGAGTATAGATTTCATCTTCCCTATATTAGTACATTATTATTTATTCCTCATGAACTAAATATTAGTGATGAAATTCTAGATATATTGACTCCTGCTATATTGTTATTTTTTTATCATCCTTTTATATTTTTTTCAGGTTTTACTAGTAAAGGTAAGAGGGTTTGGTGCGAAAAAGTAATTTAAATAAAAAAATATTTCATTATTAAATAAATCGATAACAATTCTGATTGCTGTTGTTTTTCCTATGGTGAAGTCTTTTTGTTGGGTCTAGTATAAATACAACAATTATTGGTATTGTAGGGTATTCCTCTGAGTATTTTCCTTATTTTGAAAAATGTAGTGTTGTCTATTTGTTTGATTCTTCAGTTTGTGTTTTGTTATTTTTTTAATGAATATTTTATTTATGTATTCTTATTTTATTGTCTCAAGCAAATATTTTATTAATTGGTCGAGTTGGTTAAGATTTTTTTATATTTTTTTATCAGTTATAGGTAATAATATATATTTAACTTGGATTGTTGTTGATCGTATACAATTCATTTTATCTGAAAATGGAGATAGTAAAGAAATTAGGGAGCTTCTATTAGTTACTTCATATAATGAAATACCAAATAGGTGTAATTTATTATTAAATAGTTATGGGAGAAAAAGAAAATGCATTATTGGCATTTATAGATAAAGATTCTGTTTCTCTCTATATAATAAAAGAAAAATAAATTTATTAATGAGTCATGTAGATAATATTGGAGATGTAATGTCTATTCTAGGAAGAATTCATTCTTTTTGAATCCTGTGGCACCGTGGATGGCCCGGGGATTCGCTTTATTTTATTTATGCAAGGCTGTTTAATGCGTTGCAAATATTGCCACAACCGTGATACTTGGGATCTTGAAGGTGGTCGCGAAATCAGTGTTGAAGAGCTCATGAAAGAAGTGGTGAGTTATCGCCATTTTATGAATGCAACTGGTGGTGGTGTGACTGCATCTGGTGGTGAGGCTGTTCTTCAAGCAGAATTTGTGCGAGATTGGTTCCGAGCTTGTAAAGCAGAAGGCATTAATACCTGTTTAGACACCAATGGTTTTGTGCGTCATTACGATCATATTATTGATGAATTGCTTGATGTAACCGATCTTGTGTTGCTTGATTTGAAAGAGCTGAACGATCAAGTGCACCAAAATCTGATTGGCGTACCAAATAAACGTACGTTGGAATTTGCAAAATATCTGCAAAAACGAAATCAACGTACATGGATTCGTTATGTCGTGGTACCAGGTTATACCGATAACGATCATGATGTTCATTTGCTCGGACAGTTTATTGAAGGTATGACCAATATTGAAAAAAAGTCGAACTTCTCCCTTATCATCGATTAGGCGCTCATAAATGGAAAACCCTTGGGTTTGACTATGAACTCGAAGATGTATTGCCTCCGACAAAAGAGTCGCTTGAGCATATTAAAAAAATATCTTAGAGGGATACGGACATACCGTAAAAATACTAAGTGATAGTGTTAAACGGTAAACAGCAAGCTTCAGTAAGCTTTAAGGAGAAAAAAATGAAAAAAATTGGCATTAACGTTTTTTTAGGTGTAGCCCTTTTTAGCAGGCTGTTCAGCTGTTCAACCGCCACTTCCTCAAGAAGAGGTGAAACTAAGCCCACCTTCTAAAGATAGAGTGGGTTATGTTCGATTGGTAAAAGATAAAAATTACTACATTGATGCTGATTCTATTTGGGTGGATAACCAAGATTTAAACCAAGTGCATTTTGATGCGGTAGTGAATTTGGATAAAGGCTTATATGTGTATCCAAACGAAACTAGACGTTATGCACGTTCTGTTCGCCAATATAAAATCTTAAACTGTAAGAACTATCATTTAACCCAAGTTCGTACCGATTTTTATGATGATTTCTGGGGTGAAGGTTTGCGTGCTGCACCGAAAAAACAAGAGAAATACACAATCAGCTTGAAGCCTAATACAACGCTTTATGCGGCGGCACAAATCATTTGTGTGAACTCAGATAGAAAACCATCTTTAGAATTAGAAGGCTCAAAAGCGAAATAATCAATCAAAGTGCGGTTAGAAATAACCGCATTTTTTATATCCATAAAATTAATGCGCAAACAATAAAAAACGGCCAATATTTATCAAATATTGACCGCTCTTTTTATCTCGCGATGAAAGATTATTTCACACGAGAAACGTATTCGCCTGAACGAGTATCGACTTTAATCACCTCGCCAATTTGAACGAAAAGAGGTACTTTCACCACAGCACCAGTGCTTAATGTTGCTGGTTTACCGCCTGTACCTGCAGTATCACCTTTAAGACCTGGGTCTGTATCGATGATTTCTAATTCTACGAAGTTTGGTGGAGTAATGCTGATTGGCGCACCATTCCATAAAGTCACGATACAATCAGCTTGGTCTAATAACCATTTTTCTGCATCACCCACTGCTTTTTGCATCAGCAGAGTATTGTTCGAATGTTTCTGGGTGCATGAAGTACCAGAATGCATCATCTTTGTATGAATAAGTCAGGTTAAGATCCATAACATCAGCAGCTTCAACCGAAGTACCAGATTTGAAGTTTACGTCTAATACTTTGCCTGAAATTAATTTACGAATACGAGTACGAGTAAAAGCTTGGCCTTTACCTGGTTTAACGAATTCGTTTTCAACGATCACACAAGGCTCACCGTCTTGCATAAATTTTAGACCTGGTTTGAAATCACTGGTAGTATATGTAGCCATATTAAAAAAATATCCTAAAAAAATAGAGATTGTTTGAAAGTGCGTATTTTAACCCGAAATATTGCGATTAGAGAAGAACAAAATTGGTTAGAAACCCTAAAAAGTGCGATTTCTGATCCGAAAATCTTGTTAAAAAAACCTTAAATTTGCCTGTTGAGAATTTTGCCGAGGATATCGCAGCTCGTAAACTTTTTGCTATGCGAGTGCCTTTACCTTTTGTTGAAAAAAATGGAAAAAAAGGGAATCCTAAAGATCCACTTTTTTTTACAAGTGATGACGGCTCAACAAGAATTTATTGAGGCCGAAGGGTTTTAGCCAAGATCCTTTAGATGAGCAGCAAAAAAATGCGGTGCCTAATATTCTGCATAAATACCAAAATCGCTTGCTGTTTATGGCAAAAGGGGGCTGTGCAATCAATTGTCGTTATTGCTTCCGTCGTCATTTTCCCTATGACCAAAACCCAGGCAATAAAACGAGTTGGCAACAAGCGATAGACTATATTGCCGCACATCCTGAAATCGAAGAAGTGATTTTTTTCGGGCGGCGATCCGATGATGGCGAAGGATAGTGAATGGGCGTGGCTATTAGAACGCCTTGAAAAAATACCGCACTTACAACGTTTGCGTATTCACTCTCGTTTGCCGGTCGTGATTCCGGAGCGTATTACAGATGAATTTTGTGATTTATTGCTTAAAAGCCCATTACAAACAGTGTTTGTGACACATATCAATCATCCAAATGAAATTGATGAAGAACTCGCTTTGGCTATGCAAAAACTCGCAGCAGTTAAAGTCACGTTACTCAATCAATCGGTCCTTTTAAAGGATGTAAATGATAACCCACATACATTAAAAGTATTAAGCGATAAGCTATTTCAAGCGGGTATTCTGCCTTATTACTTGCATTTGCTGGATAAAGTGCAAGGTGCGAGCCATTTCTATATTTCAGATGAGAAAGTGTTACAAATTTATAAAGAATTACAGGCGCTCACTTCTGGCTATTTAGTACCCAAATTAGCTCGAGAAATCGGTGGAGAGCCAAATAAGACTTTATACACAGCGTAAGATCCGATAAAATACGATCCAATTTTTCACCGCACTTTTTGTGCGATCTTTAGTTTAGCAAATCGAGGTAATCCCGTGGATAATAAAAATCAACCTAACGATAATTCATCTCAAAATGAATTAGATTTAGGATTTAATCATTCAGACTCTGTGACCCCAAGAAAACCGGTTCAACAAAGTGGCTCAATTTTTGATAAAGCCAAAGGTTTATTTGGTAAAAAAGAGCAACCAGATACGCAATTCCATGTTCGTCGCGAACCAACTTTTGGTGCGGCAGCAAGCCAACCTTTTTCTCCATCTCAAGCATTCCAAAGTGAAAATGTTGAGCAATCAGTTTCATTAAGCTCTTTCGAAACTCAAGAGCCCGTTGAGAATGTTCAGGTAGAAAACATAGCGGAAGAAAAAGTGATTTTTGAAAATTCTCCAGCAGAAGAGATTGTGGAAGAAGTGACAACTCAAGCAGAAACAGTTGCACCGGCAGCCGCTGCTGCAAGCTTGAAATCACCTGAAAAATGGAAGGTTCTACAAATGTTACCAGAAAAACATCGTCGTTTATTTATTGCGATTTTGGGTTTAGTGGTATTACTGATCATTTTCTTCACCCTAAAACCAAATTCAGATACGGTGGAGTCTTTTGAACAACAAAATGGTAATGAAATACCAGTTCAATTCCAATCATTGGATCAATCTCAACCAGTTGAAACGACGATATTAGATAACAATAATACGGTAGCACCAGCAAAAACAGAACAAGCAGCAAATGATGCTAAATCAGATACACCTCCAGCAATGGAATATGTAGGTGATAAGGCAGATGCTGCTAAATCACAACCTGCAGAGCCTGCACAACAAACTGTTGCTCAACAACCTGCAACACAAGCTCCAACTCAACCAACTGTTGCTCCGACAGCAGCTAAAGATCCAGTGAAAACTGCACAACCAGCTGTAGAAAAACATACTGCAACGGTTGAGCATAAAGCAGAACCTCATCGTGAACATACACCAGTGGTTCAAGAGAAAAAACAACCTAAACCTGTAGCTGAAAAAGCAACAGTTCAGCCGACTCAAACCGTGAAAAAAGAGCAAAGTAAAATTCAAGAAGCTAAACCTGTTGCGACTAAAGAAACTAAAGTTCAAATTGTGGAAGCGAAATCCGCAACCAACAAGACTGTGAAAGCTGCAGAACCAGTAGTTCAAACCGCTTCAACAGGTGCAACAAAAAAACATTAACTGTGCCTCAAGGTGTTTCACTGATGCAAGTATTCCGTGATAATAAATTGAATATTGCCGATGTGAATGCGATGACCAAAGCAAATGGTGCAGGCAATGCATTAAGTAACTTCAAACCTGGTGACAAAGTACAGGTTTCGGTGAATAGTCAAGGTCGAGTGAGTGAGCTTCGTTTATCAAATGGTGGCAAGTTCATTCGTCAAGCCGATGGTTCATATCAGTATAAAAAATAATTTTTTTAGTGGGCGAGTAATCGCCCATTTTTTTCTAGATAAGATTGTTTATCCTTGCTCATTTTCGCAAAAGTGAGCAATCATAAACAAACCTTGATGGAAATAGAATTCATGTTAAAAAAATTAAGCGTAATTTTGACCGCACTTTGTCTTTCTGCTTGTTCACAAAATGTTGAATTAAGCAAACCAGCACCACAGAAAATGAAAGTGCAAACCGTTGATAAAAAAAGTCCCAAAAGGGTTCGGCAACGGTTTACTTGTGTAAAGGTAATAAAGCAGTGAGTGTGGTTCATACTAAGCAAAAAAACAGAAGAATAAAAAAACACTTAGTCAGGTGACCGTTACTTTTAATGATGTAACCGAAAAATTGACTCGAGTGATTTCTGAGCGTGGTAGAAATTATGCGAATATTCGTTGGTATTGGCAGGAGCGTAATGACTTCAGTCAATTACAAACCAGCGTAGGTGAAGTGCTCGCAGAACGCTGTGTGAAAACAACCAAGTGAATTAAAAATCAGGCAAATAATTCTTTTATGGATCTCCAACGCGGCTTTGTGTTACATCGTCGTCCTTATAGTGAAACCAGCCTTTTAGTGGATTTATTCACTGAAGAAACGGGGCGTTTGATGGTTATTGCAAAAGGTGCACGTGCAAAACGTTCGGCATGGAAATCTGTCTTACAGCCTTTTACGCCATTACTTCTTCGTTGGTCAGGAAAAGGCGCATTAAAAACACTCACGAAAGCAGAGCCCGCAGCAATTACGTTGCCTTTGCAGCAAACGGCTCTATATAGCGGGTTTTATGTAAATGAGCTGATTACTCGAGTGATCGAGCCCGAAACGGCCAATCCACAACTTTTTCAGCATTATCTTCAATGCTTAACAGGCTTAGCCACTCAACCACAGGTTGAGCCCACATTGCGTCTATTTGAATTTCATTTACTTAAAATCTTAGGTTATGGCATTGATTTTCTGCATTGTGCAGGATCAGGTTTACCAGTAGATGAATCGATGACTTACCAATATCGTGCGGAAAAGGGTTTTATCGCCTCGTTAGTGAAAGATAACTTAACCTTTTATGGCCGAGATTTGCTTGCTTTTGAGCGTTTGGAATTTACCGATGAGGCAGTCTTACAAGCGGCAAAACGCTTTACCCGTATCGCACTTAAACCTTATTTAGGGTGATAAACCGCTGAAAAGTCGAGAGTTATTTACGCAAAATGTACTTTATTTAAAATAATCCCTTTCGTTGATACAAATAGATTAAAACACCATCATGGCTTTACTTTACGCTCCACAAAAAAAACAGAAAATCACACAAAGAATCGTCGCTGAAATTCAGGATTTAGATTATCAAGGATTAGGTGTCGCCAAAATTCAAGGTAAAACCTGGTTCATTGAAAATGCTTTACCAACGGAAAAAGTGGAAGCGGTAGTGACCGATGAAAAACGTCAATATGGATTAGCGACTGCACAAAAATGGCTACAAGAGAGTAATCAGCGTGTTGAGCCACAATGTCGTTATTATGGGCGTTGTGGTGGCTGCCAAGGTCAGCATATTCCGGTGGAAATGCAACGTAAAGTGAAAGAGAACGCCCTTTTTTTCTCGTTTAAGTAAACTGCAAGCAGAGCCCATTCAATTAATGCCCATGATTTGTGGCGAACAATGGGCTTATCGTCGTCGAGTACGATTAAGTTTACTGTGGAATGCGAAAAACAAAATCATTGAAATGGGATTTCGTCAGAAAAATTCCAACCAGTTAGTGAGCATTCAGAAATGCTTAGTGGCAGAGCAAGCAATCAATGATCTTATCCCAAAATTGAGCGCACTTTTGGGCGCAATATTCAGCCCCGAAACAATTAGGGCACATTGAATTAGTTTCAGCAGAGAATGGCGTAGGCATGTTATTACGCTATAAAGGAAATTTAACTGAAACTGATCGCACTTTGTTGCTCGAGTTTGCTCGTGTAAATGCCGTAAATTTGTTTTTACAAGATGATCAAAGTATTCAACTTGTGCATGGTGAAATGCCTTATTATGCATTAAATGGTATTCGTTTATCTTTTGATATTCGCGATTTTATTCAAGTGAATACCTACTTAAATCAGCAAATGGTTGAGACTGCTTTTAGATTGGCTTGATTTGAATCAGGATGATCATGTCTTAGATTTATTCTGCGGCATGGGCAATTTCACGTTGCCTTTAGCCAAATGTGTGAAAAAGTGCGGTTGGAATTGAAGGTGTTTTTGATATGGTTCAAAAAGCCCAATCGAATGCACAGTTTAATCACATTGAGAATGTTGAATTTTATCAAGCCGATTTAGACCAAGCTTTTTCAGAACAACCTTGGGCAAAACAACATTTCAATAAAATTCTTCTCGATCCGCCTCGCAGTGGTGCCGCTTTTTGCGCTGAATGCGTTATGTGAGCTTGGTGCAGAAAAAAATTCTCTATGTGTCTTGCAACCCCGCAACTTTAGTACGAGATGCTGAAATTCTCCGCTCTTTCGGTTATCGCATCATCAAAACGGCCATGATTGATATGTTCCCGCATACCAGTCATTTGGAGTCGGTGACATTATTTATCAAATAAGATGTAAATTCTGATAGAATAGTCAGACTTTTTTGTTGTCTTAAAAAGACAACTCGGTTGACAGGATGTCACCGAGCCATATTCATCAACAAGGGGGTATTATGGTTGCAGTTCGTGGTTCTCACTTATTAAATCCGCAAGATTTTGTGATCGAGCAATGGTGTTCGAGCCTTAAACTTCCTGCCGCCACTGAAAAAGTCCCTGATTGATGCTTGGTATTACGCTCAAGCTAAAATAGCTGAACACGCCGATAAAATGGAAAATGCAGTGCTCACATTGCAATCCGGTGTGGAAATGGTGGAAATCCTGCATGAAATGAATATGGACAGTGAGAGTTTGCTCACTGCGATGCTATTCCCATTAGTGGCCAATCAACTCGTAGATTGGGAACAAATTCAAGAAGATTTTGGTCCTAAAATCACCAAATTACTCAAAGGCGTAGAAGAGATGGATAACATCCGTCAGCTCAACGCCAGTCATTCTGCTAATGCCTCTCAAGTGGATAATGTGCGCCGTATGCTCCTTGCGATGGTAGACGATTTCCGCTGTGTGATCATCAAACTTGCCGAACGTATTACCTTTCTTCGCGATGCGGAAAATCATTTTTGCGAAGAAGAAAAAGTGTTGGCAGCCAAAGAGTGCTCCAATATTTATGCTCCGTTGGCGAACCGTTTAGGTATCGGTCAATTGAAATGGGAACTTGAAGATTACTGCTTCCGTTATTTGCATCCAGAACAATATCGAAATATCGCCAAATTATTACATGAGCGTCGTTTTGAGATCGTGAGCAGTATATTACTGATTTTGTGACAGAATTAACCGGTTATTTAAAAGAAAATATTGAGCAGGTTGAAGTTTACGGTCGTCCGAAACACATCTATAGCATTTGGCGAAAAATGCAAAAGAAACATTTGGAATTCAGTGGTTTATATGATGTAAGAGCGGTCAGAATTATCGTGCAAAAATTGCAGGATTGTTATACCGCGCTTGGTATCGTGCACACTCATTTCAAACATTTACCAAAAGAATTTGATGACTATGTCGCCAATCCAAAACCGAATGGCTATCAATCTATTCATACCGTAGTATTGGGCAAAGGTGGTAAGCCGATTGAAGTGCAAATTCGTACTCAACAAATGCATGATGATGCTGAACTTGGGGTTGCGGCACACTGGAAATATAAAGAAGGGACGACCGGTAGCCTTTCTGCTTACGAAGAAAAAATCACTTGGTTGCGTAAATTACTTGCATGGCAAGATGATATTACAGATTCTGGCGAAGTGATGGCCGAATTGCGTAGCCAAGTCTTTGATGACCGAGTCTATGTGTTTACGCCGAAAGGTGAGGTAGTAGACTTGCCAGCTGGTTCTACACCGCTCGATTTTGCTTATGCGATTCATAGTGAAATTGGACACCGTTGTATTGGGGCGAAAGTCGGGGGACGTATCGTGCCATTCACTTATCACCTACAAATGGGTGAGCAAGTGGATATCATTACACAGAAAAATCCGAACCCAAGCCGAGATTGGGTCAACCCAAACTTAGGTTTTACGCATACATCAAAAGCGCGTGCGAAAATCCAAGCGTGGTTCAAAAAACAAGATCGTGATAAAAACGTTCCTGCGGGTAAAGAGCTGTTAGATAATGAGCTTGCGCGTTTGAATATCAGTTTAAAACAAGTAGAGCAGCTTGCCTTACCTCGTTATAACTTAAAAAATCTTGAAGACTTATATGCGGGTATTGGTAGCGGGGATATTCGTTTAAATCAGTTGGTGAATTTTTTACAAAGCCGATTGATTAAAGTGACGGCTGAAGAGGCAGATCAAGAAATTCTCCGTCATGTGGCAAGCAAAAGTGCGAATACTGCACAGCAGAAGGCACAACAAAAAGCAGACCAGCAGCAGAAAAAAGGCTATGTGATTGTTGAAGGTGTCGGTAATTTACTACATCATATGGCGCGTTGTTGCCAACCGATTCCAGGCGATGCAATCGCAGGCTACATTACTATGGGACGTGGTATCTCAATTCATCGCTGCGATTGTGAGCAATTTATTGAATTACAAGCAGCACATCCTGAACGCGTGGTGGAAGCCCTTTGGGGGGATAATTACGCGGCAGGTTTCCATATTAATATTCGCATCGTGGCGAGTGATCGTAATGGTTTATTACGCGATATTACGACTGTGTTGGCGAATGAAAAAGTCAGTGTACTAGGTGTTTCAAGCCGTGCGGACACCAAAAAACAAGTGGCAACGATGGATATGGAAATTGAACTGAAAAATGTCGAAAGTTTAAGTAAAATACTGGCCAGATTAGCGAAGTTAGACGATGTTATCGAAGCAAAACGTTTATAGATTACAACATAGGAACTTTTATGTATAAAACCACGGGATTAACCCATTTAATTAACTCCACAAAATATTCCTTGCAAGGTTTAAAGAGTGCATTCAAAAATGAAACTGCATTTCGCCACGAATGTTTTCTTGCGTGCATTCTGATTCCGCTCGCATTTTGGCTCGGCGAGACTAAAATTGAAATTACCTTGATGATTTCATCGGTTTTACTTGTGATGGCTGTAGAGCTATTAAATAGTGCAGTGGAAGCGGTGGTGGACCGTATCGGTACAGAACGCCACGAGCTTTCAGGGAGAGCGAAAGACCAAGGCTCAGCCGCGGTATTTATTGCGCTTTGTATCGTTGCTGTTGTTTGGGGAAGTATTTTATTTTTCTAAAGTGCGGTCAATTTTAAGTAAAAATGTCGGCTTATGTGTTTTACATAAGCCGTTTTTGTATAATGTACACAAACATTTATATATCTCAGCGGTATTGGATATAAGTAGGTATTTATGACAACAGTTTCGTCCTTCGGTGCATTAGTCGCGCTTATTGTGGCCATTTTTCTCATTTTGAAAAAAGTCTCGCCAGTCTATGGTATGTTGACGGGGGCCTTGATAGGCGGACTAGTTGGAGGCGCTGATTTATCCGAAACGGTGAACTTAATGATCGGTGGAGCCCAGGGTATTACGACAGCCGTTATGCGAATTTTAGCGGCGGGCGTACTAGCAGGTGTGCTCATTGAATCAGGGGCGGCCAGCACGATTGCCGAAACTATTACACATAAACTTGGTGAAGCAAGAGCGTTATTGGCTTTAGCCTTAGCCACATTAATTTTAACCGCAGTCGGTGTGTTTATTGATGTGGCCGTTATTACGGTTTCCCCGATTGCACTGGCGTTAGCTCGTCGCACCAATTTATCAAAATCAGCCGTTTTATTGGCGATGATTGGTGGGGGTAAAGCAGGAAACTTGATGTCGCCGAATCCCAATGCGATTGCTGCCGCAGATACCTTTCATCTGCCTTTAACGTCGGTAATGGTAGCGGGGATTATTCCTGGGATCTTTGGGCTAGCCTTAACCTATTTCTTAGCGAAACGTTTAAAAAATAAAGGCTCTTTTGTATCCGAACAAGAGAGCGTTGCCGTTGATACTCAACATTTACCCTCATTTCTGACCGCACTTGCTGCACCATTAGTGGCTATCTTATTACTGGCGCTGCGTCCATTGGCGGACATTAAAGTCGATCCTCTCATTGCATTACCTTTAGGTGGTTTAATTGGTGCGTTATGTATGGGAAAACTTCGCCACGCGAATAGCTATGCGATTAGCGGCTTAGGCAAAATGGCACCGGTGGCGATTATGTTGCTCGGTACAGGGGCTTTAGCGGGCATTATTGGCAACTCGGGCATGAAAGATGTGCTCATTGAAGGCTTAAAACATTCTGGTTTGCCTCCTTATATTCTTGCGCCAATTTCTGGTGTGTTGATGTCTCTTGCGACGGCATCAACGACGGCAGGCACGGCAGTCGCATCCAATGTATTTAGCTCAACATTATTAGAACTCGGTGTAAGCAGTCTTGCGGCGGCTGCCATGATCCACGCAGGGGCGATCGTATTCGACAATATGCCACACGGTTCTTTCTTCCATGCGACTGGCGGCAGTGTGAATATGAATATGAAAGAACGCTTAAAACTGATTCCTTATGAAAGTGCGATCGGTTTGCTTATGACCGCCGTTTCTACGCTCATTTTCGGTGTGTTTTATTGATGTCAGGAGAGTGTATGAAAATTGTGATTGCGCCTGATTCATTTAAAGAAAGTTTAACCGCGCTCGAAGTGGCAAATGCAATTGAAACAGGCTTTAAACAAATTTTCCCGAATGCCGAATATGTGAAATTACCGATGGCAGATGGTGGTGAAGGAACCGTGCAATCCTTAGTGGATGCCACTCAAGGTCGCCTGATTGAAACGGAAGTCACTGCACCGTTAGGCAATCAAGTAAAAAGCTTTTTCGGCTTATCAGGTGATGGTAAAACGGCGATTATCGAAATGGCAGCCGCATCGGGATTACATCTTGTTCCAATGGATAAACGCGATCCTTGTCAAACCACCAGTTTTGGTACGGGGGAGCTAATTAAGCAAGCCCTTGACCTTGGTGTTCAACATATCATTTTAGGAATTGGCGGGAGTGCTACAAATGATGGTGGCGCGGGTATGCTGCAAGCATTAGGCTTACGTTTATTGGATAAAAATGGTCAATCCATTGGCTTTGGTGGCGCAGAATTATCTAAAATTGCTGAAATTCAAATGACTGATTTAGATCCTCGATTGCAATACGTGCAAATCGAAGTGGCTTGTGATGTAAATAATCCACTTTGTGGTGAACGAGGCGCTTCTGCAATTTTTTTGGCCCACAAAAAGGCGCGACGCCTGAGATGGTGAAAAGAACTCGATGCTGCATTAGCCCATTTTGCTGAAATCGCTGGGCGAGATTGTGGTAAACAAATTAAAGAGCAGCCAGGCGCGGGGGCGGCAGGTGGTATGGGCGGAGGTTTATTGCTCTTACCCAATGTGCAACTCAAGGCGGGTGTGCAGATTGTGTTAGATAATTTGAAACTTGCTGAACAAGTTAAAGAGGCTGATTTAGTCATTACTGGTGAAGACCGTATGGATGCGCAAAAGTATTTTTAGGCAAGACTCCAATCGGTGTAGCACGTACGGCGAAACAATTTAATAGGCCAGTCATCGCAATCGTAGGTTGTTTACGTGAGGATTATGAAGTGGTGTATGAACATGGCATTGATGCGGTGTTCCCAATTATCCGTAATCTGGGTGATTTACCGACAATTCTCAAGCAAGGCGAGCAGAATTTGATTTTGACAGCTCAAAATGTGGCGAGATTGTTGTCATTGAAATAAGCTTTTTCATACTAAAGTACGATCAAAAAAATAACGATAAATTTGACCGCACTTTTTTATTTTATCCCCTTGGATGAAATCGTTCATGAAGGTGTCTCAAGCGTTCTTTAGCCACGTGAGTATAGATTTGCGTGGTGGAGAGATCGCTGTGTCCGAGGAGCATTTGCACAACACGGAGATCCGCACCGTGGTTCACTAAATGCGTCGCAAAGGCATGACGAAGAACGTGTGGTGAAAGGGCATCCGTATCGATTCCCGCTAACACCGCATAATGCTTGATGCGATGCCAAAAGGTTTGGCGAGTCATTTGCTGAGCTCGTTGACTTGGAAAGACCACATCAGAGCTTTGCCCATTAAGCAAAATAGGACGACCGTAAAGTACGAATTGTCGCACCCAAAAAGTGGCTTCTTCTCCCATTGGCACAATGCGTTCTTTGTTACCTTTACCAATCACTCGCACGACACCTTGTTGCAGGTTCATATTCTCAATAGTGAGCGTGACCAATTCCGTGACACGTAATCCTGTGGCGTAAAGTAATTCCAACATGGCTTTATCACGTAACTCGAGTGGAATTTCTACATCTGGCGTATTTAATAAATCTGTGACTTGTTGCTCGGTTAAATACTTAGGCAAACGGCTTGGTAGTTTAGGCGAGCTCAGTACAGCACTCGGGTCATCCGTACGATACTTTTCACGATATAAATATTGGAATAATTTCCGCATCGCGCTCAGCATTCGCGCAGTGCTGGTGGCTTTGTAACCTTGCTCTAAACGACTGCCTAGAAATTGTTGCAGATCTAAGGGGTCGAGGGTTTCGAGAGATAAATTTTGTTTATCCAACCAATCACACAGTGCGGTCAAATCGAGACGATAAGACTGCACGGTGTTTTCAGACAATCCTTTTTCAATCCAATATTCATTCAAGAACAAATCGACTAGCGTGAGATTATTCATGTTTACACTCTATGTACCAAAAAGGCTTTCACGCCACGCGGAGTGATAAATAAACCCATGAATGCAAAGGCAGCCATTAAGCTAAAGGCATAAACCGGTGAAATTGGATAAAGTACGCCAGAAAGTGCGGTGAAAAATCGCAATGGCTGCACATCCTGCTAAGGCATTGTATAAACCTTGTAATTTCGCAATATGGTTTTGTGGTTGAGTCGTGATATAACGCACAGTCGCGTAATGCCCAGCCACATAAGTGAGGCTGTGAAAACATTGCAATAGAACGATTTCAACAAAGGTGTCAGCATAACCGAAAGCAAGCCAACGTATGATGGCGGCTATGCCTGTGAGATAGAAAAGGGCAGTAATACTCCAATTTTTGAATAATCGGGTGGAGAAGAAAAAGACGACAATTTCTACTAATACGCTGATTCCCCAAAATAAGCCTGCATCGGAAACAGAGTGACCATGACTTGTCCAGAAGATAGTGCTATATGAGTAATAAGCGGCATGCGATCCTTGAATCAGTGCAATAGCAATAAATAAACGAAGGGTGGTTTTATTTTTGAGTAAGCCTAAAAATCCAACGGAATTTTCAACCGCACTTTGTGGCTCATCTTGTGGCATTGGATTAGGATGAAGTAATTGCACAATGCTATAGAAAAATAAGTATGCCCGTAATCATCCATGTGATGTATTGTTCACCAACTATCCCGGCTAAATACCCAAACACCATCACGCCGACAACAAATGCAAAGGAGCCAATCAAGCGTACTTTGCCGTAATCTAAATGAATTTGTTGTTGCCACGTGCTAGCGAGGCTATCACCAATCGGCATGCCCGCCGCATTCACCATGGAATACAAGGCAAGTCCAATAAATAATAACCAGAAATTATGCGACATGAGCCCGATTAACGCCATGGTGACAGCGCTGGCAACAGCTAAGTAACGTAAGCCATTCACTAAAAGGGAAACGCGTTTTATTAAGCCAGAAAATAAAATACTGCCGCTGAAACGGAAAATATAACCACAGGCCAACAATAAACCGATGCTTTCTTCACTATAAGATTGCGTTTTCAACCACGCAGGGAAAAGGGGAAGAAACACACCGTAGGCACAATAGTAACCAAAAAAGCTCAGGGTGAGCCAGGTAAAAGGACGAACTTGCATTAGAATAATTTTTCCATTTCTTGTGAGCGTGCCACGCAGGCTTGCATCGCTTGTTTAATGATGTCGTTAAATTGATGTTGATTAAATACATTTAACGCAGCTGCCGTAGTACCGCCTTTTGAGGTGACATTTTCTCGTAAAGTCGAAAGGGCTGTCTGTGGATTTTCAATCACCAGCTTCGCCGAGCCTAACATAGCTTGTTGTACGAGTTCACGAGATTGCTTTTCATCCAAGCCCATTTCTATTAAGCCTTGTTGCATAGCCTCTAAAAATTGGAAGAAGTAAGCAGGGCTACTGCCAGATGCTGCCGTTACCGCATGCATTTGATCTTCATCCGTCACCCAAGTAGTTTTCCCTACTGCAGAAAGTAAATCTTCCGCAAAAGTGCGGTCAATTTCAGGTGTGTTTTTGTCAGCAAATAAGCCAGCCATACCTTTACCCACTAATGCAGGCGTGTTTGGCATGACGCGAACAATAGATTTTTGCTGTTGGAATGAGTTCGGCTAATCGAGCAGTCGAAATACCTGCAGCAATAGAAATGATTAATTTATTAGAAAAATCAACCGCACTTAATGGCTTGCAAACATCAGCGAGGACTTGCGGTTTAACGGCAAATAACGCAACTTGAGATTGTGTGATGGATTGCTCGTTATCCGTAGAAACCGCGACGCCGTATTGAGCAAAAAAAGCACGTTTTTTTCTTCATTAGGATCATTAACGATAATTTTTATCGGCTGGATAACCTTGTTTTAATAGGCCTAACACAATCGCTTGTGCCATATTGCCACCACCGATGAAGGCAATTAATTTCTGTTGCATCATTTTTTCCCGTGAGTTTATGGGCTACAATGTCGCGTATTTTACCCTATTATGAAGGAAGTGTTACGATGTGGTTTAAAAATTTAATGTCATATAGGCTGACTAAGCCCCTAGATTGGGATCTTAATGAATTGCAACGCCAGTTGTCAGATTGTGAATTTCATCCTTGTGGCTCACAAGATCAAAGTAAATTTGGTTGGACGAATCCGTTGAAAGGCAGTGAACTATTGCATTTTTCAGTGGGTAAACACATTTTGTTAGTTGCGAAAAAAGAAGAAAAAATGTTGCCGGCTAATGTGGTAAAACGTGAATTAGATGAACGCATTGAAAGCCTTGAGCAAAAAGAAAACCGCAAATTGAAGAAAACGGAAAAACAAACGTTAAAAGATGATGTGGTGATGAATTTATTGCCTCGTGCATTCACTAAAAATCAGCAAACTTCTGTGTGGATTGATACGGAGAATAACCTTGTTCATGTCGATGCGGCATCCAGTAAACGAGCAGAAGAGGCCTTGGCGCTATTGCGTAAATCACTTGGTTCGTTACCCGTTGTGCCGTTAGCTTTTTGCGAATGAGCCTTCGACCATTTTAACGGATTGGATTGTGCAGGAAAAAATTCCTCATTGGTTGATGGCATTAGAAGAAGCAGAATTGCGAGGAAGCCAAGAAGATAGCATGATCCGTTGTAAGAAACAGCCTTTAGAAAATGAAGAGATTCTCGCGCTTTTTACAAGATGGCAAAAAAGTAGTGAGCAAGCTCGCATTGGAGTGGGAAGATACGCTGACTTTTGTATTTAATGAAGATTGTACGCTCAAACGCTTAAAATTTGCTGATGCCGTGCGTGAGAAAAATGTGGATATTTTAAAAGAAGATTATGCGCAACGCTTTGATGCTGATTTTGTATTAATGACGGGTATTTTATCTAAACTGACAGAAAACTTACTCGATGAATTCGGTGGTGAGAAAGTAAGATTAGGTTAGTTTTAATCATGAAATAAAAAGGCGAACATCATGTTCGCCTTTTGTTTGTTTAAAAGTGCGGCCAAATTTCCGCACGTTTTTAATTAGTGAGTACTCGTACTGGTTGTCGTACGGTTTGCACGTTTACGATCGTTTTCCGTTAAGAGTTTTTTACGGATACGGATCGATTCAGGTGTTACTTCTACTAATTCGTCGTCATCGATAAATTCGATAGCTTGCTCAAGGGAGAATTTCACCGGCGTAGTTAATACGATGGCATCATCTTTACCTGATGCACGCATATTGGTGAGTTTTTTACCTTGTAAACAGTTTACGGTTAAGTCATTTGTACGGCTGTGAATACCGATGATTTGGCCTTCGTAAACTTCTACGTTAGCTTCGATCATTAATTTACCACGCTCTTGTAAACCAAATAGCGCATAAGCTAATGCTTTACCCGTTGCGTTAGAAATTAATACACCGTTTTTACGTTGCCCGATTTCACCTGGTTTGATGTCATCGTAGTGATCGAAACTAGAGTAAAGTAAACCAGTACCTGACGTCATCGTCATGAATTCACCACGGAAACCGATCAAGCCACGGCTTGGGATGATGTATTCTAAACGTACACGACCTTTGCCATCTGGCATCATGTCACGAACTTCGCCTTTACGGATACCTAATGCTTCCATGACAGAGCCTTGGTGTTGTTCTTCTACGTCGATGGTAACTTGCTCGTAAGGCTCTTGTTTTTTGCCGTTGATTTCACGGTAGATTACTTTAGGACGGGAAACCGCAAGCTCATAACCTTCACGACGCATATTTTCAATTAATACAGAAAGGTGTAATTCGCCACGACCAGAAACACGGAATTCATCTGGATTTGGTGTTTCTTCTACGCGTAGTGCCACGTTGTGAACTAACTCTTTGTTTAAACGTTCAAGAATTTGACGAGAAGTCACATATTTACCTTCTTGACCCGCAAACGGAGAGGTGTTCACACAGAAGAACATGGTTACGGTTGGTTCATCAACGGTTAATGAAGGTAAGGCTTCAACCGCATTGATATCACAAAGGGTGTCAGAAATATTTAATTCACCTAAACCAGTAATCGCAATGATGTCACCTGCATAAGCGATATCTTCTTCATAACGTTGTAAACCAAGGTGACCTAATACTTGACCTACACGACCTTGGCGAGTTTTGCCTTCACCATCAATAATCGTTACAGGTTGATTTGGTTTGATTGCACCACGTTTGATACGACCGATACCGATAACTCCCACATAGCTGTTATAGTCTAATTGTGAGATTTGCATTTGGAATGGTGCATCAAGTTCTACTTTTGGCGGTTCAACGTGTTGAACGATCGCTTCAAATAACGGCGTCATATCTTCCGCTAATTCTTCGTGTTCAAGCCCTGCGACACCATTTAATGCTGAAGCATAGATAATTGGGAAGTCTAATTGCTCATCGGTTGCGCCAAGGTTGACGAATAAATCGAATACTTGATCCACAACCCAATCAGGACGTGCGCCTGGACGGTCAACTTTGTTGATAACTACGATTGGTTTTAAACCATGAGCAAAGGCTTTTTGGGTCACGAAGCGTGTTTGTGGCATTGGGCCATCAAAAGCATCTACCACTAAAAGTACAGAGTCCACCATAGAAAGCACACGTTCTACTTCACCACCGAAGTCGGCATGTCCTGGAGTATCTACGATGTTAATGCGATAGCCATTCCAGTTAATTGCAGTATTTTTTGCAAGAATGGTAATGCCACGTTCTTTTTCAAGATCGTTTGAGTCCATTACGCGTTCATCAACATCACCACGAGTTGATTCAAATGTACCGGATTGTTGAAGGAGTTTGTCAACGAGGGTGGTTTTACCATGGTCAACGTGAGCGATAATTGCGATATTGCGCAATTTATTAATATCAATGTCGTTTTTCATTTATTACGTTCTTAAAGTTTAAGTTTTGTAGGGTGGAATTTTTATACCACCGAATAGTCCAAGTAGTTTAAATTGGTGAGTCAAACTCACCCTACGAGAATCTCGAAAGGGCAAAAATTATACACGATATTTCGTTACTCTGCTATGCTGGTGTTTAAAATAAATCCCATGAAAAGAGCAAGCGGTTGCGTTATAATGCTCTTTTAATTTTTATAAAGATTATATACATAGCAAAATAGAGGACTCCTTATGCCAAATGCAAATGCAATTGCCAACGTATTCAAACTGATCGAAGAGAACGATATTAAGTTCGCGCTACTTCGTTTCACCGACATTAAAGGTAAAGAACACGGCGTTTCTATCCCGGTTAGCCTTATCGATGAAGATATGTTTGAAGATGGCAAAATGTTCGATGGCTCTTCTGTTGAAGGTTGGAAAACCATTAACAAAGCCGATATGCTTTTAATGCCAATCGCTGAAACTGCGGTAGTCGATCCATTTGCGCAGATCCCAACCCTCTCTATTCGTTGTAGTATTTATGAACCAACGACTATGCAAAAGCTATGATCGTGACCCGCGTTCAATTGCTATTCGTGCCGAAAAACTATATGCGTTCAATCGGTATTGCGGATCAAGCATTCTTTGGTCCTGAACCAGAGTTCTTCTTATTTGATGATGTACGTTTTGATGTATCAATGAATCGCGCTTCTTTTGCCGTTGATGACATTGAAGCGGCTTGGAACACCAACAAAAAATACGAAGATGGTAACAACGCTTATCGTCCATTGAAAAAAGGCGGTTACTGTGCGGTTGCTCCAATTGATACAGCACATGATATTCGCTCTGAAATGTGTTTGATTTTAGAAGAAATGGGCTTAGTAGTAGAAGCTCACCACCATGAAGTGGCGACTGCAGGTCAAAATGAAATTGCAACGAAATTCAATAGCTTAACCTTGAAAGCGGATGAAACTCAAATCTATAAATATGTGGTGCAAAACGTTGCATTAGAACATGGTAAAACCGCTTGCTTTATGCCAAAACCAATCACAGGTGATAATGGTTCGGGTATGCACTGTAATATGTCATTAAACAAAGACGGTAAAAATATTTTCCAAGGTGATAAATATGCAGGTCTTTCTGAAACCGCACTTTATTACATTGGCGGTATTATTAAGCATGCTAAAGCATTAAATGCATTCACTAACCCAAGTACGAATTCATATAAACGTTTAGTACCAGGTTTTGAAGCGCCAGTATTGTTGGCTTACTCTGCAAGCAACCGTTCTGCTTCAATCCGTATCCCTGCAGTAACCAATCCGAAGGCAATTCGTATTGAAGCACGTTTCCCAGATCCATTGGCAAACCCATATCTTGCATTCGCTGCGTTATTGATGGCAGGCCTTGATGGCGTAGTAAACAAAATCCATCCAGGCGATGCAATGGATAAAAATCTTTATGATCTTCCACCAGAAGAATTAAAAGATATTCCAGCAGTTGCAAGCTCGCTAGAAGAAGCCTTGAATTCATTAGAAAAAGACTATGAGTTCTTAACTCAAGGTGGCGTATTTGCTAAAGACTTTATCGAAGCATTTATTAGCGTTAAACGTAAAGACGTGGAACGTTTAAATATGACACCACATCCGGTTGAGTTTGAGATGTATTATGCATAAGAAACGATAGATTTCTAGTTGCTAAATGAGAAAGTGCGGTCATTTTTGGACGCACTTTTTGTATGTGATATCACGTTGAATTCGTGTATAATCGAAATCCGATTATAGATAGGACTAGATTATGCTAAATAAATTTGTAGGCAAATTTCGCCGATTTTATGCATTCGATGAACTTTTAAAACAACTTATCATAAGAGATGTAAAACTCAAGTACCGCCGCAGTTATTTGGGGTATCTATGGAGTATTTTGAACCCATTAATGTTAATGATGGTTCTTGTCGTTATTTTTTCTAATCTATTTCGTTTTGACATTCCTAATTTTCCACTTTATCTGATCTCGGGGCAGTTTCTTTTTAGTTTTATGACTGAGGCAACAAATATGTCCGTTTCTTCAATTACAGGAAATGCTTCCTTGATCAAAAAAACGTATGTGCCAAAGTATATTTTCACCGTTTCTAAAGTTGGAAGCTCATTAGTAAATTTGCTTTTTCTCACTTGGTGCTTTATTGCTAGTTATGGTTTTTACTAATGCTGAGTTTTTCTTGGAATCTTTTATTTTTTTCCCAATAATTATTTTTGAGGTTTTTATCTTTAGCCTTGGACTTGGTTTATGGCTTTCAGCGATAACAGTATTTTTCCGAGATGTTCAATATTTGTGGGGGGTATTTATTTCAATGTGGATGTACCTTACTCCATTGTTCTATCCGGTATCAATTATTCCTGAGGAATACCAAGAGTTATACAAAAAATGCTAATCCAATGTATGGATATATTGAGCAATTCAGAGATATTGTCTTACATGCAAAAATTTCCACAGACTGATTCGATTCTAATCGGTTTTTGGTACAGCTATTTTGGTTCTTGTCCTTGGGGCTTGGTATTTTAATAAAAAAACAAGACGAATTTATTTTTATATATCTAATGAATAAAGAAACAGTAATTAAAGTCACTAATGCTACAGTGCGTTTTTAATAAAGCAACCGAACAATATAATGGCTTAAAAAGAGTATGTGATTAAGATGCTAAAGGGGGAACTTATGTTCCAAGAGTTTTTAGCATTAAAAGACGTTAATCTTGAAGTGAAGAAAGGTGAATCTTGGGGTTTAATTGGTACCAATGGTTCTGGTAAGTCGACTCTTTTAAAAGTTAATTTGTGGTATTTTTAAAAACCCTATAAAGGTAGTGTAGAGGTGCGCGGTAATATTGCGCCATTAATTGAGTTAGGGGCCGGTTTTGATGGTGAGCTGACTGCAAGAGAGAATATCTATCTCAATGGTGCTTTACTTGGGCACAAGAAAGCCTTCATGGCGCAGCATTTTGATGAAATTATTGAGTTTGCGGAACTTCAAGATTTTGTAGATGTACCACTTAAAAACTTTTCATCGGGTATGGCTGCGAGACTTGGATTTGCTGTTGCAACGATTGTGAAACCAGAAATCTTGATTGTAGATGAGGTATTGGCTGTGGGCGATGCAGCATTCCAAGAAAAATGTAAGCTTCGTATGGAGAAAATGCTTTCAGATGGAACAACACTTTTATTTGTTTCTCACTCTATCGACCAAGTCAAAGAACTTTGTCAGAATGTTATTTGGATTGATAAAGGTGTCGTAAAGGCGATGGGAAAGGCAGAAGATGTTATTCCGTTATATTCAGAATAGTTAATATTAGTTAGCTAAGTTTAAGGCAATTAATATATTGAGTATTATAATAATGGCTATTTTTTTTAAATTTTCATATAGATATATTGAAAACTATTTAAAGTGAGGACGTAATGAACCAAAAAAATTTTTAACTGTATCTATTGCTGCATATAATGTTTCTAAATATTTAGATGAAGCATTAGAACCATTTACTAATTCTGTGTATAAGGATGAACTTGAAATCTTAATAGTTGATGATGGTTCTAAAGATGATACTGCTGAGATAGCCAAAAAAATATGAAGAAAGATACCCTAATACTTTTAAATTAGTTACAAAAGGAAAAATGGTGGCTGGGGATCAACATTAAATAAAGGAATTGAGATTGGCACGGGTAAGTATTTTTAAACAATTAGATGGTGATGATTATTTCTCTCATGAAAATTTAGATGATTTTTATTCTCTATCTCAAAAAAATACAAATGCAGATCTGATTCATTCTCCTTTCACAACTTTTTTTCCGATAAGAATGGAGCTATTTTTAAGAACACTATCCTCTGGGTGGGATATCCCTTGGAGAAAAGATATTTTAATATCTGAAATACCTTTATTTTGTCCAGCTATGCATACTGTAACCGTAAAATTGGATATTTTAAAAAAGAATCATGTCACTATCACAGAGAAATGTTTCTATACTGATGTTGAATTTGTATTGAAGGTTATGGGATTCTGCAAGACGTTCTCTTATTATGAATTACCTATTTATTACTATAGATTGGCTAGAAATGGTCAAAAGTATGAGTATAGAGGGGGTTCGAAAAAATTGGCGAGATCATCTTAAGATGCTATCGGTAATGTTAGATTATGAAAAGAAAAATATCACCTCAGAGAGAACTAAAAAGATTTTTAAAGAAAGATTATATTGGGTGTGTGAGTGGCAATATATATTCTTTTTTGCCTTAAGTGGTACTAAAGAGCATAAAGATGCATTAATTGCCTTTGACAGAGAATTAAAAAGAGAATTATCCAGATTATTATAATAGTATTGGAAATGGGGCTGTTAAGTTTTTTTAAGAAAAAGTTGGTTTCCTAGGGTATAGCATAGTGGGTAAGATCCAAACTTTTAGAGATAAAAAAAGAAAAAAATTAATATTTTCGAGGGAGTGTAGTTATATGTCTATCAATGTATCTATTATCATACCATTTTACAATACACCTCATCTTATGCTGAGAAAGGCTATAGATTCTATTCTAGAGCAAAGCTTTATAAATTTTGAAGTGCTGCTTATTAATGATGGAAGTAAAAAAAGATTATTCTCATTTAGAAAAAGAATACTCTCAAGATAAAAAGAATAAAGTTTTTTTCACACAGGAAAAATCTTGGAGTGTCAGCAGCTAGAAATAAAGGAATAGAGATTGCTAGTGGGAAATATATTGTTTTTTTCACGATGCGGATGATTTTGTTGAAAATAATTTTCTTTATTCTTTGATAAAAAATATAAGAAACGCTGATCTTGTTGTTTGTAGCATTGATGAACAGTGGTTCCCAGTATCAGATGGTTACATGGATATTAGATCTTTTTTATCTAAGCCTAGTATGTATAATTATGTTCAATATACTAATTTTTTTCTGTAAATAAACTCTTTAAAAGAGAAATTTTTAATTGATAATAATATTAAATTTGATACAACCCTAAAACTAGGGGAAGATGCTTTTATTTATTTCTGATTACTTAAAGCATTGTAGATGGATAAGAACAATTAGACAAAGATTGTATCATTATGTTCCTCATTCATCTTCGGCAACTAATAAATATGATGAAAAAAATATTGGGAGTATGAAAAGTCAGTTATATCAACTCAATTGAAAAATGTTTTTCTACCTACCCACTTAATGAGTTTGAACAGGCTTTTTTTATCTCATTGGCTTTATATTAAAAATAAGAGGTTGTCTATTTTTATTATCTATGGCATGAAAAAAATATTAAACAAAGAGACAATATTCTTAATGAAATCCTTAACTCATCCTTTGTTAATGAGTTATATGATTGTAATAAAGATGTTTGTTTCTCTAAAGTTGATAAGCTAGTAATTATGCTATGGAAAAAAATATAAATTGAGTGGAGTTAAGCTTAGTTATCACGCCAAATTGTTATCAAACAAATATAGTTTTTATTAGAAGATGGTTGTTGATGTGAGATAATGAGAAATTTGAGAATTGTACTTGTCTACCAAGAAAGGACTATTTAAAAAAATTACTTGGTTGGATATCTTGATTTTCATTTATCTTTAATTGCCGAAATTATGATTATAACTTATTTGCTCTAGTGCTATTTGGGGGTATGGTTTGATGGGCTAATGGAGATTATTTTTAATAAGATGATTGTCGTTCATTATCGCGAAGATATTTATGAGCTTAAGAGCTAAATATTTTAAAGAATAATATAGGAAATGTATTTATGAAAAAAATTTTTTTATTAGTTGGCGCAGGTTTCTCAAATGCTGTTATCGCTCGCGAGTTAGCAGAAAAAAAGGCTATAAAACTGTTGTTGTCGATTCTCGTGGCCATGTGGCAGGGTAACTGTCACTCTGAACGTGATGCTGAAACAAATGTTATGGTTCATATTTATGGTCCACATATTTTCCATACAGATAATGAAAGAGTATGGACTTATGTGAACAATTTCGGTGAGTTTATGCCGTTTGTTAATCGTGTAAAAACGATTAGCCAAGGTGCGGTGTATTCTCTCCCAATTAACTTGCATACGATTAACCAATTCTTTGGTAAAAACGTGTTCACCGAAAGAAGCAAAAGCTTTAATTGAGGCGAAAGCAGATTTGTCTATTACTGATCCGCAAACCTTTGAAGAGCAAGCAATGCGTTTTGTAGGTAAGGATTTGTATAAAAGCTTTCTTCTATGGTTACACTAAAAAACAATGGGGTGTTGAGCCAAAAGAGTTACCGGCAAGCATTTTAAAACGCTTACCTGTGCGTTTTAACTATGACGATAACTACTTTGCGCATAAATTCCAAGGTATGCCGAAAGACGGTTATACGCAAATTGTCGAAGCGATTTTTAGATCATGAAAAATATTGAAGTGCGTTTAAATACGCCATTTGCTGAATCAATGAAAGCAGAATTTGAACACATTTTCTGGTCAGGTCCGTTAGATGCGTATTTTGGATTTGAATTGGGTCGCTTAGGTTATCGTACCTTAGATTTCGAGGCTTTCCGTGATGAAGGTGATTTCCAAGGTAATGCGGTAATTAACTATGGTGATGAAGAAGTACCCTATACTCGTATTTCAGAACATAAACACTTTTGCACCATGGGAACAACATGAGAAAAACAATTTGTTATCGTGAATTTAGCCGTCTATGTGGTGAAAATGATATTCCGTATTACCCGATTCGTTTAGTGAAAGATAAAGCACTCTTGCAACAATATGTTGAAAAAGGCAAACAAAAGAAACGCAAGTGACTTTCGTAGGGCGTTTAGGTACTTATCGTTATTTAGATATGGATGTGACGATTAAAGAAGCCTTAGAAACAGCTGATGTTGTAAAAGAATCATTAGAAAAAAACAGACCGCACTTAAACCTTTTTATGTAAATATGGACTAAAGTATAGCGAGTCTAGAAATAAAGCCATATACGATTTCGTGTATGGCTTTTGTTTAAATAAAATGAGTTGATTATGCACGCTGAAAAATCCATTTGTGCGGTGGTTGTGACGTTTAACCGCAAAAAATTATTACTAAATTGTTTAGGTGCTCTGAAAGCCCAAACACGCCAATTGTCTCATATTGTCGTGATTGATAATGCTAGTACAGACGGTACTGCAGATTTTTTTAGTACAGCATAATTGGACAAATAGTGATTTTTTTACTTTGATTACTTTGCCTGAAAATATGGGAGGAGCTGGTGGATTTCATGAAGGAATCAAGTATGCTTTTGAGCATGGCTTTGATTATATTTGGCTAATGGATGATGATGGTGTTCCAGCTGCAGATTGTCTAGATAAGTTACTCCCATTTGCGACAGAAAAATAATTATTTAGGTCCATTAGTTCTTGATATTAAACAATCAAATAACTTTTGTTTTCCTATGCGATTACCTTCAACTTTGAAAAGATTAGATACTTTAGCTGATCTGAATACGTTAGAAATCAAAGAAAAAATAGACGGTATTGTTATTCCATTTAACGGTATTCTGCTTTCATCGAAAGTGGTTGAAAAGGTCGGTTTCCCTTTAAAAGAGTATTTTTATTTGGGGTGATGATATGGAATACACTGCAAGAATGAAAAAAATATGGTGTAGACATTGCTTCTATCGTGGATGCTTATTTTTTTATCACCCTAAAGATGAATCATTAGGTACGCCGATGTTTTTTTTAACAAACTACATTTTAATGATACACCATCGAAGTTGAAGCTTTATTGCATGTGTAGAAATGCCATATCCAATCATAAAAAATATAGTAGCTATTTGCATGTTTCTGCATTTATACTTAAAACGCTGTGGTTTTATTTATTTACCAAACCGAGTTTTTCTAAATTAAGCATTGCTGCCAGAGGAGTTTTTTTCATGGCATAATGGGCGACTTCTCTCATCATAAGGATTACTTAAAATAACATGCAAAAAGCTTACTGTATTAGTGATTGCGCATAAAGACTATGAGTTTCCAGATTCTGCATGCTACTCGCCCGCTTTTTTTGTGGGAGGGAAGACTACAAGTGATCTAAAAAATGAAAGGTTTTACCAAGATAGTGTTGGTGTGAATATAGCTGAAAAAAATAGTAGTTTTTGTGAGTTAACAGGACTTTATTGGGCTTGGCAAAATGGTATCTTTAAAAATAACCAATATGTTGGGTTAGTACACTATCGGCGTTATTTTGCAGGTAAAAAGTTATGTTTGAAGAAACAGCATATTGCATCAGAAAGCGAGTTGCTATCTCTTTCTAGAAAAAAATATGAAGCAATTTTACCGAAAAAAACGAAATTATTTTATTGAATCAATTTATTCTCACTACCAACATGCCCATTATGTTAAGGATCTGAATTGTACAAGGGAAATTATTTCTGAATTGCATCCTGAGTATATAACGAGCTTTTGATGCAATTATGCAAGGCCGAAAAGATTCATATTTATAATATGTTTGTCATGTCATCAGAGAAACGCATCAGAATACTGTCAATGGCTTTTCCCTATTTTGTTTGAATTAGAAAAAGCGAATAGATATAACCCAGTATGATAACTATCAAAAAAGAGTGTTTGGTTTTATTGCCGAGCGCCTATTCAATGTTTGGTTGGTTCATCATCAGTTAAAGTTTTGTGAAATTCCGGTAGTTAATTTGGAAGGCGAGAATTTGTTAAAAAAAGCGATTAATTTATTAAAAACGGAAATTTCTAAGATAAGGATTTCACTATGCATAAAAAATTACGTGGTGTAAATTTATTTTGTTAGCTACTGATTTTTTAACACTTTTTAGTTCATTATTTATTGCTTATGAAGTGTTAGATATCGCCCGTGGCGGCCGTTTTTATTTTCCTTTGGAAGAATTTAATACCTATGTATTGATTCACGCCTGTGTATCTTTCGTTGGTGTGTTGTGGTTTTGGATACGATTACGGCACTATACTTACCGCAAACCGTTTTGGTTTGAATTAAAAGAAATTATCCGTACCTTACTGATCCTTTTCATTATTGAATTGGCGATAGTTGCCTTTTTCTCGTCTATATGTTTCCCGTTATTTCTGGTCTGTAACTTGGATTTGTATCTTTGTTGGACTTCCTTTTTTTCCGGATTCTTGTAAAAAAAGCTTTTGATAAAAAAAGCGGAATGTATCTAAAAAGAAACTATCATTATTGGCAATGGAAAAAAATGCTAAAGAGGTATTTAACGCTTTAAATAATGAATCATATTTAGGATTTGACATAAAAATTATTTGTGACAACGGAAGATTATCATTCAGAATTTCTTGAAGGTATTCCCGTCATGCGCCATAACCCTGAGTTGCTAATGAAATTAGTGTCGCCAGAATTTACTCAGTTTATTCTTGCGATTGATGAAGAAAAATAAAAGCCAAACAAGATTTTTTTGGTTGCGTTATTTAATTCGCAAGGGATGCCGTTCTATTTCTGTGATTCCTGATTTTCGAGGTATTCCACTTTTATGGCACGGATATGTCTTTTTTTATTTAGCCAAGAAATGGTGCTTTTTAGAGTAAATAATAATTTAGCAAAAACGTTCATCTAAGATTGTTAAAAAGAACCTTTGATATCTTAGGTTCATCTTTTTCTCTTACTTTTTATTGTTACCATTTTGTATTCCTTTATATTTTTATAATCACAAGAGATGGCGGTAATTTCATATACGAGCATTCAAGAATTGGTCAGCACAAAAAAAGAAATTCAAATGTTTGAAGTTTCGAACAATGGTGAATAATTCAGATGAAGTGTTAGCAAAAGATTTTGGCAACGGATGAAAGTGCTAGATTAGAATGGGAAAAAGACTTCAAACTTAAAGATGATCCACGCATTACACCAATAGGCAGATGGTTAAGAGCGAGAAGCCTAGATGAGCTACCTCAACTTTGGAATGTACTTAAAGGTGAAATGAGTTTAGTCGGACCTCGTCCAATAGTGAAAAAAAGGAATTGTCTTATTATCAAGAGGACGTTGATTATTACCTTATGGCAAAACCTGGAATGACTGGCTTATGGCAAGTCAGTGGGCGAAATAATGTGAGCTATGATACGCGAGTTTATTTCGATACCTGGTATGCTAAAAAAACTGGTCTCTATGGAATGATATTGTGATCTTACTTAAAAACAGCTAAAGTGGTGTGTAAGAAAACAGGGGCCTATTAATGACGCGAATTCTCATCACCGGCGGTTCTGGTTTCATCGGTTCCGCCCTCATTCGATATATCATTAATCATACTCAAGATTTCGTTATCAATATCGATAAGCTGACCTATGCTGCAAATCAATCAGCTTTGAAAGAGGTAGAAAATAATCCTCGGTATGTTTTTGAGCAAATTGATATTTGTGATCTTAAGGCGATAGAAAGCGTTTTCGAGAAATATCAGCCTGATGCAGTGATGCATTTGGCGGCAGAAAGTCATGTCGATCGTTCTATTTCGGGAGCGGCTGATTTTATTCAAACCAATATTGTTGGTACTTATACGTTGTTAGAAGTTGCTAAGAATTATTGGCATACCTTAGACGAGGTTAAAAAATCTGCCTTTCGATTCCACCATATTTCTACAGATGAAGTGTATGGGGATTTATCCCTTTCTGCGCCAGCCTTTACTGAACATTCTCCTTATCATCCGAGTAGTCCTTATTCCGCCTCAAAAGCAGCGAGTGACCATTTGGTGTACGCTTGGCATCGTACTTATGATTTGCCGGTGATTATCACAAACAGTTCCAATAACTATGGGGCTTATCAGCATGCTGAAAAGCTTATCCCCTTAATGATTTCAAATGCTGTAATGGGAAAGCCTTTGCCAATTTATGGTGATGGGCAACAGATTCGTGATTGGTTATTTGTGGAAGATCATGTCCAAGCCTTATATTTAGCTTTAACAAAAGGTCGAGTCGGGGAAAAACTATAATATCGGTGGAAATTGTGAAAAAAACAAACCTTGAAGTGGTTAAAACAATTTGCCAATTACTCGAAGAACTTGCGCCAAATAAGCCTAATCACATTAAGTATTACGAAGATTTAATTACTTTTTGTAAAAGACCGACCTGGTCACGATGTGCGATATTCATTGGATTGTTCTAAAAATTCATGCAGAATTAGGGTTGGCAACCACAAATAACCTTTGAACAAGGACTTCGTCAGACGGTAAAATGGTATCTAGAGAATAATAGATAAATAAAGGAGAAGAACTACATGCAAATTACATTATCAACGGCTCCCGCTTCGGAGAGTTGGGGCAAAAATGCCATTTTAAGTTTTAATCAAGATCAAGCCGTTATTCATCTTAAAGATGATGAAAAAAATCGAACCTTGTTTTTAGTCCAAAAAAGCCGCACGTAAGTTACGTGGACAAGGTATTAAAGATGTTGAACTTGTGGGGGATGCATGGGAGTTAGAAAATTGCTGGGCATTTTATCAAGGTTTTTACTCGGCGAAGCAAGATTATTCGATTGAATTTCCTCATTTAGATGATGAGCCACAAGATGAATTATTAGCCCGTATTGAATGTGGTGATTTTGTGCGTGAAATTATTAATGAACCGGCAGAAACCCTTACTCCGGTTAAATTAGCAGAACGCGCGGCTGAGTTTATTTCTAAACAAGCCGAAAATTATGCCGATAAAAGTGCGGTCAGTTTTCAAATCATTTCTGGGTGAAGCGTTAAAAGAGCAAGGTTACCACGGGATCTTTACTGTGGGTCGTGGTTCTATTAATCCACCAGCTATGTTGCAATTAGATTTTAACCCGACTAATGATCCAAATGCGCCTGTATTAGCGTGTTTAGTGGGGTAAAGGTATTACTTTTGATAGTGGTGGTTATAGCATCAAACCAAGTGATGGCATGAGCACGATGCGTACTGATATGGGCGGCGCTGCATTATTAACAGGTGCGTTAGGATTTGCCATTGCGCACGGTCTAAATCAACGTGTAAAACTCTATCTATGCTGTGCGGAAAACTTGGTGAGCGGTAATGCGTTTAAATTGGGTGATATCATCACGTATAAAAATGGTGTAACCGCTGAGATTTTAAATACTGATGCGGAAGGCCGTTTAGTATTGGCGGATGGCTTAATTGAAGCCGATAGTCAAAATCCACAATTTATTGTCGATTGTGCAACCTTAACCGGTGCAGCGAAAGTGGCAGTCGGTAATGATTACCACAGCGTGCTTTCTATGGATGATTCGTTGGTAAATAGCTTATTCCAAGCTGCGAAAGAAGAAAATGAACCGTTCTGGCGTTTGCCTTTTTGAAGAGTTTCCATCGTAGCCAAATCACTTCTTCTTTTTGCGGATATTGCAAATACAGGTACAGCGCCGGTTGTCGCGGGCGCAAGTACTGCAACGGCATTTTTTTATCGTATTTTGTGAAAAACTATCAACAAGGTTGGTTGCATATTGATTGTTCTGCCACTTATCGTAAATCAGGTAGTGATTTATGGGCGGTTGGCGCAACCGGAATTGGTGTGAAAAACTTTAGCAAATTTATTAGTAACGAAAGCAAGTTAAGTAGGATTTTTATGACAGAACGTACTTTTTTTCAATTATCAAACCCGATGCAGTAAAGCGTCATTTAATTGGTGCTATTTTAGGGCGTTTTTGAATCACAGGGATTTCCGTGTTGTTGCGCTTAAAAATGGTGCAATTAACCAAAGAACAAGCGGAAGGTTTCTATGCGGAACACCAAGGTAAACCGTTTTTTTGAACCGTTGGTGGAGTATATGCTCTCTGGTCCGATGGTGGTTTCTGTGTTGGAAAAAGAAAATGCCGTGAAAGATTACCGCACTTTGATTGGTGCAACGAATCCGGCTGAGGCAGCAGAAGGCACTATCCGCAAAGACTTCGCGTTAAGTCAGCGTGAAAACTCTGTCCATGGTTCTGATAGTGTTGAAAGCGCAAAACGAGAAATTGCTTATTTCTTCGTAGATTCAGAAATCCAACCATAATTCATTTCTATAAAAAAAGCACTTAGTGAATCGCTAAGTGCTTTTTATTTTTATTGCTTTTCAATTTTTTTGAGATAGTCTTTTTTTCATTGGATCAATTTCAGCCCGAATATGAAAGGCTTTCGCCAAATTCTCCGCATTTAACACGGCTTGCGTTTCACCTACAGCTAACAATTTTCCTTTATCTAATAGAACAATTTCATCACAAAATTGATAAGCCAACGACAGGTGATGAATGGCAACAACACACGTATGTTGCGGTGTGAGTGATTGAAGCTGTTCCATCATATCAATTTGATAATAAGGGTCGAGTGGCGCAATCGGCTCATCGACCAATAAAACAGGAGATTCTTTAATGCAGCAACGAGCGAGTTGTACACGTGCTTTTCTCGCCACCCAGAAAGTTGTTGGAAAATGGCTTATCGAGCAAATGAGTTACCGCAAATTTTTTTCTGAAAAACGCTTGAATTTTTTTGACCGCTCTTTTTTTCTTTTGGTAAGGTCGCAGCTAAACCTAATGCAATCACATCATAAACGGATAAATCCCAATGAATTTGCGTATTTTTGTGCAAGGTAAGCAATGTGTTGGCTTTTTTTCAGTCGCATTCATGTTTGCTTAATGGCTGATTATCGAACCAAACCTCTCCTTGTTTTGAGGGGCAAGATACCCGCAATGGTTTTTCAATAAGGTAGATTTTCCCGCACCATTGGCGCCCATAATGCCAATCAATTTACCTGATGGAAGCGTACAGTTGATGTCATTTAAGCAATAGGATTGGGTGAGTTTTTTTCAATTCTAATCATAGATTTTTTTCTCTGTTGCGTTAATAACATCCAAATCAAGCAAGGGGCACCGATAAGCGCAGTCAATGTGCCGATGTAAATATGTGAGAACAGCGGGATGTATAAAATCGCTAAATCGGCCAGTAACAGCAATAATGCCCCGATTAACGCACTGGTAAGGTAAAGCTGTGATGGGCGAGCTTTCAGTAAAATACGGGCGAAGTGTGGCGCGATTAAGCCGATAAAGCCAATGGTGCCGGTTTGTGGAATGGTCGCCCCCACTAATAAAGCCACACCAAAGGTGCTGATGAAAAAGCTACGTTTGGGATCTACGCCCATTGTGCTCGCTGTTTCTTCACCAAAGGTGAGTAAATCTAAGTATCGGCGAGTGTGGTATAAACAGAAAACCCCTGCCAGGACAATCGGGAGTGAAATAAGCAGGGTATCTAATTTAGCCCACATCAATGAGCCTTGTAGCCAACGATAAAGTTCAGCTAATGCCCATGGGCTTTCCGCGTTGGAGAGCAATAATGCGATTGCTGACCCAAGCAACATATTGACCGCTAAACCGCTTAGAATCATCATCGTGGTGCCGTAGTTTTTAGCGATCAAATACACGATGAAAAAGCTTAAAAGCGCGCCAATCACACCACCAGGCTAAGAGCAGTGAAAATGGCACGGCAAAATAATAGAGGATAAATACACTAGCAGCTGTTGCGCCCAGCGCTACTGCCGAGTAAGCCTGGACTCGCTAATGGGTTTTGGAAAATGCCTTGCATCGCATTGCCGGCAATCGCTAGGCTGGCACCCGTCAATAAAGCTAAACCAATGCGTGGAAAACGAATATCCCACAGCACCATTGAACGCATATCGGTGAGCACGCCATCCGCATTTTTGAGATGCGCGAAATCACCGAGCTGATGATAAACTGCAAATCCGCTAATCAACAGCAACGCGAAGAAAAAGTGCGGTATTTAATTTTTAGTGTTTTTGGTCAATGATCAATTTCCTATGTAATCCAAATATCATTTGTTAATTTGATTTTGTCAAATCTCCCCTAACCCCTCTTTGCTAAAGAGGGGGATTATAGTGTCAGGGATTTATAATTCTGATGTTTTATTCTAATCATTTATACATAAAAGCTGTAAATACATTATCTTGGGCTAATTTAATCATGAAATTCCCTCTTTAGTAGAGAGTGTGGGATTATAGTGTCAAGATTTATAATTCTGATGTTTTTTATTCTAATCATTTATACATAAAGACATATAAATATGTCATCTAGGGTTAATTTAATCATGAAATTCCCCTCTTTAGCAAAGAGGGGTTAGGGGAGATTTGTCAGCTACATTATTTTTAACTGCTCATAAATCTTCTCCGCCCCTTGCCACACGCCGTGATCGAAACAATAGGTATATTTCATCGGGAATGCTGACAAGCGGTTGGTTTTTGAAAGAAAAATCTTGCAACATAGGGTGGTGCAGTAATTCAGCTTGCGCATTGTAACCTTGTTTGTCAGTCAGTGAAATGAGCACATTCGGTTGGCTTAAAAATCACTTTTTTTCTAACGAGAAATTTTTGTGCGGTAAGTGGTGTTTTTTTAACGGTGTTAATCCGAGTAAATTTAACAGCACAGGGATATTGCGGATAATAACTCTCTACCACACCCGTTTCCGACAAAAATTAGTGTGTCAGTAAGCGGTCGATTTAAGTGAAAGTTTTGCGATTTGAGTTTTGTTACTAAATCAGCCGCCTTTTTGCTCATTTACCCAGTTGTTTGCCTAAGTCTAGAATCAGTGCAAACAATTCATCAGGCGTTTGCGGGCTGTCGTTAATTGGGATGATTTTTACACCAAGCTTTTTCAGCTCTGCGACTAATTGTGGATAAAAGGTTTCGTTAATCAGAATCGTTTTATCCAAATAGGGCAATAATTCCGTTAATTGCGGTTCCAGCACAGGTTTATCGGTATTGATTTTTGTCTAACATCATCAACGGGATTTTTTTGAATAAGGCGACTGTGCAGCAATTTGCGAAGGCTCAGCCAGTTCAATAAGCAGTCTGTCACTGCAAAGCGTAAGCGAGACAAATTGTTCCGAAGCCTGAGCGGTAAACGGAAGGAAAAGTGCAGTTAAAATTAAGCGAGTTTTTTGCATATAGATAATGATACGCTACGCTATCAATAATGTAAAAAGGCGTGCTAAGCACGCCCTTGTTAGTGGGTAATAATTAGAACGATCCTTTTCAACCCAACGTAAACATTACGTCCTTCTTGGCCATAGCCAAGTACGTTTTCATATTTTTTTATTGAATACGTTGTTAAGATTTGCATAAATCGTCAAAGCTATCCGCTACTTTATAGTTCACGCCTAAGTTTGCCAAGGTGTAAGATGGCAATTTCACTTTATGTGTGCTGTAGGTTGGTGAATAGTAGGTATCCATGCGTTTGCCTGTGTAAGCTACATTTACATCCGCACCCAATTTTTCAGTGATTTGGTATGCTAATCCCGCGTTCGCCAAATGTTTTGGACGACGTGCTAATTCAGCGCCTTTGCTGTCTCGGGTTTGCGTGTAAGTGTAGTTCGCATAAGCAGTTAATGCATCGGTGATTTTACCGTTGTAAGCCACTTCAACACCTTTCACTTTGCTCTTACCTTCAAGGTTTACGGCACGGCTTGCATAAGTGGTAAAGTTGATTACTTCGCTGCTAATCGCATTTTTCACGTTGCGAGCGAAATAAGTCACATCAAAGCTGTGACGGTTATCATTGGTTTCAAATAAGAAACCAACATCACCGCCTAAACTTTTCTCTGGCTGCAAATTCGGGTTGCCGATATAGCGCGCGTTGTAGCCGTAATATTCAGTGATCGTTGGGTTTTGAATCGCTGAACCAAAACTTGCGTGTGCTTTCACGTTATTGTGTAAGCGGTAAGCGCCCGCGATACGACCCGTCCATGAGTTTTCATATTCAGAGCTGTCAGTGTAACGACCACTAATATTTAAACTATGATCTGCATCGTGCAATAAGCGATATTCTGCCGCTAAGCTTTTCTCAACAAGTTTTTTATTGCCTGCATTGTTGAAATAAGACGAGTTGAAATCTGTTTTTTGATAGTCAGTTAAGAAGCTTAAACCTTGCGTGAGAGTGCCTTCACGATCGAAATTGACATCTAATTGATAGTTTGCGTTGAGTTTTTTTCGCATCGTAAGCCGATGTATAGCCAACGGTATCGCTGTCAGTTTTGAGATGGCTTACACCAACCTTTTGTTTAAGCAATTGATCATCATTACCTAAGAAACCGCTTAATTTGAATAAGGTATCACGTGTGCGAGTGTAGTGGCCTTTTTCATCCGTTGCGCTGTTATCAAAGTTAGCAGTTTGGCTGCTGTGAGAGGTTAAGAAATCAAAACCTTTTTGGTTATCGTCATAGCCCAAACGAAGAGAAGCATTATCACGGTGGAATTTATCGCGTTCGCTTGAACCACCGGTACTTACCGCTGTGCCATCTTGCGCGGTATAGTTAAATCGGTTTTTGCTGAGTGCCGAAATGCCTTTGGTGTGGTGGCTGTCGCCGTGTAAAGCATAATAGAAACCGTTATTTGAGCCTGAAAGGGTTAATGAACCATCTACCGTACGATTAGAGCCTGTGCCAAAATCGTAATCAACGTTGAAGGTTTTGCCTTTTTCTAAGCCTTTCTTCGTGGTGATATAAATCACACCACCCATCGCATCACTTCCCCAAAAGAGCGGATTGCTCGCCGCGTAATACTTCGATGCGGTCAATATTGCTTAATGCTAAGCCACCGAAAATCAAAGCCATAACCAGAAACTGGGTTCACTTTCACGCCATCAATAATCACAGCTGTGTGGTTTGCATCCGCACCACGTAAAGAATACATTGGTTAATGTGCCACGACCGCCCTGATGCGCTCACGGCTAAACTTGGTACAGTTTTCAATACGTCGCTGACATAAGTCGCACCACGTTGTGCAAAAATCTTTTTCAGTTAAAAACAGTAACAGATGAGGCGGTTTGATGAAGGCTAGTTGGGGTGGCTGATGCAGAATAGACGTTAATCACATCTAATTTTTGCCACGTCTTCAGCCGCCGCTAATGCTGGAATTGCTAATAAAAATCGCTGAAGTAATCACATTTTTTTCATTTTAAAAATCCCTAGGATAAAAAGTCTGTATAAAAGCGCCAGCAGTTTACACATTTGAGGCTTGGCAAGCAAATCTCTCATGATGAAAAATAACTCATCATGAAAAATGAATGAAATTTAAGAGAAATAAAAAAATTTAAGGATTTTTTTCTGACCGCACTTTTTTTCGCCTTTATCCGCCTTATAGTTTCAAGTATAATGCCTGTATTTTTTTCATCACATTGTTATTAAAAAAATTATGAGTACAAAATTCAACGTAAAAAAACATTCCAAGGCATGATTTTAGCCTTGCAAGAATATTGGGCAAATCAAGGTTGTACCGTTGTTCAACCTTTTGATATGGAAGTGGGCGCAGGTACTTCTCACCCAATGACTGCATTACGCGCATTAGGCCCAGAGCCGATGGCATTTGCTTATGTGCAACCTTCACGTCGTCCGACCGATGGTCGTTATGGCGAAAACCCAAACCGTTTACAACATTACTATCAATTCCAAGTAGTGATTAAACCGTCTCCAGATAACATTCAAGAACTCTATTTAGGGTTCACTTGAAATGCTCGGTTTTGATCCAACACAAAAACGACATCCGTTTCGTGGAAGATAACTGGGAAAACCCAACCTTAGGGGCTTGGGGGTTTAGGCTGGGAAGTGTGGTTAAACGGTATGGAAGTGACCCAATTTACCTATTTCCAACAAGTGGGTGGCTTAGAATGTAAACCGGTAACAGGTGAAGTAACCTACGGTTTAGAGCGTTTAGCGATGTACATTCAAGGCGTGGATTCTGTGTATGACTTAGTTTGGTCTGACGGCCCGCTTGGCAAAAACCACTTACGGTGATGTGTTCCATCAAAACGAAGTCGAGCAATCAACTTACAACTTTGAATACGCGGATACCGATTTCTTATTCTACTGCTTTGATCAATACGAAAAAGAAGCGAAAAGCTTATTAGAATTAGAGCGTCCGTTACCATTACCGGCTTACGAGCGTATCTTAAAAGCGGCACACAGCTTCAACTTGTTAGATGCACGTAAAGCGATTTCGGTCACAGAGCGTCAACGCTATATTTTACGCATTCGTGCATTAACCAAAGGCGTGGCAGAAGCGTATTATGCAAGCCGTGAAGCCTTAGGTTTCCCAGGTTGTAAAAAATAAGGCGAAAAACGACCGCACTTTAAGCATTAACCCAACGATATAAGGAGAAAATAATGAAAGATTTTCAATACCCAGATGATATCTACACGGAAGCAGAAACTGATCCTAATACACTCGCGAATTTAGGCCCATTAGCTAGATTAGCGGGTGTTTGGGAAGGTAAGCGTGGTGTGGATATCAACCCGAAAGCAGAAGGGCCAGAAAAAGATCCTTATATCGAACGTTACGAAGCTCATCCAACGGATGGTCAAACCAATGGTCCGCAACTCTATTATGGATTACGTTATCACACCCATATTGTTGAGCCAGGCGAAGTGGAAACCTTCCACGACCAAGTGGGTTATTGGTTATGGGAACCTGAAACAGGCAATATTTTATTAACAGGTAGCATTCCACGCGGCCAAACGTTTATTGCTGTCGGTAATGCACCGGCTGATGCGAAAGAGTTTACTGTAAAAGCAGTACGCGGTTCACTAACAAACGGTATCATTTCGAATCCATTCTTAGAGCGTTCATTTACCACGGAAAGTTTTGAAATGACGGTGAAATTCCATGATGATGGCACTTGGTCATACGATCAAACCACATCCCATGATTATCCCGAATTATGATGCGCCCATTTGAACATCGCGATCGTAACCGCTTAACTAAAATTGGCGAACCGAAATTGAACCCAACTGCGGCAGCCGAACAAGAAGGTGAATAATGAAACCTATTCTTTATTATGCGGCAGATTGCCCCGATACAGCGCCATTTGTGGCAGAGTTAAAACGCTTGGGTGTGGATTATGAGGCAGTGGAAGTATTATCTTCCATTCCAAACTTGAAACAATGGTTACGCTTACGCGATCGTCACGCCGCATTTGATGATGCCAAAGCGCAAGGCTATGCGGGCTTTCCAGCGTTATTGTTAGATGATGATCGTGTTATTTTAGATGAATCCAAATTAAAAGAGATTTTTTAAAGTGATGAAAAAAACCTTAGCCTTTGCAACTTCAGCGATGATTTTGACCGCTTGTAGTCATGCACAATCTCAAGGTGAAATGTTGTGTCTGGACAAAGGGAAATCAGATGCTCACGGTTGCTTTCAAAATTTAGGAGAGTCTTACTCTTATTTGAAAAAAGCTTGCGTGCAAGTGTTTGATGTGGCGGATATTAAGTTAGATGATCCTGCCAATAAAACTCAAACGGTGTACGGCATTCTTTCAGAAGAGGTGTACGGCATTCTTTCAGAAGATAAGCAACAGGTTGAAGTGTTTGCTTCTGATTTGCCTGAAAAACACGATTTTTAGAGGCAGTCAAAGGCGGCTATGTGTCCAAAGACGGCAAAGTGCGTTTAATGAAAACCAAGAAAAGTTGGAAAATTCGTAAGTAATGAAGAAAGTCAGTTTTTTGCAATTTTTATTTAGAATTGGTGATGACTATTTAATGTTTTTGCGAAATTTAACACCCGCTGTGTTGTTTTTATCACTCGCGTTATTTATGTATTCTGAGCTGAATTGGACACATTGGGCGTGGAGTAATGTGCTAGTGCTGTTTTTAAGTTTGGCTTCAGGATTTATTGCACTCAGCGTCATGGCAATAAATACTGTCGCTTTTTGTACGTAAGATGCTGAAAACCTTAAGAACACTAAGCGGAGAGAGCGAACTTGATGAAAATATTGGTACGCTCGCATTATTTAAAATGCTCTGGGTGGAGAGCAACAGTAAACAACTAATCTTTTTTGCGGTAGTCAATATTGTTGCAGTATTTATGGTGTTAGTTTACGGCACCAAATATGCCTTGAATTTTTTTATAGCTCAATTTCAACATTAAATGATTAAGTCTCGAATATGAAAAAAATAACCCTAAAAATTTCACCGCACTTTTTGCTTGGCTCAGCTTTTAGCAAGTAGTGTGTTTGCAACAGAAAATGGTCAAACTTCCTCAAGTTCTGATTATGAATTAGAGAAAGTATTGATTTTCAGCCGACACGGATTGCGTTCACCAGTGGAAAAAGATCCGCAAGAAATGGCGAAATATTCCCCTTATGAATGGGCAAAATGGAATGTACCATCTGGCTATCTCACTGCAAAAGGGACGGTGCTAGAAACCTATTTCGGACAGTATTTAGGTCAATGGCTTGCAGATAAAGGGTTACTAACAACAGAACGTTGTGCATCGGGCGAAGGCATTTTTGCTTATGCAAATGGTGTGCAACGCACCATTGCAACAGGGCAAGCGATTGTTTCTGGTGCATTTGCGGGCTGTAATGTTCAACTGCAACATCACGGTAAAATTGGTTCAGAAAAAGATCCGATTTTTAAAACGCAAGCGCATAATCCAAGTAAAGCCTTGATTGAATCTGCAAAAAAATAACGTTGATTTAACCGCTTTACAGCAAAAATTAGCGCCAAATTATGCGTTATTGAGTGAAATCATCGATTATAAAAACTCACCAAACTGCTTGCAAAAAGGCGAATGTGATTTAGGTGGAAAAGTCGGTGAATACAGTATTAAAGACGGCAAGTCGGTCAAAATTACTGGCTCTATCAGCACAGGAAAGAAAATTGTCAGTGCATTATTGCTTGCGCATTATGTGGGTAAGCCTGATTCAGAAATCGCAAACGGCCGTGTGGATAGCCAAGAAAAATGGCGTGCAATTAACGAAATTAAAAACGAATATTACCGCACGTTATTTAAAAAAACAACGAAGCGTTAGCACAAAATGCCTCATACCCGTTATTGGCATTTATTCAGCAACAGCTAAATAGTGAAAACAAAAATTAACTTTATTGGTTGGACACGATTCTAATATTGTCGCTCTGCTTGCAGCACTAGGTGTTGAGCCTTATGAATTGAATGATTCATTGGAAAATATCCCAATCGGTGGCAAGTTACTATTTGAAGTGTGGAAAGCACAAACCAAGTGGCAAAGCTCAAATTTAAGTTGGATTATGTGTATCAAACCACCGAACAGCTGATTAACATCACGCCACTAAGTTTAGCGACACCACCAAACCAAACGGCATTAACCCTCAAAGGCTGTGAAAAAGATGAACATGGTTTTTGTGATTACGAGCGTTTTCAACAGGTGTTGAGTGAAGGGTATTGAGAAACGGTAAGAAAGTAGCTTTCATGCAACCCTATGAAAAAAATACTTAAAAGAGAATTCGCAGAAATTGCGAGTGGATCAAACGGATGCGGAAAGAAAAATTATGGCAACGCATCAATCGAGATCAATTATTAGGATTTTCGATTTAATCGACAAAAGCCACTTTTAAGTTATATCGTTGATTTTTATTGTGCGAAAGCAAAAGCTGATTATCGAATTAGACGGTAGTCAGCACTATGAACCTGATTATCAGGAAAAAAAGACGCATTGCGAGATGCAGAATTAAATTCACTTGGTTTTTACGGTGATGCGATTTAGCAATGATGAAGTAATGCGTGAAATTGAAAGCGGTAGTAGAGCAGATTTATTTGTTTTTAGAGAATGTAAGGGCTGATTGAGTATGAGCGTTAGTAGCGCTGCATCCCCCTACCCTCTTTGCTAAAGAGGGGAATCTTCGTAAATTGACGCAGGGGGCTCTTTTATTTTTTGCTAATATGAGGGATTATTGAGTAGGGTTAGATTAACTCAAATTTCCCTACCCTCTTTGCTAAAGGGGGAATTCTGAGTAATTGATAGTAACTGGCTCATTTACATTTTAATTTCAATAGAGATTAAATTATCTGCTTTCAAAAAAACGTTAAAGTAAAACATAGATATTTAACTCTGCAAAGATCCAATCCCCTCTTTAGCAAAGAGGGGTAGGGGAGATTTGGCAGAAGTAAAAACGTAGAAAATAATCAAATAGTCCACTGCACTGCGTGGACAATCTAAAGGGAAGCGAAAAGCATGAAAATTTCTAAAAAGCAATATTAATGCTAAAGGTTTGATTTTGGTTGTAAAAATTAAAAGATGCTCTAGAGTTATCTAAAAATGATAACCTTAATTTTACATTTCAGAATTTTTGATGATTCAAATTTAAAATCTAGAACACTAGGAAATTGGGCTTTAAATCAAGAGAAAGCTGATAGAGTTCAATATATTATTGGTGTTAATTCTGGTGGTGAAAACGTAGTTGTTTCTGCATATGAAGTAGAAGGCTATGAAACCCGAAAAAAATGGAGAATGGGCGAACAAGATATAGATTTTACTCATCATCGAATAGTGAAACCATTATGGATGAATTAGGTATTAAGCAAAAAAAGAATTTATGATTTGAAATTTGGTCAAGGTGCAGAGAAAGCATATATTGAACTTTAGTCTTTAATTCAAGAGTATCATATGGTAATAGAGTTATTTGGCAAACTCATTTTTGAGGGCAATAGCTATGAAATGTTAAGAGGAATATTTAATCCTTCAATTTATGGATTTAAATCTTACTCATATTACACTTTGTTATTATGAAATATTAGACAAAGAACTTTATCTTAAACATTTAGTGATCATTTCTGATGATAAACCAAATTTGCATAATGTATCAGCACAATCATTAATCTCAATAAGAGAAAAATAGTGAGTTAGATCTTGATTTTGATGATGCATTTTGTGGATATATTAATGTAAATTTAAAACTAGCTTTTTCTGGAGTTGTAGGCGTTTATAATTCTTTTTATTCCTCAAGAATATCCAGAATATTTGTTTTTTTGAAAAGGGTATTTTTGCTAAGAACTCAGAAAAAACTAAGAAACCGTTATCCTACTTTTTAGATTAAAAATTTAAAAATCTTATTTCTAGATTAAAAAAATTTAGAACATATTATTAATGAGAAAATGATAATGAAAGAAAACTTCCTAGTAGAAATCGGCACAGAAGAGCTGCCACCAAAAAGCTCTCAAAAACATTAGCGACCTCTTTTGCGGATAATGTTGAGGCGGAATTAAACCAAGCAGGTTTATCATTCGACAAAAATCGAATGGTTTGCGGCAGCCGCGTCGTTTGGCGGTGAAAGTGTTGAACTTAGCCACACAGCAACCGAGCAAAGAAATCGAAAAAAACGTGGTCCGGCAGTGTCAGCTGCCTTTGATGCGGAAGGCAAACCAACTAAAGCGGCAGAAGGCTGGGCGCGTGGTTGTGGTATTACTGTTGAACAAGCAGAGCGCATTGCGACTGATAAAGGCGAATGGTTAGTTCATCGTGCAAAAATTGAAGGTCAACCGACCAAAAACTTGCTTAACGACATCGTTGCAAATGCGTTGGCGAAAATTGCCAATTCCAAAAACCAATGCGTTGGGCAGACAAAAACCGTGCAATTTATTCGTCCGGTACACACTGTGACCATGCTGTTAGGTGATGAGTTAATCGAAGGCGAAATTTTAGGTGTGGCAAGTGCGCGCACTATTCGCGGTCACCGTTTCTTAGGCGAGAAAGAATTTGAAATTCAACATGCAGACCAATATCCGCAATTATTACGTGAAAAAGGTTCTGTAGTAGCAGATTTCAATGAGCGTAAAGCAGAAATTTTGGCAAAATCTCAAGCAAAAGCGACCGCACTTGGCGGCGTGGCTGATATTGAAGAAAGCTTACTTGAAGAAGTGACTTCGTTGGTGGAATATCCAAATGTTTTAGCGGCAAAATTTGAAGAACGTTTCTTAGCCGTGCCAGCGGAAGCCTTGGTTTACACCATGAAAGGTGACCAAAAATATTTCCCGATTTATGACAAAGACGGCAAATTATTACCGCACTTTATTTTTGTATCGAACATCAACCCAGAAGATCCAACAGCAATTATCGAAGGGAACGAAAAAGTGGTTCGCCCACGTTTAACCGATGCGGAATTCTTCTTCAAAACCGACTTAAAACAAAAATTGGTTGATCGTTTACCACGCTTAGAAACCGTGTTGTTCCAACAACAACTGGGTACATTGAAAGACAAAACTGACCGCATTGAACAACTTGCAGGCGAAATTGCAAAACAAATCGGCGCAGACGAAGCGAAAGCAAAACGTGCAGGTTTACTGTCAAAATGTGACTTGATGACCAACATGGTATTTGAATTCACCGATACGCAAGGTGTAATGGGCATGCACTATGCTCGTCACGACGGTGAAGACGAAGAAGTCGCAGTGGCGTTAAACGAACAATATATGCCACGTTTTGCGGGTGATGAATTACCAAAATCGTTGGTGGCAAGTGCGGTTGCTTTAGCGGATAAATTTGACACCTTAACGGGTATCTTCGGTATCGGCCAAGCACCAAAAGGTAGCGCGGATCCATTTGCATTGCGTCGTGCGGCATTAGGTGCATTACGTATTATCGTAGAGAAAAAAACTTACCACTAGATTTAGAAGATTTAGTGAAAAAATCAGCCGCACTTTTCGGTGATAAACTTACGAATCAAAATGTGGTTGCTGATGTGGTGGACTTCATGCTCGGTCGTTTCCGTGCATGGTATCAAGATGAAGGCATTGCAGTGGATGTGATTCAAGCCGTATTGGCGCGTCGTCCAACCCGTCCGGCTGATTTTTGATGCGCGCGTGCGTGCGGTTTCCCATTTCCGTACTTTGGATTCAGCGGAAGCGTTAGCAGCAGCAAACAAACGTGTAAGCAACATCTTAGCCAAAAGCGGATGCTGCAATTGGCGAGATCAATTTGACAGCTTGCGTAGAGCCAGCAGAAAAAAAGCCCTTGCTGAAGCGGTGCTTGCATTACGCACCGAAGTTCAACCGCTTATTGCACAAGGTGATTACACGGCAGTATTGGATAAATTAGCGAACTTACGCGCACCAGTGGACAACTTCTTTGATAATGTAATGGTAAATGCTGAAGATCCAGCATTACGCCAAAAACCGCTTAGCGATTTTAAATACGTTACAAGACTTGTTCTTACAAGTGGCGGATATTTCGGTATTGCAATAATGAATCTAAAAAAAGGATGGTCAATTTTCCAACGACCATCCTTTTGTATATAGACTTCAAATGATTATTTCTCTATAATCAACCGCACTTTCCCCCTTTAGCTCAGTCGGTTAGAGCAGGCGACTCATAATCGCTTGGTCGCTGGTTCAAGTCCGGCAGGGGGACCATTTATTGAGATCGCATTAGGGCGGTCTTTTTTTATTGTCCTTTCTTAGGCGTTTTGGGGCGTTATAACCTTTCAATAATTCAGCCCAATTTTCTTCATTGAACTGAATATTCATTCTGCCGACTTCTTTTGACAAAAGAGCGGTGTAATCTTTCCAGGTTGCCTTGTTTCCAAGAATCTCCTGATTTTTGACCGCACTTATCGAAATCAATGAGCCAACATTTTTTTGTTCATTTTCGAGTTGTTGAACGAGAATATTATGGGCGTTGAGATCCGTATGGCAGATTTGCAAATTATGCAACTGACGAATTAATTTCCCGATGGCTTGCCAGATATTATTAGGCAGGTTCTGGATTTGTAAAAGTGCGGTTAGATCTTGTGCATTTTTCGATCTTTTCAATCAAGATATCCGCTTGGTAGCAAATACCTAATTTGCCTTTTTTTAACACGTGCAGCAATCGGTCTGGGTACAGCTACACCAGCTTGATGGAGTTGATTTAAAAGCTGAAATTCCGCCACGCTGCGAGTTTCACTAAATGATTGAAAACGATAGCGATCTTTGTTGATTTTTCCCCCATAAACCACCACGATAATAGTGACGAAGGGCAGTATTTACACCAAACAGATCTTTTGTATTCAGGAAATAGGTTGTGCCGCGTCCTTTGGCTGAACCTGTAATACGTTGTTGTTTTTTTTCCCAAAAAAGCCGATTCAAAAATGAAGCGGGCTCTGTTGATTTTTCCGTGAGATTAAAAAAAGAAAAGAATTGATTATCTTGTTGGAATTCAAGCATTTTAGTTGAACCGAATAATAGAAAAATGCCCTCATTTTACTTTTAAATACGCTGATTTTCTAGCATTACAAGCTTTTCATCTTATTTTATGTCAAAGTTGTGAAAGCAGATCACATCACATCACATAAGTAGTGAGATATCTGTATTTTTGTTAATTCGTAAAAATTTTTCGCAGAATTTTACCGCTTGCAGTGTGATTTTATGTTATAAAATGAATAGAAGTGAAAAAGCACTACTTTACATATTTATTTTGTTAGGTTATTCTTTTTCCAGAAATTATTTTGATGACTCTCTATTTAATATGAGGAAATTAGCTATGAAAAAACCTCTATTTACTGTTTTAGTACTTTTTTGTATTGGTTCTGCTACGGCGTATATTCGTTCAACAATAGAGAATCAGACTTTTCATCCTAACGGTAATATAAAATCGGAGGTGGTTGAAATAAATGGCGTCAAAACGACTAAATATTATGATGAATCAGGAACACTTATCTCGCAAGGCGAATTAAAAAATGGCGTAGAGCAAGGAATGTGGAAATATTTTGATAAAGATGGTAACGTTATCTTTACTAAGCACTATGTGAACGGGCATATTGTTGCGGAAGGATTAGGTCCTAAAAAGTAGCAATCTAGATAAATAAAAGGGCGAATTAAATAAATTCGCCCTTTGTTTTCATTAAATTATTTTGGGTTAATAGACGGAAATTAAATGCGCGAGGAATTCAAATGTCCCATTCTCCACTTTTTACCTCTCCCCCTAAATCACTTTGTATTTTGCGTTTGTCTGCGGTGGGTGATGTTTGCCATGCACTTGCTGTGGTGCAGCATATTCAACGTCATTGGCCGCAAACGAAATTAACGTGGATTGTGGGGAAAACAGAAATGAGCCTGCTTTCTGGCATTGAAGGCGTGGAACTGGTTCCTTACGATAAAAAGAGCGGTTGGAAAGGCGTGTGGAATTTATGGATGTTTTTGAAAAATAATAAATTTGATGCGCTTTTGAATATGCAGACGGCATTTCGTGCTTCTATTATCTCTCTTGGTATTCAAGCGAAATATAAAATTGGATTTGGCAAAAAAACGTTCTCGAGAAGGGCAGTGGTTGTTTGTGAATCGTCGTATTCAAGATCCTGAAACGCCTCATGTGCTAGATGGTTTTATGGCTTTTGCAGATTATCTTGGTGTACCACCGGCAGAAATGCTTTCTTGGCAATTGGCAATTTCTGATTCAGATCGAGAATATGCCAAACAGTTTATTGATCCTACACGTAAAAAAATCTGATTATTTCTCCTTGCTCTAGTAAAGCCGAGAAAGATTGGTTGGTGGAGCGTTATGCGGAAGTGGCAAATATTGCTCATCAACATAATGTGAATGTAATTTTTTTGCAGTTCGCCGGCAAAAACGCGAATTAGAAATGGTGAAAAAATTACCGCGCTTTGTGACTTTCAACCGGTTGATGCTTCAGGAAAAAACCAGTTTGAAACAACTTGCTGCGTTAATTCATCAAGCAAATTTAGTGATCTCGCCCTGATTCTGGTCCAGCTCATATCGCCACCACGCAAGGTACGCCAGTGATTGGATTGTATGCTTATCACAATCCATTGCGCACTGCGCCTTATCATAATCTGGATAATGTGGTGTCGGTATATGAAGAAAATGTGCAGAAAGAACAAGGAAAACCTTCAAGTGAATTGCCTTGGGCGACTAAATTAAAAGGCAAAAAAATTTAATGGCTGAAATTCAGGTAGAGCAAGTGGTGGCTCAGATGAGAGCTTTGAATTTATTTTTAAAAGTGCGGTCAATTTTAGAGATAAAAAGCCCTCAAATGAGGGCTAAAAAGAATCATAAAGTTCCTTGCGAATTATTCGCCTTTTTGTGCGTTGTAAGCTTCTAATGCACGAAGAGAATAGGTGTAAGCTGCACCTGCATTTAATGCGATAGACATTGCTAATGCTGCTGCTACTTCTTCTTCAGTTGCACCTGCTTTCACCGCTTCATCAGCGTGTACGCCAATGCAGCTTTCACAACGTGTTGTTACTGCAACTGCTAATGCAATTAATTCACGGGTTTTGGCATCTAATACGTTACCTTCTGCTGCAGCCGCACCTAATGCGCCATAAAGCTTTGTAACATTTTAGGGTATTTTTTTACCTAATGCACCGAATGATTTTTAACGTGTGCTACATCATTTTTCCAATCTGCAAACATTGTTTTTTTCTCCTTAAATTTAGTACAAATTTCGAGAGGAATTATAAGCAGATTAGCGTATGATACTTGTCAAATTGTCTTAACTTTTAGACGGAAAAATCTCACAATGGATTATTTAGATAAATTAACACAGCTGGCACAAGTGCATGGGGAAATCAATATTCGCTGCTTGTTTCAAGGGGATTGGCAAGTTGAACATCAGCCAGATGCGGCGGAATATCAAGGTTTATTTCATTTAATCGAGCAAGGAGAGTGCTGGGTAACATTGGCGGGAAAAACAATTTCATTTAAAAAAAGGCGATCTCTTTTTTTCTCCCTCAAAATCGACTGCACTTTTTGGGCAGTTCTCAACAAAAAAGAGAACAGCCTACAGAGAGCGCAATCAAATGCCCTTTTTAATGTCCATCAAATAGGGGCCGGTACGCCCGATCTGAAGATGTTTTGTGGGACATTTTATTACCAAAAACCGTCATTATTAATTGATTCGTTACCAGATTATTTGCATCTTTCGCTACAAAAATACACTCGTGCAGCCTTTGGTTTCACTTTTTTTACAAGAAGCCGAGAAACCAGAGCAAGGCACAAAATCCGTGATAGACGCGCTATCAAATGTGTTGTTTATTTATATTTTGCGTCATGCTCAGCAAATAGGTTTGCTCAATCAAGGCTTATTAGCCGCGTTGCAGGATAAAAGACTGAATCAAGTCCTTGAAAAAATCCTGTTTTCACCTCAATTAGATTGGAATATTGAGCAATTAGCAGAGTTGGCATCTATGTCTCGTGCAACGTTTATGCGGATCTTTCAACAGCAACTAGGGATGCCCCCAGGAAAATTTCTCACACAAGTGCGGTTAGAAATGGCGGCTGTTTTATTGAAAAATACGCAAAAGACCATTTTAGCGATTGCCCTTGAAGTAGGGTATCAATCAGAAGCACATTTTAGTAAGGCGTTTAAAGCAATTTATGGGCTTTCACCGAGCCAATTTCGCAAAACCTAGCCCATCGTTTAAAACTTGCGTTATAATGACCGCACTTTAGGCGGCTCTGTCGCCTTTAATTTTTTAAGGTATTGTTATGTTTAATAAAATATTTTCATGGTTTGAAAACCGTTTAAATCCTTATCCGGAAAGCAATCCAACGACGCCTGAAAAAGGCTTGTTCCGTTTTATTTGGTCAAGCATTGATGGCATGAAAGGCTGGATCTTTTTACTCGCGGTATTGACGGTCGGTACTGGCGTGATGGAAGCCTTACTTTTCCAATTTATGGGATTATTGGTGGATTGGCTGGGTGCTTATTCACCAACCACACTTTGGCAAGAAAAAGGGCATTTGCTTGCCGGTATGGCAGCTTTGCTTATTTTCAGTATTGTATGGTCATTTGTGGGAGTGAATGTACGCTTACAAACGTTACAAGGGGTGTTCCCAATGCGTTTGCGTTGGAATTTCCACCGTTTGATGCTAGGCCAAAGCTTAAGTTTCTACCAAGATGAATTTGCAGGTCGCGTATCGGCGAAAGTGATGCAAACCGCCCTTGCAGTGCGTGATACGGTGATGACTATTGCGGATATGTTGGTGTATGTTGCCGTCTATTTTATTACTTCAGGTTTGGTGCTTGCGGCTTTAGATACTTGGTTTTTAGTGCCGTTTTTCTTGTGGATTGTGGCATTTGTGACTATTTTACGTTTGCTTATTCCTCGTTTAGCGAAAACAGCACAACGACAAGCTGATGCGCGATCTTTAATGACAGGACGTATTACGGATGCTTACTCAAATATTGCAACGGTGAAACTATTTTCACATGATGCGAGAGAAGCGAATTATGCAAAACGTTCCATGGAAGAATTTATGGTCACCGTGCATGCACAGATGCGTTTGGCGAGTTCATTAGATACCTTAACTTACGCAACCAATATTTTCTTAACGTTAAGCACCGCGATTTTTAGGCGTGGTGTTGTGGCAAAACGGCCAAGTCGGTGTGGGAGCAGTGGCTACAGCAACCGCGATGGCGTTACGTGTAAATGGTCTTTCTCGTTGGATTATGTGGGAATCGGCTCGTTTATTTGAAAATATCGGGACAGTGAATGATGGTATGGCAACGCTAACCAAACCGCATACCATTGTTGATAAGCCAAATTGTGTTGCATTAGAAGTAAAACAAGGTGAGATCAAATTTAACAATGTTTTCGTTTGCCTATGATCCAAATAAACCGTTGCTTAACCATTTTAATCTCACCATCAAACCGGGTGAAAAAGTGGGCTTAATTGGTCGTTCTGGTGCAGGCAAATCAACTATTGGAATTTACTTCTACGTTTCTACGAAGCGCAAGAAGGTTCAATTACCATTGATGGTCAAAATGTTTTAGATGTAAGCCAAGAAAGCCTTCGTAGTCAGATTGGTCTTGTAACACTAAGATACTTGCTTTTTACACCGCTCTGTTCGCGATAACATCATTTATGGTCGCCCAACAGCGACAGATGAAGAAATGTTCAATGCAGCTAAACGTGCGGAAGCGGCCGATTTCATTCCTTATCTCAGCGATGCACAGGGTAGAAAAAGGCTATGATGCTCATGTTGGTGAACGTGGGGGTGAAACTATCGGGTGGTCAACGTCAACGTATTGCCATTGCGCGTGTCATGTTAAAAAGATGCGCCAATTTTACTATTGGATGAAGCGACCAGTGCGCTAGACTCCGAAGTGGAAGTGGCGATCCAAGAAAGTCTCGACAAGATGATGGAAAAATAAAACGGTTATTGCCATCGCTCATCGTTTATCCACTATTGCGGCAATGGATCGTTTAATCGTGTTAGATAAAGGACAAATTGTCGAGCAAGGGACTCACGCAGAATTGCTTGAACAAAATGGCCTTTATGCTCGCCTTTGGAAACATCAAAGTGGTGGCTTCTTGAGTGAGCATGCCGAGTAAAACACAGGAAAAAATGACCGCACTTTGCAAAGGTGTAAATCTTGAGAGAGTTTTAGATAGAGATTGAACTTTTTCTCATAATTAGTGCGAATTTCCTTTGACTATTTTATTGACAACAGGTAATATTCGCACCCTATGCAAAAAGGTAAAACTACCCCCTAACCGTTGATCCGGTTAAAGACGCTCAACAAAAGAATTGATTATGATGGTTATTATACCGCTAGTCAGTTAGTGCGTTTAGCTGAATCTACGGGGGAAAGTGCTCAGCGATGCACAGGTAACATTATCGTTTTATATTGATCCACAAAAATTAGTGGTGATGAAAGGGCAAGTACAGTTGATGTCGAATTAGACTGTCAACGTTGTGGCGAACCATTCAAACAAACATTGGAATGTCATTTTATGTATAGTCCAGTGGCTAATTGGGATCAGGCTGATGACTTGCCGGAAATTTATGAGCCAATCGAATTTAATGAGTTTGGTGAAATAGATTTACTTGGTGCAGTGGAAGACGAACTTATTTTAGCTCTACCGCTTGTTCCAATGCATTCATCTGAACACTGTGAAGTGTCCGCGCACGAACAGGTTTTTGGCGAATTGCCTGAAGAATTGGCAAAAAAACCGAACCCGTTCGCTGTATTAGCTAATTTAAAGCAAAAGTAAATTAAATTTAGGAGTATAGCCAATGGCTGTTCAACAAAACAAAAAATCTCGTTCACGTCGTGATATGCGTCGTTCACACGATGCATTAACTACTGCTGCAGTATCAGTGGATAAAGCAAGCGGTGAAACTCACTTACGCCACCACGTAACTGCTGACGGTTACTACCGTGGTCGCAAAGTGATCAATAAGTAATTTTACTTATAAGGTATTCACTTGAACCGTCTAACCTTAGCGTTAGATGTGATGGGCGGGGACATTGGTCCCCGTATTACTATCCCCGCATCTCTTTCAGCGTTGGAAGCAGATCCAATGCTCTCTTTAGTGCTGTTTGGCGATAGCCAACAAATTTCCCTTTACTGGAAAATGCACCTTCTTCTCTTTTAGAACGTATTCAAATTCATCATTGCACTAAGACTATTGATAACAATCAAGGTATTTCTCATGCATTGCGTCATAGCAAAGGCACGTCGATGCGTTTAGCTATTGAAATGGTTCAGAAAGGCGAGGCGCAAGGTTGTGTCAGCGCAGGAAATACGGGTGCATTGATGGGATTGTCAAAGGTTCTCTTACAGCCTTTTAGAGGGATTCAACGCCCTGCGTTGGTATCCTTATTGCCGTCAATGATGGGTGATAAAACCGTGATGTTAGATTTAGGCGCAAACGTAGAATGTTCTGCTCAAAAATCTTTATGAATTTTGCCGTCATGGGCTCGATCTTTGCCGAAAACCGATTGAACTTAGTTTATCCACGTATTGCCTTACTCAATATTGGCGTGGAAGAAATTAAAGGACATCAATCCATTCGTGAAGCCGCGAATTTATTAGAAAAATCGACCGCACTTAATTATACCGGCTTTATTGAAGGTAACTTTTTATTAAATGGCGTGGCTGATGTGGTCGTGAGTGATGGGTTTTCGGGAAATATTGCATTAAAAACCCTTGAAGGGGCAGCTAAGAATCTGTTATCTCTTCTGAAAGGAAAAAGAAAAAGCAGCCTATTTTTTTAAAATCATTTGCCAAATTTATTCTGCGTTTTTTCTTTAAGGATGCTTATCATCGCTTGAAACGCATTAACCCAGATGAATATAATGGGGCATCTTTACTCGGATTAACGGCTGTTGTGGTGAAAAGCCATGGCAGCGCAAATGTGGATGCATTTGCTCGTGCAATTGCGGATGCAGCTTTACAAGCTCGTTTGCAAATTCCACAAAAAATCTTGGCAGGTTTACAACGTTATTAATTAATAAGTTTTGATATTATGAATAGTAGAATTTTTATCCACCGGTAGCTATTTGCCGAGCCATATTCGTACCAATGCGGATTTGGAAAAATGGTTGATACTTCAGATGAATGGATCGTGACACGTTCAGGCATTCGTGAACGTCGTATTGCAGCAGCAGATGAAACTGTCGCAACAATGGGATGTGAAGCAGCCAAAAAAAGCACTTGAAATGGCTAATCTTGATCCTCAAGAAATTGAGTTGATCATCGTTGCAACGACCAGTGGTTCTCACGCTTATCCAAGTTCAGCTTGCCAAGTTCAAGGTTTATTAGGCATTGAAGATGCGATTTCTTTTTGATTTAGCAGCGGCTTGTACCGGTTTCGTTTATGCTTTAGGCGTAGCGGATAAATTTATTCGTTCAGGTAGCGTGAAAAAGCCCTTGTGATTGGTGCAGATCTTAACTCGCGTAAATTAGACGAAACCGATCGTAGCACTGTCGTGTTATTTGGTGATGGTGCGGGTGCGGTGATTTTAGAAGCATCAGAGCAAGAAGGCATTATTTCAACGCATTTACATGCATCGCCAGATAACAATGCGGCATTGCTACTTCCACAAGCAGAACGTGGCGTAGAGAAATCTGGTTATATTGAAATGCAAGGTAATGAAACTTTTAAATTAGCGGTGCGTGAGCTTTCTAATGTGGTGGAAGAAACCCTTTCTGCCAATAATCTCCAAAAAACAGATATCGACTGGCTTGTGCCACATCAAGCGAATTTACGTATTATCACTGCGACAGCGAAAAAATTAGAGATGGATATGTCGCAAGTCGTGGTGACGCTTGATCGTACAGCTAATACCAGTGCGGCGACGGTGCTAACGCTGCTTTAGATGAAGCGGTGCGTGATGGCCGAATTCAACGCGGTCAATTGCTTTTACTCGAAGCTTTTGGCGGTGGTTGGACTTGGGGTTCAGCATTGGTGCGATTCTAATTAATTTGTTAGAATCCCGACAGAATTTTAAAAGTGCGGTTAAATTTGACCGCACTTTCAACATTTAAACGATGAAGAAATAGGAAGAAAAACATGAAAAATTCGCAATGGTTTTTCCAGGACAAGGTTCTCAAGCTGTTGGCATGTTAGCTGATCTTGCTAACGAATATCCGGTAGTCACTGAGACTTTTAAACAGGCATCTGAAGCGCTTGGCTATGATTTATGGAACTTGGTTCAACAAGGTCCAGCAGAAGAATTAAATAAAACTTGGCAAACTCAGCCAGCATTATTAGCGGCATCCGTTGCGATCTTCCGTGTATGGCAAGAAAAATACCCACAATTGCAACCAAGTGTGATGGCAGGCCACAGTTTAGGTGAATATTCAGCATTAGTTTGTGCAGGTGTCATTGATTTTAAAGATGCGATTAAATTAGTGGAATTACGCGGTAAATTAATGCAACAAGCAGATCTGAAGGTACTGGTGCAATGTATGCGATTATTGGTTTTAGACAATGATGCGATTATCAATGCATGTAAACAAGCCGAGCAAGGGGAAGTGGTATCTGCGGTAAACTTTAACTCACCAGGCCAGTAGTCATCGCGGGAGCGAAAGAAGCGGTAGAGCGTGCGGCTGCATTATGTAAAGAAGCGGGCGCAAAAACGCGCTCTACCGTTAGCGGTAAGTGTTCCTTCACATTGCGCATTAATGAAACCAGCAGCAGAACAATTAGCCGTAACACTTGAAGGCATTACGCTTAATGCGCCAGCAACACCAGTATTAAAACAACGTAGATGTCAAAGCGGAAACAGAAAGTGCAGAAATTTGTACCGCACTTATTCGTCAGTTATATAGCCCAGTTCGTTGGACTGAAACCGTTGAGAAAATGGCACAAGATGGCGTAGAAGTTTTAGTTGAAATCGGCCCAGGTAAAGTATTAAACGGTTTAACAAAACGTATCGTGGCAGAATTACAAGCAACATCAGTAAACGATGTGGCATCATTAGATGCTGTTGAAGCATTATTAGCATAAAAGGGGATTAAAAATGCAAAATAAAATCGCATTAGTGACAGGTGCAACACGTGGTATTGGCCGCGCAATTGCAGAAGAATTAGCATCAAAAGGTGCATTTGTAATTGGTGATCGCAACCTCTGAAAAAGGTGCAGATACAATTTCTGCTTACCTTGGTGATAAAGGTAAAGGTTTAGTATTAAATGTGGCAGACAAAGAAAGTATTGATGCCGTATTAGAACAAATTAAAGAACAATTCGGTGATATTGATATTCTCGTGAATAACGCTGGTATCACACGTGATAACTTATTAATGCGTATGAAAGATGAAGAATGGTTTGATATTATGCAAACCAACTTAACTTCTGTATTCCATCTTTCTAAAGCGATGTTACGCTCCATGATGAAAAAACGTTTCGGTCGTATCATTACTATTGGTTCAGTTGTGGGCTCAATGGGTAATCCGGGTCAATCTAACTACTGTGCCGCAAAAGCCGGCTTAATTGGTTTTTCTAAAGGCTTAGCGAAAGAAGTGGCATCACGTGGTATTACTGTAAACGTTGTGGCTCCAGGCTTCATCGCAACGGATATGACAGAAGTGCTTACTGAAGAACAAAAAGCGGGTATTCTTGGTAATGTCCCAGCTGGTCGTTTAGGTGAGCCAAAAGATATCGCAAAAGCGGTGGCGTTTTTAGCTTCTGACGATGCGGCTTATATTACCGGTACCACATTACATGTGAATGGCGGCTTATATATGAGCTAACCCTTTAGGGGATATATATCTGGGATTTTGTCTATAAAATATAGCAAAGCAGTTTAGTTAATGATAAAATCCCAACCGCAATGTAACTTTTTCTCTGTATGTGTTTTTACATTGCCTGTTTTTTGTGGTGCGACCACCTAAGAAATAGTTGCAACTTTATCAAAAATGCATACACTAACCGCTCTTAAATGAGCTAAAACAACAATAGGAAAAACAAATGAGTATTGAAGAACGCGTGAAAAAAATCATCGTTGAACAATTAGGTGTTAAAGAAGAAGACGTAAAACCAGAAGCTTCTTTCGTTGAAGATTTAGGTGCGGATTCTTTAGATACAGTTGAATTAGTAATGGCTTTAGAAGAAGAATTCGATATCGAAATTCCTGATGAAGAAGCTGAAAAAATCACAACTGTTCAATCTGCGATTGACTACGTTCAAAACAATCAGTAATTTTTAAGTTGGGCGATCTTTTAGGTCGCCTAATTTTTTTCTTTAAATTCCTTTCTAAATTACTTATCTTCAAATAAAAACAAGATACATCTAAATCTTTTTAAATTTTCCGACCGCACTTTTCCTTTATTTAATCTTTCTCAGATTTGCTTTTTATTGTGTGGTTCCCCTATTTTTTTGATTTTAAAACAAAATTTACCCTAAAAATACTTATTATGAGTTAATTTTTGAGTGCTAATATTGGGTCCAAATTTTTTTCTAATTAACCATAAAATGATTCGGAGTATCTTATGGATTTTCTAATGAACCTAGGTGAAGGTAGCCAGTTTGCGATTCAGCTTGCTATTGTTCTTATCTGTTTATTTTACGGGGCAAAAAAAGGTGGTATCGCACTGGGTATGCTCGGTGGAGTAGGCTTAATTGTTCTTGTTTTTGGCTTTGGTATTGAACCAGGTAAGCCTGCTATCGATGTTATGTTAACCATCCTTGCGGTGGTGGTGACATCGGCAACATTACAAGCCAGTGGTGGTTTAGATGTCATGCTACAAATCGCGGAGAAAAATGCTTCGTCGTAACCCGAAATATGTCAGTATTTTTGGCTGCAGTTTGTAACCTGTTTCTTAACCATTTTATGTGGTACAGGTCACGTGGTTTTATACCATGTTACCAATCATTTATGATATCGCGATCAAAAATGATATTCGTCCTGAACGTCCAATGGCAGCAAGTTCAATCGCTTCTCAAATGGGTATCATTGCGTCACCAGTTTCTGTGGCAGTAGTGACTTTAACCACATTCTTAGTGAATGCTAAAACCCCATTAGCAGGTTTTGATGGCTATTTAGATTTATTAAAAATTACTGTGCCTTCAACCCTTTGTGGTGTATTAGCTATCGGTATTTTCAGCTGGTTCCGTGGTAAAGATTTAGATAAAGACCCAGAATTCCAAGAGAAATTAAAAGATCCAGAATTCAAAAAATATGTTTATGGTGATAGCACATCATTGTTAGACAAAAAATTACCACAATCTAGTTGGAATGCGATGTGGATCTTCTTTGGTGCGATTTTAGTGGTTGCTCTATTAGGTTACTTTAAAGATTTACGTCCAGCCTTTGAAAAATCAGCACCGGCACAAGTCGTTGAAATCGTTTCTGCTGATAAAGCTGTGAAAACCTTTAATGTTAAAGACGGTAAAATCGTTGCGTTAGCGAAAGACGGTTCAGTCGTTCTTGATGTTAAAGACAGCAAAGCAAAAGCAAAAACAGCCTATAACAACGTCGCGATTTATAACGATAAAGGTGAAGTTGCTCAAACAATTACCGCTCAAGATAACAGTGTTGTAATTACAGCTGGAGATAAAACTGAAACTATCGATAACGCTGCAATCGTATTAAAAGATACCGCGAAGAAAAAAGTGAATTTAAGCATGGTTCACGTTATTCAAATCTTCATGTTATTAGCGGGGGCATTAATTGTTATCTTTACCAAAACTGATGCAGGCAAAATCAGTAAAAATGAAATTTTCCGTTCAGGTATGATTGCATTAGTGGCTGTATTCGGATTTTCTTGGATGGCGGAAACCATGTTTACCGTTCATACACCGATGATGAAAGCAGCACTTGGGGATGTGGTAAAAGCACATCCATGGACTTACGCCGTGATGTTGTTATTAATCTCTAAATTCGTAAACTCACAAGCGGCAGCATTGGTTGCATTCGTTCCACTAGCTTTAGGTATCGGTGTTGACCCTGCTATTATCTTAGCCTTTGCTTCAGCTTGTTATGGTTACTACATTTTACCTACTTACCCAAAGTGACCTTGCGGCAATCCAATTCGACCGTTCAGGTACAACCCACATTGGTAAGTTTGTAATTAACCACAGCTTTATTTTACCAGGCTTAATCGGTGTAATTACTTCATGTATCTTTTGGTTACATTTTCACAAGCTTGTTTGGTTATCTATAATTAACTGCTGATAAAAGAAAAGGCTATTCGTTTGAATGGCCTTTTTATTTGTAAAGTGCGGTTAAATTTTAGGATGTTTTATCTCGATGCTCTATTTGACTTCATCATTCATTAAAATCCCTCAAAAACTGACCGCACTTTTGCGCTTCTTAAAATAAATTCCGCTAAAGGTTGAAACATAGGGGGATTTATTGCGATAATCTTCATTATTTTTTGGGTGATCTTTCGGGCTGCCATTTTTTCAGGTGGCCAGTTTTTATTAGGAAAGATTAATTTGAACATTATTTAAGTTAGAAGAATAACAATGGCTGAAAAACGTAATATTTTTTTAGTAGGTCCAATGGGCGCGGGTAAAAGCACCATTGGCCGTCAGCTTGCGCAACAATTGAATATGGATTTCGTCGATTCAGATGCCGTAATTGAGGAACGAGCGGGAGCAGACATTAGCTGGATTTTTGATTTAGAAGGCGAAGAAGGCTTTCGTAAGCGTGAAGAACGTATTATCAATGAATTGACTCAATTACAGGGCGTCGTGCTTTCCACTGGTGGTGGAGCAGTGATGTCAAAAGAGAGTCGTAATTATCTTTCTGCTCGTGGTATTGTCATTTATTTAGAAACCACGGTAGATAAGCAATATCAACGTACACAACGTGATAAAAAGCGCCCATTATTACAAGGGGCTGATGACCCACGTCAAGTGCTTGAAGATTTAGCCAAAGTGCGTAATCCGTTATACGAAGAAATTGCAGATATTACTTTGCCAACAGATGAGCAAAATGCCAAAGTAATGGTTAATCAAATTGTTGATTTAATTGATAATCTAAACGGCTTAAACGGTTCACTCTAAGGATTAAAAATGTTGTGCGTAAATGTTGAATTAAAAGAACGTCGTTATCCCATTTATATCGGCGAAGGTTTATTAAAAGATGAAACCTGCTATCCGCTGAAAAAAGGGGATAAAGTGATGATCGTGACTAATCCAACCGTCGCACAATATTATCTTGAAACCGTTACACAAACCTTAGAAAAAATCGGCTGTCAGGTTGAATCGGTATTATTGCCTGATGGCGAAAAAAATAAAACGCTCGATTCTTTAAACCTCATTTTTACCGCACTTTTAAAGCATAATCATGGGCGAGATACCACCATTATTGCATTAGGTGGTGGTGTGATTGGTGATGTGGCAGGTTTTGCCGCAGCAAGCTATCAGCGTGGCGTGCGTTTTATTCAAATTCCTACCACATTATTAGCCCAAGTGGATTCTTCTGTTGGTGGCAAAACAGCCGTTAATCATGAATTGGGCAAAAATATGATTGGGGCGTTTTATCAACCTTCTACGGTGATCATCGACACCCTTACACTCAATACCTTGCCAAAACGTGAAGTGAATGCGGGACTTGCGGAAGTCATTAAATATGGGGCGATTTTAGATTATGCCTTTTTTGAATGGCTTGAAGCACATATTGATGAATTAGTCGCGTTAAATCAACATTCACTGCAGCATTGCATTGCGCGTTGTTGCCAAATCAAAGCGGATGTTGTTGCGCGCGATGAAACTGAAAAAGGTGATCGTGCATTATTAAATCTCGGTCATACTTTTGGACATGCGATCGAAACACATTTAGGTTACGGAAACTGGTTACATGGTGAAGCTGTTGCAGCTGGAACTATGATGGCTGCGGTGTTATCTGAACAATTAGGCGATCTTTCTTTTGAAGATGTTGCACGTTTAGAAAAGCTTTTAGCACGTGCTAATTTGCCGACCGTTTCGCCTGATACTATGCAACCAGACGATTATTTACCACACATGATGCGTGATAAAAAGTGTTGGCAGGCAAGTTGCGTCTTGTGTTGCTAAAAGCCCCTTGGTCAAAGCCTACGTGGCGACTGATACTGACAAATCTCTTGTGCTAAACGCGATTGAGCGTTGCACACAACATGACTAAATGTCATTGCTCTCATGTTGCGTCCGAAAAATAACAAAACGAAACCTCGACTAAACACCGCCCGTTTTTAAAAATGGGCGGGCGGTAAAATTTCGTTTAACGGACGATCTCAACCGAGTCTTTCCAAAAAGAAAAACAATGCTTAATCGAGCCTTTTGTGGGGGCGGGTGCTGTTTTTGAATTCCCATTTTGAACGTTATATTTTTGGCAGATATTAATCCCGATTTGATTAACTTGTTTAATATCGTCAAAGAAAATGTGGATGCCTATATTGAGGCTTGTAAGCCAATTTTCTTTTGCAGAGAATGCCAATACAGTCGACTATTATTACGCACAACGTGAAGCTTTTAATCAATCCACTGATCCTTTCGTACGTTCGGTGTTATTCCTTTATTTTGAACCGCTTTTGGGTTTAATGGCTTGTGCCGTTATAACAGTAAAAATGAGTTCAATGTGCCCTTTGGCGCTTATAAAACCCATTATTTCCCAGAAGATGAATTACGCTATTTCGCCCATAAAGCGCAAAGTGCGGTCTTTTTATGTGCCGATTTTCAACAAACGTTTGAATTAGCGGATAAGCATAGCGTGATCTCACTGTGATCCGCCTTATGCACCGCTTCCGCAAGATACTAATTTTACTGGATATGCGGGGAATGCTTTTGGACTTGAACATCAAAAAGAATTTAGCGGAATGTGCAAAAAAGCGCAAAAAGAAAAAGCAAATTTCCGTCGTGATTTCTAACCACGATACAAAATTCACACGTGAGATTTACAAAGGGGCAAAAAATTTAAACGCGTTAAAGTACAGCGCTCAATTAGCCAATCTTCAGAAAAAAACGAGTCAAAGTAAAAAGAATTAATCGCTATCTTTAAAGGTTAACTTAGCAGGTTAATTCAGGATTAATTTTTAATCTTAAAGCCTTTTACTTCGGGATAGGTCGGTTGAATTGCAGTGAGCAATTCTCTTTTGTCGAAAATAAAAATTCCTTGGCGAACGACCGCACTTTTTTGACTTCGATAAAGAGTTTTCCATCTGTAATGGAGCCTAAACGGAAGAGCCCTTTTGAATTCTTGTGGGAAAAAGACGACTGATGTTTTGGTTCAGTTCATTCCAACATTAACCCTTTTCTGCATGATTTTGGCAAATTGTGATCCTTCCAGCACATCAATAATATTCATGGCTTTTTTTGATAACGCTCATGCTTGTTTTCCACAAAAAAATATCCCAATAATGACTTTACGTTGAATTTTCCGATACAATACACACAAATTTTGTCAGAGACAATAAGATGATGAAATCAAACAAAGGTAAAACAAATTTCTGGTCGCAGTTGCTGTTAAGCATGATTGCGATTTTTGCTTTGCCTGTTGCTCAGGGATTGAGGCTCAGCCTTCATCAAATATGAGTGGCGAAAAATTACCAAACATCATCTGAACAACATATGTTGATTGCGGTGCGTGAAATTCGTCAAGCATTGCAGGTTCAACCTCAGCCAACAAATCACAAAAACCCATTCCAATCAAAAACACGAAAAAAATTCAACCGCACTTTATTGCGGCAGAGTTTCCTGTTTTTTTGCCCCTATTCGTGCCGGCCCAGCCATCATTTAATTTTCTTTTTATCTTTTGAACGAACCGATTTTTTTAATCGGATGATCCTTTTTATTTTTTTATTTGAAAGAGAAATTATGAGTTTTTTTAACAAAAATTTTTTGGTAGCCGTAACGATCGTATTTTACGTAAATTAAGAAAAAACAAGTTGCGAAAAATCAACAAAAATGGAGCCGGCTTTTGAAGCATTGAGTGATGATGAATTAAGAGCAAAAACTGACGAGTTCCGTAGCCGTTTAGCTAACGGTGAAACCTTACAACAACTTTTACCAGAAGCCTTTGCAACCGTGCGTGAAGCGGGTAAACGTGTACTCGGCATGCGCCATTTCGATGTGCAATTAATCGGTGGTATGGTGCTAACAAATCGTTGTATCGCAGAGATGCGTACGGGTGAAGGTAAAACCTTAACTGCAACCTTGCCTTGTTATTTGATGGCGTTGGAAGGTAAAGGCGTACATGTTGTGACAGTGAATGATTACTTGGCACGTCGTGACGCGGATACCAACCGTCCGTTATTTGAATTCTTAGGTATGACTGTTGGGGTGAATATCCCTGGTTTACCGCCTGAAGCAAAACGTGAAGCGTATGCGGCAGATATTACATACGCGACAAACAGCGAATTAGGTTTCGATTACCTTCGTGATAACTTAGCGCATTCTAAAGAAGAACGTTTTTCAACGTCATTTAGGTTATGCCTTAGTGGATGAGGGTGGACTCTATCTTAATCGACGAAGCACGTACGCCGTTGATTATTTCAGGTCAAGCGGAAGACAGTTCAGAGCTTTATATTGCGGTAAATAAATTAATTCCGAATTTAATTAAGCAAGAAAAAGAAGATACGGAAGAATATACCGGTGAAGGCGATTACACTCTGAGATCTTAAAAACCAAACAAGCGTATTTAACTGAACGCGGTCAAGAAAAAGTAGAAGAGTGGTTAATCGCGCAAGGTTTAATGCCAGAAGGTGACTCCCTTTATTCACCAGCGCGTATTGTATTGTTACACCACGTCATGGCGGCATTACGTGCAAATACCTTATTTGAGCGCGATGTAGACTATATCGTGAAAGATGGCGAGATCGTGATCGTCGATGAACACACTGGTCGTACAATGGCAGGGTCGTCGTTGGTCTGATGGCTTTACACCAAAGCGATCGAAGCAAAAGAAGGGGTAGAAATTAAGAGCGAAAAACCAAACTGTTGCCTCTATTTCTTACCAAAACTACTTCCGTCTTTATGACAAATTAGCGGGTATGACAGGTACAGCTGATACCGAAGCCTTTGAATTCCAACAAATATATGGTTTAGAAACTGTCGTCATCCCAACCAACCGTCCAATGATTCGAGATGATCGTACAGACGTCATGTTTGAGAATGAAGAATACAAATTCAATGCGATTATTGAAGATATCAAAGACTGCGTTGCTCGCAATCAACCAGTTCTTGTGGGTACCGTATCAGTTGAAAAATCTGAAATGCTTTCTCAAGCTTTAGATAAAGCGGGCATCAAACACAATGTATTGAATGCAAAATTCCACGCACAAGAAGCGGAAATCGTTGCTGAAGCAGGGTCGCCAGGTGCAGTAACCATTGCAACCAATATGGCCGGTCGTGGTACTGATATTATCCTGGGGGGTAACTGGAAAGCTCAAGTGGCAAAATTGGATAATCCAACACCAGAGCAAATTGAAGCAATCAAAGCTGAGTGGGAGAAAAATCACGAGATCGTGATGCAAGCCGGTGGTTTACATATTATCGGGACAGAACGTCATGAATCCCGTCGTATTGATAACCAGTTGCGTGGTCGTTCAGGTCGTCAAGGTGACCCTGGTTCTTCACGTTTCTACCTTTCTTTAGAAGATGGCTTAATGCGCATTTATCTAAATGAAGGTAAATTAAATATGATGCGTAAAGCCTTCACTCAACCAGGCGAAGCGATGGAGTCTAAGCTTCTTGCTAAAGTGATCGCATCAGCGCAAGCGAAAGTAGAAGCGTTCCACTTTGATGGTCGTAAAAACTTGCTTGAATATGATGATGTAGCGAACGACCAACGTCATGCGATTTACGAACAACGTAATTACTTGCTCGATAATGATGATATTTCAGAGACTATCAAAGCAATCCGCAGCGATGTATTTAACGATGTGATTGACCAATATATTCCACCACAATCGTTGGAAGAACAATGGGATATTAAAGGCTTAGAAGAGCGTTTAGCGCAAGAGTTTGGCCTTGAGTTACCAATTGAACATTGGTTTAGAAGAAAATAATAATCTTCACGAAGAAAAACTTGCGTGAGCGCATTATTCAAGAAGCGGAAGATGAATACAAAGCGAAAGAAGCGCTTGCGGGTGAAGAAACCATGCGTCATTTCGAAAAAGGCGTGATGTTACAAACCCTTGATGAACTCTGGAAAGAGCACTTGGCTGCAATGGATTATTTACGTCAAGGTATCCATTTACGTGGTTATGCGCAAAAAGATCCAAAACAAGAGTACAAAAAGAATCTTTCCGTATGTTTACTGAAATGTTAGATTCTTTAAAACATCATGTGATTACGACACTCACTCGTGTGAAAGTACGTACGCAGGAAGAGATGGAAGAAGCAGAACGTGCACGTCAAGCAATGGCTGAGCGTGAAGCTCAAACGCATCATCCTGTAGGTGAAAACACAGAGCAAGCTCAAAGCGAGGACTATTCGGATCGCCATATTGGACGTAATGAACCTTGTCCTTGTGGGTCAGGTAAAAAATACAAGCATTGTCACGGCAATAAAGCCCGATATGCTTAGTTAAGGAAAAGAGCGGTTAAATTTTTGCGTGTTTTAAAACACCGCTAAAAATGACCGCTCTTTCTACTTTTGAGATAAGGAAAAACGATGAGTAAGCCTATCATTCAAGTTGCGGCAGGGATTATTCGTAATGAATTTGGGCAGCTATATTTGACCCAGCGTTTAGAAGGGCAAGATTTTGCACAGGCATTAGAATTTCCAGGTGGTAAAGTTGATGCAGGTGAAACCCCTGAAGAAGCCTTAAAAAGAGAATTGGAAGAAGAGATCGGTATTCATATTTTAAATGCTGAACTGTACGAACGTTTTCAATTTGAATATCCAACCAAAATTTTAGATTTTAGTTTTTACTTGGTCACAGAATGGATCGGTGAGCCTTTTGGACGCGAAGGCCAAGAAGGTTTTTGGCTTGAACAAGGGGAGCTTGATGCAGGACAATTCCCACCAGCCAATTTAAAGCTGATTCAGCGTTTAATGGCTGAAAGTGTCAAATAACATTTAATCAACTTTATTTATTATGATTTCAAGTATTTTTCTGAGTTTATTTTTTATTGCGACGGTGATTTTTATCGTCAATTCGCACTATCGCTGGACGTATTTTTTTGCGATTGCATTATTCGTTTTATTGTTTAGCTCAATGTTTGCGATAACCGGTCAATGGCAACGTGGATTGAATTTTGCGTCCGTGCTTTTTGTGGTGTTGATGTTATTCCATCGAATGAAAATTCATTACTACAAACAACCTTTACTCATTTCAGATTTTTGGCTCGTGACAGACTGGCGAAATTGGGAAACCCTTTTACATTATAAAGGGGCGATTTTCGGTGTATTAGGGCTATTAGGCCTACTTGGCTATGCTGTCTTTGGTTGGTCAGATGTGGAAACTGCCTCTACTGGATTTCGCGTATTTGCAGCAATACTTGCAGCAACGAGTTTTGGTTTAATGTGGCATTATTCTAAAGATCCGGATGCAACAAAAGTCTGGCTGGATTCATTGCCAGATGATGGTCGAGATGTTTTCTTAAACCTCCCAATGTCTTGCCGTGGCGTATTCTTTAAAGTGCCAGAATTTGAAGGTAATAGCCAAAAATTTAAAGAAAAAATGACCGCACTTTTAAGTGAAAAGGCTGAGAGTAAAACTGAAAGTGCAGAAAAGCCAGACGCAGAAAAACCAGACATAGTGGTGTGTCTACAAGAATCAACCTTGAACCCCCATCAATTTGATTTTGATGCAGAAACCATCCCACCATTTTCAATGTTTAATAAGCAGGAAGATACCGCATTTGTGAGTCCATTGCGTGTACATACGGTGGGCGGCGCAACGTGGAAATCTGAATTTGCTTTCCTTGCAGGGGTGCCTTCAACCGATTTTGGCGCTTTAGCAAGTGGGGTGTTTTATTCTGTTGTGCCACACTTACAGACGGGTTTTATTAAAAATCTCCGTGAGCAAGGCTATTTTTGCGTGGCGTTATCGCCTTTTACGAAAGGTAACTACAACGCAAAACCTGCTTATGACCACTTTGGTTTTGATTTGATGTTGCAACCACAAGATTTAGGCTATCCCGCATCAATCAGCAAAAATCTCTGGCATATTAGCAGTGAAGAGATGATGTATTACACCAAACTGATTTTGCAGAAACAGCATCCATCATTGGAAAATGTACAACAGCCCATGTTTGTTTATGTGCTCACGATGAAAGAGCACGGCCCTTACAACACGAATATGCCAAACCATTTTAATTTGGCGAGTAAGCGTTTAGGGGGAAAAGCGATTTCTTGCTTGAACGATTATATTGATCGTATTGATAGCCTTAATGAGGCGATTGAAGGTTTAAATGATTATTTAAAATCACGTGAAACACCTTATGTATTCGGTTATTTTGGTGATCATCAGGTCGCTTTTGATAATCAGCTTCCACCGAAAAAAGGTAACTTTGCGAACCCGGATTATGTGACTCAATTTGTGGTTAGAACTAATCGTAAGACTGACTTTGTTCAACAGCAAGATTTCTTAGATTTAGCCTTTGTTGGTGGCGTATTACTTGATGTGGCAGGTTTATCACCGAAAGATGACTTTATGCGAGCAAATATCGCTATGCGTCAGTTAAGCCAAGGTAAGCTCGAAGATGCAGAGGATATGGATTTAGTGAATAGCTATCGAAATTATCTGTATCAAGATTTAAAAATTGCGCAATAATAAAAAATCTCGGTTAACGCCGAGATTTTTTTATAAGCAAAATTTAACCGATAAGTCTGCCAATTTTACCCACACGTCTTGACCGTATTCTTGCTTGGTTGTGCGCTCAATATCTGCCAACTCTTGCAATATTTCAAAGAGCTTTTGATAGGTGAGTCGTTGTATCGCTGCCATATAAAGGTGACGACGATTCTGCCAAATTTTGAGACGGTCAAAATCCGCTTTGAGTGTCTGTGTAGGCAAACTCGTGTTAAGAGAGGGATTACGTAGCTGTGGTTTTGTTAATTCTAACAAAGTGAGCAGTTCGCGTTGTAAGGTACGCAATAAAAATGACAGGTTGCACATCTTCAGCTTGTAAACCTCGCAAAATTCGCTTTGAGCGATTTGCCTTGCCTGATAACAACGCATCAATCCATTGGAAAGGGGTAAAGATTGAAGATTGCTCTACGACGGATTTAACACGGTTATAAGTGAGTTTGTGATCAGGATAAAGCAAATCTAAAAGCTGTAATGCTTGTTTCAATGCCAGTAGATTATTTTCATAGCTGTAACAAAGTAGTTGAATGGCTTCCTCATCAGCTGATAATCCCATGTTTTTTGTACGATGCTTCACCCAACGAGAAAGTTGTTCTGAATTCGGTGTTTGGCAGTTAACAATAACAGCTTGTGGATCTAGTTGATTTGCCTGAATAAACCACTCTTGTTTTTCGGCTACTTTAGACAATTTAGGCAAGGCGAGGACAAGCAGGCTATCTTTATTTAATCCACTGATAAATTGCTGAAGGTTTTTTTCTGCAAAAAGTGCGGTTAAATTTTTCGCAAATTGAGAATGAAAATTTGCCTATTAAAGAAGAGCCCCTCATAGATTGGCTGGCCTCAATTAATGCAGGCCAGTCAGTATTAGTATCTATGGTGATTTGATTTTTCATCAAAACCTTGAAGAAGGGCAGCTTGATGAATGAGATCTTCACTTTCACTGAGCAACAGGGATCTGTCCCAACCAAAAAATAGACTTTCGCTAAATGGCTGTTCAGGTTAGAGGCCAGTTGCTCAGGAAAAAAATGCGATTCATTATTTTTCCTTGAACTTGGTGTTGCAAAGGCGGCCATTTTATTAATTAATTGGCGAGCCGCTTGTTCGCGCATATCATTCCAAATCACATCACGTTCAGCTGATTTTGCTAATGCAGCACGTGAGTTATCAAAGAAAGTGCGGTTGATTTTTGCAGAGATTGGATAGGTTTCTCCGTTTGCTAAACGTACACTTGCTTCAACATCAAGGGTCAATACTTTTTCTGCTTCACGGCCTTGTTTAAAGACTGACGCCACTTTATCGCTTGAAGTCTGTTTATTTAAACGCAACACTGGCACACCTTTGTTTTGCAGGAACAAGGTTTTACGTTGTTACTAAGCAGTTGCTTACGCATTGCCATAGACATTTCACTGTATGGGTCGCTACTCTCAAGAGCCATTGTCTTTAATTCTGCAGGGAACAGCAGCACCATTATCGAAGTGCCAACCACAAGCAGTTAAAAAGGCAGTTGCCCCAACTAAAGCAGATCGTTTTGATTGATTTCATCATAAAAATTACCTGTAAAATTCACCGCACTTTATTTTGTTTAAGAGCCGTTTATGCAACGCTTGGAATAAAATGCGGTTATTTTATGGATTATTGCGGTTTAACCACCACATTTAACAACTTACCTGGTACATAAATCACTTTCACGATTTGTGTATTGTCAGTAAATTTCTTCACATTTTCATCTGCAAATGCAACCGTTTTTCACGGTTTCCTCATCCGCATCAGCTGCAACAGTCACTTTTACCACGAACTTTACCGTTGACTTGTACCACGATAAGTTTTTCATCTTCTACCATCGCTGCTTCGTCAGCTTTCACCCATTCTGCATTGTCGATGTTGCTTTCGTTGCCTAAAAGCTTTCCATAATTCAAAGCAGATATGTGGTGTGATAGGGTAAAGCATACGCACCACAGCGCTCAATGCTTCCGCCATAACCGCACGATCCTGTTCGCTTTCTAATGGCGCACGGGTTAATTTGTTCATTAACTCCATCACCGCAGCGATAGCAGTATTGAACGTTTGACGGCGACCAATGTCATCGCTCACTTTCGCGATTGTTTTATGGACATCACGGCGAAGTGCTTTTTGGTCTGCAGAAAGTGCGGTCACATCTAAAGCGGTTTTTGCTGGATTTTGGCTATATTCATACACTAAATTCCATACACGACCTAAGAAACGTTTTGCACCTTCTACGCCAGATTCTTGCCATTCAAGCGTCATTTCTGCAGGAGACGCGAACATCATGAAAAGACGTACGGTATCTGCACCGTATTTTTCCACCATTTCTTGTGGGTCGATACCATTGTTTTTGGATTTCGACATTTTGGTCATACCGGTATGCACCAATTCACGGCCTTCTGGATCGGTTGCTTTGATGATACGACCTTTTTCATCACGCTCAAGGGTCACTTGCGTTGGACTTACCCAAATACGCTCGTTGGTTGGACTGGTGTAGTAGAATGCATCGGCTAACACCATACCTTGGCATAATAATTTTTGTGCTGGCTCATCACTCGTGACGAAACCTGCATCACGCAATAATTTATGGAAGAAACGGAAGTAGAGCAAGTGCATTGTCGCGTGCTCGATACCACCGATATATTGATCCACCGGTAACCAATAGTTAGCTTCCTCTTTATCCAACATGCCTTCTGCATAGCTTGGTGAAGTGTAGCGTGCGTAGTACCAAGACGATTCCATAAAGGTATCAAAGGTATCGGTTTCTTTTAACGCAGGTTCACCGTTGAAGGTGGTTTTCGCCCAATTTGGATCCGCTTTAATTGGGCTTTTCACGCCGTCCATGACTACATCTTCTGGCAGAATAATCGGTAAATCTTCGATTGGAGCCGGTACGGTTTCACCGTTTGGCAAGGTCAGCATTGGAATTGGTGCACCCCAATAACGTTGACGAGAAACACCCCAGTCACGTAAACGGTAATTCACTTGGCGTTTACCCACGCCTAATTTTTCTAATTTATCCGCGATACCGTTGAATGCGCCATCAAAAATCTAAACCATCAAACTCAGCAGAGTTTACTAATTTACCGTGCTCAACAAAAGCTTGTTTGGTTAAATCAATTTCTTCATCTGCAAGCGGTGCGATCACTTGTTTAATTGGCAAACTGTATTTTTGAGCAAATTCAAAGTCACGTTGGTCATGAGCAGGAACCGCCATCACCGCGCCAGTACCGTAGTGCATTAACACAAAGTTAGCGACCCAAATCGGTAATTTTTCACCCGTTAATGGATGAATAGCGAATAAAGCCTGTTGCCATCCCTTTTTTTCTCCATCGTGGCAAGATCTGCTTCTGCCACTTTGGCGTTTTTTGCTTCACGGATGAATTCGGCTAATTCAGGATTCTTTTCTGCCGCTAAGTCCGCTAATGGATGCGCTGCTGCAATACCTAAATAACTTACACCATAGAAGGTATCTGGACGGGTCGTATAAACCGCAACTTTTTCTGCGGTATCTGCCACATCAAAAGTAATTTCTACCCCTTCAGAACGGCCAATCCAGTTGCGTTGCATAGTTTTTACCATGTCTGGCCATTGTGGAAGTTGGTCTAATCCACCTAATAATTGTTCTGCATAATCAGTGATTTTAATAAACCATTGAGGGATCTCTTTTTGTTCTACTGGAGTATCACAACGCCAACAACAACCGTCGTGCACTTGTTCGTTCGCCAACACAGTTACATCGTTCGGACACCAGTTTACGGTTGAGTTTTTTTTGTACACTAAGCCTTTTTTGTAAAGCTCAGTGAAGAACCATTGTTCCCATTTATAGTATTCTGGACGGCAGGTCGCAATTTCGCGATCCCAGTCATAACCAAAGCCCAACATTTTGAGCTGGTTTTTCATGTATTCGATATTTTCGTAAGTCCATTTCGCGGGTGCAGTTTTATTTTTAATTGCAGCCCCTTCAGCCGGCAAACCAAATGCATCCCAACCAATTGGCTGTAACACATTTTTACCGTTCATACGTTGATAACGAGAAACCACATCACCGATTGTGTAGTTACGCACGTGGCCCATGTGTAAACGACCAGATGGGTAAGGGAACATTGAAAGGCAGTAATATTTTTCTTTAGACGTATCTTTGATTGCTTTGAAGACTTTATTTTCAGCCCAATATTGTTGAACTGCAGGTTCAATCAAATCGGGACGGTAATGTTGTTGCATAGAAAATCACCTTAAATTTTGACCGCACTTTGCGGCATGTTTTGATTTGTAAAATGTGATATAGGATAGCGTAAAACAGGGAAAATTGGTAGAAAGTGCGGTGATTTTTGCTGATTTTATAAGAGATTTTGAATTTCAGATGGAATTAATTTGGGCGAAGGAATCCAAACTTGTTTATGTCGGTTTAATTCACCTTTTTCAAGAACTATCGAGCTTTTGGGTACTTTGAATGCTTTACTCAAAAATTTCAGCAAGTGGTCATTGGCTTGACCATCAACAGGTGGCGCGGTGATCGTGATTTTGAGTTCGTCATTATGTAATCCCACGATTTGATCTTTGCTAGCTTTGGGTTGCAAAATGATTTTAAGACGTAGTCCTTCAGGCGTTTGTTCGATTGCTGACATAACTAAATTCACTTACCACATTTACAATAAGGGCTGGAAAATCCAGCCCGAAAAATAATGTTATTTTTGACCGCACTTTAAGCGGCGATTGCCCATAAAACCTTGAAATAATCGTAAAAAGAGATTATTTAAAAATAATAGAACAATAGCGATAACCATCGGTGAAAAATCAATGACGCCCACGGTTGGTAAAATGCGTTTAATTGGTTTTAATAATGGCTCGGTCAGTTGATATAACGCATAGAATGCAGGATTATTGCCACGATTAAACCAACTTAAAATTGCACCGGCGATTAACACATAGAAAAATAGCTACACCGATATTTTTGATCAACCCTAGTATGCCCAATAGTAAGAATAAGTTGAGATTTAATCCGCCAAATAGAACCGATTTTAGTCCGCAAAGCAAGAAGACTAAAACCAGTGCCGCAGTTTCCACTTTTTTCACCACAGGAAAAACTTTACGTAATGGCGCAATAACCGGTTGGGTTAATTTCAGCGTAAATTGAGAAAATGGGATTGTAATAATCCACGTTCGCTAATGGTAGCCATACGCGTAAAATTAATACTAAACAATATAGATCGATAATCGATCCTAAAAATAACGCAGTTTGGGAAATTTCCATTATAACCAACCTTTCCGTTTGAAATAGATGTAAGGTGTAATTGCCGCACCAATCATTAAGCCAATAGCCATTGGGTAGCCATATTTAAAATGAAGCTCCGGCATAAATTCAAAGTTCATTCCGTAAGTGGATGCCACAAGCGTTGCCGGTAGGAACATCACGAGACCACCGAGAAGAATTTCATGATTTTTATTCTGCTCGATATTAATATAACCCATTGCCGCCTGCATTAAAAAGTTTACTTTTTGGAATAAAGACTCATTATGCGGTTGCAAGGATTCGATATCTCGTAAGATTTCACGAGCTTGTTCTAACTGATTTGCCGGTAAACGCGTTTTACGTACCAAGAAACCCAATGCGCGTTGTGTATCCATCAAACATAAGCGCACTTTAGAACTGGTGTCTTCTTGTTCTGTTAGGGTATTTAAGGCTTCGTCGAAGGCTTCATCTTGTGTACCATTTAAAATCACGCGACTTAATTTTTCTAAATCCGCATAAACGTTTTCGATAACATCCGCTAATTGCTCAATTTTGGTTTCAAATAAGTCGAGCAAAACTTCATACGCATTACATTCTAATAATCGCTGACTACGGGAACGCATACGATATAAACGGAATGCGGGTAATTCACGATCACGTAGGGTAAATAAGCGCCCATCACGAATAGTAAACGCCACGCTTGCGAGGTCGGCGTAGTTTTCTTCGTCTTCACAATAGAAGAATGAGTGCAAGTGCAAGCCGTCTTCGTCTTCAAAGAAACGTGCGGATGCTTCGATGTCTTCTAATTCGAGGAATGAGGCGAGACTTTGTCCTAAGCCTTCTTGCAACATTTCACGTTCTTCCCCTGTTTGGCTCCAGTAAATCTAACCAAATGGCAGAACTGAGTTCGGCTGGCTCGTCATCAATACGAAGCAAGCGGGAATCGTTAATGGCAAAAGCGTTAATCATTGGTCATACTCCTTTTGGGATTATGAAGATCCAACTGTGAACAAAAAAGATCAAACGAAATTGGCACTAGAGAAAAGTGCGGTCAAATTACTGTATGTTTTAAAAAATGGGTTTCGTTCGATAAAAGATGCCGAAGAAAGGTAAATTGATTACCAGCGAACTCTCGCTGATAAGAGGCGAGAGTCTAAAAGCAATATTCGGTATCGACTATGACTGTCCAAAGTGTGTGTCCTTCTCGTTAAAAATCGGTCGAATGTTACGCTTGAAAGGCGCTTTCGTCAAGTATTATTAAAAAGGACACACTACTTTTTAATTAATTGGTATATTGATTAATTGCGTTAGTAACTTCTTGATCTTGATAAATATTATTAACAATATCTTTGAAGGTTTCGCCTAACACTTTTTGAATTTCATCATTGCTCGCATTAAATGCACCAGATTGTGAACGGGTCGCATTAAAGGTTTTATTGTATTGTCCGCGTGGACCTTGTACATAAACAACCGCTTGAATTTTACTGTTCAAGGTATAACGTAAATTACCTTGATCTACGTGAGTATTGAATTCTTTCACTTCAACGGTTACACCCGCATTTGCATTATTAGCTTGTCCGATACGGAAACCTTTGCTAACTAAATTTTTGTTGCATCACTTGTTGGAAAAAGTTGAGTAACGCTTGGTGAGGCGTTTAATTTAATCAGCTCACCTGATTTAGTATAAGTTGCAATTTCTTGTTGTGGACGAGAATCGCGAGTATTAACTGTTACCACTGCTGATTGGTTAATATTCATTGATGCAGTCGGTGATTGAGGGGTAAAAGTTAAGGTATTAGATTGCGCTTGGCAACCCGCTAAAAAATAATGTCGCAGCGGCCAACGTCATTGTTGATAATGCTTTGATTTTTGTTTGTTACTTTCATAATTTCCTCATTGAATTAGGTTAATTTGTGTTATTCTTACAAACTTAACGCTGAATGTATAGCAAAAAGTTAGGGAGTTTATTTATGTCAAAACAGAAAAGAATTATTAGAGAGAATTCAGACCGAATTTCAACCGCACTTTGCCACCGTAGAAAAATGAAAGTCATATGCACAGTTCCGGTCGAGGGGCTGATTCTCATTTTAAATTAGTGATTGTCAGCGATGCTTTTGAAGGTATGCGCAGGTGCAACGCCACCAAAAAAACTTTATCAACTTTTTGCCGATGATTTAAAAATGGCATTCACGCATTAGCGCTTCATCTTTATACAAAAAGCGAATGGGAGAGCCTAGGTGAAGCATTTCCAAAATCACCAAATTGTCTTGGTGTTGGACAGTAAGTATTCCCTTACGTTCCCCATATTAGATTTTCATAAGAAGAGAGAAGGTGAGAGACATTCTCTCTTTTTATTTTAATTCCTATTTATTTTTAACTCCTAATAAGTATAAGTCTAAAAAGGTTCACAAATATTTCACAAAAAGTAAGGGCATAAAGTGGAATAAAAGCCCATTTTCCGATAGAATGAGACGCTTTTTAATTTTTCGAATTTCAATTTCTGGATGTGAAGTAATTTCTTACTCGTCGAGGAATTAAACAGATTTGAGTTTTTAAATTTATGTGTCAGTTAATAACGCTTTGATCTTAAAAAGTGTTTTCTGGTCACGCTCAATCGTGAGATTGCTTTTTAGAGTGTATGCTTTAATCGCAATCGTGTTTTTAACCCTAGAAAAAGTAGTGCAAACAGTATGATTACAATCAAAAAAAGGCTTGGATCTTCCTATTGCAGGAAAAACCAGCACAAGTAATCCATAGCGGTAACGCTGTGAATCAGGTTGCGATTCTTGGTGAAGAGTATGTGGGTATGCGTCCTTCTATGAAGGTACGTGAAGGCGATGTTGTGAAAAAGGCCAAGTGCTTTTTTTGAAGACAAGAAAAAAACCCTGGAGTGGTTTTCACAGCCCCTGCAAGTGGTACTATCACTGTAATTAATCGTGGCGAAAAAAACGTGTATTACAATCTGTGGTCATTGATGTGCAAGGTAACGATCAAGTTACTTTCGCTAAATATAACGCAGGTGAGCTCAATACGCTTTCTTCTGAACAAGTTAAACAAAACCTCGTTGAATCCGGTTTGTGGACAGCGTTCCGCACCCGTCCGTTCAGCAAAGTGCCTGCCTTAGATGCAGAACCTTCTTCTCTGTTTGTAAATGCGATGGATACCAATCCTTTGGCAGCAAATCCAGAGGTGGTGTTAAAAGAGCATTGGCAAGATTTTATTGACGGTTTAACAATATTAAGTCGTCTATTCCCAAATAAACCATTAAATCTATGTAAAGCGGGTGATAGCAATATCCCAACCGTGGATTTAGCTAACCTAAAAGTACATGATTTTGGTGGTGTTCATCCTGCAGGTTTAGTGGGGACACATATTCACTTTATCGATCCGGTTGGTGCTCATAAAACCGTATGGCACATCAATTACCAAGATGTGATTGCTGTAGGTAAATTATTCACTACGGGCGAACTTTATGTTGAGCGCGTTGTTTCTCTTGCCGGTCCGCAAGTGAAAGAGCCTCGTTTAGTTCGTACAGTAATCGGTGCTAACCTTTCTCAATTAACGGCAGGTGAGTTAAAAAAACGGTAATAACCGTGTGATTTCTGGTTCTGTGCTTTGTGGTCAAACAGCAAGAGATGCTCACGACTATTTAGGTCGTTATGCATTACAAGTTTCTGTGATTGCAGAAGGTAATGAGAAAGAGTTCTTAGGTTGGATCACTCCACAATCGAACAAATATTCGATTACCCGTACCGTATTGGGTCACTTCGGTAAGAAATTATTCAACTTCACTACCGCAGAAAAATGGTGGTGAGCGTGCAATAGTGCTCAATCGGTAGCTATGAGCGCGTGATGCCGTTGGATATTTTACCGACATTATTATTACGTGATTTAATCGTGGGCGATACCGACGGTTCACAAGCGTTAGGTTGTCTTGAATTAGATGAAGAAGACTTAGCGTTATGTTCTTTCGTTTGCCCGGGCAAATATGAATACGGTTCAATCTTGCGTCAAGTATTAGATAAGATTGAGAAGGAAGGTTAAAAATGGGTTTAAAAAATCTTTTTGAAAAAATGGAACCCGCGTTTTTACCAGGCGGTAAATACAGCAAGCTTTATCCGATCTTTGAATCGATTTATACCTTGCTTTATACACCAGGTACGGTAACGCACAAAAAAACACACGTTCGTGATGCGTTAGACTCAAAAACGTATGATGATTACGGTTTTTCCTTGCGTTGTTCCTGCGATTTTTTTACGGGATGTATAACGTGGGTAACCAAGCGATCCCCGCTTTAAAATCAATTAGGCAATTTAGATCAATTAATTGCTAACGATTGGCACTATGCGCTTGCAAGTTCATTAGGTTTAGACTTAACCAATAATGCAACTTGGGGTTCAAAAATGGCATTAGGGGCGATCTTCTTCTTACCAATTTACTTAGTGGTATTCACTGTTTGTACAATTTGGGAATTATTGTTCTCAGTAGTGCGTGGTCATGAAGTAAATGAAGGGATGTTCGTTTCAACCATTTTATTTGCGTTAATCGTTCCACCAACATTGCCATTATGGCAAGCTGCACTTGGTATCAGTTTTGGTATCGTGGTAGCGAAAGAAATCTTCGGTGGTGTAGGGTCGTAACTTTATGAACCCTGCGCTTGCTGGTCGTGCATTCTTATTCTTTGCTTATCCAGCTCAAATTTCCGGTGACTTAGTATGGACTGCTGCAGATGGTTTCTCTGGTGCAACCGCACTTTCACAATGGTCTCAAGGTGGTCAAGCAGCATTACAACACACTGTAACCGGTCAACCTATTACTTGGATGGATGCATTCATCGGTAATATTCCTGGTTCAATGGGTGAGGTTTCAACGCTTGCGTTATTAATCGGTGGTGCGTTAATTGTATTCACCCGTATTGCTTCTTGGCGCATTATGGCTGGTGTCATGATCGGTATGATTGGTACAGCAACCTTATTCAACTTAATCGGTTCCGATTCTAACCAAATGTTCTCAATGCCTTGGCATTGGCACTTTGTATTAGGTGGTTTTGCACTTGGTATGATCTTCATGGCAACCGACCCTGTGTCAGCTTCATTCACCAACACGGGTAAATGGTGGTACGGTGCGTTAATTGGCGTGATGGCTGTATTAATTCGTACAGTGAACCCGGCTTATCCAGAAGGGATGATGTTAGCGATTTTATTTGCAAACTTATTTGCACCAATTTTCGACTACATCGTGGTTCAAGCAAATATCAAACGTCGGAGAGCAAGAACAAATGGCTAAATTTAATAAAGATAGCGTTAGCGGTACAGTTACCGTTGTTGTGTTGCTAAGTTTAGTGTGTTCTATCGTGGTTTCTGGTGCTGCAGTAGCATTAAAATCCAAACAAGATGAACAAAAAGCACTCGACGTTCAACGTAACATTTTAACTGTTGCTGGCTTAATGAAAGAAGATAATGCATCAGTAATTAAAGATACTTACAGCAAATTTATTGAACCGCGTTTAGTTGATTTGCAAAGTGGTGATTACGTTCAAGCTTCAGCAGAAGAAATTAATAAATTTGAACCTAAAGATGCCGTTAAAGATCCAGCTAAAAGCCAAGCAATTCCAGCTGAAGCAGATAAAGCAGGGATTAAAGTTCGTGCAAATCAAGCACGTGTTTATCTTGTAAAAGATGAGCAAGGCAATGTAACCCAAGTTGTATTACCAATGTATGGCCGTGGTTTATGGTCAACCATGTATGGTTTTGTTTCTGTTGCACCAGATGCGAATACTATCAAAGGTATTACTTATTATGATCAAGGTGAAACAGCCGGTCTTGGGGGCGAAATTGCGAACCCTCGTTGGCAAGCACAGTTTGTCGATAAAAAATTATTCGATGAACAAGGTAACCAAAAATTCAAAATCTACAAAGGTAGCTCTGCTGCAGATAAAGAGCACGGTGTAGATGGTTTATCAGGTGCAACTTTAACCAGTAACGGTGTTCAAGGTTCATTTGATTATTGGTTCAGCCAAAATGGCTTTGGTCCATTCTTAGCGAAATTTAAAGCAGGAGAAATCAAATAATGGCTGATGCAAAAGTAAATTTAAAAGGTCTTTTATTAGATCCTATTGCTAAAAATAACCCGATTGCCTTGCAAATTTTGGGTATCTGTTCTGCATTAGCGGTAACAACCCAATTACAAACAGCGATCGTTATGGCGATTGCGGTAAGTTTGGTAACCGGTTTTTCCAGTTTGTTCATTTCATTGATTCGTAACTATATTCCAAATAGTATCCGTATCATTGTACAACTGGCGATTATCGCGTCTTTAGTAATCTTGGTTGACCAAGTATTAAAAAGCTTATGCTTATGGTTTATCTAAACAGCTCTCTGTATTCGTCGGTCTTATCATTACAAACTGTATCGTAATGGGCCGTGCAGAAGCGTTTGCGATGAAATCACCACCGTTAGAAAGCTTTGTTGACGGTATCGGTAACGGTTTAGGTTATGGTGCGATCTTATTAATTGTCGCCACATTACGTGAATTAATCGGTTCTGGTCGTTTGTTTGGTTTCCTGTATTCCAAACTATTCAAGACGGTGGTTGGTATCAACCAAACGGTTTATTCCTTCTTGCACCAAGTGCGTTCTTTATTATCGGCTTCGTTATTTGGGGGCTTAAGAACGTGGAAACCTGAGCAACAGGAGAAATAATCAATGGAACATTATATTAGCCTATTCGTGAAGGCGATCTTCATTGAAAACATGGCGCTCTCTTTCTTCTTAGGGATGTGTACTTTCCTTGCTGTTTCTAAGAAAGTTTCTACGGCGTTTGGCCTTGGTGTTGCGGTAACAGTGGTACTTGGTATTTGCAGTATCGGCTAACCAATTTGTATACGAACATGTATTAAAAAGATGGCGCATTGGTAGAAGGTGTAAGCCTTGAGTTTTTTTAAACTTTATTACCTTTATCGGGATTATTGCGGGTCTTGTTCAATTACTTGAAATGACTTTTAGATAAATTCTTCCCAGCACTTTTATAACGCATTAGGTATTTTCCTTCCACTTATCGCTGTAAACTGTGCGATCTTTGGTGGTGTGTCTTTTGCTGTACAACGTGAATACACTTTTGCAGAATCTGCAGTTTATGGTGTGGGTGCAGGGTTAGGTTGGATGTTAGCAATCGTTGCGCTTGCAGGCTTAACCGAAAAAATGAAATATGCCGATGTACCGGCAGGCTTAAAAGGATTAGGGATTACCTTTATTACTGCAGGCTTGATGGCGCTTGGCTTTATGTCATTCTCTGGAATTCAGTTATAAGGAGGCATAAATGAGCGGATCTTCAATTTTTATTATTAGGTGTTGCGGCATTTACGGTTATCCTTTTAGTGCTCGTTGCGATTATTTTATTCGCTAAATCAAAATTAGTGGATTCTGGTGATATCACCATTTCTATTAATGACGATCCTGAAAAAGCGATTACTTTACCAGCTGGTGGCAAATTACTTGGCGCGTTAGCAAGTAAAGGTATTTTCGTTTCTTCTGCTTGTGGTGGCGGTGGCTCTTGTGGCCAATGTATTGTGAAAGTAAAAAGTGGTGGTGGTGAAATTCTCCCAACTGAGCTTTCTCATATTAATAAACGTGAAGCAAAAGAAGGTTATCGTTTAGCTTGCCAAGTGAATGTAAAAGGCAACATGGACGTTGAACTTCCAGAAGAAATCTTCGGCGTGAAAAAATGGGAATGTACTGTTATTTCTAATGATAACAAAGCAACCTTTATTAAAGAGCTTAAATTAGCGATTCCTGAAGGTGAAGAAGTTCCTTTCCGTGCGGGTGGTTATATCCAAATCGAAGCTGATCCACATACGGTTTACTATAAAGATTTCGATATTCCAGAAGAATACCACGAAGATTGGGACAAATACGATTTATGGCGTTATGTGTCTAAAGTGGATGAGCATATTATCCGTGCTTACTCTATGGCTTCATACCCAGAAGAGAAAGGCATCATTATGCTTAACGTGCGTATTGCAACGCCTCCACCACGTCAACCTGATGCACCTCCAGGTCAAATGTCTTCTTACATTTGGTCATTAAAACCAGGTGATAAAGTGACAATTTCAGGTCCATTCGGTGAATTCTTTGCGAAAGAAACCGATAACGAAATGGTCTTCATCGGTGGTGGTGCGGGTATGGCACCAATGCGTTCTCATATCTTTGACCAATTAAAACGTTTACACTCTAAACGTAAAATGTCATTCTGGTATGGTGCACGTTCTAAACGCGAAATCTTCTATCAAGAAGACTTTGACCAATTACAAGCCGAAAATCCAAACTTCGTATGGCATGTTGCACTTTCAGATGCATTGCCAGAAGATAACTGGACAGGTTACACCGGCTTTATTCACAACGTACTTTATGAAAACTACTTGAAAAATCATGAAGCACCAGAAGATTGTGAATACTACATGTGTGGACCTCCGGTGATGAACGCTGCGGTAATCAAAATGTTGAAAGACCTCGGTGTTGAAGATGAAAACATCTTATTAGATGACTTCGGTGGTTGATTTTAGTTAATCAAAACATCATGAAAACTGACCGCACTTTGTGATGAAGTGCGGTCAAAATTTAAGGTGTTTTTAGAAAATTTTCTATGATTACAGGTAAATTTTTGTTTTAGTTTGCTAGTAGTTCACAGATTTAGGAAATCCAGATGAAAAAATTAATAAGCGGTATCGTGGCGGTGGCAATGGCATTAAGTCTTGCAGCCTGTGAAAAAGAAACAAAAGTTATCTCATTAAATGGTAAAACAATGGGAACAACTTATCATGTTAAATACCTTGATGAAGGCTCAATGAAAGCAACATCTGAAAAGACGCATGAAGAAATTGAAGCTATCTTAAAAGATGTGAACGCGAAAATGTCCACTTACAAAAAAGATTCGGAATTGAGTCGTTTCAATCAAAATACCCAAGTGAATACACCGATTGAGATTTCAGCAGATTTTGCCAAAGTATTGGCCGAAGCGATTCGTTTAAATAAAGTGACTGAAGGTGCATTGGATGTAACTGTTGGCCCTGTCGTTAATTTATGGGGATTTGGCCCGGAAAAACGTCCAGAAAAAAACAACCTACACCAGAACAATTAGCTGAACGCCAAGCTTGGGTTGGTATTGATAAAATTGCCCTCGATATGAGTGCTGCCAAACCGACATTAAGCAAAGCACTTCCTCAAGTTTATGTCGATTTGTCCTCGATTGCTAAAAGGCTTTGGCGTTGATCTGGTCGCTGAAAAGTTAGAACAATTAAATGCTCAGAATTACATGGTTGAAATCGGCGGAGAAATTCGTGCGAAAGGAAAAAATATTGAAGGCAAACCTTGGCAGATCGCAATTGAAAAACCAACTACAACAGGTGAAAGAGCGGTTGAAGCTGTCATTGGATTAGACAATATGGGAATGGCAAGTTCTGGCGATTATCGAATTTACTTTTGAAGAAAAATGGTAAACGCTTTGCTCATGAAATTGATCCGAAAAACAGGTTATCCAATTCAGCATCATTTAGCCTCAATTACGGTACTTGCACCAACTTCAATGACTGCAGATGGCTTATCAACAGGGTTATTTGTGCTTGGTGAAGACAAGGCGTTAGAAGTGGCTGAGAAAAAAATAATCTTGCCGTTTATTTAATCATTAAAAACAGATAATGGTTTTGTGACAAAATCATCCTCTGCTTTCAAAAAAATTAACAGAAACAAAAGAATAGTTATGCAAACTTTATTTTTTTACTTTAATCGCTTTCGTCGCAATTATATTGTTGATGTCTATCGGATTTATTATCAAAAAAACAAAGTTTAAAAAGGCAGCTGCGGTGGTTTATCTACCCTTGGTATTGCCAAAAGCTTGTGATTGTGATAAACCTTGCGACACGCTTCAATCAAAAATTAGATGCGGGCGATAAACAAGCAAAAAGCCGAATATGAGCAAAAAAATTTGCGAAAAAGATGGTGATTCGCAATTTTATGAAGTGAAATAACTTGCATCAAAAAAATGACCGCACTTTATGTGCAAAATTATTTTGCCGTTTTCTCATTCAATGACCAATGTGCTTCGTCTTAACCGAAGTTACGGGAGAACTATGTTAATTTCAAATACTTATAATCAATACTTTCCTCAATTGACGCAAGAGCAGCTTGCGAGAAATGCGACAAAAAAAGTCATTTGTGGTATGTCTGGCGGAGTGGATTCTTCTGTGTCAGCTTTTTATTCTTCAACAGCAAGGCTATCAGGTGGAAGGCCTGTTTATGAAAAAAACTGGGAAGAAGATGATGATACGGATTACTGCACTGCAGCAGCTGATCTTGCAGATGCTCAGGCTGTATGTGATAAGTTGGGGATTAAACTACATAAAATTAATTTTTGCTGCAGAATATTGGGATAATGTATTTGAGCATTTTTTTAACTGAATATAAAGCAGGGCGCACGCCGAACCCAGATATTTTTGTGTAATAAAGAAATTAAATTTAAAGCATTTTTAGAATATGCAGCTGAAGATCTTGGTGCTCATTACATTGCAACAGGGCATTATGTACGTAGGGCTGGTGATGATGAAAATGCAAAATTATTACGTGGTTTAGATGCTAATAAAGATCAAAGTTATTTTCTTTATACCTTAAGCCATAAACAAGTGGGACAAAGTTTATTCCCCGTTGGTGAAATTGAGAAGCCCATTGTTCGCGCTATTGCTGAAGAGCTTGGCTTAATTACGGCGAAGAAAAAAAGACTCTACCGGTATTTGTTTTATCGGTGAGCGTAAGTTTAAAGGATTTCTTAGCGCGTTATTTGCCGGCTCAACCAGGTGACATCCGTACCGTAGATGGTGAGATTATTGGTCGTCATGAAGGATTGATGTACCACACACTGGGGCAGCGAAAAAGGGCTAGGGATCGGTGGATTAAAAAAATGCCGGTGATGAAGCCTGGTATGTAGTAGATAAAGATGTGGAAAATAATGAATTGATTGTGGCACAAGGCCATGATCATCCACGTTTGTTCTCCAAAAGGCTTAATTGCCAAACAGCTACATTGGGTGAGTCGCGAACCTGTGCGTGAAGCGTTCCGTTGCACGGTTAAAACACGTTATCGCCAACAAGATATTCCTTGTGTGATTGAACCGATTGATGATGAAACTATTCGAGTGATTTTTCGATGAACCTCAATCAGCCGTCACACCAGGACAATCTGCCGTATTTTTACCTTGGTGAAATTTGTTTTGGGCGGTGGGATTATCGAAGAACGGATTAAATAACCTAACAAAAAAAGGCTTGGGATCCCAAGCCTTTTTTTCTTTTGCGAAATTATTCGCCCAAACGCTCTTTAATACGAGCAGATTTACCTGAACGTTCACGTAAGTAGTAAAGTTTAGCTTTACGTACTGCACCTTTACGTTTAACAGTGATTGAATCTACAACTGGTGAGTGAGTTTGGAATACACGCTCAACACCTACACCGTTAGAAATTTTACGTAAAGTGAATGCTGAGTGCAAACCACGGTTACGAATTGCAATAACCACGCCTTCGAATGCTTGCAAACGACGTTTGCTACCTTCAACTACCCATACTTTAACTTCTAAAAGTATCACCTGGGCGGAAGCTAGGTACGTTTTTGTTTTAATTGTTCTTGTTCAAGTTGTTTGATAATGTTAGACATTGTTTGATCCTTTATTGATCCTAGATGTAACTGAAACTAACTGTTATGCTCGGCTTGCGCCTCTTTTAACAGTTTACGTTGTTCGTCAGTCAGAGCTAGGCCTTCCAAGAGCTCAGGGCGTCGGAGCCACGTTCTTTGTAGCGATTGTTTTTAATCGCCATTTCCGAATTTCTTCGTGATGTCCCGACATCAGCACAGGTGGTACAGTTAATCCTTCTAACACTTCCGGTCTGGTGTAATGCGGGCAATCTAATAAACCATCTACAAAAAGAATCTTCTTCTGCGGAGGCTTGCTTGCCTAATACACCGGGAATAAAAACGCGCAACAGCATCAATTAATGTCATTGCCGGCAACTCCCCACCAGTCAGAACGTAATCGCCGATTGACCATTCTTCATCGATTTCAGTCTGAATCAATCGCTCATCAATACCTTCGTAACGTCCACATACCAAAAATCAATTTCTGATTTTGAGCAAGCTCGGTTATGCCGCCTTGATCGAGTTTACGTCCTTGTGGCGAAAGGTAAATCACCTTTGCGCCTTCTCCTGCCGCTGCTTTCGCAGCATGAATCGCATCCCGTAAAGGTTGCACCATCATCAGCATTCCTGGACCACCACCATAAGGGCGGTCATCCACAGTTTTATGCTTATCGAATGTAAAATCTCTTGGATTCCAACATTCCACTTGCAGAAGATTGTGTTTTACGGCTCTACCTGTAACCCCAAATTCCGTAATCGCTTTAAACATTTCGGGGAATAATGAAATCACCCCTATCCACATAAAAAAAGCCTACTACATTACGTTTGTGCATACTTGAGATTAGAAACCAGCGTCCCAATCCACTTCAATTGTTTTCGTGGTGAGATCGACTCTTTTAACTACTTGTTCATACAAGAATGGAATTAACCGCTCTTGTTTTCCAAAAGCATCCTTGGTATTGGCTTTCACCACTAACACATCATTAGAACCGGTTTCCATCATCTCTGTTACCGTTCCCATTGTATAACCTTCTAAGTTTACGACTGAACAACCGATTAAATCGTGCCAGTAATAATCCCCTTCTTCCAGTTCTGGGAATACAGATAAATCCACACCAATTTCAACATTCGCTAAAGTTTGTGCGGCTTCACGATCATCAACGCCTTTTAATTTAACGATGATTTCGTGATTATGATGACGCCAGTTTTCTAATTCAGTTGGCTGCCATTCACCTTTGATTTTTAAAAACCAAGGTTGATAATCAAAAATGCTTTCAGCTTGTTCTGTTGATGAATAAATACGTAACCACCCACGAATACCGTAGGTTGAGCCTAATTTGCCCACAACTTCAATGCGTTGTTGTTCCATATTTTTCACCTATCTTAGTTTAAGAACTAAATCAAAAAGCGAGATTATGCTTTTTGAGCTTCTTTTACCAAAGTTGCAACACGGTCTGAAAGTGAAGCACCTTGAGCAACCCAGTGGTTTACACGCTCAAGATCAACACGAAGACGCTCTGCGTTACCTTGTGCGATTGGGTTGAAGAAACCTATACGCTCAATGAAACGACCGTCACGTGGTGAACGGCTGTCAGCTACTACGATTTCATAAAATGGGCGTTTTTAGCTCCGCCACGAGATAAACGAATGGTTACCATAACCTTCCTCTAAATGTTTAATTACTAAAAAGAATATTCCTAAACTCGAAAGCGATTTAAGAATATAGCTTACTTTTTTTCTCTGTATATATAGACAAAAAAAGCCTGCGAGTTTTATACTTTTTGAGCAAAATTGCAAGTTTTTGGATGAGCATTCTAATAAGTACGTTATATTCTCTTGAAAAAGTAAACATTATCATTCACATGCAATTTTGTTTTTACGTATAATCTAAGAAACTCTCAAATAGTTTTTAGGTCAAGTTTACGCGTTAAGCGGTATTTTATATTGATAAAATATCAGTTAAATGAGGTTTATTATGAAAAATCAGTTTTCATTCTGTGTTACTTGGATTAGCGTCATGTATTGGCATTCAACAATCTGTGATAGCGAGTCCTCCTTCGTCTTCTCACCAATCAATATCTACTGAGTCCGCTGAGGCTTTAAAGCAACAATTTTTCAATCGCTTTTAGCTAAACAAGAAAAAGCAACAAATTTCTATTTTACAGAAAAAAACTCACCGCACTTTTTCTTTACCTCCCCAATTTCTTGATAATCAGATCCAAATAAGCGAAAAAAATCCTCACTCGCATTTTTTTAAAACAGATAAAAAAATCTCACCCCTAAATTTCTTGATTATTTATACTTTGAACCGATAAATACTGGCGATGCTAATTTAATTCAGGAAATGAAGAAAAACTTACTGGTGTCTTTTTTTTAGCGAATGAGCAGGCAAAAATTTATATTCGTCAAACAGATAATTCGGAGCAATTTGTTCAGGCTTTAATAGAACGGGGAGCCAAACCAGATCAAATTATATTATTGTCTTTGGATGCTAAAGGCATATTTCAAAAAAATTATTGAACAGATGCGTCAAGATTTTCCTAATCAAACAACTTTTTTTCTATTACTGAGAATCGAGTGAGTTTGATAACCCCTTCTTCTGAAATTAAGCCCCGCCTCGCTCTAGCCAATATGATGTTTGCTCGCCAATTTAAAGGGGTGGAGGTTGATGATTTTTTTCGTATTTGGATCAAGCACGTGAAAATCTTCAACACAATAACTATGCTATTCGTTATAAGACTTTCCAAGCAATGCTTGAAGGCTTAAATTAATCCGTTTACTCACAAGGAGCCATTATGTTTTTTTATCTAAAAAAATTAGTTACCTTTTGCAGTTAGTGCGTTAGCAATGCTTTTGCTCAGGTGCAGCCTTTGCTAAAGAAGCGCCGCAAGCACATAAAGCTGTGGAGTTAAGTATCTTACATATTAACGACCACCATTCTTACTTTGGAACCGCACGAAGCGAGAATTAATTTAAATGGTCAACAAACAAAGGTTGATATTGGTGGTTTTTTTCTGCTGTGAATGGGAAAACTTTATGAGTTACGTAAAAAGTATAAAAATCCATTAGTGCTACATGCAGGTGATGCGATTACCGGTACGCTGTATTTCACCCTTTTTGGTGGTTCTGCTGATGCGGCTGTCATGAATGCTGGTAATTTCCATTATTTTTACTTTTGGGTAACCATGAATTTGATGCGGGTAATGAAGGTTTATTAAAACTACTCGAGCCATTAAAAAAATCCCAGTACTTTCAGCCAATGTTATTCCTGATAAAAAAATTCAATTTTATATAACAAATGGAAACCTTACGATATTTTTCACTGTGGATGGAGAAAAAAATTGCTATTATCGGTTTAGATACCGTGAATAAAACGGTTAATTCCTCTTCACCAGGTAAAGATGTGAAGTTCTATGATGAAATTGCTACTGCGCAAATTATGGCAAATGCGCTAAAACAACAAGGTATTAATAAAAATCATCTTACTTTCACATGCAGGAAGTGAAAAAAATATCGAAATCGCTCAAAAAAGTAAATGATATTGATGTGATCGTTACTGGCGATTCACATTATTTATACGGAAATGATGAATTACGTGGTTTAAAAATTGCCAGTAATCTATGAATATCCACTTGAATTTAAAAATCCGAATGGTGAACCTGTATTTGTAATGGAAGGTTGGGCTTATTCTGCTGTGGTGGGTGACTTAGGTGTTAAATTCAGCCCTGAAGGTATTGCGTCTATTACTCGTAAAATTCCTCATGTGTTAATGAGTTCTCATAAACTTCAAGTGAAAAATGCGGAAGGTAAATGGACTGAATTAACAGGCGATGAACGTAAAAAAAGCGCTTGATACTTTAAAATCAATGAAGAGTATTTCACTTGATGATCATGATGCAAAAACAGACATGCTTATTTCAAAATATAAAAGTGAAAAAAAGATCGTTTAGCACAAGAAATTGTTGGCGTCATCACCGGTTCTGCAATGCCGGGTGGTTCAGCAAATCGTATCCCAAATAAAGCAGGCTCAAATCCAGAAGGTTCTATTGCAACGCGTTTTATTGCAGAAACAATGTATAACGAACTCAAAACAGTGGATTTAACCATTCAAAATGCAGGCGGTGTTCGTGCGGATATTTTACCAGGCAATGTAACCTTTAATGATGCTTATACTTTCTTACCTTTCGGGAATACGTTATATACCTATAAAATGGAAGGTTCGTTAGTGAAACAAGTGCTTGAAGATGCGATGCAATTTGCTTTAGTTGATGGTTCTACAGGGGCATTCCCTTATGGCGCGGGCATTCGTTACGAAGCGAATGAAATACCAAATGCGGAAGGTAAACGTTTAGTCAGCGTGGAAGTATTGAATAAACAAACCCAACAATGGGAACCAATTGATGATAATAAACGTTATCTCGTTGGTACTAATGCTTATGTAGCTAGCGGTAAAGATGGTTACAAAACTTTTGGTAAATTATTTAACGATCCGAAATATGAAGGCGTTGATACTTACTTGCCTGATGCGGAAAGTTTCATTAAATTTATGAAAAAACATCCGCACTTTGAGGCTTACACTTCATCAAATGTGAAATTTAATGCTTCTAGTGATGCGTTACCTAAAAAAATAAAAAGCTAAAAACTATATTGCTACTGGCCATTATGTGCGTCGTCGTGGCGCAGATAATCAAGCAGAGCTATTGCGCGGCTTAGATAGCAACAAAGACCAAAGCTATTTCCTTTACACGTTGAGTAAAAATCAGGTAGGCCAAAGCCTTTTCCCTGTCGGTGAAATTGAAAAAAGCCGATCGTACGTGCTATTGCAGAAGATTTAGGTTTAATTACCGCGAAGAAAAAAAGACTCTACTGGTATTTGTTTTTATTGGTGAGCGTAAGTTTAAGGATTTCTTAGCACGTTATTTGCCGGCTCAACCAGGTGACATCCGTACCGTAGATGGCGAGATTATTGGTCGTCATGAAGGCTTGATGTACCACACACTGGGGCAGCGAAAAGGGCTAGGGATCGGTGGATTAAAAAATGCCGGTGATGAAGCTTGGTATGTAGTAGATAAAGATGTGGAAAATAATGAATTGATTGTGGCACAAGGCCATGATCATCCACGTTTGTTCTCCAAAGGCTTAATTGCCAAGCAGCTACATTGGGTGAGTCGCGAACCTGTGCGTAAAGCGTTCCGTTGTACGGTGAAAACTCGTTATCGTCAAACGGATATTGCTTGTTTGGTTGAGCCGATTGATGACGATTGCATTCGAGTGATTTTTTTGACGAACCGCAAGCCGCAGTCACACCAGGTCAATCAGCGGTATTTTATCTTGATGAAGTCTGCTTAGGTGGCGGCATTATCGAAGAACGAATTTAATCAACACTTAAACAAAAGTGCGGTCAGAAATTTAAAGGTTTTTCTGACCGCACTTTTTAATTATTTACCTAATGGAGCTTTTTATGCGTCAAATCGCATTGGGATGTCTGTTAACGTTGTTCTCCACTATACTTTTTGCCCAGTTAAAAACAGATTTAGCCTTATTAAATTTGAAAGGACCAGTAAAAAAGTGGGAAATGAAAGTAACAGATCTACGCAATTCTTCTGTTTTGGAACATAAGATTACTCACTTTAATCCACAGGGATTTAAAAATCAAAGAAGAAACGTTAGATTCTTCTGCCCAAATAAAAAACTTTGTGTATGACGAACAAGGGCGATTGATTAAAGTTTTTTGGAATGGTGATGACGCTGTTCTCGAATATAGCTATCGTACTAATTCAGATGGTACTTTGACGGTTATAGAGAAACAGAAATTTAAAGATAGCGAATCTCGAGTTATATCTGAAAATACTTATGATAAAAATGGATTATTAATCATTAAAAAAAGAAGCAGATGACTCTTGTGAGAATGAGTGCGAGAAACTTGAAAATGGCATGAACAAATATAGCTACCATTATGATGAACATGGCAATGTTGTAGAATTTAAGAATGAGCTTTTTTTACTGTTGAGCCTGTAAAATATACCAATAAATACTCTGATGGAAAAACTAATTGAACAGACAGAATTCAGTTATGGTGGAAAAGAGGTGAGGACTTTTGATGCTAATGGACATCAAATTCAATTTGAAGAATTCCTACCTTTGGGATTTGGAGATGGTTCAAAAATCTTCTGTAAAACGTTGGAAAAAAAGACTGTTGATAACTATGGCAACGTGTTGAAGGATGAAGAGTTTGATGAGGCTAATGAACCTAGCAGCACTATTGTTGAACATTCATATGAGTATTATTAAGTTAAAGTGCGGTCAAAAATTTAACGATTTTTCTGGCCGCACTTTTTCTTTTACGCTATTTAAATTTTCGTCAATTTGAAAAAATATTGATGTTTTGATAATATATATTTCGTATTTGGAAACAATCCACTCAAATCCTACTGAGCGTTTTCCTTCAAAATCGCACTTCTCCGTGCTATCATTTGCGATGGTTCCATCTCACCATTTAGGGCTTAAGGCCTGTTTTTAATCTGATTTTTATTTTTTTATTCACTTAATTTTTAAGGGGGAAGCGTTGTCTTTATCTAAATTTATGGAAAAGCAAACGTCGTTCAATCCTTTAGTGATTGGTGCAACGTTATTTTTTGTGGTGTTGCTTGTCGCGATGATTTTAATCGCACCTGAACAAACACAAACTTTATTAAATGCTGCTAAATCGGGCATTTTTTTGCCAACTTTAGTTGGTTTTACGTATTAGCATTCTCAGTATTTTTGGGCTTTTTAGTCATTTTATCAGTCAGTAGCCTAGGTAATATCAAATTAGGCAATGATGAAGAAGAGCCTGAATTTGGTTTTCTGTCTTGGTTGGCGATGTTATTTGCTGCCGGTATGGGGGTAGGGTTGATGTTCTTTGGTGTAGCAGAGCCATTGACGCATTACTTATCTGATATTACCACAGGCAGCGCAGAGCATAAGCAACAAGAAGCCTTGTTACACACCTTATTCCACTGGGGAATTCATGCCTGGGCGGTGTATGGCACGATTGCGTTGGCATTGGCTTACTTTGGATTCCGTTACAAATTACCTTTGGCATTACGTTCTTGTTTCTATCCGTTATTGAAAGAGCGTATTAATGGCAAGTTAGGCGATCTTATCGACATTATGGCGTTACTTGCCACCTTATTTGGTGTTATCACAACATTAGGTTTTGGTGCATCACAATTGGGTGCAGGCTTACATCAATTAGGCTGGATTAGCGAAAATAGCTTCAGCTTGCAAGTTGTCGTAATTGCCGTGGTAATGAGTTTAGCGATATTTTCCGCGATTTCTGGTGTAGGGAAAGGGGTAAAAATCTTAAGTGAGCTGAATTTAACATTAGCTTTCTGTTTGTTGATTTTCGTCTTAGTGGCGGGACCGACACTTTATTTGTTATCCGCTTTTAGCGACAACATCGGAACGTATCTTAGCAACTTAGTAAAATTAAGTTTCAAAACCTATGTTTATGAACAAGAACATACTAGTTGGTTTAGCGGTTGGACAATTCTGTATTGGGCATGGTGGTGTTCTTGGGCGCCATTTGTCGGTTTATTTATTGCTCGTATTTCGAAAGGGCGTACAATTCGCGAATTTATTTTCGGCGTGTTGGTGATTCCTAGCATGTTCGGTATCTTGTGGTTTACCGTATTTGGTAATACAGCCATTTGGTTGAATGATGGTGAAGCTGCAGGTACGTTAGGACAAATGATTTCTTCGCCTGAAACGTTGCTCTTTAAGTTCTTAGATTATTTACCGCTTTCTGGTGTGACGGGTTTAGTGAGTTTAGTGGTGATTTCTTTATTTTTTATCACTTCTGCGGATTCGGGCATTTATGTATTAAATAACATTGCATCACGCGATAAAAGCCTTGCAGCACCTCGTTGGCAGGCCGTGATGTGGGGCATATTAATGTCAACTGTCGCCATTGTTTTTGATGCAATCAGGCGGCTTGGCTAATCTACAGACAATGACGCTATTAGTGGCATTACCTTTCGCGATGTTGATGTTATTGATGTGTTTTAGTTTATGGAAAGGCTTTGAATGCGGATAAAAAATATTTTGATACCAAAGTTAATCCAACCAGTATTTTCTGGACGGGGGATAAAGTGGAAAGAACGTTTGGAACAAATGATGAACCAAACGCAAGAAAAAGATATTTTACGTTTCCTTAAACATACGGTATTGCCGGCAATGCGTGAGCTACGCCAAGAATTGATTAGTAAATATGAATTGAGTGTGCAAATTAACACGTTATTTGATCAAGATGAACCTGCAGTCGAGTTAGTCATTCAAAAAGATTTGATGCGAGACTTTATGTACGGGGTGAAATCTATCGGTCGTGAGGTGTCAGAGCAATTAATTAATGACGATAACTTGCCACATATCCAGCATAGTATGACTTATGAGCCATACACTTATTTCTTTGATGGTCGAGTGGGTTATGATGTGCAATATATGGATCAAGATGAATTAATTGCCGATATGTTGAAACATTATGAACGTTATTTAAGTTTGCTAGATGATGTAGGCCAAGAATTGATGGCACACGAGCAAACAGAACTGGCTGAATAATAAGACTAAAGTGCGGTTGAAAATCCTCTAAATTTTTAACCGCACTTTTTATCTTAAAACAAATATGAAGATACAAAATACTTTCAAAGCAAATGTTATTTGGGGCAGTTTAGGTTTTAGTTTAGCGATTATTGTAGCCCTTTTATTTGATACGCAGCAAACGATATCTTATCTTGCTGCGGCGAAAAGCTCTTATTTTCTCTCAATTTAGCTGGTTTTATATTTTACTGAGTGCATTTTTTCTATTCTTTTTACTTTTCTTGGCGTTAGGACGATACGGCGATATTAAACTCGGGAGTGATGAGGAAGAACCAGAGTTTAAATTAGGCTCTTGGATTGCATTACTCTTTACCTCTGGAATTGGTATTGGTATTGTTTTTCTTGGTGTTGCTGAACCGCTTTCACATTTTCTTTCACCAATAGGTGAATATGAGAAAGTTCGAACAGCATTATTTTTTAGTATTTTTCATTGGAGTATCAGTGCTTGGGCTATTTATGGATTAATTGCACTTACGATAGCTTACTTCAGATTTCGCTATAAATTACCCTTTTTCTTTACGCTCTTGTTTTTTTATCCCTTACTGAAAGAAAAGATTAATGGAAAAAGTGGGGGATGTCATTGATATTCTCGGGATTTGTACCACCTTATTTGGCGTAGTCGCAACCTTAGGGTTACAGTGCGATTCGGTTGGCTGCAGCATTCCACTCAATGCATTTATTGGATAAACTCACCGTATTTGGTTCCCCTTATTTTTAGTGAGTGTTTTTTTATCATTGCTATCTTAATTTCACTGCAAGGGATTGCCAACGGGTTTCCGTATTCTTAGTGAGCTAAATCTAGGCGTTACCTTTCTCTTTTATGTTATTGGTTTTTGCTATTCGGTCCGACAATATATTTAATTTCTGCTTTTTACGGAAAATATTGGTACCTATTTAAGCGGTTTAATTAGAGTCGGCTTCAAGGCTTATGCCTATGATGTAGAACATCTAGACTGGTTTATGGATTGGACGGTTTTTTTACTGGGCATGGTGGTTTTCATGGGCGCCAGGCTTTGGGATTTTTATCGCTACGGATTTCTCGCGGACGAACTTTGCGGGAGTTTATTTTTCAGCGTATTGATGGTGCCAAGTTTATTCTTCGTTTTGTGGTTCACGGTATTTGGTAATGGAGCAATTTGGGTGAATGAGCATCTTGCTAAGGGGGCATTAGGTCGAGCTGTAAATGATGTGGGATCACTTCTTTTTGATTTTTTGAGTTATTTACCCTATTCCGGTTTAACTAAAACGTTAGCTTTATTTATTATCACACTCTTTTTTATTGTAACCATTAACTTTGGTATTTATACGCTTAATAATATCGCAATTGAAGACAAAAAGCCAGGTTTCACCTCGTTGGCAATCTATGTTTTGGGGGTGGTTTATTGTCAGCTGTTACGTTTTGTTCTTTATCTTTTTGGCGGTATTGAAATACTACAATCAACGATGTTGTTTTTTTCTCTTTACCTTTTGCTCTGTTGATGTCAGTGATGGCATGGAGTTTGTTAAAAGGTTTACGATTTGAACGTCAATATTATTCCACAGAGGTTTCAGATTTGTGGACAGGTGCAAACTGGCGTAGTCGTTTAAGACAGTTAGTGATTGAACCTAAGCGAGATGACGCCATTTCCCATTTAAAAAAACAACGGCACTTTTTAGCAATGAGAGAGTTACGGCAGTTACTCATTGGTACCTATGGTCTAAATGTGACATTACAGCAACGTTTTGACGTCGATAATAATCAACTGGTCCTTTCTATTGAAAATGGATTAGCAGAAGATTTTTTTTACCAAATTACCTTGTTTGAGAAGCCTGTATCTGAAACAGCACAAGTTCATCATGCATTAATGGTTTCAACCAATATTCAATTGGAAGGTTATCCTTTGAATATCACGAAGGAAGAGGATTTGATCGTGGACATCTTGCAATGTTATGAGCGATACATGAGAGAGCTGGATTTTGTTATTTCATAATTCCTGTCTCATGAGCAAACAGAACTGGCTGAATAATAAGAATAAAGTGCGGTTGAAAATAACATTATTTTTTGACCGCACTTTTAAAATTACCTCTTGAGACAAATGCATAAAAAGAGTATATTCAAGCCCAAATTTTCAATTTAATTCTAACGGAGTTTTTCTATGTTTGGTTTATCCCCAGCACAAATGATTATTTTATTAGTCGTGATTTTATTAGTATTCGGTACAAAAAAATTACGCAATGCGGGCTCTGATCTTGGCGCAGCAGTAAAAGGCTTTAAAAAAGCGATGTCTGATGACGAGCCGAAAAAAGATGCTGAGTTTACTCAAATTAAAGACGGTACAACAACCGCTGAAAAAACTGAAACTGTAAAAGATAAAGAACAGGCATAACCGTGTTTGATATTGGTTTTTCCGAACTTGTTTTATTGATGCTTGTGGGCTTAGTAGTACTAGGCCCTAAGCGTTTACCTGTGGCTATTCGCACGGTAATGGGCTGGGTGAAAACGATCCGTGGGTTGGCAGCTAATGTTCAAAATGAATTAAAACAAGAGCTTAAATTGCAAGAATTGCAAGATAGCATTAAGAAAGCGGAACAACTGAATCTAAAACAGCTTTCCCCAGACTTAAGTAAAACCGTTGAAGAGCTGAAAGAGCAGGCTCAAAAAATGCGTGCAGAGCTAGAAGAAAAAGCGGCTGCAGCGGGCACAACGGTAGAAGAGCAAATTAAAGAAATTAAAAGTGCGGCTGAAAAATTCGGCTGATTCTGCTGAAAAAAACTCGTGGTGAATTCACAAGAAACGACAGAAAAAAACCAGCTGAAACAGCATCGATAGAGCATGTAGAGAATGAACTTGCTGAAGTTTCAGAACCTGAAAAAACAGAAGTGGATTTGACCGCACTTGAAGCCCATGAACAAGCTGAATTAACCGAGCGTTTATCTGATTACTATTCGCCGGATGATGTGGAACTGCAACCAGCACCGAAATCTGAAGCGAAGTCTTAGAGAATAATTATGAGCAATACGACGGACGATTCCCAACCGTTAATTACCCATCTTGTTGAACTCAGAAACCGCTTATTACGTTGTGTAATTTGTATTTTAGTGGTTTTTGTGGCGTTGGTTTATTTTTCTAATGATATTTATCATTTTTGTTTGCCGCACCTTTAACGGCTGTCATGCCAAAAGGTGCAACGATGATTGCAACCAATATTCAAACACCATTCTTTACGCCAATTAAATTAACTGCGATTGTCTCGGTGTTTATTTCGGTGCCTTATTTGCTTTATCAAATTTGGGCGTTTGTTGCACCAGCACTTTATCAACATGAAAAACGTTTAATTTATCCGTTATTATTTTCCAGTACGGTTTTATTCTATTGCGGTGTGGCATTTGCTTATTATATTGTTTTCCCTTTTGTGTTTAGTTTCTTTACCCAAACTGCACCAGAAGGGGTGGCTATCGCCACAGATATCAGTAGTTACCTTGATTTTGCTTTAGCATTATTCTTGGCATTTGGTGTGTGTTTTGAAGTACCCTGTTGCCATTATTTTTGCTTTTGTTGGACAGGTGTAACCACGACGAAAGCATTGGCTTCAAAAACGTCCTTATATTGTTGTCGGTGCGTTTTTTTGTCGGTATGATCTTAACGCCACCCGGATGTTTTCTCACAAACGTTACTTGCCGTACCAATGTGCCTTTTTATTTGAATTAGGCTTGTTAGTTGCTCGTTTCTATCAACCGAAAGATGATGAAGAAGAGACAACGGATGAAGAAAGTGCGGTAGAAAATCAAGCTGATTTAAATCACAAAGATTAAGAAAATGGGCGTAGGTGATACGCCCTTTTAACATCATAAAAAAACAGGAATATTATTATGACTCAACAAATTTTTAGGCGGTTTCCCAACCCGTCGTCTTCGTCGCTTACGTAAACATGATTTTAGCCGCCGTTTAGTGGCAGAAAAATACCTTTAACAGCTAATGATTTAATTTATCCGGTATTTATCATTGAAGGCGAAAATCATCGTGAGCCAGTGCCTTCTATGCCTAAAGTTGAGCGTTTAACCATCGATCAATTATTAATTGAAGCAGGTCTTTTTGGTGAAATATGGTGTGCCAGTGATCGCATTATTCCCTGTGGTTGAGCAAGATAAAAAATCTTTAATGGCAGATGAAGCGTTTAACCCAAATGGTTTGGTACAGCGTGCAGTGAGAGCATTGAAAGCTGCTTATCCAGAATTGGGCGTATTAACAGATGTTGCGCTTGATCCTTATACTATTCATGGACAAGATGGCATCATTGATGAAGAAGGCTATGTCTTAAACGATATCACGACAGATATTCTGATTAAACAGGCACTTTCTCATGCTGAAGCAGGAGCAGATGTTGTGGCACCGAGTGATATGATGGATGGTCGTATTGGCCGTATTCGTCAGGCATTGGAAGAGAATGGCTATATCAATACACAAATTATGGCGTACTCAGCGAAATATGCGTCTAATTACTATGGTCCATTCCGTGATGCAGTCGGTTCTGCGGGTAATCTGAAAGGTGGCGATAAGAAAACTTACCAACTTGATCCGGCAAATGGTAATGAAGGCTTGCAAGAAGTTGCACTTGATTTACAAGAAGGTGCGGATATGGTGATGGTAAAACCAGGTATGCCGTATTTGGATATGGTATATCGCGTGAAAGAGTATTTCGGTGTGCCAACTTTTGCTTACCAAGTTTCTGGCGAATATGCGATGCATATGGCAGCCATTCAAAATGGTTGGTTGAAAGAAAAAGAATGCATTATGGAATCATTGCTTTGCTTTAAACGTGCGGGTGCGGATGGTATCTTGACGTACTTTGCGAAGCAGGTTGCAGAGTGGCTTTACTTAGAAGGTAAAAATAAATAAGGACTTTTTAAGTTGAAGTGTTAGCTTAGATACTGATTTTTAGATCTTATCTAATAGAAACGGGAAAATATTAAATGTTTTCTCGTTTTTTATTTTTTCTTCATTTTTTCTATAAAAAAACTATTGCTGAATTGATTTTTCTATTGCTATATTGAAGGCACACCGCAAGAAGACGGTGAAATAAAATAATTTTACACACATCATACTCACTCACTACTAGAAGGAAAATCCTATGTCAGCAGTAGCATCCTTAGACGAATTTCTTGAAAAAGTGGCTCAACGTGACGGCCACCAACCTGAATTTTTACAAGCCGTTCGTGAAGTATTCACTTCAATCTGGCCTTTCTTGGAAGCAAATCCTAAATACCGTTCAGAAGCTTTATTAGAGCGTTTAGTTGAACCTGAGCGTGCATTTCAGTTCCGTGTGGCGTGGACTGATGATAAAGGTCAAGTTCAAGTAAACCGAGCTTTTCGCATACAATTCAACAGCGCAATTGGTCCATACAAAGGCGGAATGCGTTTCCATCCATCTGTTAACTTATCGATTTTAAAATTCTTAGGCTTTGAACAGATCTTTAAAAATGCCTTAACCACATTGCCAATGGGCGGTGCGAAAGGCGGTTCAGATTTTGATCCTAAAGGAAAATCAGATGCAGAAGTCATGCGTTTTTGCCAAGCGTTAATGGCTGAGCTTTATCGTCATGTCGGTCCGGATACCGATGTGCCGGCAGGCGATATCGGTGTAGGTGGTCGAGAGGTCGGCTATCTTGCAGGCTATATGAAAAAATTATCAAACCAAGCTGCTTGTGTGTTTACGGGGCGTGGTCTTTCATTCGGTGGGAAGTTTAATTCGTCCTGAAGCGACAGGGTTATGGTTTAGTGTATTTCGCACAAGCAATGCTCGCTGAAAAAAAGGGGATTGCTTCAAGGTAAAAACCGTTTTTAGTTTCTGGCTCGGGTAACGTGGCTCAATATGCCATTGAAAAAAAGCGATGGAGCTCGGTGCGAAAGTGGTAACCTGTTCTGACTCAGCAGGGTTATGTGTATTTGCCAGAAGGTTTTGATCGTGAAAAATTAGCCGCGTTATTGGAACTCAAAAACGTAAAACGTGGCCGCGTGAAAGAATTTGCGGAACAGTTTGGTTTACAATATATTGCGGGTAAACGCCCTTGGGAAGTGAAAGCTGATATCGCTCTTCCTTGTGCAACTCAAAACGAATTAGAGATTGCAGACGCTAAAACCTTAATTGCAAATGGCGTGAAATTAGTTGCTGAAGGTGCAAACATGCCAACCACTATCGAAGCTACAGATGCATTCTTAGAGGCTGGCGTGTTATTTGGGCCAGGCAAAGCAGCAAATGCCGGGTGGTGTAGCAACCTCTGGTTTAGAAATGGCACAAAGCTCACAACGTTTGTATTGGACGGCTGAAGAAGTGGATAAACAGCTTCATCGTATCATGTTAGATATTCATGCAAACTGTAAAAAATATGGCACTGTCTCGGGTCAAGCAAACATCAACTATGTTGTCGGGGCAAATGTCGCAGGCTTTGTGAAAGTGGCTGATGCAATGTTGGCGCAAGGGGTTTTATTAATCCAATAAATGAATGAAAAATTTGACCGCACTTTGTGATGAAGTGCGGTCATTTTTTATAGTGAATTTCTCAAGTTGAAATGGGCTTGTGGCTTGCTTTTTTGCTCAAAAAGTGTAAAATCTTCAGGCTTTTTGTCTATATATACAGAGAAAAAAGTAAGCTATATTCTTAAATCACTTTCGAGTTTGAGAATATTCTTTTAGTAATTAAACATTTAGAGGAAGGTTATGGTAACCATTCGTTTATCTCGTGGCGGAGCTAAAAAAACGCCCATTTTATCAAATCGTAGTAACTGACAGTCGTTCACCACGTGACGGTCGTTTCATTGAGCGTGTAGGTTTCTTCAACCCAATCGCACAAGGTAACGCAGAGCGTCTTCGTGTTGATCTTGAGCGTGTAAACCACTGGGTTGCTCAAGGTGCTTCACTTTCAGACCGTGTTGCGACTTTGGTAAAAAGAAGCTCAAAAAAAGCATAATCTCGCTTTTTGATTTAGTTCTTAAACTAAGATAGGGTGAAAAAAATATGGAACAACAACGTATTGAAGTTGTGGGCAAATTAGGCTCAACCTACGGTATTCGTGGGTGGTTACGTATTTATTCATCAACAGAACAAGCTGAAAGCATTTTTTTGATTATCAACCTTGGTTTTTAAAAAAATCAAAGGCGAATGGCAGCCAACGGAATTAGAAAACTGGCGTCATCATAATCACGAAATCATCGTTAAATTAAAAAGGCGTTGATGATCGTGAAGCCGCACAAACTTTTAGCAAATGTTGAAATTGGTGTGGATTTATCTGTATTCCCAGAACTGGAAGAAGGGCGATTATTACTGGCACGATTTAATCGGTTGTTCAGTCGTAAACTTAGAAGGTTATACAATGGGAACGGTAACAGAGATGATGGAAACCGGTTCTAATGATGTGTTAGTGGTGAAAGCCAATACCAAAGATGCTTTTGGAAAACAAGAGCGGTTAATTCCGTTCTTGTATGAACAAGTAGTTAAAAGAGTCGATCTCACCACGAAAAACAATTGAAGTGGATTGGGACGCTGGTTTCTAATCTCAAGTATGCACAAACGTAATGTAGTAGGCTTTTTTTATGTGGATAGGGGTGATTTCATTATTCCCCGAAATGTTTAAAGCGATTACGGAATTTGGGGTTACAGGTAGAGCCGTAAAACATAATCTTCTGCAAGTAGAATGTTGGAATCCAAGAGATTTTACATTCGACAAGCATAAAAACTGTGGATGACCGTCCCTTATGGTGGTGGTCCGGGAATGCTGATGATGGTGCAACCTTTACGGGATGCGATTCATGCTGCGAAAGCAGCGGCAGGGAGAAGGCGCAAAGGTGATTTACCTTTCGCCACAAGGACGTAAACTCGATCAAGGCGGCGTAACCGAGCTTGCTCAAAAATCAGAAATTGATTTTTGGTATGTGGACGTTACGAAGGTATTGATGAGCGATTGATTCAAACTGAAATTGATGAAGAATGGTCAATCGGCGATTACGTTCTGACCGGTGGGGAATTGCCGGCAATGACATTAATTGATGCTGTTGCGCGTTTTATTCCCTGGTGTATTAGGGCAAACAAGCCTCCGCAGAAGAAGATTCTTTTGCAGACGGTTTATTAGATTGCCCGCATTACACCAGACCGGAAGTGTTAGAAGGATTAACTGTACCACCCTGTGCTGATGTCGGGACATCACGAAGAAATTCGGAAAATGGCGATTAAAAACAATCGCTACAAAGAACGTGGCTCCGACGCCCTGAGCTCTTAGAAGGCCTAGCTCTGACTGACGAACAACGTAAACTGTTAAAAAGAGGCGCAAGCCGAGCATAACAGTTAGTTTCAGTTACATCTAGGATCAATAAAGGATCAAACAATGTCTAACATTATCAAACAACTTGAACAAGAACAATTAAAAACAAAACGTACCTAGCTTCCGCCCAGGTGATACTTTTAGAAGTTAAAGTATGGGTAGTTGAAGGTAGCAAACGTCGTTTGCAAGCATTCGAAGGCGTGGTTATTGCAATTCGTAACCGTGGTTTGCATTCAGCATTCACTTTACGTAAAAATTTCTAACGGTGTAGGTGTTGAGCGTGTATTCCAAACTCACTCACCAGTTGTAGATTCAATCACTGTTAAACGTAAAGGTGCAGTACGTAAAGCTAAACTTTACTACTTACGTGAACGTTCAGGTAAATCTGCTCGTATTAAAGAGCGTTTGGGCGAATAATTCGCAAAATAAAAAAGGCTTGGTTTTCCAAGCCTTTTTTGTTTTTAAGTGCGGTCAGAATTAAGACCGCTTCATAATTTCAAAAAACTCATCGTTGGTTTTTGCCACCATAAGTTTGTCGATGAGGAATTCCATCGCTTCCACTTCACCCATTGGGTTAAGGATTTTGCGTAGAATCCACATTTTTTGTAATTCATCTGGTGTGGTAAGTAAATCTTCTTTACGCGTACCAGAACGGTTGAAGTCGATCGCTGGGAACACACGTTTTTCTGCAATTTTGCGAGAAAGATGTAATTCCATGTTACCAGTACCTTTAAATTCTTCGAAGATAACCTCATCCATTTTTGAACCGGTATCTACAAGTGCGGTTGCAATAATGGTTAAACTACCACCTTCTTCCACGTTACGCGCCGCACCAAAGAAACGTTTTGGACGATGTAAAGCATTTGCATCCACACCACCAGAAAGAATTTTACCGGATGCTGGAGTTACGGTGTTGTAAGCACGTGCTAAACGAGTAATAGAGTCGAGTAAAATCACCACATCTTTTTTATGCTCAACAGAACGTTTTGCTTTCTCAATAACCATTTCTGCTACTTGAACGTGACGGGTTGCTGGTTCATCAAAGGTAGAGGCAATGACTTCACCTTTTTACCGAACGTTGCATTTCCGTTACTTCTTCTGGACGCTCATCAATTAAAAGCACAATAAGTTCACATTCCGGATAATTGTGCGTGATACTTTGTGCAATGTTTTGTAATAACATGGTTTTACCGGCTTTTGGCGGAGCCACGATAAGACCACGCTGACCTTTACCAATCGGAGACGCTAAATCCAAAAATACGCGCGGTTAAAGTCTTCGGTTGAACCATTACCACGTTCCATTCTTAAACGAGAATTTCGCGTGTAATGGGGTTAAGTTTTTCGAAAAAGGATTTTTGCTACGAGAGACTTCAGGTTTGTCATCGTTGACTTGGTCGACTTTTAAAAGTGCAAAATAGCGTTCGCCTTCTTTTGGTGGACGGATTTTGCCTTCGATTTTATCACCAGTTTGTAGATTGAAACGACGAATTTGACTTGGGGAAACGTAGATGTCATCAGGACCAGCAAGGTAGGAACTGTCTGCGGAGCGTAAGAAACCGAAACCATCGGGTAAAAATCTCCAATACGCCGCCGCCAAAAAAATGTCTTCACCGCTCTTGGCGTGCTGTTTCAAAAATAGCAAAAACAATATCTTGTTTACGTAAACGGGCAAGATTTTCCAAACCCATTTGTTCTTCGCCAAGTTTCACAAGATCAGAAACAGGCGTGTTTTTAAGTTCTGTAAGATGCATAATTAATAATGTTGGAATTAATAAGAGTTGATAATACTGAATTGTTTTGAATGGTGGGCAATGCCCTTAAGAATGCTGCGTAAATTACCACTAAAAATGCAGTACTGTCTAGTTTTTGTTAGAAAAAACAGGGTAAAATAGCGGACGATATAGAGATTATTATTGCATATTGATTAATTATGCGTAATAATTGAATAATTAATCATTTTTATAATCGAGATAAGGATAACTTATGGCTCTCTGGGGTGGTCGTTTTACACAAGCGGCAGACAAACGTTTTAAAGATTTTAATGATAGCCTGCGTTTTGATTATCGCTTGGCAGAGCAAGATATTGAAGGCTCAATTGGTTGGTCTAAAGCTTTAGTGAATGTTGGTGTTTTAAGTGCTGAAGAGCAACAACAGCTAGAGGTTGCCTTAAATGAATTATTAATCGAAGTGCGGTCAAATCCACAAGCGATTTTACAAGATGATGCAGAAGATATTCATAGCTGGGTAGAAAGTAAGCTCATCGATAAAGTGGGTAATTTAGGTAAAAAATTACACACGGGTCGTAGCCGTAATGACCAAGTTGCACTTGATATTAAAATGTGGTGCAAACAGCGTGTAGTCGAGTTGCAAGAGTCTGTTCGTAATCTTCAACGTCACTTGGTACAAACTGCTGAAAATACGCAAGATGCGGTGATGCCGGGTTATACCCATTTACAACGTGCACAACCAATCACTTTTGCCCATTGGTGTATGGCTTATGTGGAAATGTTTGAGCGTGATTATTCACGTCTCACCGATGCTTATAAACGCATGAATAGCTGCCCATTAGGCAGTGGCGCACTTGCAGGAACAGCCTATGCAGTCGATCGTGAACAATTAGCCACCGATCTTGGTTTTGCTTTTGCGACGCGTAATAGTTTGGATAGCGTCTCTGATCGTGATCATATTGTGGAATTACTTTCAACGGCGTCTTTAAGTATGGCGCACCTTTCTCGTTTCGCAGAAGATATGATTATTTTTCAACAGTGGTGAAGCGAATTTTGTGGAGTTGTCAGATCGTGTAACTTCAGGTTCATCTTTAATGCCACAAAAGAAAAATCCAGACGCTTGTGAATTGATTCGTGGTAAAGCGGGCCGTGTCATGGGCGCATTAACCGGTATGTTGATGACTTTAAAAGGTTTACCGTTAGCGTATAACAAAGATATGCAAGAAGACAAAGAAGGGATCTTTTGATGCGTTAGATACCTGGCAAGATTGCGTAGATATGGCGACTTTTGTACTAGATGAATTAAAAAGTGAATACCGATCGTACACGCGAAGCAGCCTTAAAAAGGTTATTCAAATGCAACAGAGCTAGCGGATTACCTTGTGGCAAAAGGTGTGCCATTCCGTGATTCTCACCATATTGTCGGTGAAACCGTGGTTTATGCCATTGAAAAAGGAAAAGCGTTGGAAGACTTAACCATTCCTGAGTTCCGTCAATTCAGTGATGTGGTAGGGGATGATGTATATGACATTCTTTCGCTACAATCTTGTTTAGATAAACGTTGTGCGAAAGGTGGGGTTTCACCACTTCGAGTAGCAGAAGCGATTGCAGAAGCAAAAAGCGAGATTGGCTTAATTGGTGTAAATAGAAAGAATGGCTAAAAAAACTAGGTGCAAATTTTGTATACTTTAATCCTAAAAAAATAAGGCTGAGAGTGTTTTTTTGGATCTCATTTTAGTTCAAGGGCTGAAAGCAAAATAATTTATTTGTAAGCGATAGTAAATATAAAAATATGCGTATCAAAAAAATTCACTAAAAAAGAAAAAGCTGCCTATTAAGCAGCTTTTTAATATCCTTTCACTCGAATACCAACTCAGTAAAACATTTTTACATTATCTAGTTTTTTTCTAATGTGGTTAGTTTCATCGTTTTTTTCTAAATCCTTTACCTTGTGTGTCCAGTGACGGAACGCCAGTAATTGGCTCTTCTAATCGTAAAGGTTTTGCCAGTTCAAACAAATAGTAATTTTCTGAACTTTTATTTTCTCCTCCAGCCTGTTCAAAGGCTATTTGTGAACGTGGTAATTTTTTTACCGATTTTTATGGGATAGAGTCGATGAATTTCACCTTGATATGCTAATGCTAAAAAAACGAATTTCGCTCGCAAGGTAGTCAGGATATTTCAATTCAAATGTGGAAACTGGTGTGTGATACCAACTTAATTTCCCTTGTTCTACTTGAGCATAGTAATCTGTAGAACGGTTTTCCCCTAAACCAATAATAAACACTAAATTAGTATATCGGGTTTGTTGCATTCCGTGATCTGCAATGCGAGCTTCGGGATGTAGCCAGAGACTATCATGTATTTTTTTCAAGATGTAATTTTTTTCACGAAGAAACTCAGAGAGCCAATAATCGCCATTTCCCGTTGGTAACAAGGCAAAAAGCGCCGATTCCTACTTCTTCGATTGCATTTTGATATGGATTTTTTTCCACCTGTTGATCAAAAAAACCCGGATACAGCGCAAAAAGCACCAAACACAGGGCGAGATTTCGGTGTAAGTTGTTTTTTTCATCAAGGAAAAATCAAGGCATCACGATAACGGTGCATTTGGTTAATTGCGTCATCTGGTACATAGTCTATGTGTTCAATATCATCATTCTCATCTTTGGGTTGCCAAGTTTTAATACGGTATTTCGCATCAAATAACCAAATATAGCGTTGCTGATTTGGGAATATAATTTCCAAGAAAATATCAGGTTTTTGTGATGTGACAAAGGTTCTGATCCCTTGATTTTTCTCTTTTTTTACTAAATTTAGGTTCATGAGCTAAGCAAATTTGAACACCATCTTTCTCGAAATGGAAAGCTTCTCTAATGCCATCTTGAATAGCAAGGCTAAAATCGTTATCCATTTTTAACGAGGCATTTTTGCGACGATTCTCGTGAAAACCTAATCGCAGTAAGCAACGACGTAATGCTAAAAAACACCAAACTTCATAAATCTCAGCTATTGATTTTTGTGAAATTTCTGCATTATTTCGCTCAAAAAAATTTCGAGATAATGTTTCAATTCTTGCCAAATTTGAAAAAAACTCGCTGATAGCCCAGGGCGCTGTTGTAATACTAAACTTTCTTTATGTAATCCCTGAAAATTACCCACTTGCAGCATAAACGGTTGTTGTTGGAATAAACGCAATGGCTTTTTGCCACTCGCCCAACCGTTCGAAGAATGCATTAGACAGGCGCAATGTTTTTTTCATTTTCTTTACGTAAAGAGCGGGTAAATTTTTGCCAAAAATTTGAGCTGAGCGAGCCACTGTCATTTTGACAAAACGATTTTTCAGGTGTATCTACCGATAAGCGTTTTTTTCTGTGATTGCATAGTGTTTGTGCCATAAACCATTTTTTTCATCTCGTTTCTGATTTTCATTGCCGTGTGTTCAGGTAATTTCCCTTTAATTTTATCGGCTTTCTGGTACTTTCTAAATGCTTGTAATCGGTTGTGTGGGCTGCTTGCTATAATTTTCAATGCTTGAGCAAAAATCTTTTTGCAGGCGTTGAAATTGGGCAAGCCAGAGTAATGAAAAAAATCGACTCGCCCACTGCTATCTTTTATGAGATTGCTCGGTCTTTTTCCGCTAAATTAAAGCGCCAAAGTGGATAATGGTCATCAATGTCTTTATACATTTTGGACAGATCAGAATGCAAAATCCATTTTGCTTGGTAACACTTCAAAAAGCAAATTCAAATTTGTGATGTGAACCATCTTCCAATTCATAGCTTAACGGCAGATGAAACCAACCTAGGTCATTGCCTGTATCAAGCGTTCCAATCAGCAAATTCAGTCTAGAATTAAAAGCGAAAAAGCGTCATTAATCGCTTGTAATTTATGATTAATCTGTACTTTTTTTAATGCTTTCATTAAACATAAATTCAAAAATCATAACAGGTATTTTCAAAGAAAATTGGTTTTTCAAGTGTTTGATTTTTGCGTATTAATTTTTACATTGCAAAGAGGTATTTCTTCATTTCGTTTTTTTGCAATGTTTGAGTATAGCGATGTTGGCGAGATTCTAGGTTAGACGAAAAAATCTCAAAGGAAAAAAATGAGAATGTGAATGGCAATAAATCTTCATGTTTACATTATTCAAGAAATTTGAAGTTATAAGCTTTATTTTTACAAGTTCAATAGTCTTACCTACCAAAAAAACTCACCATCCCACGATCTTTTTAGCAATTTTTTTCATATATTCTACTTTTTGCTTGGGAACGGCACTTGATTTGAAGTGGATTTTTGGGGGCTCCTTTGTTGACTCTCGCCATAAGTCAGGACGTCTTAATTGCCAAATACTGCTTAATTGCTCTTTTTAAAAACAGCTTCGATTTTTATCAAGTACATCACCCACTTTGGTTTCATCGCCTTCAATACGTGGTAAGACTTTCGTCATCACAAAATCGTCCCACACCGCTTGAAGTTCAATGTCATTTTTTTGCCTGAAATGCTTGTATGCTTAAAAAGTAATTCATTTAACGCGCGGTAACCCAATTTAAATGGCGTATTTTTCAAAGTTTTGGTTAAGTGCAGTGATAAATTCAATTGATTTCTTGACAAGTTCATCATCTAAATCTCCTTCCTTTAAGTGGGAGTAAATAGGGTAGGTCAATAATTTCGGCTTAGTAGTTGGTGTAAAAAAACGTTTCGAATTCGTTTGGATAAAACTCGCTAAAAATCAAAAGCTCAACGCACGATCTAGCACTTTACGAGAAAAAGGTGTGAGTGGTTTCATCCATATTCACTGTACCAGCTACTATCAAGTTGAACGGAATACCAATCCCATTTTTTTGGAAATATTCCCAAAGTTCATCGTTTACCTCTAAGATTTGTTGGAAATCGCTAATCTTCGACCAAGTTGTTGAACTTAAGAGTGCTTCGGTGTCATATTCAAAAATTCTCACCATCCCATATCCATTTACGAGTTTCAAGCACGGAGAGATAATCTGCAAAAATATTGCTCAACAGGTGCGAGGTTCATTTCATCTAAACACAGCCAGTAAGGAGGAATATTTGCTAGCGCATTTAGATTACCCTTCACAACGATCTTATCATTTTCATTTTTTTTGCAAATTTGCACACATTTCCTATTGTTTTCCATGCCTTAATAATAAATTTGAGTACATCGGTCATTATATATTCAGCTGGACTATTTAAATGAGATACATAGCCTAATAAATCTGATGGCTCGTGCCAATCAGGGCGTACAGCTACGAGCTGATAGCGTTCTTTACGCTCTCTCTCTATAACTTGTTCGCGTACAAAATGAGATTTTCCTGTGCCTGATATGCCAGCAAGAAGTAGAAATGGTTTAGGTAGAGAAAGTCTTTGAAAAATCTTGGAACTGGATTGATTTTTAATGTTTCAGTTTTTCTTCTTGTATTAGCTCATTTAAATTAATATGTTGTAAATCAAATTTAAGTAATGAACGTTTAGAATAATTTTGTAAAAAGTTATTTTTCTACTTTATTAGATAAAGTAAGTTTTTTTGCTTATCTTTACCACTAATAAAAAAATTTAATCTATTATCTAGAATATTACCTAGAATCCGCAGAGAACCCTTTGGCTCTTTGCATCCTTGAATTGAAATAGAATTTTCATTTGATAAATTTTTCGTATAGCCCCCATGATAAAAATCAATGTCATTATTTTTCTAAAAGGTATTTTTATAAATAGACTCATCAGATAAAAATAGTCAGTAACTTAATTAAAGTTTCTGAACTTACCCCTGTATCTTTATCTAAAAAGCCATTTAAATAATTCTAATTCATATTCTTCTTTATTTTCTTGAATAAGAATATCAAAAAAATATCAATAAGGTTAGAAAAATTCTATTTGTTTTGCATATCTAACCGCTTTACCTCCTATGTTGCTTCTTTTCGGCACTGAATGCTAGTTTTCCATCTGTAAATGAGATTTTAGCAAATTTCCATACTAATTCAAAAAGCAACAATAATAGCTTCAATTTGTGAAGTTAATAATGGGTTTTTATAAACTATTGATAAGAAATCATTTTTCAGAAATAGATAACTTTTTCTTTGTATATATTAAAGTAATTAATTAGCTTTTTCTTTTTATATCATCAGATAATTCTAAAAAAATACCATTGCTATTTTCAATTTGCTTACTATATTTCAATGAGTATGGCATATCATTCGATTTCCACAAAAAAATAGAGTAAAAGCAACCGCAGTATGAATTTTAGGTAAAGATGATTTAATACTTAATTTCAAAGATCTCAGGTTTTTTTATTTCAAGCCTATTTGGATAAATAATATTACTCATTTTCTTTCTCTATATCATTTTTTTATTGTTTTTTTGCAATTGCTTGGGCAAGTAGAGGTGGAACTGCATTTCCTACTTGTTTCATTTGGGAGGTTTTACTACCATAGAAAATGATTGTATCAGGAAAAACTTTGTAATCTTGCAGCCTCTCTAACAGTAATTGCACGATGTAAAAATGGGTGAATGAAGCGTCCTGATGATGGTGTATCAAAGCGGGTGGTGATTGTTACAGAGGGTTTATCTTTAATTATTCTTCCCCAAGTGCCACTATAAATAGATTTAGTTCTATGTTCACTTGGTAAATCTGCTTTTATCACCATTTTCAGGAATTAATTTCATTCTTTTTTTAAAAGCTAGTTTACTATGCTTTGTTACTTCGTGGTTATATAATTTCTGTGCATTTCCTCTTAGAAATTTTTTTGGTATTCATTTAAAGGCTTATTTTTTTATAATCAGAAACAAACTCGCCCTCTCCTGATTTTTAAATAAGCTAAGTCACTAATAGCTTCCCATGCAGTTATTTTTCTTTTCTGTTGGTTTTGGCATGTCTAAGGAATCTCCCCTTTTTTTCCTATTAAAATAGCTCTTTTTCTTAATTGAGGAACACCAAAAATCAGATGCGCTTAAAAATACCACTATTTAATTTATAACCAATATCTTCAAATAAGGTGTATATTTCATTTTTAAACATTCCATTTTTTTAGCAGTTAGGATAGTTGGAACATTCTCAATCACAAAGTACTTAGGCTGTATAAATTTTACAATTTCATAGAAATTTCTAAATAAGAAATTTCTTGGGTCATCTAATACTTTTTCTACTTCCTTTTTTTGAGAAAAAAACCTTGGCAAGGAGGTCCACCAATAATTACATCAATATCAGTATATTTTGAAAAAAACATTAGAAATTTCTAAGTTTTGAATATCATCATTAATCATAATAGTATCTTTATGATTCTTTTTGTATGATTCTGCAATATCTGGATCTATTTCATTCGCAAGAATAATAGAAAAACCTTCATTTCTAAATCCTTGAGATAAACCACCAACACCAGAAAAATAAATCAATAACTTTTTTTAATCATTTTCTACTCTTTTTATTGCTAACTCACAATAATCTTTATTTAAATCAAAACCAATAAAAATTTCTATTTAATCTTCTACAAGCAACTGCTGTACTTCCACTCCCTAAAAAAAGGGTCCAAAAACTAAATCATTTGGATTACTTAGGAGCTTGATGAAATGTTCTAATAATGCTATTGGCTTTTTGTGTAGGATGAGTACCGTATTTTTCACTTTTTTTGGAGTAATAGCAGTTTCAATGAAATCTAATTCCATTTTCTCATTATTAAAAAAACTCCTGTTTTTTTATTATTTATAAGATAAATCCAACACTCATTTGAATTAACAAAATGTAAATTAATATTTCTTGGCATAGGATTTTTATGCCATATACCTGTCGTTTTATAATAAAAATCTATACTTTTCAGATAATTTAATTAAACTTTCTACTTTAAGAATAGACATAAACATTAACATTGCACCGCCTTTCTTTAACACCCTTTGTGCCCTCAGAAAAAAACAATCCATATGCTTAAGCCAATTTTCATTAGTTAAATCGTCCCAACCCGCCGCATAGAATGAGTTTTTCCCTCATTTTCTTCAAATTAGTTTGTCTATTGTTCATAAATAGTCCTAAATTATATGGAGGGTCGGTTAAAATTAAGTCAATACTATTATCTTCAAGGTTTTTTTCATACCTAGAATACAATCTGTATTTTTTTATAAGAGAGGAAATGGTCATAAATATAAAATAAAAAAATAAGGGTGAGTTAAAAAAACCGCCCCCCTTAAGAAAGTAGAATGTTCTTCTGATGATAGGTGAGAACGTTTTTTTATTACAAATTCTAATTACAGTTTAAGGGTAAAAAAATAATTAGAATTTTAACAAAAAAACTAAACTCTGCAAATAAGCTGGGGCTGTTATAGAGAGTGAAATAATCAAAATTCTCATTCTTTGCCATGACATTTAGGGCTTTGGATACGCATCCTAAGTCAATCACGATTTATTTGCCTAAATGCTTTTCTAACTCGTGTTTAGATAGTTTTTTATGGGGTAACGGGATCCATTAATTCAAGGATTTTATCGGTAGGGCTCTTTTTATATCGAAACTCGATTCCATTAATAATGAAAAAAAGTCTCGTCATTTCGTTTGCAAGCAACATGAGAAATTAGCTTACCTTTCGCATTACGCAAATCGATAGTAACTTGATTGATGCCCGTCTTATCTGCTGCACTCTCTTTTATTATCGTCCACAACTGATTATTTTCTGTTGGTGGAAGAAAAAGAGTCGCTTCCGTGGCATAAGCTTGTAAGTAAGCATTATCTATCGTTTGATGAGCCACATTTACATCATTTTTCATGTAAGTGAATGTTTTAAGATTATTTAGCGCGACCCAAAGTTTTTTTCCCCTTTGGTGCTTTCACATTTTTACAACATCAATGACGCTATCACCGAGATTCATGGCATTCTCATTTGCGAGCGAACGTGCTGGAATTGCAGCCAAAAATACCCACAGATATTTTTTCATTAAATTAATCTCTGAAGTTATTAAATTGGAATGGTTGACCTAATTCAGCGCCTTTCACCAATTGAATAACAGCTTGTAAATCATCACGAGATTTACCAGTTACGCGCACTTGTTCACCTTGAATTTGAGTTTGAACTTTGATTTTTGAATCTTTCACTAATTTAGTGATTTTTTTCGCCATCTCCGTTTCAATCCCTTGTTTTAATTTGATTTCTTTGGTGTAAAGTTTACCGTGGTGCTCACTTTCTGTTGGAATATCCAACGAGCTATGCTCAATGCCACGTTTTACAAACGCACCAATTAAGATTTCAATTAATTGCTCTAATTGGAAATCAGATTCGGTCGTCACTTTTACGGTTTCGCTTTTTTCATTTAATTCAATGACCGCTTCCACGCCACGGAAATCATAACGTGTACTTAATACGCGGTTTGCATTTTCAACCGCATTACGCACTTCGTGCATAGTAATTTCAGATACGATGTCAAAAGATGGCATAAATTTTTCTCCCAAAAATGAATTAAATTCGATCATTTGCACTTAAAAAGACATAAAAAGTGCGGTTAAGTCAGCAAAGTTTACCACAATTTGCGCTTGTTGTTGCACCTTCGGTTTGGCATGGAATGCCACTCCTAATCCGGCGACATTCATCATCGCCAAATCATTGGCGCCATCACCAATGGCGAGGGTGTTTTTTTGCATGGAATATGGTATTCTTCAGCGAGTTTTTTTGCAAGGTATTCGCTTTGTATTGTGCATCGACTACGCTACCTTTTACATTGCCGGTCAGCGTGCCATCAATAATTTCAAATTGATTGGACGCCGCAAAGTCGAGGTTTAATAAACTTTTTAAATAATCGGCGAAATAGGTAAAGCCACCAGAAGCGATAGCGGTTTTCCAACCATGTTGTTGTAGCGTCTTAATGGTTTCAATTAAGCCCCGGCATTAACGGTAATTTTTCACGTACTTGCTGCAAAAATACTTTCTGGCGCGCCTTTAAGTGTTCCCACTCGACGACGCAAACTTTGTTCAAAAATCGAGCTCGCCACGCATGGCGCTTTCAGTAATGGCAGAAACTAATTCACCCGTGCCAGCCAGTTTAGCGATCTCATCGATACATTCAATTTGAATGGCAGTAGAATCCATATCCATTACCAATAAACCTTTTTTTCTGATAATTTTGCATCAAAAATCCAGTTTGGCGATGTCTAATTGCAGGGTCGTGAGCATGGGCAATAAAATCGGCTAGCCATTTGCCTTTTTAAAAAGGACAATGGTATTTTTTTCAACGTTCCATGCATCAAAACACTGGAAAGATTGACCGCACTTTTTGTTGAAATTCGAGTAATTTCGCTAAATTCAGCGTGGTGCCGTATAAAAATAAACGCATGCGATTCATCGGAGCGAGGCAAATCAGACGAAAGTGCGGTGGGGGAATTGGGGATATTTTTTTGGGTAATGCTTGCAAGGTTTTGAATTTGCATAGAAAATCCTGTAAATTGTGAATACTCATCTATTCTAGCCGATCTTGGCGAAAAAATGGAAAAACAACGTGCAATTAATTAAAGAAAAACTTCAAAAATCACTGATGTTTGGGCTTATCGTGCTGCTTTGTATCGGTGCTATGGCCGTGATTTTGTTTGGTGTGAAGCAATTTAAGATTGGTTCACAACTTTCAAGTGTGAATCAAGTAGCGAATTTATCGCATACTTTGGTTCGTCAACAGGCCAATTTATTTTCGGTTTTATTAACTAATAATGCGAAATCCGATCAGCTCGTCGAAAATTTGGATAATTTAGTTAAAGAAAACTTTGTGCTCGATGCGACCATTTATGATTATAACGGCAAGGAATTAGCACAAAGTACCAATACGGGTAATCTTCGTGAGCAACTTGGTCTAGAACATAAAAAAATGAAGGCGAGTTTTTCAACACAACAAATTGTTGAGCCCATTTATTCTGCTTCTAATAACGCTGTTCGTGGCTTCTTGCGAGTGACGTTTGACGCCCAATATGCTCAAACAACGCAGAGCAAAAATTAATCAAGTCTTCCACCGCTTATATGGTGAAATTGTGGTGGTCTTTTTTTATTAGGTGCTTTATTCGCCAGTTCCATTCATTATTTTTTTAAGTCATTATCGTCGAACATATCGAAAAACCAGTAGAAACTAAAACGGTGGTAAATTTACAAGGTAAATCGAGTAGCCAACGTTTTCACCAACGTCGTCGAAGAATTTGATCAAGGTAAATAAAAATTGCAGATATTGCTCAAGTCAATCAGTAAATAAGGTAGAATACTCAGAATTATTTAGATAGGAGAAAAAAACATGGCAACTCGTAGACAACTCGCCAACGCAATTCGTGCGCTATCAATGGATGCAGTACAAAAAGCAAAAATCAGGCCACCCCGGCGCACCAATGGGAATGGCGGATATCGCTGAGGTATTATGGCGCGATTTCTTAAAAACACAATCCAAAACAATCCTAAATGGGCTGATCGTGACCGTTTTGTGCTTTCTAACGGCCACGGTTCAATGTTGATTTATAGCTTATTACATTTAACAGGCTATGATCTTTCTATCGAAGATTTAAAAACAATTCCGTCAATTACATTCTAAAACCCCGGGACACCCAGAATATGGTTATGCACCGGTGTTGAAACTACTACTGGTCCACTAGGCCAAGGTATCACTAATGCTGTAGGTATGGCGATTGCTGAGAAAAACCTTAGCGGGTCAATTTAACCGTGAAGGCCATGAAATCGTAGACCACCACACTTATGTGTTCTTAGGCGATGGCTGTTTAATGGAAGGGATTTCTCACGAAGCTTGCTCTTTAGCCGGCACATTAGGCCTTGGTAAATTAATCGCATTCTACGATGACAATAACATTTCGATTGATGGTCATGTAGATGGTTGGTTCAGCGATGATACCGCAGCTCGTTTTGAAGCTTATGGCTGGCAAGTGATCCGCAATGTGGATGGTCACGATGCAGAACAAATTCGTGCCGCAACCATTCTTGCTCAAGCAGAAAAAGAAAAACCAACGTTGATTATTTGTAAAACGATCATTGGTTTTGGTTCACCAAATAAATCTGGCTCTCACGATTGTCACGGTGCACCATTAGGTGATGAAGAAATCGCATTAACCCGTAAAGCACTAGGCTGGGAATATGGTCCATTTGAAATTCCAGCTGAGTACTATGCTGAATGGTCAGCAAAAGAAAAAGGCGCTGCAGCAGAAAAATCTTGGGAAGAAAAATTCGCCGCTTATGCTAAAGCATATCCAGAACTTGCTGCAGAATTTACACGTCGTGTAAATGGTGAATTACCATCAAATTGGGCTACAGAATCTAAAGCGTTCATTGAAAAATTACAAGCGAACCCAGCAAGCATTGCAAGCCGTAAAGCATCACAAAATGCAATCGAAGCTTATGCACATGTGTTACCTGAATTTTTAGGTGGATCAGCAGACTTAGCAAGCTCTAACTTAACGTTATGGAGCGGCTCTAAACCAATTCGTGCACACGAAAACGTAGATGGTAACTATATCAACTATGGTGTGCGTGAGTTCGGTATGTCAGCGATTATGAATGGTATTGCTTTACACGGCGGGTTCATTCCTTACGGCGCAACCTTCTTAATGTTCTACGAATATGCACACAATGCAGTGCGTATGGCGGCATTAATGAAACAACGCACTTTATTCGTTTATACTCATGACTCGATCGGCTTAGGCGAAGATGGCCCAACTCACCAACCAGTTGAGCAAACCACCTCATTACGCTTAATTCCAAATCTTGAAACATGGCGTCCATGTGACCAAGTGGAATCAGCCATCGCATGGCAACAAGCGGTTGAGCGTCAAGATGGTCCAAGTGCATTGATCTTTACCCGTCAAAACTTAGCGCAAATGGACCGCACTTCTGCACAATTAGATGCAGTTAAACGCGGTGCTTATGTATTAAAAAGACTGTGAAGGCACACCAGAGTTAATCTTCATTGCAACAGGTTCTGAAGTGGAATTAGCGGTGAAAGCGGCTGAAGCATTAAGTGCAGAAGGTAAAAAAGTACGTGTCGTCTCTATGCCAAGCACTAACCGTTTCGATAAACAAGATGCGGCGTACCGTGAAAGCGTATTACCTACAGCGGTAACCAAACGTGTTGCGATTGAAGCGGGCATTGCCGACTTCTGGTATAAATACGTTGGCTTTGAAGGTCGCGTGGTAGGTATGAATAGCTTCGGCGAATCAGCACCTGCAGATCAATTATTCAAACTCTTTGGTTTCACCGTGGATAACGTGGTGGCAAAAAAGCAAAAGAGATTTTTATAATCCTTAGAAATTGAAGGCAGATATTTATCTGCCTTTTTTTATTTAATAAGCAAGGGAAGTATAATATGGAATGTTCTAAGATTAGACGTAAGGATAGGGCGATCACTGATTATCATCGTATGTTAGAAATTATGAATCAGTGTGATATTTGCCGTTTAGGATTACAAGATGATGAAAGTGTTTATATTGTTCCATTAAATTTTTGGTTTTAAGGCAGATAATGAAGAACTTACTCTTTATTTCCATGGATTTGTTAAAAGGGAAAAAGATTGACCTGATTAAAAAGAATAAATTAGCTGGTTTTTGAAATGGACCGTAAACATGAAATTGTAAAAGCAAAAATTGCCTGTGATTATTCTTTTTTTATATCAGAGCATTATTGGAAAAGGGAATTTATTCATTATTGAAGATAAAGATGAGAAGATTGATGCTTTACAATATTTAATGGAACACTATACACAGAAAAATGATTGGCAGTTTAGTGAGAATGAGTTAAACAAAATCGTGGTTATTAAGATGAATGTGACTCAATGGTCATGTAAAGAGCACTAATTTTATTGCTGAGAAAAGTGCGGTCAAAAAAATAAGAAAATTTTTTTGACCGCACTTTGTTTTTATCGGCTTTCACCTTGTTATCTAAGCCTTTTTTCGTCAATCCATTGAGTTAGCTTTTTAAGTTTGTTAAAATTTGCGGTACTTTTTGCAATAAGAATAAAACGTAAAAAGTGAGTTCGGAAGAAGGTAGCTGGAGAGTAGGGAATTGCCCCTACGCCGACGAGGTAAAATCTTTCAGGCGCAATCGCAAGATTGCAGGGACTGTTACTGGACGAACCCTTGGAGAGATCCATTGCATTTTATTGATGTAAATGGACGCCGAAGGCGCAAAAGAGCGGTCGATTTTTTTCGATTGTTTTCCAAACGCTCAGGCAAAAGGACAGGGGCAAAAGACAATCGGTATTATCAAAAATATTTCTATCGGGATTCTTCTTGTCTCCTTGTCGAGTTTATTTGTATTTTAAACGACGAGGAATCATCAATGTCATTACAGACAACCTTATCTGCGATTAGCAGCTTTGTATGGGGACCGCCCCTACTCATTCTATTGTCCGGAACAGGACTTTATCTCACCCTTCGTTTAGGGTTTCTTACAAATTCGTTATTTGCCGCGTGCATTGGGCTATTTATTTGCTCGAGGTGCGAATAAAGGTAAGGGGATGTGTCTTCTTTTGCGGCACTTTGTACGGCATTAGCGGCAACTATTGGTACAGGGAATATCGTGGGTGTAGCGACTGCAGTACAAGCGGGCGGACTCGGCGCAATTTTTTTGGATGTGGCTAGTTGCATTATTAGGCATGGCAACTAAATACGCTGAATGTTTACTTGCCGTGAAATATCGTGTTCGAGATAAATACGGTTTTATGGCCGGTGGACCAATGTATTACATCGAACGCGGTCTTGGTATTAAATGGCTAGCCAAATTATTTGCGCTCTTTGGAGTCTTGGTGGCCTTTTTCGGTATTGGTACCTTCCCTCAAATAAATGCCATTACGCATGCGATGCAAGACACATTCAATGTACCCGTTATTATTACTGCAACAGTGGTGACGGTGTTGGTCGCCATGATTATTCTCGGTGGTGTAAGACGTATTGCGACAGCTTCTTCAGTGATTGTGCCTTTTATGGCAATCGGCTATGTGGTGACCTCAATTATTATCTTAATCGTTAATTACGACAAATTGCCTGCTGCAATTGCATTAATTATTCATAGTGCGTTTAACCCACAAGCGGCTTTAGGCGGTGCAGTTGGTTTTACCGTGATGAAAGCGATTCAATCGGGTGTTGCGCGCGGTATTTTCTCAAATGAATCTGGTTTAGGGAGTGCACCTATTGCTGCTGCGGCAGCACAAACTAAAGAGCCCGTTCGTCAAGGTTTAATTTCGATGACAGGGACATTTTTAGATACCATCATCGTATGTACGATGACGGGATTAGTACTTGTTATTACGGGGGCATGGAGTAATCCTGAGCTTTCTGGCGCAAGTGTGACCAACTACGCTTTTGCACAGGGCTTAGGCACATCAATCGGTGCAACTATTGTAACCGTTGGCTTATTATTCTTTGCTTTCACTACAATTTTAGGGTGGTGTTACTATGGAGAGCGTTGTTTCCTTTACTTAGTTGGTATCCGTGGTATTAAATTGTATCGCTTCGTATTTATTGTTCTGGTTGGAGCGGGTTCATTCCTCACCTTAGATTTAATCTGGATCTTAGCGGATATTGTGAATGGTTTAATGGCCTTCCCGAACTTGATAGCATTAATTGGTTTGCGTAAAGAAATTATTTCAGAAACTAAGGATTACTTCGAACGTTTAAAAGCAACACAACATGATCAAGATGAATTAGCCTAATTTATCTCATAAAAAGAAAAGGGAAGCCGAGTGCTTCCCTTTGTTGTTTACAGCTTTACATCATAACAAGTTTATACAGAAAGAAAATCATATTTTTGCAGAAATGAGATCACGATCATATTTTTGAACATTTGTTTTTTTATTTGCCTAAAAGCACTTGAAAAAGCAGTGCAAGGTCGATATGTTGTTATTAAAGATGAACTGAACCGAAGGGTTCATTTAAACAAAAAGAGGTAAATGCTATGACACTCAATATCACAAGCAAACAAATGGAAATCACCCCTGCAATCCGTGAACATGTGGAGGGAAGACTTGCAAAATTAGAGAAATGGCACACTCAACTGATTAGCCCGCACTTTGTTTTTAAGTAAAAGTGCCAAACGGCTTTTCTGTAGAGGCTTCAATTGGAACCCCGTTAGGTAATTTGTTAGCCAGTGCAACAGCAGAGGATATGTATAAAGCGATCAATGAAGTTGAAGAAAAAAATTAGAACGCCAATTAAACAAACTTCAACATAAAGGTGAGTCCCGCCGAGCAGATGAGCGTTTGAAAGATTCTTTTTGAAAAAAATAAAGAATAGTGAGTGAATAAAAAGGGCGAACATGATGTTCGCCCTTTTTATGATGAAAGATAATTAGAAACGGATTTCAATTGAACCAGCGAAGTTACGTCCTGGCGCATAAAAACGTTCTAAACCTTTTCCTTCTTTATCTATAGAGTCAGTAGTGCTTATTTTGTTAATACCACGTAAAAGTATCCCAAGTGTGATATTTACGATTAAATAAGTTATAAAAGCCCTGCTCGTAGTGTGATATTTTTTTATTCACTTTATAGAAACCATATGAATCGAATAAGACAGCTGAATTATTGAGATAAGGGTAGCTTTTGACTTCTCTTTCAAAGTTAGCCGTGTACTGTACTATTTGGGCATCTTTAGCTTTCTTCGCACCAAGGTAACTAGCTTTCGCATTAATTCCCCAAAGGTCATTTGGATCTTCATAGCCGATACCTAAAATCACTTTAATTGGCTGAATAGAAAGTAAGCTTGCTTCAGTGCCACTCAATTTTCCTTTGGCATAACCGAGATTAGCTAAGAATTTCCAACCTTGTGGAATGGCCGAAGAAACTTGTTCCAAGTTAACTTTGCTGGTGAATTCCACGCCTGAAATTCTAGCGCGATCAATGTTTACTGCTTGTTGTGCGATAGTTGTGTAATAAGGTAACTGTCCATAGCTAGCACTATGTGGATCGTAGAATTGATTCCGCTTTTTATAGGTTGATTCCTGTTCATAGAGGAAGTTTTTATAACGAGTGTGATATAGATTTAGACCGAATGAACCCAATTGGTGTTCTGCTTGAAGATGAATAGATTGATTAAGAGCCTGTTCAGCTTTTAAATCAGGATTCGCTAGCCAGTTACCCGCTGCATGGTTATAAGTAAAATACATCTCTGAGGCTGTTGGAATACGGAAACCAGTAGAAATGTTATAACCAATTTTCCAAATATCATTAAGTTGAGCATCTAATCCTAATGAACCACTGACACTTTGGAATGTATTTGATGGGGGAGTGCTACTACAAGCACGACAGGTTGCATTTAAATCTTGTGGCACCAATTCATCCCAATCATAACGAATACCAAGTTGGCTAGAAAAAATGTCATTCCAAGTTACGTTATCTTGTAACTGAGTGAAGAATGAACGTGTTCTTACTGGATGTTGAATAGATTCGCTATCTTTTTGCACTAGATCCATCGGCATTTATATTTAGATATTCATGATTATTGCGGTTATCAAAATCTTTTTGTGAAATACCGGTTTTTATAGTGAATTGATGGCTACCAAAACGACTTTCCCACGGCTGAAAATCAGCGCGTAACGATCCACGCATAAATCGAGTATTCATGTGTGTATCTTGGATTTCATATAAACGTTTTTTTCCGATGGTTTGCTAAAATCAGCATTATAATTATGCCCACCTTTGTAGTTATTTGAACCAACATTCGTTTTTTGCCAATCAAAGTCAGTTTTTACATAACTTAACCAACGATTATTTTCCGGAAAATATTCATAGGCAAGGTTGGCATTATAGCGTTTACCAATATCTTCAGATTCTCGCCAAATACCCGCTAGTTGGTAAGATTTTTCATCAACAAAATTATCGGCCTTTTGCCCATTAAATGAAGCACTTACACGATGAGATGGCGTAATAAAGTAGCCAATTTTCGCTAAATAACTGTTATTTTTATGATGTGCAGGATCTGGGATGCCGCGAGCATTACCAAAAATATCTTCGCCGTTACCACGACTTTTCATTTCATGTCCGTTACGGCGAGAATAGAGTAGCGTTGCATCAAATTTGTCATCTCTATAAGCTACACCTAAGGTGTGTGTCCATTCTCGATTTTTACTTGCGTAACCATTTTTAAGCAATACGCCCCATTTTTGATTTGGTAGAATAATATCCTCTGCACCAAGAGTGCGATAGTTTACTGAACCTCCCAATGATCCACTTCCTGCATTGAAAGAGTCTGAACCTCGCATAATGTCAATGCCTTGCACTAATTCAGGGTCAATACTTAATCGTGAGCTATTGAAATTACCATAGCGAGCATAAAGTGAGTTTTCTTCAGATTCAGGTAAATTAACGCCATCAACACTAATACCAACGCGGTTGCCTTCTACGCCTCTCATTGCAAAGCCTTTATTGCGACGACCATTATCGCTGATGCCTACATCAGTTGCATAACGCACTAAGTCATAATTATCAGCCACTAATTCTTCTTGAATGACCTTACGAGTTTTTTTAATTTGACTCGCTTTGATTTCAGTATCAGTTACCGTGATGGTATCTAATGTTGTTTGTTCTTCTGCGTAAAGCTTGTAAAGCTACCGCTACACAAATTGCACCTAAAGAAAGAGGAAATTTAAGAGCCATATATTCACCTAAAATTTAATTTGATTTATAAACTTTGGAGTAAATTTTACAAAAAGTTAAAGAATTTTTGACAATGCTATTGCAAATTATTTTCATTTTCTGTAAATTGTGCATATCTATTTATAAAACATAAACAATAAGGATTCTCCTATGAGTAAAAATTAAACTTTCAATCATTGCTCTTTCTTGTGTTATGGCATTAAGTGCTTGTTCTTCTAGCTCGAAAGGCGGTACAGATAATTCAGAGCAAATTCGCCAACTCGAAAGCGATTTAAATCAAAAAAATAGCTGAGTTATCTAAGAAGTCAGAAACGACAACTAAAAAGTTCTAAAACCATCAACTACCCAAAGTAGCTCAACTGGAACATTGGGATCGTACACATATACATCATCTTCAGATACTGAGACAAAGTTAAAAGAACTCGAAAAATTACTCGCAGATGAAAAATCTAAAGTATCATTAGGTGATAAAATTTTCGGTGGCACCAGCGGTGAGATGACAGATTATATTTCAGGTGGTGTTTTAGTTGGAGAGCAAAATGATGCATCTCGTCCACAAGCTCGAGATATCCGTGATCTGACAATCACCGATGAAAATGGTCGATTAGTGGATATCAATATTTTTAAGAAGAGCAGGGAGATATGGATCCCAGAGCTTTTGAGCCATACAACGATCAATATAATCTTCGTAAAGAACGCCAAACAATTTTAAGTAATAGTAACTTTAAATCTAGTGCGTTTGGCGCCTATTATGACACATTAACAGGTAATCGATATTTCTTTGCGCAAGGCTTACCAACAGCTGTAAGTCAAATTCCAACCGCAGGTCAAGTGGAGTATAAAGGTGGTGCTGTTTATAAGAAAGATGGTGAGCAAAATTATAGTGAACTAAGCGAGATGACAGCAACAGCAGATTTTGCTACAAAAAGTGATTGATATCAATATTGCAGGAAAAACAAATGCCTTACCAGGAATGAACTTTGGTGGTAAGATCTCAGGTAACAGTTTTGCTGGAAATGCGAATGGTATCAAAACCCAAGGTGGTTTCTTTGGTGAAAATGCACAAGAGATGACTGGTCTATTTATTAACGAAGCAGACCAAGCTCGTGGTGCATTTGGTGGTGATAAAGCAATAATATCTAATAATAGTAAAAGGGCGAACATAATGTTCGCCCTTTTTAGATATCTTGAACTACTAATTGCAAAGCGTGACGCTGAAATTGTCTTGCCTTACGGTGTTTTAAGCGTCTTAGACGCAAGTTACGTGAGGCTGAAATATCTCTTGATGCTTTTTTCTTTAAGAAGGTTTTTCTTTTTAACATCTTTTTCTCCTTGTTTTCTTTCCATTCAATAAAAATGCTATTTTTTCTAATCGCACTTATTCTGTTGCGGTCGCTTGGTTTTCTTGAACTCGATGATAATTCACAATACTGTTCATGTAACGGCGAATATTCTCGACATATTGGTAGGCTTCATAGCCGCGAGCGTAGCCATATTTTAAGTTTGAATAATGACGCTTTTCCGATAATAGCTGAAGATTATTTTTTACATCTAACCAGTTATCAGGATTGCCGCCTAATTTTTTAGTTAGGCGACGAGCATCTAAAATATGCCCTAACCCCATATTGTATGCCGCTAAAGAATACCAAATTCGATCTTCTTCTGGAATACTGTCAGGCATTTGGTCGAGTAGCCAATGCAAATATTCCGATCCCGCTTTTATACTTTGTTCGGCATCCGTGCGATTATTAATATTCATCCGCACAGCCGTATCTTTTGGTAAGCATCATCATCCCGCGCACACCTGTTGGAGAGGTGGCATAAGGGTCCCAATGCGATTCTTGATAGGCTACAGCGGCTAATAATCGCCAGTCTAAATTCCCTTTGTATTTTTCAAAGAGCGGTTGATATTGAGGGAGAATTTTTTCAACTGCCTCTAAATAAGCCTGAGTATCTACATAGTCAAAGGCAGTAATATGGCGGAAATATTTTTCCTCAATACGATCAATTAATCCCGTTTCAATGGCATTATTCATAAAATCCAACAAACCTGCTTGTAGCTCATTATAGGATTTATTGGAGAGATACCAATGCACAGTCATTTCATCTGTTAGGGTCAAATGCAATCGCTAAGTTAGGACGAATTTGTTGTGCCGCAGCCACATCAATACTATTTGCAATGGTATAAGGAATTTTCCCTTCAGCGACTTGAATCAATAATTCCTCTTGGGTCAGCTGCTTATTGTTTTGCCATTTGAGTGCAGGGAGTTTTTTCTGTGCTTGGGATAATAATTTTTCTAAGTCTTCTCCCGCAGAAATAATAATTTCTTGCTGTACTTGCGCTAAATCTTTCGGGCGATTTTTCCCTTTTTTATACACAAGCTGCCAAGAGGCAGAAGTATAAGAGGGCCCTAACTGAAATTTTTCTGCACGTTGAGGCTGGAACAAAAGATTCGCAGCAGCAATATCAATATTGTTGTTCTCTAATTCGTTAAAAAGTTGATCGTTATTTTCTAAGGTTTTAATTTGTAAGCGAACCCCTAAGTAATCAGCAAAGTTTTTTGCTAATTCGTATTCCAAGCCAGATTCGCCCTCATTCCCAATAAAATAGTAAATGGGATTGTTAATAGTGCCGACAATAAGGCTACCGCGATTTTTGATCGCAGTGTAAGGGTTTTGCTCCGATTGCATAATTTTTTGCCAAGGGAACACCATATCCACTGCCCAAAGTAATAATGCAAAGGCAGCAATAATACGTAAAAATAGACCTTTCAATAGATAAACCTTATAAATTGAGATAAGAGACGATTGTAACGAGAATTAAGACAATAAAAAAGCCCCTTTTACTTCAAGGGGCTGTTAAATAAGGATTAACGTTGGCGATCTCGGCGACCACGTTCATTAAAAGTGCGGTCATTTTTATCGTTAAATTTACGCTGACGACGTTCACCATTACGTTCACCACGGAAGCGATCTTGACCACGCTCGCCACGATCATTGCGACGAGCATCACGACGGCCTTTTCCACCAAAGTCGTTGCCACCGCGTCCGCTGTCTGATTGTGTTGCGCCCATAAAGCTCATTTGCATTTGTTTATTTAAAACGCGAGTTTTAACGAATTGTTGAAGCAACTCTTTTGGCATGCCTTGTGGTAGTTCAACGGTAGAGTAGTCATCATAAAGTTTGATATGGCCAATGTAACGGCTGTTAATATCACCTTCATTTGCGATAGCGCCTACGATATGACGCACTTCTACACCATCTGCGCGACCTACTTCGATACGATATAAATCCATCGGTTGTGGGTTGCCATAGCCTTTACGCTCACCACGACGTTCAGCTGAACGTGGGTTTTCACGACGATCACCGCGATCATTACGGTCACGACGGCGTTTATCCATTGGTGGGTCCGGTGGAAGGATGAGTTTTTGTTTACCTTGAAGCAACATTAACATTGCTGCAGCGATATCTTCTTGATCCTGATCGGCTGTGAATAAATCTTCCAACAAGCTACGATACATTTCGAGATCGTGATGTTCCAATTGTTTGGTGATCTTGTCTTGGAATTTCTTACGACGACAGGCTTGCAACACTTCATGATTTGGCAATTCAACTTCATTGATTGGTTTTTTCATCAAGTGTTCGATATTACGAAGTAAACGGCGTTCACGTGGTTCAACGAATAATAATGCACGACCAGAACGACCTGCACGACCAGTACGGCCGATACGATGAACGTACGACTCTGCATCAAGTGGGATGTCATAGTTTACTACAAGACTGATTCGTTCAATATCGATACCGCGCGCAGCAACATCAGTTGCAACCACAATATCAAGGCTACCATTACGTAAGCGATCTAAGGTTTGTTCACGTAATTGTTGTGTCATATCACCGTTTAATGCGGCAGCACGGAAACCGTGTTTTTCTAATAATTCAGTCACATCAAGTGTGCCCGTTTTAGTACGGGTAAAAATGATTGCCGCATCAAAATCTTCCACTTCTAAGAAGCGTAATAATGCGTCATTTTTACGGAAACCTTGAACATACCAACAATTTTGCTCAATATCAGGCGCATTATCGTTTATTTACTTTGATTTTTCACTTCTTGCGGATTGTTCATGAAGCGTTTTGTGATGCGACGAATTGGCTCTGGCATGGTTGCTGAGAAAAGGGCAGTTTGGTGCTCTTCCGGTAATTCAGCCATAACGGTTTCTACATCATCAATAAAGCCCATACGAAGCATTTCATCTGCTTCATCAAGTACGATCGCTTTTAATTCAGATAGATTTAATGTGTTACGACGGATATGATCCAAAAATACGACTCGGTGTACCCACAACAACTTGTGCACCTTGTTTTTAATGCACGTAATTGAATGTCATAGCGTTGACCACCATAAAGGGTCACGATGTTGATGCCTTTGGCATATTTCATGAAGTGTTCGCAAGCATCGGCAACGAATGGCAAGTTCACGTGTTGGTGCCATCACCAATAATTGTGGATGTTTTGCGGCTGGATCAATTTTAGCCAAAATAGGTAAAGAGAATGCGGCAGTTTTACCACTACCGGTTTGTGCCATACCAAGTACATCTCTGCCTTCTAAAAGAGCAGGAATACAAACTATTGGATTGGCGAAGGTGTTTCAAAACCAAGGTCAGAAACGGCTTTTAGAATGAATTCAGGCAAGCCCTAAATCATTAAAAAGTGATTTTGTCTGTCATTAAAATGCTCGAATATAAGTAAGGAAAGCTCAATTTAGCTTTCAGGTTTATTTGTTACACAAGAAAGAGGTAAGTCTAAAAAACAGCTGTTTTTGTGACCGCACTTTTTTCTTCTTTTTCGTCTTCAGTTTGAGCCGGTTTCAATTTCATCAGCTCTAACACGGCAAAACGATACTCAACAAAGTTATACACCTGATTCGCAATAGCAAGTTTAAATAAAAGCCGCCGCTTCATCAATTTGCCCCAAATTGAGTTTTTGTTTTTTGCTAGATAAAAGTAGGTTTCGGTTAATATTTCTGCATATTGTTGCGAGTTTTCTGCAAATTTGGTTGCCCGCTCTTGCAAGTCACTCACGGAAATATTACCTAAATAGTATTGAACGATATTTGTTCCCCAGAAGTCCTTAGATAGCCCTTTAGCTCGTTCAACAAGGTTGGCATGGGCTTCTTGTGGTTTTAATTTTTGTTCGTTCAAAATAGAGCCAGAGTACGCGATAGGGATCTTTGGTATCGAGCTTCATAAAACTTCATAAAAATCGTCTTCAGCAAGATTATAGCGTTCGACGTAATAAAAAATTTAAACCACGATTAAGATGGGTATAGTCATAACTTGGGTCCAATTCAAACACCGCATTAAAGGTTTCTAATGCACTGTCGTAATCTTCTTCAAGCAGTAAGTAAAGCCCTAAATAATTGTAAACGGAAGCCATCTTTGGCTGTAACGCGAGAGCTTGCGTAAAGTCATAACGTGCGAGGCCCCATAAACCGAGGGAATCGTATAATACGCCACGTTCAAAGTGAAGCGTCGCCCGTTCTTCATTACTCATTTTTCCAACTAATAAAACCTGCCCAATTCGGGTAATCATCACTTCTTGTTCGAAGTGAGTATTCGGATTCTGATCCGCTAGCACGACTTTATTTGGTGCAACAAACACGTTTCCCGATTGCACACAACCGGAAATAAATAAAATCATACTTAGGCTGAGACAACGAAACTAGAAAACGGAATAACCGAAAAATACTGCATTGTTTTATAAAGTTAGTTTGATAATCAAAACAGGGTGTGTAAATTGAATTCACACACCCTGTGAGATTATTCTTGTTCTTCTGAAATATCTTCTGCAGGTGCAGATTCTGCTTCAGTTTCTTGTTTTTGGTGCAAGATCTTTTCATGGTTAAAGCGGATACGACCTTGGCGATCAATTTCAACCACTTTAACCGTCACTTCTTGACCAACGAAGATAATCACTCACTTTCTCTACACGCTCTTCAGCGATTTGAGAAATATGAGACTAAACCTTCTTTATTTCCTACGATAGCCACGAATGCACCGAAGTCAGCAAGACGAGTCACTTTACCTTTGTAAATTGCGCCTGCTTCAACTTCAGCAACGATTTCTTCAATACGAGCCATCACGTTTTTCGCTGCACTGCTATCTACTGCAGCGATTTTTCACTGTACCATCATCATCGATATCGATGAAGTACCAGTTTTCTTCAGTTAATGCACGGATGGTTGCACCACCTTTACCGATAACATCTTTGATTTTCTTCGGATCAATTTTCATGGTGTGAATACGCGGCGCGTGGTCAGAAATATCTGCACGTGGTGCAGGGATTGCTGTTCCATTACGCCAGAATGTGCATACGTGCACCTTTTGCTTGGTTTAATGCAATTTGCATAATTTCAGGGGTGATACCTTCAATTTTGATATCCATTTTGAAGTGCGGTTACACCTTCACGTGTACCAGCCACTTTAAAGTCCATATCACCTAAGTGGTCTTCATCACCTAAGATATCTGGAAAAGAACCACAAATTTCTCTTCTTCTTTTACTAAGCTCATTGCGATACCTGCAACAGCAGCTTTGATTAGAACACCCGCATCCATTAATGCTAAAGACGCACCACATACAGATGCCATAGAAGAAGAACCGTTAGATTCAGTGATTTCAGATACAACACGCACGACATACAGGGAATTCTGCAAGGCTAGGGCATAACTGCCGCTACACCACGTTTTGCTAAACGACCGTGACCGATTTCACGACGTTTTGGTGAGCCGATCATACCGGTTTCACCTACAGAGTATGGAGGGAAGTTGTGAGTGGAATAAGAAGTGATCTTGACGTTCACCCGTTAATTCATCAATGATTTGTGCATCACGTTCAGTACCTAACGTTGCAACAGCTAATGCTTGCGTTTCACCACGGGTGAAAAATTGCAGAACCGTGAGTACGAGGTAATACACCAGTGCAAATATCTAATGCACGAACGGTATCAACGGTACGACCGTCAATGCGTGGTTCACCTGCAATGATACGGCCACGAACGATTTGGCTTTTCAAGTGCGGTGAAAATATCCACGATTTTACCTTCGCTGATCTCTTCATCTTCTGCTGCAGATTTGTGCAATCACATCCGCTTTAATCGCATCAATTTGTTCGTAACGTGCTTGTTTTTTTCAGTAATGCGGTATGCATCGCCCTAAACGCGCTTCTGCAATCGCTTTTACTTTGTTGATTAAATCTGTATTTTGGTTTGTGGAGCAACCCAATCCCAACGCGGTTTGCCTGCTTCTTTTTGCAAATTCTTTTGATTGCGTCAATCACAACTTGTTGTTGATGATGACCGAATACAACTGCCGCTAACATTTGTTCTTCAGTTAAGATATCAGCTTCAGATTCAACCATTAATACGGCTTTGTCAGTACCTGCAACCACTAAGTCCAAACGGCTTTGTTTTTGTTCTGCCATAGTTGGATTTAATACGAATTGGTTGTCGATAAAACCAACGCGCGCTGCACCGATAGGGCCATTGAAAGGTACACCTGATAAGGTTAATGCTGCAGAAGCACCAATCATTGCCACTAAGTCTGGGCTGATTTGTGGGTTTACAGAAACTACAGTTGCCACTACTTGGATTTCGTTGAAGAAACCTTCTGGGAATAATGGACGAATTGGACGGTCGATTAAACGTGCAATTAAAGTTTCGCCTTCAGATGGACGACCTTCACGTTTGAAGAAACCGCTGAGTTTTTACCCGCCGCATAAGTACGCTCTTGGTAGTTTACGGTTAATGGGAAGAAGTCTTGACCTTCTTTCACATCTTTTTAGCTACAACAGTCACGAATACCGTGGTATCGTCCATGCTTTCGCCATAACCGCTGCAGTTGCTTGACGTGCAATCGCGCCGGTTTCTAGAGTAACGATATGTTGACCGTATTTAAATTGTTTAACAATTGGATTCACAATGTTTTCCTTCAAAATAATATTTAAAACAAAGCTTTATTTTTCCAGATTGCGACTAGCAAAAGAAATCTCTCGATGACCGCACTTTTGGTCGTTTAAAAATTTCTTTTGATAGCCGCACGCTATCTGAAAATAAAGCTCGCTTATTACTACTGAGTTTTAAATTTATTGGTAACTTTATTTAATATAAGCAACTTGTTATCATATTCTCATACAAATACATACGTAAGGAGACACTATGATTATCAGTGCATTAAATAACCTAAATTTCAAAGTGGGTTTACCAAAAGTTATCGCGGACATTTGCGATCATCTCAATACTTTGAATCTTGAAGCATTAGAAAATGGTCGTCATGATTTAAGCGAGCAAGTTTATATGAATGTCATGGAATTTGATACGGTTGAAGCGGATAGCAAACAAGCTGAACTTCATCATAAATATCTAGATATTCAATTACTTATCCGTGGTGAAGAGAATGTTGAAGTAAAGTGCGACTTATCCAAATCTCGAAAGCCTATACGATGAATATCGTGATGAAGATGATTATCAACTTACCCCACAAATTGAAGATAAAAAGCACCGTGACACTTTTGCCAAAAATGTTTCGCCGTCTTTTTCCCTTATGAACCTCATAAACCGAGTTGCACCGTAAATGGTAAATCAAGTTTCGTGAAAAACTGGTGGTGAAAGTACCGGTAGAATTGATTTAATTATTTTGATTTATTAAAGCAGAAGTGCGGTCAGAAATTTACATATTTTTCTGACCGCACTTTTTACTATTTAATCACTGTAATTGACCATTTTGCATCATCAATTTGTTCAAAGTTTGTGACTTCATAGCCTTCTTCAGCCCTAAAGCGGGAATGGCTTCAGTGAGCTTATGTACAGTCAAATTCAATTTCTAGGCCATCGCCTTTATTTAACTTAGCCATTGCTTCCTTGGCTTCAACGAGAGGAAATGGGCAAACAAGGCCGAGTGTTGGTAATTTAACGATCATATAAACTCCTTATGATGCTTTTGTTAATTTTAAACGTTGTGGACGGATAATGGTGAAGTAGGCGGCCACCCAAGTGCCGAGAATCATCAACGGTAATGATACCCAACCTTGCCAAGAGAAAAAGGCGGTTTCGACTAAGCCATTACCGATAGAGCAGCCACCCGCAAGGGTTGCACCGATGCCCATGAGAATACCGCCGAGTCCGCTGCGTAGAATCGTGGTGGCATCTGGTACGCGGACACGAAATTCATTGCTTGCTTTTGCGCCGATGAATGATCCAATAAAAATCCCTAAGACTAAGAATACGCCCCAGTTAATAAATTTACCGTCGCCAGTAACAAGGAATTGCATGATATTGGCTGATGGGCCAGTGATCCCAAGTCCAAACTCACGACCCGTAGCGACACTGAGTGGCCAAGCAGCAAGTGCGATTAACCCGATTAATACGGCAGAGAAAAATGGGTGCCAGCGTTTTTCAAATAATAAATGAGCAATCCCCGTTTTCTTTTCGGTTTTAATGCCGCAACTTTTACGCTTGGTTTACTGAGATGTTTGTACACATAGAAAGCTGTCACTAAAGTTAATAGTGTCACTAACCACCAAGGTGAAATGCCGAATGTATCGTAAATGTTGCGTTGTTCGATATTGATACTGCGTAAAGTTTTATTGAATTCCCCTAATGGACCAGTACGCATGATGGCACTTAATAGCATATAAGTGAATAAAGCAACCCAACTGCCGACTAAGCCTTCCGCAGCACGGTACCAAGTTCCTGTTACTAACCACCAGCAAGAACAATGCCAATACCAAACACAAAGGCACCGATAATCACCGCTAAAAGGCAAAATTTTCCAGCCGGATCGACATTTAAAACACCGATTTCTTTTTAAGAGAAAGAAACCGATGGATTGCACGGTAATTGCCAATAAAAGGGCAACAAACATTTTGTTATTTTTGGTGACATACATATCGCGAAAATGCGCCAGTAATACAAAAAGCGCCCACGCTGCATTACAAATCCGAGTAAAATTCGCAAAGTAATCCGGTTAAAAGCATAAATATTCCTTCTCTTTTTAGAACTAAGTAGGTTGGTATTTTCTAAAATAAGAAGATGACGCCAATAACTTTTTAGCTAGAAAATATGTTTTTGATATAAAAGTGCGGCCAGAAATTTATATGTTTTTCTGACCGCACTTTCATTTATGAGTTAAGCGTGAAATTAACTTTTACAAGAGTTTCCTTTTTCATTACTTTACCAAAATCATTTTTGGCATCCGGTTTTGTCATATTATTAGGTGCACCTTTTCTGAACTGGGTAGATTGAATCCATTTGCCACTGATTCCAGCCACCATCATAAATAGCTGTATGGTTCCAACCTGCTAATTTTGTCATGAACCAAAGGTACACCGGCTCGCCAACTCTGTGCCACAATAAAAATGCGAGTTTATCGCCTTTTTCGATACCTTGTGTTTTTCCATAATGCAAAATTTCATTTGGATTACGTAATGTACCATCTGGATCATAATAATCAGCCATATTAGAAGAATCCGTACCCGCAAATCCCCAAATCGCACCTTGTGGTTCGCTCTTTCCACAGAATGTAATCATAACCACTGACTTTACCGATGTATTCATCCCATGCTCGAGTTACTAATGAGTTTTTAATCCATGTTGTTGTGCATCGATAATCTCTTTTGGTGTTTCAATATCGAAGCTTGGATTTGCTGGGATAGAGACACCAAAAATGGGATTCTGGTTTTGGTGTATTCACGGTTGTTTCTGTTGGTAAGTTAGCATCCATCCGAGGTTGAAAGGTTGCCATTTAACACACGAACATCTTTTTACCCCTGCCCATTTTAATACCCAGAACACACGATAAGCCGCTAACTGATTATCGGAATATAAAATGATTGTTTTATCAGCTGTGATACCATTTTTAACAAATTTTTGTTCAATCACATCAGGTGATGATAAATTCCAAATTGGGCCATTCTCAATCCAATCTGTATCAAAATGGTAGGCACCAACAATATGCTGAACATAGTCCTTGGGATTTATCTAATGGCCCCAAGAAACTTCAAAAGATAGCGAACTTATCATTGTTATAAGTCTCAGGTTTCTCACCTTTAGTTACAGCATTAATCCATTCTGGCGATACGCTATATTGGAAGTTTGGGAAAGATTCTAATGGATAATCGGCATTGACATAACTAAGGAAATCATTGAAGACCTGTGTTTTATAGCCTTTATTTGCAGATTCAGCACTAATACAAGCAAGATTATCAGGGATTGGTATCGTAGAAAACTAAGGTTTTTATCCTTTGTGATCCCTTTTTCCTGCTGCGAAAGATTCAAATTTGTCTGGTGCAATCCAATTTAGCCAAGAACAAGAAAAATTGAATAGCACCAGGAATATATCCACCACGTGTTGCATTTTTATCTTTGAATCCGTTGTAATAACTGTCTTGACGAGAGTCAATAATGACATAGTTTGGATTTTTAAATTATCCAATAACGCTTTGGTTTCAATGTTTTTGACTTGATTATCATGACAAGCAACAAGTACAAGTGAAAGACTTAAACCTAATAAAGTGCGAGTTAAATTTCATATTGTTTTCTCCTTTTATTTTTACAATCCATTTATTGGCAAACCAGCAGCCGATTAGAATACATCCCGTTGCGATCCAACCTTGCAGGAAAAAAATAAGCTGTAGCAACTAAAGCATTGGTAACAGTGCAACCACCTGCTAATGCTGCACCTAATCCCCATTATGACACCACGCAAAATCCGACGTAGTGCTTCTTGCGGATCTGGCATTTTTAAACAAAAATCGCCGCTTATTTTGAAGCCATTAAAAATGAGCCAAGTGGAATACCTAGTACAAATAAGCTTCCCCAATTGATATAACGTTGTTGTCCTATTACTAAATATTGAACGACGTTTGCAGAGGGTACAACAATGCCATATCCATAGTTTCGTCCAGTTTGAGCACTAAGATACCAAGCCAGAACACCGAGCAATCCTATTAGCAAACTACCTAGGTAAGGATTCCAAGGGCGTTTAAAAAGTGCGGTCAAAAAAGAGAAAGGTTTTCCGTATCAGTCGATTTATTACCAAGAAAAGATAATCCACAAGTGACTAATACAGAGTGCTCCTACTAGCCACCAAGGGGAAATAGAAAGCGTTAAATAGATGTTATCCCATTCTGTGGTTTGTTGGGTCCAATGGTTAATAAATTGATGCAGACTACCAGTTTGAGCAGATGCCATTGTGATCATCAAAAAGCAACTAAAGGCCAATAGACTACCTAATGCACCTTCATGCGGGCAAAACCATGCACCACTCCCGCAGCAATTCCCTAATACCATACCAATCCCAAATAATAATCCGCCAACTATTGTGGCCATGATAGGAGTGTTGTTTGAGGAATTTTAATGATTTCTAATTCAGCAAGGCAAAATAATCCTATGGATTGTATGCTTACCGCAATGAGAAGCATCGTTATAAAACGAGTATTTTTGAAATAATAAACGGCGAAAGCCAGAAACAAAACAAAAATTGGGTACGTTGAGTAGGATGCCAAAAAGCAATCCCGATAAAGAAGACCTGTGAACATTGATTAACCCTTAATACTAATGTTAGTGCGGTACATTAAAAACATAATTAATTAAAAAAATTAATTGAAATTGATCACAAAAATAAAATAAAGTGCGATATGAATCGCACTTTATTGTATTTTAAATGGGCTTAAGGGCAAGGTTTACTCACCATAATTTCAATTACTTTCGGCGATCGATGTGGTGCATACTCTTAGACGCAATCGAGCATAGATTGTCGATAGTGCGATCGAGATCGTGTTCAACAATACCTTCATTGCCCGTAACATGAGTTTCATCCATTGCCATAAGTACTGATTTATAACCCAGAAGCCACGCTGGTGGACACTTTCATGGCACAGCTATTGGATGCGCCATCGCAGATGATTCCGCTAATATCACCAATCATGCTGCAAATCCCCATGCTCACGGTTTCGAATTTACCCGTAAGTAAATAGGCAATGCCTGCACAGCTTCCCATTGATGCGGTTGTTACTGCGCAAAGGGCAGAGAGTTTGGGTAATTTACTGTGGATATAAATGGTCATTAAATGTGATAAGAAGAGGGCACGGAGACGTTTTTCTTCACTCACGTTTAAATAATCGGCGACCACAACCACGGGCATAGTGGCGGCAATACCTTGGTTACCTGAACCAGAATTACTCATCGCGGGTAATGTAGCGCCGCCCATACACGTGCATCGGAGGCCGCAGTGGTTTTCGATCATAATTTTTTTGCTGAGCAAATCGTCTGACATTAAACCGCTACCGACTTGTTTGCGTAACGTTCTGCCAATGTGTAGGCCGTAATTTTTGTGTAATCCTTCGTTAGACAGCGCTCGATTAAGGGCGGCAGCCTGTCCGATAAAGCGGATTTTATCTAGCTCAACTTCACAAGAAAATTCAAAAGATTTCACGTGCGCTCACTTGTTTGAAAAATATCATAAGGATCGCAATCAGCACATTCATCGTGTTCTTTCTCAAAAATGACCTTGCCATTTTTCAATCAAAAATGATATTTTGTGTTGATCTTGAATCGCTACTTTCACTCGGTCATTATCGGCAAACAACACGGCTTCCGAATATAAAAATATGATCAGTTTGATGAATATCCACATTAACGAGCTTTTTATCAAGCATCGCCTTGGCTTGGGATACTTGCTCTGGTGTGATGTGTTTTAATACTTCTAATTCACCCTCAGGATCACCACCCAAAGCACCAATCGCCGCGGCAATAGGCAAGCCGACCATGCCCGTTCGCGTACTGCAACGCCCAATCCATTTTTCATTAAGTTTGGTGATACTTTAGCTTCAATACGTTCAGGTGTTTTGGCTAAATATTTAGCTGCCGTTGCTGCTGCAAGTGCCAGAGATAGGTTCCAGTACAGCCAAGTGCCGGAACCACATCGCGTTCTACAATTTGAATTAATGGTTTTTCGATTTCGTTGCGTCTTTCTTGATTCATAAAAATTCTTTTTAATATGTTAAATGCTGTCTTCTTTCTCTATGACTAATATGCGCGCTTCACCTTGTGGATGAGCAACATGTTCGGTACCGATACCCGCATAAAAATATCACCTGTATGGAGCAATACGGTTTTCTCTTGTGCCATCTTCTTTGTAGCGCATTTCCACCGTACCATCCATGACAGCAAAGACTTCTTCACCGTCATTGATATGCCATTTGTAAGACTTATCTGTCCAGTGAAGACGCACGGAAATACCATTCATATTGGTAATATCAAGTGCTCCCCAAGCACGTTCTGCCTTAAAGTGCTGACTTTGAATAACTTTATTCATGACTATATTCCATAGTGCCTCATCCCAGTTAGTGACGTAACCTGCTTACTACAATCAGTGGTACGGCTACAAAATCAGCTGCAGCTTTCCATGTGTGTTTTGATGAGTTCGCTATAAAAACGCCACTTTGTCTGACCGCACTTCAAACGCCAATTCATCGTGCACCTGCATAATCATCGCAATATCAGGATCGTTTTGTAGTTTTTGATCAATTGAATCATGGCTCGTTTTACTAATGTCTGCTGCGGTGCCTTGCATTGGTGCATTGATCGCGACACGTTCGGCAGCTTTACGGCGCATACCGTTAGAAGAGTTAATATCTGGTAGATATAAACGACGGCCGAATAGGGTTTTCCACATAGCCTTGGGCTTTGGCTTTTTCACGAATATCGTGCATAAAGGTTTGTACGCCGAGGATAGCGTTTGAAATACAAATCCATATAGCTCTGAGCATCCGCACGGCCAATACCGAGTTGTGCGCGATAAGCCAAAAGGCTGACATACCGTAAATTAAACCGAAGTTAGTGCCTTGGCATTGCGGCGTTGTTCGGACGTCACTTCATCCAGTGCGACACCAAAGATTTCTGCTGCGGTAGAGCGGGTGAATATCTTTGCTCAGGTAAATGCGTTAATTAAGCCTTTGATCCTGCGATAGGGTGTGCCATAATGCGCAGCTCGATTTGAGAATAGTCGGCAGCAACAACGGTAAAGCTTTCGCGTGCAATAAATGCTCGCGCGAATACGGCGGCCTTCTTCATTACGAATCGGAATGTTTTTGCAGATTCGGATCGCTTGATGAAAGACGACCCGGTGGCTGTCACCGCTTGATGGTAGGACGTATGCACTCGACCCGTTTGTGGATTCACCATTTGTGGCAATTTGTCAGTGTCGGGTGGATTTTTAGTTTGCTTAATCACGATGTTCTACCAATACTTTCGGTAATTCATGATTAAATGCGAGTTCTTCCAACACTTCCTCGTTGGTGGATGGCGCGCCTTTTGTGTATTTTGAATAACCGGCAAACCTAATTTATCAAACAAAATTTCCTGTAATTGTTTGGTGGAATAGCAAAATTAAAATGGCTGCCCCGCCAAGACATGCGAGCTTGTTCTTCTAATTCACTTAAACAGTTAGCTGATTTCGTTAGATTGCAGGGAATAGCGCATCGCTATCAATTCAAGACACCACGACGTTCCATGCGGAAAGTACGCCTAACAATGGCAATTCCATTTCTTTAAAGAGTTTTTCAAGAGTTGGTTCTTTAGAGAGTTTTTCCCATAGTACTTGTTGCAGTTTCATCGTTACATCAGCATCTTCCGCAGCGTACTCGGCGGCTTGTTCCAACGGAATTTAGTTAAAGTCAGCTGATTTTTGACCTTTGCCTGCAATTTCTTCAAAACTAATAGTTTGATGGCCTAAATAACGTTTCTGCCAGATCGTCCATATTGTAGCGACCGGTGCTATTGAGCACATAGGACTCCAACATGGTATCAAAAGCCACACCCTTGCACATCAATGCCATTACGGGCGAAAAATAGTGAGGTCGTACTTGAAGTTTTGCCGACTTTTTGAATAGATGGATTTTCTAAAACTGGTTTTAACAGCGAAAGTGCGGTTGTTTTTCGAGAGTTTTTGATGCGCCTAAATAATCTAATTGTAGTGGTAAATAAGCCGCTTCACCCGTTTTCTAACGCAAAAGAAATACCGACCAAGTTGGCGGCCATAATCTAAAATTATCGGTTTCTGTATCGAGGGCAAAAGTTTCGCTTGTTTGAGTTTTTCCACCCAACGATTTAAATCCGCTTCGGTGAGCAAGGTTTTCATAACGGCTACGATCAATTTGAATTGCCGGGCAATGCTTCATCGCTATTGTCTTGAGCGAGCGCAGGCGTAGCTGGGTAGTGATTAATCTTGGTTGGTTGTTCGTTATTATTGGTGATGGAATCAGCACCATTCATCACTTCATTGAGCCAACGTTTAAATTCATAACGGCCGAAATATTCAGTGAGTTGATCGTTATTGCTTGCGCTAAGAGTGAGTTGTTCAGGTGTGATATCAGCGCAACATCGGTTTTTGATCGTGGCAAGGCGATAGGATAAATCGGCCATTTCTTTTTCAGCCAACAATTTATCACCCTAATTTTTGCCCCACGAATTGGTAATTCAGCCACTTTTGCCTAAGTTGGCATAAATTTCTGCCATGCTGCCGATACCCTGTAAGAGACCAAGAGCGGTTTTTCACCCACACCCGCTACGCCCGGAATATTATCGGCGCTATCGCCCAGTAGCGCTAAGTAATCGATGATGAGTTCTGGCGGAATACCGTATTTTTCAATCACGGCCTCGCGATCTAATAGGGTATTATTCATGGTGTTGATCAACATAATGTTGTCATCCACTAGCTGCGCCATGTCTTTATCGCCGGTGCTGATCAAGACTTTTTGATTGGCTTTAGAAGCCGCTACCGCTAAGGTACCAATGACATCATCAGCCTCCACACCTTCAATGACTAAAAGAGGAATGCCAAGGGCACGGATAATATCGTGTAACGGTTGAATTTGTTTGCGCAGATCGTCCGGCATCGGTGGACGATGGGATTTATATTGTTCAAACATTTCATCACGGAAAGTTTTGCCTTTTGCATCAAAGACCACCGCAATATGGCTCGGTTGCACTTGCGAAATCAGGCTTTTGAGCATGTTTAATACACCGTACATGGCACCAGTCGGTTCACCGGCAGAATTGGTGAGTGGCGGAAAGGCATGAAAAGCACGATATAAATAAGATGAACCGTCCACTAGGACTAATGGATTAGGAGCAATAGTTGGCATAAATATTCCGTTCAAAAATAATGAAAAGTGTCGCATTATAGCGTAAATTGCGAAATGGGGCGAACGGATAAAGTGCGGTCAATTAAACGTAAAAATTATGACGAAGGCATTTGGCTGTGGCATAATAGGAACACTTGAGCATTCAACATAAGGGAATAACATGTCATTAAAACTGGTTGAAGTTGTTGTATTAGGGCAAGTGCTGCGCTTGAATGTCCCTGCCGAACAAGAAGAGATTTTGCGTCAAGCGGCGCGCAATTTAGATCTTCAAGTGTCTGAAATGAAAGAGCGTACAGGTTTATTGCAATTAGACCGTGTGCTTTCTATTGTTGCCTTGAATTTAAGTTTTGAATTAACCCAAGAAAAGAATAAAAATGCCCAGATTGAAAACGTGTTATGCACTCGAATTCAGCAGTTAGATCATTCTTTAGAGAATGCATTAGGTGGGCGTCTTATCGTCGATTAAATAAAAAGAACCGCATGTTGAAAGTGCGGTTCTTTTTATGTATTTTTAATCGGGCGTGTAATAGAGTTTACCAATTTCAATTTTTTGTCGCCCTGTTTCTTCACGCCATTTATTGCTGTCTCGTAAAGAATAAACGCAGCCACAATATTCTTGCTGATAAAAACGTTCACGCTTACTGATTTCGATCATGCGTTGTGATCCTCCAGCTTTACGCCAGTTGTAATCCCAATAAATTACATCATCATATTTTTCAGCCGCACGGTGACCGCAACCGTTGATTTGATCCATGTCTTTCCAACGGGAAATACCAAGACAGCTGGTAAATACAGGGAAGCCATGTTCATGAGCATATTCAGCCGCTTTTTCAAAACGCATATCAAAACACATGGTGCAGCGAATGCCACGTTCAGGCTCCCATTCCATGCCTTTTGCGCGATCAAACCATTGTTGGCGATCGTAGTCCGCATCAATAAACGGAATCCCAAATTTTTGAGCAAAGCGGATGTTTTCTTCTTTACGAATTAAATATTCTTTTAATGGATGAATATTCGGATTGTAAAAATAAATCGTAAACTCAATACCAGAGGCCAAAATGGCTTCCATCACCTCACCTGAGCAAGGCGCACAGCAAGAGTGGAGAAGCAACTTATTATGTCCTTCGGGTAATTCAAGTTTTTCACGAATAAAAGGCGCATTGGGATCCTTGCGCACTTTTTGTTTACGCGGTTTTTGAAATTTAGGTTGAGAATCGACCGCACTTTGCGGTTGAATTTGTTCTTCAGTCATATTAATAAGTTCGGTCTACCGATAAATAAGCCAGTGAAATTAAGGCTTTTTTGTATTCGCTTTCAGGTAATAAGGCAATAGCATCAACCGCTTTTTGGGCTTCTTGCTTCGCACGATCCATTGCATAATCAAGAGATTTATGTTCAGCCATAATCGCAAGCACTTCATCGATCGCATCACGTTTTCCGCCTTGTTCAATGGCTTCGCGAATAAGTGCGGCTTGTTGTGGATTACCATGACGCATTGCGTGTAATAAAGGAAGAGTCGGTTTACCTTCGGCGAGGTCATCGCCCACATTTTTTCCTAATGCCGCTGCGTTAGCGCTGTAATCTAGCACGTCATCCACTAATTGGAATGCGGTGCCGAGATAGCGACCATATTCTTGAAATGCGGTTTCAATTGATTTTTCAGCACCTGCAACAATCGCAACAGATTGCGCTGCCACTTCAAATAAACGTGCTGTTTTACTATAAATCACACGCATATAGCTTTCTTCCGTGGTATCGGGATCGTTCACATTCATCAATTGTTGAACTTCACCTTCTGCCAACACGTTGGTGGCGTCAGCCATAATGCGAAGAATATCTAGCGATTGTAACTGTGCCACTAACTGGAATGCACGAGTATAAATGAAGTCGCCTACTAATACGCTAGCGGCATTACCAAAGGCAGAGTTTGCCGTTGCTCGACCACGACGCATATCAGATTCATCCACTACATCATCATGTAATAAAGAAGCAGTGTGAATAAATTCTACAAAGGTCGCACAAGTCGCTACTTTATCGCTTTCGTAGCCTAATGCACGCGCCGCTAAGACCGCAATAAGTGGTCGAATACGTTTTCCGCCACCTTGTACAATATAAAAACCAAGTTGATTAACCATCGGCACATCGGAGTTAATTTGTGCTAGAATGGCTTGGTTAACTTTCTGCATATCCGCATTTGTTAATGCTTGGATTGCATCCATATCCATTAAATCTTGTTTGTTCATCTTCATTTGGTTCGATGGTTGTGTATATAAAAGAAAGTGCGGGTGAATTTTACCCGATTTTTTTCAAGGTTTCTGAAATTAAACTCGAGGAAAAGGGCTTTTTATTTTATTGCAAATAAGTGCTTGCGATCGAGTTGTTTTCCGTAGAATTTGCGACCTATTTATATGAATTTTGAAGTGCGGACCGAAAATAGTAACGGAGAAGCACAATTTATAGCGGAGTATTTATGTACGCAGTTTTTCCAAAGTGGCGGTAAACAACACCGTGTGAGCGAAGGTCAAGTAGTTCGTTTAGAAAAACTTGAACTTGCAACTGGCGCAACAGTTGAGTTCTGACTCAGTGTTGATGGTCGTTAATGGTGAAGATGTTAGAAATTGGTGCACCAGTAGTAGCTGGTGCGAAAGTAGTGGCTGAAGTTGTGGCACAAGGTCGTGGCGATAAAGTTAAAAATCGTTAAGTTCCGTCGTCGTAAACACAGCCGTAAACAACAAGGTCATCGTCAGTGGTTCATAGAAGTGAAAAATCACTGGGATTCAAAGCATAATTTCAGAGGAGATCAAGTAGATGGCAACTAAAAAGCTGGTGGTTCAACTCGTAACGGTCGTGATTCTGAAGCTAAACGCCTTGGTGTTAAAACGTTTCGGTGGCGAATCTGTATTAGCAGGTAGCATCATTGTACGTCAACGTGGTACTAAATTCCACGCAGGTAACAACGTAGGTATGGGTCGTGACCACACCTTATTTGCTACCGCTGACGGTAAAGTAAAATTTGAAGTTAAAAGGCGAGAAAAGCCGTAAATACGTAAGTATTGTAACTGAATAATTTTTACATCTGATTTGATAAACGCCCCGCATTACCTGTGGGGCGTTTTCTTTGTTTTCTTACCTGTAATTTATAATCATTAATCAAATTTGTTATCTTAGCACGATCATTCTCTTCAATATTTCTTAGAATGATATTTACCTGAATTCCTAACTGTGCTTTAGCCAAATAAAGGAAGACATCATGAAAAAACAACCTCTTTTTAGGATTTCTATTTGCTTTAATTACAGCGATGGCGTGGGGATCTTTACCCATTGCGTTAAAACAGGTTTTATCAGTGATGACGCCACAAACAATCGTGTGGTATCGCTTTATTGTGGCATTTCTAGCGCTCTTTATTTTGCTTGCCTATAAGAAAAAATTGCCACAATTTTTCAAAGGTGGTCGATTCATTTGGCTTGTGCTCATTGGTGTCGCTGGATTATCGGGTAATTTCTTCTTATTTAATAGCTCACTTAATTTTATTGATCCTCCTTCAGCTCAAATTTTTTTATTCATTTTTCTTCTTTTGGTATGTTGATTTGCGGTATTTTGTCTTTAAAGAAAAAGCTTGGATTACATCAAAAGATTGGTTTAGGTCTGTTATTGGCTGGGTTAGTGCTTTTCTTCAATGATAAATTTGAGGTGTTTAAAGGGAGAAAGTGGTTATTTAACGGGCATCTTGCTAAGCTTAACAGCTTCATTAGTTTTGGGTTGCTTATGGTATGGCACAGAAATTAATGCTTCGTCGTTTTAGTTCACAACAAATTTTATTAATGATGTATTTTCGGTTTGTCTTTTAGTATTTACGCCTATTGCTGAAATTTCCCAAGTGAGAGAGCTCAGTCCGTTAGCGTTTTGGTTGTTTAGCTTATTGTTGCTTAAATACCTTATTTGGTTATGGTGCCTATGCTGAAGCCCTTAATCGCTGGGAAGTTTCTAAAAGTAAGCGTTGTGATAACCTTAGTGCCACTATTTACAATTTTCTTTGCTCATCTTGCGCATTATGCGAGCCCTGATAATTTTGCTGCGCCAGAATTAAATATGATTAGCTATATCAGGGGCGTTTGTTGTAGTATGCGGAGCAATTTTGTCGGCAATCGGACATAAGTTATTACCGCAATCAAAGTAAAAGTGCGGTTAAATATTGAGAGTTTTTATGAAATTTATTGATGAAGCCCTGATTCGTAGAGAGGGCAGGGGATGGTGGAAACGGTTGTAAGTTTCCGCCGTGAAAAATTTATCCCCAAAGGTGGCCCTGATGGCGGTGATGGCGGTGATGGCGGTGATGTTTATTTGGTTGCAGACGAAAAACTTAAATACTTTGATCGATTATCGTTTTACAAAACGTTTTGCCGCAGAACGCGGTGAGAATGGTCATAGTTCAGATTGTACAGGTCGCCGCGGTAAAGATATTACGTTACGTGTGCCAGTGGGGAACGCGTGCAATTGATAATGACACCAAAGAAGTGCTTGGCGATTTAACAAAAGCATGGCGCCAAAATGTTAGTAGCGAAAAGGTGGTTATCATGGTTTAGGTAATACACGTTTCAAATCTTCAGTGAACCGTGCGCTCGCCAAAAACCATAGGGTACACCAGGTGAAAAACGCGATTTATTATTAGAATTAATGCTTCTTGCGGATGTTGGGATGTTAGGTTTACCGAATGCGGGTAAATCCACCTTTATTCGCGCCGTTTCAGCCGCAAAACCAAAAAGTCGCTGATTATCCATTTACCACTTTAGTGCCAAGTTTAGGCGTAGTGAAAGTGGATGAGAGCCATAGCTTTGTGGTAGCAGATATTCCCTGGATTGATTGAAGGCGCATCAGATGGTGCGGGTTTGGGGATTCGTTTCTTAAAAGCACTTAGAACGTTGTCGTGTGTTAATTCATTTAGTAGATATTAATCCAATTGATGAATCCGATCCCGCTGATAATATTGCGATCATCGAGTCAGAATTATTCCAATATAGCGAAAAAGTTGGCAGATAAACCGCGTTGGTTAGTCTTCAACAAAATTGATACGATGACTGAAGAAGAGGCGACATGAACGAGCACAAGAGATTACTGAACGTCTTGGTTGGGAAGAAGGGCTATCACCTTATTTCTGCCGCAACCGGTAAAAATGTGCCACCACTTTGTCGTGATATTATGGATTTCATTGAAGCGAATCCACGTGATGCAGAAGTAGAAGAAAATAAACCAGAAGAAGTGAAATTCAAATGGGAAGATTACCATCAAGAACAGCTCGCTGAACATCAATTTGATGATGAAGATGACGACTGGGATGATTGGGATGAAGAAGATGAAGAGGGTGTTGAGTTTATTTATAAACCTTATCGTTTAAATGAAAAAAAGAGCGGAAATTTGACCGCTCTTTTTTATTGGGGTTAACCTTTCTTTTTTTCCACCTTGACGCGCTTTTAAAGCGAGGGTTGGTTTTCGAAATGACATAGACGACACCGTGGCGACGAACAATTTTGCAGCCAGGACGGTTTTTTTGCGCTTTTGAGTGAAGATAATACTTTCATTGAACATTCCTATTTTTGATTTAAATGCGCCAAATTTACCGTAACGGCTTGCAAATTCACTTGCACGACCTTCATTACCAATTTGACGAGTTTTACCGGTATAAAATGGGTGAGAAGCAGATGAGGTATCGCACATAAATACAGGATATTCATTACCATCTTCCCATTTCATGGTGTTGTTGGTTTTAGCACAAGAACGGATGAGAAAGCCTTGTTTTGCGTTGGAATCATAAAATAAAACGGTACGATAATTTTCAGGGTGAATGCCTTTTTTCATTAGAGCTCCTTATATAACGAAAAAGAATTGGGCGAAGATACTAATCCAAAAAGATAATGATTATCAATATAAATTTATTCATGGCTATGAGAATTTTTTTCATATTGAGAAAAAGAAAAATGCCTTTCGGTTGAAAGGCATTTTGTCTGTTTGATCGGATGGCTACCCACGATGTGCATTTTTCATAATACGCTCTTTCGCCACTTTCCATTCACGCTCTTTAATATCATCACGTTTATCATGTTGTTTTTACCTTTCGCAAGACCGATTTTTGATCTTTTGCCCAAGCACCTTTCCAATAAAGAGAAAGGGCAACAATGGTAAAAACCATCACGGCTTGATTTTACCGAAAAGATTATCCAGTTCACGTTTATTCAATAAAAGCTTACGCGTACGCGTCGGATCGCAAACCACGTGAGTAGAAGCCAAGCTTAATGGTTGAATGGTCGCACCAAATAAATAGGCTTCACCGTTTTTAAAAATGATATAGCTGTCGCTGATATTGGCTTTACCTGCGCGCATTGATTTTACTTCCCAACCTTGTAATTCAAGGCCGGCTTCAATTTCATCTTCAATAAAAATATTCGTGTCGAGCTCGTTTATTTAACGCAATGGTGTTGGAGCCGACTTTGACTTTTTTCTTGGTCATTGTTATCCGTTGTTTATTAATCGTAAATTGGCGTTGATTTTACCGAATCTCGCCGTGGATAGCAAAAAACAAAAGGCTGATTTGACTCAGCCTTTTATTACTAAATGATAGATTATTCTTCTAACTCACCACAGAAACGATAGCCTTCGCCATGTACGGTAGCAATGATTTCTGGGGTATTAGGATGATCTTCAAAAATGTTTTTCGAATACGACGAATTGTTACATCCACAGTATCGATCTTGTGGTTTTAATTCGCGTCCTGTCATTTTTAGCAATAATTCTTCACGAGTTTGCAATTTGCCAGATTTTCGCAGAAATGCAACATGGCACGGAATTCACTACATGAGCAGTTTAAATTCAACGCCTTCAGGTGTGATTAAATTATGGCTATTTAAATCCAGTGTCCACCCATTAAAAAACGATAGTTCTCACGTTGTAAATGAGTTTCTTTGCTATTTAGTGTCATGGTGCGATGCAATAAATTTCGTGCACGAATGGTGAGTTCTCTTGCGTTAAATGGTTTAGTGAGATAATCATCTGCTCCAATTTCCAAGCCTAAAAATTTTATCGACCTCGTTATCTCGCCCCGTGAGGAAGATTAATGGAATTGCAGCTTTCTACGTAATTCACGCCCCAGTAATAAAACCATTTTTTACCGTAGTTGATATCTAATACGATGAGATTGACCGTTTCTGAGTTTAACTGACGATACATTTCCGCACCATCTTGTGCTTGTAATACCTCATAGCCCTCTGCTTCAAAAATTCCTCTTAACGTATTACGGGTTACCGCTTCATCTTCCACGATGAGAATTTTTGGGGTAGCCATTCGTTACTCCTTGTTATATTTTTGTTATGAGCGTATTCTATAGTTGTAACATTGCTGTAACAACAGAAAAGTGCAGTCATTGTTTTAAATTACATTTAATTTTATGATCTAAGTCATAAATTATTAACATTCCGCTTATCTATGCTAGAATTTTAGCAGGAACAATAGTTGGAACTTTATTATGAAGCGAATTCTTCTTTTTTTATTTTTTTATTTTTACCGCACTTTTCCACTCAAGCCGGTCTTTTTGATAAGAAACCGGCTTTCTTACCTGTGGATGAAGCTTTTCAATTTTCAGCTGCGAAAAGCGATAATCAAGAAAATGTGATCGTCAATTGGTCGATTGCAGAAGGGTATTATCTCTATCAAGAGAAAATTTCCGTGAAGCTCAATCAAGAAGAAAATTCATCATTTGATGTGGCTACATTTTCTATTTCACCCGAAGATTATAACGATCCTTATTTTGGCTTAATGAAGATTTTCAAAAAGCCCGTGCAAGCTATTTTTAAAGCGAGTCAGCCACCATTAAAAGCAGAAGATGTGGTTGAAATTGCTTACCAAGGTTGTACTGAGGGCTTTTGTTATCCGCCTGAAGTGAAAGAAATTAAAGTGGCAGATTTGTCTATTGCACAGGTCGCTAATACTGAAAAAACATCGGAAAACTCGACCGCACTTTCAGCACAACCCAAAGCAGAACAAGACCGTTTAGCGGAAAGTTTATTTAACAGCAAATATGCTGTATTTGGTTTCTTCTTGTTAGGATTAGGTTTGGCCTTTACCCCTTGTGTGTTGCCAATGCTACCACTGCTTTCAGCGATAGTGATTGGCCAAAATCAGCGTCCTAATATGTGGCGCGCTTTTGCATTAAGCTTTGTGTATGTGCAGGGGATGGCGCTGACTTATACCTTGCTAGGCTTGATTGTCGCCGCAATTGGTTTACCGTTCCAAGTGGCTTTACAACATCCTTATGTGATGATTGGTTTATCAATCATCTTTGTCTTGTTAGCCTTGTCGATGTTCGGTGTATTTACCTTACAGCCCCAAGCCCTTACAAACAAAACTCTCTTTACTTAGCCAACAGCAAAAAGCCGGCGCTTTGGGTGGTGTGTTCTTAATGGGGATGATTGCAGGACTTGTGGCTTCGCCTTGTACGTCAGCACCGCTTTCTGGCGCATTGCTTTACGTGGCGCAGAGTGGTGATTTATTCACTGGCGCGATTACACTTTATTTGCTCGCATTGGGCATGGGCGTACCGCTGATTTTAATCACTTTATTTGGGAATAAAATCCTGCCTAAATCAGGCATGTGGATGGAAACCGTTAAAAGCTCTTTGGTTTTGTGATGCTCGCATTACCGGTATTCTTAATTTCTCGTATTTTGCCTGATGAATGGACACCAAGATTATGGGCGATGCTTGGTACCGCATTCTTCATTTGGTTTGCTTTCCAAATGCCGAAAAATGGTACAGGTTGGGTATTCCAATCTCTTTTTAGTGGCGGTAATGATTAGTGTTAAACCACTTCAAACTTGGGTTTGAGGGCGAAACCTCAACACCAAGTGCGGTCGAAAATAAAGTGGTTTCCCATGTTGAATTTAAGAAAGTGAAAAGTGAAGCTGAATTGCAACAAGCACTGTCAGAAAATAACAAATCACTTGTGATGCTTGATCTCTATGCGGATTGGTGTGTTGCTTGTAAAGAGTTTGAAAAAGAAACATTTAGTGATCCAAGTGTACAAAAAAGCCTTTTTGGTGACATGCTGCTTCTTCAAGTCGATATGACAAAAACTCCGAAGAAAACCGTGCTTTAATGAAAAATATAAAGTGTTAGGTTTACTGACAATTTTATTCTTTAACCGAGATGGAAAAAGAAATAGAGGGGAGTCGTTAACGGATTTATGCCACCTGTTGAATTTTTACAATGGATTGAGAAAATCAGTAAAGCGTAAGATTATTTCCTAATCGTAAAAAGTCTTTTTTCGATTTGAGGTATTGTTTGATTTTTGAGTTAACTCATTAATATACGCCCTGTTCTCAAATCACTTTTTATTTTATTAGGAAAACTTTATGAAAAACTCAGAAAATACTCTATGTGCTTTTATTACGTATCGTCGCTGTATATGTTTATCTACACGGCACAGCGAAATTTGGGAATTCCTACTTTCAATGACGGCGGTAACGGCGCAGTGGGTGATCCAAATGATGATTGTCGTGGAGTAATCGAGATTGTCGGTTCAATCCTATTAATTTAGGTTTATTTGTTCGTCCAGCGGCATCATCCTTTCAGGTCAAATGGCTTATGCGTATTTCTTTATGCACGCTGCAGGTAAAGGAAATCTATTCTTCCCAATCGCGAACGGTGGTGAACTAGCTTTACTTACCTCTCGTGTTCTTCTATTTTGTGTTTGTTGGTGCCGGTGCATTTTAGATAACCGCAAACGCTAATCACATTATTCACATCATTAGGTTTGCCCGCATTTTGCGGGCTTTATTTGTAAACTCCTAAATAAGCAGTCTAACCTGAAGTGCACTTATCACTACCAAACGTTTGCTCTAGCACCGCAGCCAACCACCAATTAAAGGAAACAGATCTGAATCTGGGACACTGACAAAACCACCCAGAATTTGGCACAGATGAAACCATTTACAGGCACCGCAAAATTGCTGAGTGCATGGTCTGCATCATTACATGGACCCTGAAACATTAGAGATTATCAAAGAAACCCCATCCAAAAGATGGATACATTATATAACATGGCATTACCAGCCACCAAGAACCAGATGATGTGAAGATATCAGGACCAACTATGGTTCTATGAAACCATAAAAGATGTACATTTAAATAATATCAATGAGATGGCTAAATATCAAAACACTTGTCTGGTTTAATATGCCTGATTGCACCGAGGAAGAAGATGCGCGGTCAATTCCACGACTAAACCGCACACAAACCATGCGCATCAAAATGCTGCCGCCGCGACTGAAATGAAAGAGAGCGAAGCAATCAACCCGCCGCACCTGATGCGCACGAATGCAGACCATTGGTCAGCTGTGTGATCGTTAAACATGCCAACCATGCGGTGTGGCTTTAGGTAAAGATATTTTTAGACGCCTATAATCGCGCTACCAAACCGATCCAACTTCTGCATTTGGCGGCATTATTGCTTTCAACCGTGAATTAGACGAAAAACTGCGAATGAAATTGTGGAACGCCAATTGTTGAAGTGATTATAGCACTGAAAGTTTCTGCTGAAGCGCAAGAAATCGTGAAACGTAAGAAAAATGTTCGTTTGCTTGAATGTGGTGAATGGACCTCGTTCTGAACGTTTGATTTCAAACGTAAACGGTGGTTTATTAGTACAAGATGCGGATTTAGCATGGCTAGTTTGGATGATTTAAAAGTGGTGAGTAAACGTCAACCAACTGAACAAGAATTAAAAAGACTTATTATTCTGCTGGAGGCAAGAATTTGTAGAACCAATGCCATTGTTTATGCCAAAGACAATCAAACCATCGGCATTGGTGCAGGCCAAATGAGTCGAGTGTATTCAGCGAAGATTGCAGGTATCAAAGCTCAGGATGAAGGTTTAACTGTCGCAGGTTGCGTGATGGCATCTGATGCGTTCTTCCCATTCCGTGACGGTACTGATGCTGCAGCGAAAGTGGGGATTCAATGTGTGATCCATCCGTGGTTCAATGCGCGATCAAGAAGTCATCGATGCAGCAGATGAACATAATATGGTGATGGTATTAACTGGAATGCGTCATTTCCGTCATTAAAGTTTAATTAATTAGTTGAGGATTGGTGTTCAAACATCGTTTGATATCGGATTTCTCTGGAGAAGCTCTCTTTTGTTTGAGCAAAGGAAAAGAGAGTTTATTTAAACTTTTAACAAGAAGAATGAGTGATGAAAGTTTTTAATCAATATCTTATTTAGAGTTTTTCTCTTTTCATTCTTTTTTTGTTTTTATACCTAGTTTTTAAATTTGATTTTTGTATTTTTGGTCTTTTTCAGCATTAACTCTTTTTATACCTAGTATTAGGCCTTTGGCTAGGGGATAAGATCAATAAGTTAAATTCGTCTCAAACAAAAGTATCACATATTTTTATAATAGAGCTGATTGTTTCTATTATTTTGGGTTTCATAATTTATGGTGGAATTTATTTGCTCATATTTTCTGCCATTCTTAATAGATAGGATTCAAGTATGAATATTCTCATCATCGGAAATGGCGGGCGTGAACACGCCTTGGCTTGGAAAGCAGCACAATCTCCACTAGCAGATAAAGTTTTTGTTGCACCAGGCAATGCGGGTACCGCATTGGAACACAAAGTAGAAAAACGTGAATATTTCTGCAACAGATATCCCCGCATTAGTGAAATTTGCTCAAGATAAGCAAATTGGATTAACCATTGTTGGCCCTGAAGCACCCCTAGTGATTGGGGTAGTTGATGCATTTCGTGAAGCTGGATTGAAGATTTTTGGTCCAACTAAAGCAGCTGCACAATTGGAAGGTTCGAAAGCATTTACCAAAGACTTCCTCGCTCGTCACAAAATCCCAACGGCAGAATATCAAAACTTCACCGAAGTAGAACCTGCATTGGCGTACTTGCGTGAAAAAGGTGCGCCAATTGTCGTCAAAAGCAGATGGTTTGGCGGCAGGCAAAAGGCGTAATCGTTGCAATGACATTGCAAGAAGCGGAAGAAGCTGTGCGTGATATGCTTTCTGGCAATGCTTTTGGCGAAGCGGGTAGCCGAGTGGTGATTGAAGAGTTTCTAGATGGCGAAGAAGCCAGTTTTATCGTCATGGTAGATGGTAAAAACGTCGAACCTATGGCGACTAGTCAAGATCATAAACGCGTGGGCGAAAATGATACAGGCTTAAATACTGGCGGTATGGGCGCGTATTCACCTGCGCCAGTGGTGACACCAGAAATTCATGAGCGCATTATGCGAGAAGTGATTTATCCAACAGTCAATGACATGGCAGCAGAAGGCAATGTTTACACAGGTTTCCTATACGCAGGATTAATGATTATGCCGAACGGTCAGCCAAAAAGTGATTGAATTTAACTGTCGTTTTTGGCGATCCAGAAACCCAGCCAATTATGTTACGCCTTCGAATCAGATCTGGTAGGATTTTTGTCTTAAAAGCTTGCGATGGTAAATTGAACGAAGTGAAATCCCAATGGAATCCAAAAAATCTTCCTTAGGGATTGTTTTGGCGGCTGAAGGCTATCCGGGCGATTATCGCAAGGGCGATGAAATCACCGGTTTGCCACAAAGTGCGGTCGAAAATGAGAAAGTTTTTCTTAGCGGGCGTTGCAGAACAAGAAGGCAAGTTAGTCACGAACGGCGGTCGCGTGCTTTGTGTTACTGCATTAGGCGAAAGTGTATTTGAAGCACAACAAAAAGCCTTAAAACTCGCTGAGCAAATTCAATGGTCTGGACGCTTTTATCGTCGAGACATTGGTTATCGTGCTGTTGAACGTGAGCAGCAAAAAATAACCACATTTTAATGTTAAGGAATAGTATGGATTATAAAAAAATAAAGAATTATGTCGTCTTCGCACAATCAGTTTTTTTCTAACGTTACATAAAGATAAAAACGCAATGGGAAGACGCACTTTATTCGGTGAAACGTGATGTGGATTTGTTATTACCTGCTGTACAGAAAGCAGGTTATACCTTGCAATCGATTCGAGTGATTACCAATCCCTTTGGTGAATATTTGATTTAACCAATTTGCAGACAGCAAAAAGCAGATTTGCAGTATTTAACGGAATTATTGAATAAATTTAATGAAAGTGGAATCCGTCTTCGATTTGCAATAGGCGTGGCGAGAAATAAAGAGGAAATTGCTTTATTGCCTGAGTTAATCGCGGCTTATGGCGACTTGTGTAATGCTTGTGTCAACGTACCATTAGATGAAAATGGCGTGTTAGATAATGAACTTATTGAGCAATCTGTTTATGCCGTACAAAAAATTGCAAACATCACACCACGTGGCGAAGGTAATTTTTAACTTTACTGTGAATTTTAACTGCAAGCCATTTATTCCTTATTTCCCTGCCGGTTATCATCTAAGTCATTTGCCAAACAGTTTTGTTATTGGTTTAGAAACACCCGATTTATTAGTCGAAGTATTAAAATCTGTGCCAAAATCGCCTCATAATCAATTTTATGCTGATTGCTATCAAGCTATGTCGCAAGCCCTGCAATATCATGTAGATCAAGTATTAGAGGTGTTAAGTGCGGTCAAATTATCGGGTGAATTTGAATTTGCAGGCATTGATAGTTCGGCGGCACCATCTAAAAATTGTGCATCCATGACAAAAATCTATGAATTAATGGGATTGCCTTATTTTGGTGCAGCTGGTTCAGTAGAGGTTTCTGCGCTACTGACAAAAGTGTTTAAATCAATCCAACGTGTGCCATTGGTTGGGTTTTCTGGATTGATGTTGGCGGTGACAGAAGATTTAGGTTTAGCCGAAGGTACACAAAAACACTATTTTGATATTCGTGCTTTACTGACTTATAGTGCAGTATGTGGTATCGGTTTAGACACAGTCCCAGTGGCGGGAGATGTCAAGGCAGAAAGCATTGCCGCTATTATGCGAGATACAGGAACAATGGCATTTCGCTTAAATAAACCACTAACTGTACGCTTATTCCCAATTCCGAATAAGGTTGCAGGTGAAATATCAGAATTTGAAAGTGATGATTTATGTAACTGCCGCCTTTTACACATTCCTGATTAAACGAAAATTTCCCTATTTTGTTGTGATCAACGTTATCCCTACTGTCAATAAAAGGAGTATCTCATGAGAAAATTAATATTAGGTAGCCTTGTTGCTGCATTATTAACAGGTTGCTCGGGGGCTTCAAATTTCTCACAAAGTTCAACATTAGATGGCGAGTGGATTTGTCATACTATCCCGACACAAGATAAACAAACTTACGATCGCTTAGATCACTTTGTCTTAAAGCCAGATGGAACAGGCGCCTTGCGAGGCATTTCCTACATTGAATTGGATAAAGAGACGACTGTTCGTTATTTAACAAAAGGTAAGGTGAAATGGCAGATCCAAAATAATGTCTTGAGTTTTGATTTTGTTAATCGCGCGATGGTGCCTGCGCACAGTAATAATGTGGCTAAAGCCATTAAGCAAGATAAGAAATTACAAAAACAAGAAAAAGAGAAATTAGCTACGTTTTATAGCAAATCAGGCGATCACGTGAATATGCCAATTGAACTTAAACAAAATGGCAATCAACTTATTCTAGGTAAGGATTTTGCGACTTGCCGACGAGTCACCGAGAATGACAAAGATATTCAGTTATTGAATCAGTGGTTTGTGAAGAAATAAATACAATTATTTTAAGCTTGATAAAAAAAAAGCGTGATTTTAACCGCACTTTATTTTTGATAGTGCGGAAATCAACTTAATAAAAGGAGTATTACTATGAAAAAATTAGTATTAGGTAGTCTTGTCGCTGTATTGCTATCGGGATGTGCAACAGCGCATCAGCAAACTGAACAGGAAAAAGCATTGGTGGGTGATTGGATTTGTCATGTGAAACCAGCCGCCAAGGCACCTTTGCCCGTTGAGCATTTTGATTATGTCACTTATCGAGCGGATCAAACTGTGCTTCTACGCGGTATTTCACAGATTGATACAAAAGAAGGTTGGATGCGTTATTTATTGCAAGCCAAAAGCCAAATGGCAGGCAAGTGATGGTAAATTGAGTTATGACTTTACCGATCGTCTATTTAAAACTGCCCATTCACCGCAAGTTGCGAAAATCATAGAGCAAGTTCCTGAGTTTAAAGACTATGAGAAGGAATTTGTTTCACCTTGTGATCGTTGTGGTGATCATTTGGATATGAAGATTAAAATGAAAAAGTCCAACAAGGATGACAAATTTTAATACTTATACGAAAGAAACCAGCCAATGCCGAAAAACTTGGCGTAGGTGAGAAAACAAAAAGAAGTTAAATTAATTGAAAAAAATTAGTGAAAGAAAAAAAGGCTCGATTTAGATAAATGAATGTTTTTTTCATTGTAATAATGAAAAAAATATGGTCGAAATTTTTGGTTAAGTTTTTTTGTCTGGAAACAGGTAAACTATACACAAATAATTCAAACAACGAGGAAAAACACAATGTTTAAAAAAAGTATGAACATCGCTGATTACGATCCGGTTCTATGGCAAGCCATTCAGGACGAAAAATCGTCGTCAAGAAGAGCATATCGAGCTTATCGCATCTGAAAACTATGCGAGTCCACGCGTAATGGAAGCGCAAGGTTCTCAGTTTACTAACAAATATGCAGAAGGCTATCCGGGTAAACGTTACTACGGCGGTTGTGAGTACGCGGACATTGTGGAGCAGTTGGCGATTGATCGCGCGAAAAGAGTTATTTGGTGCGGATTATGTGAACGTACAACCACACTCAGGTTCACAAGCGAATGCGGCTGTATATGGTGCATTAATCAATGCTGGCGATACCATTTTAGGGATGGATTTAGCACACGGTGGTCACTTAACCCATGGGGCAAAAGTGAGTTTCTCCGGTAAAATCTATAATTCTGTACTTTATGGTATCACCGCTGACGGTTTAATCGACTATGAAGATGTGCGTCAAAAAGCATTAGAACATAAACCAAAAAAATGATCGTGGCAGGTTTCTCCGCTTATTCTCAAGTAGTAGATTGGAAAAATGCGCGAAATCGCGGATGAAGTGGGCGCGTATTTATTTGTTGATATGGCTCACGTTGCGGGCTTAATCGCAGCAGGTTTATATCCAAACCCATTACCATACGCACATGTTGTCACAACAACTACCCATAAAACCTTAGGTGGTCCACGTGGTGGTTTAATCCTTTCTTCTTGTGGTGATGAAGAGCTTTATAAACGCTTACAATCTTCAGTTTTCCCTGCAAACCAAGGTGGTCCATTGGTTCACATTATTGCGGCGAAAGCGGTATGTTTCAAAGAAGCATTAGAGCCTGCTTATAAAGAATACCAAGCAAACGTGATTAAAAATGCGAAAGCAATGGTAGAAGTGTTTAAACAACGTGGTTATGACGTGGTTTCAAATGGCACAGAAAACCATTTATTCTTAGTCAGTTTCATCAAACAAGGCTTAACAGGTAAAGCAGCAGATGCAGCGCTAGGTAAAGCGAATATCACCGTTAATAAAAAAACTCCGTACCAAATGATCCACAAAAAAACCATTTGTGACCTCTGGTATTCGTGTTGGTACACCAGCGGTGACTCGTCGTGGCTTTAACGAACAAGACTGTCGTGAACTAGCTGGCTGGATGTGTGATGTATTAGATGCATTAGGCAAAGAAAAACGAAGAACAAGTGATTGCAGCAACCAAAGAAAAAAAGTATTGGCAATCTGCAAACGTCTTCCTGTTTACGCAAGCTAATTTTTAATCATTGTATCCAGCCACTAAATATGAGAAACATAAAAAAACAAATAGGGATTGGGCGGGAATTTTCGGGAATAAGTGGGATGAATATAGATAAAACGGGGCTTGGCGGTGTGCCAGCCCCTTTTTTTATTAGTTAAAAAAATAGAAATAATGAAATGAGAAAAATTTTTTTCTAAATATTGGCAGTTTAACCGCTAAAAAATGGGAAACATTAAACGCGGTTTAAATGGCTTTAAATTTAGGTTTAAATCTTTAAATTAAGTCGTGGCCGATAAAAAAACAACTCGGCCTAACACTTCAAAGTTTAAATTATCTTCAAACATCAGCTCTATCAGGGGCGTAGATTTCTTTGTTATCGCTAATCAAGCGAATGCCGCCGAGAATACCACGGACGCGTTTAACCCAAAGCTGATCGCCCGAACGGATAACATATATCTGCCCATCACGCGGCGTGGTTACGGCACGGTTGATTAATAACATATCGCCGTGGTGGATAGTTGGGGTCATGCTATCGCCGGAGGTTAGAATAAATGCCAGCTTATTCTTTTTGAAGGCCGCGTTGCTGCAACCAGCGCGCGCTTAGCCCCACAAAATCATCCGGTTCATACACGTCGTCATTAAACGCCCCAAAGCCGGCAGAAGCGAACGTCTTATAAAAAGGCACGCTAACAAGCTCAGTAGCCTTACTTATCGCCTCTTTCACATAACGCCCTACTGTTTCTGTAATATCCGGGACGAGCGTTTCAGTGGGATAAAAGCCAAGATCTTTTTGCACAGATGGTGGAAGCGATGACACGTGGTATTCAAGCGCCCCGCCTTGCACGCCGTCCCTTTCTCTTTTTTTCCCAATGTTGCGTTCTTGCGCGTTTATTTACCCCTTGAGGTGAATTAGGCATGCCGGCGAAGTCTTTTAGTTCATTTGCTGAGAACCACTCTTTAGGCATTGAAAAGCCAAGTTGTTTTTGTATTTCAATGGGAAAGGATGAGTAATGGTACTCAAATGTTTTTCCTTTTACGCCCTCTCTTTGACGCTTAACCCAATTCTCGCGGTCAGCTTTTTTTAACAATTCCTTTGTCCGGGACTGGGGAGCCCTATTAAGTTTTCATCCATCAATTCCTTTATAGAAAACCACTCTTTCAAGTTCTTCATAAGAATTTTTAGTAAGGAACTCAGTTCGTTTCTAAAAAGCAAGTATTTAACTATTTGATTTTTAAAGCACTATAAAAAAATAGTTAAAAATTCTTGAAACGAACTATTGAGTTCCTTACAAAAATAGTTGTATAGTTCCTTTCAAGTTACTCACTTACATAAATCATCGTAATAAGGATAGCACATAATGAAAAAAAGAGTAAAAAAATATGCATCGCGCCGACATTATTGCAGCGATTCGTAAACAAGGAACAACGCTGACACAGTTATCAGTGGACGCCGGGTTACACCCAAGAACACTAGCAAATGCATTAGACCGTAAATACCCGAAAGGGGGAAAAAAATCATCTCTGATTGTATCAACGTTCCAGTGCAAGAAATATGGCCTGAACGTTACTTATAAAAAAAGGAGCTGGTTATGGAAAAAGTGGCTAACAGTTCAAGAGCTTTTTAGGGCTTGAAACTCTACCAAAAATCAGATCGTGGCATAACCAAAAAAAGCCGACCGCGAGAATTGGGTTAAACGTCAAAGAGAGGGCGTAAAAGGAAAAAAACATTTGAGTATAAATTCAGTTCCTTACCTGAAGATACCCAAGCCGAGATCTTATTAAAGCAAAACGCGACTCCAGTTATGGCAGAAGCGCCAAAAGCTAAAAAAGAACTCAACTACCTACCGGAAGTTATTTGGAAGCCGTACGAAAAAGCGACCGATAAACAAAAGGAAGAAGCAAAAGCGAAACTCGCCCCACTGCACAAGCTAGACGATTTAGTGAAAAACAACGTGGCATTAATGATGGCGCTTGATGCGGTTTCTACCGAGTATGAAATCGCGAAAGGGTCGCTCAAACGTTGGTATTACAAAGTACGGTCTTTTGAACGTCCGGATTGGCTTCCTTTATTGTTGGATAAACACAGCAACAAAAAAGCTGGCAAAGAAGCAGACTTCACAGAAGAAGCCTGGGAGGCATTTAAGGCCGACTATTTTTAGACCTGAATGCCCGCAATTTGGCAGCTGTTACGAGCGTTTAAAAACGCGCCGCACGAGAAAACGGCTGGTCTATCCCATCAGCGAGCAGCATTAAGCGCAAAATCGCGCGAGAAGTGCCGAAATTAGTGCAAGTGCAATTACGCGAAGGTGACCATGCAGTCATGCAATATTACCCATCAATGCGCCGCACAGTGGCCGAAATTGAAGCCCTTGAATGGATTAACGGCGACGGTTATCAACACAACGTATTTGTGCGTTGGCATAACGGCGAAATTGTCCGCCCTAAAACCTGGATTTGGCAAGACATTCGCACCCGCAAAAATTCTCGCCTACCGCGTAGATTTAAGCGAAAACAGCGACACCATCCGATTAAGTTTGATGGATCTGATTTGGAAATACGGCATCCCGAAAAAATGCACCATTGATAACACCCGCGCAGCGGCAAACAAATGGATGACAGGGGGCGTTAAGAACCGCTACCGCTTCAAAGTAAAAGAAGATGATGTGACCGGGATTATCCCAATGCTTGGCATCGAATTGTTGTGGACATCGGTGCAATTTGGCAAAGGTCACGGGCAAGCAAAAACCAATCGAACGTGCGTTTTCACACGGTGGTTTAGGCGAGTTAGTTGATAAACACCCAAGCCTGGCGGGCTTTTACGCCGGGGAAAATGTTTACAGTAAGCCTGACAACTATAACGGCGGGAAAGACGGCGTAGATTACGACACATTTATTTTAGCCATAGAAGATGGCATCCGCACTTTCAATGAACGCGAAGGCAGACAAACCGAAATATGCCAAGGCATTTACAGTTTCAGCCAAGTGTTTGAACGCGATTACGCCAAGGCGCAAATTCGCAAGGCAAGCGCAGAACAAATGCGGTTTTTTTAATGTTGATGAGCGAAGCCGTTACATTGAGAAAAAGACGGCACATTTGAGTTAGAAGCTGGTGGCAAGGTCAATAATCGCAAAAACCGCTATTTAGCGAGCGAGCTAATTGCCACAGCGCACCGCAAGGTGGTGGTGAAATTCGACCCGCAAGACTTGCACAACAAAGTGTGGGTTTACGGTTTGGATGGTGTGTTCTTAGCCGAGGCGAAATGTACAGATGCGGTGGCATTTGGCGATAAAGCGAAAGGCCGCGAACACGATAAAGCACGCAAACAAATGGTGAAAGCGGTGAAAGCCCAAGCGAAAGCCACACTCACTATGAATGCACAAGAAGCAGCGCGTTATCAGTCCCTCAATTCGAGGAAGAAGAACCGCTAGAACCGAAAAATCATCGAGCTATTCCGACAAGAAGGTAACGCAGTGCGTAAACACGAAGCGGTATTAGATGACGATGAAGATACCAACGATTTTGAACAAGGCTGGCGTAAAGGATTAGCCATGCTGAAAGAAGAAAAAAAGGGCTTTAAGCCGCATTTAAGGAGCGTTAAACATGACTTTAATTGAACAAATCAAACAACTTTTTAGACAACCAAGTCCACACGCAGCGCGAAATTGCCGCGCAAGCTGGGATTTCAGCCGGGGCTTTGAGTGCATATTTAAAAGGCACTTATACCGGGAACGTGGAAAACGTAGAAGTTGCATTAAAAAACTGGCTTTCAACCCGCGAGAAAAAAAGAAAAAAAGTGTTTGTAGAAGCACCGCACTTTATCGAAATTCCGACCGCCAAGAAAGTTTTTTTTCAGCGTTAGATATGGCCAAGATTTTGCCAACCATGGTGACCGTTTACGGCGCAAGCGGTATGGGTAAAACAAAAAGCATGCCAAGAATACAAAAAAAGCCAACCAAAACGTGTGGATGATTACCGCAAGCCCGGCGCGCGCAACATTAAGCAGTATTTTATATGAGTTAGCCCTTGAGTTAGGCATTAACGATGCGCCACGCCGTAAAGACCGCCTATCACGCCTAATTACTAAAAAGCTCAAAGGCACACAGGGGCTTGGTCATCATTGATGAAAGCGACCACCTTCCTTATGACGCGTTAGAAGAGATCCGAATTATCCAAGAAGAAGCCGAAGTAGGCTTTGCATTAATTGGTAACGATAAAGTTTACACCCGCATCCAAGGCGGCGTGAACCGAGCGCATGAATACGCGCGTCTTTGGTCACGAATTGGTAACAACTGCGGCGTTAAAGCTAGCACAAAAGGCGATATTAAAGCCATCGCGCAAGCCCAGGGGGCTTGATATAGCCGACAAGGATTTAATGACCGTCCTTTATGACATCGGTGGCAAGGCGGGCGGCTTACGCGCTTTAACGCAATATTTACGCCCTAGCCGGCATGACAGCGAAAGGACAAGGCACTGTCATCACACTAGACCTAATTTTAACCGCCCAAGCACAAATGAAAGGAGCGAACTAATGACAAGCATTACAAAAAAACAACACCTTGCGCGAGCAAACTAAACCACATCCAGTGTTTGGTGGCTGCAACAAAAATCGCCCTAGGGTTACTTATCGCAAACCCAAAAAAATGCGTGTTTGAGTTAAACAAAATGGGCTTGCATGTATTAAGCATTGAGTTTGACAAAATCAAACCGCGCGTGCGCATTGAGCCGAACGCATTAACGAAGAAATTAGAGAAAACAGGCCGGGCGCTTGCGTATATCCAAGGCAACGATGGCGTGCATTTTGCCGAATATCAAATGATGGTCGAAGGCATCAAGGTAATTTGGCGCAGTTATTTACACTAAAAAACCGGGAGGAAAAAAATGGCAAAAAAACCAACCCGAATTAAAAACCGACACCTTTGCAGTGCGTTATCAAACGCGCGATGAAGTGGAAGTGGCAATTAAAGAGATCGGCGATTTAAACCGCGAATTAGAACGCCTAGCGATTGAACAAAACGACCGCTTGGCCGCAATCACCGAAGAATACGCCCCATTGATGAACGCAATCAAAGAAAAGCTCGCGCCAAAAACAAGATGCAGTGCAAGCCCGGTGTGAAAGCCGCCGCGATGAATTGACATTAAACGGCAAAACCAAAACAGGCACTTTCAATACCGGTAAAGTGCAATGGCGACAACGCCAACCGTCAGTCGGTATTCGCGGCACAGAGAGCGTGATTGAAAGTTTGCACACGTTAGGCCCTGGTTCGTTTTATTCGCACCAAGGAAGAAATCAACAAAGAGGCCATGTTAAATGAGCCTGACTTAGCCGCAACGGTGGCGGGTGTAACAATTAAAAACCGGTGTGGAAGATTTTGTGATCACCCCTTTTTGAACAGGAGGCGAAATAATGCCGGCACGGGCATTGAACCCAGTGTCATATTTGATTATCGGGGTAATTCTAAGCCTAATCGTGGGCTTATTAGACCGAGAATAAAGCCTATTTAAACGCTCTTTAAACCCCTAATTTAAGGGGCGTTCATAATAAGTTTTAACCAACCATAAAAAGGAAACAAAAAAATGGAAAAACATCCACAAGTTTAACCGCTTCAAATATTACAGTGAAAAAAAGCGGCAAAAAGTGAACGCCAAGGCGACTTACAAGATGCCAAGGAACAATGGGCTATCGCAGAACTTAATGCGAGCGGCCAAAAAAATAAAGAATGGTGCAAACGCCGGGCCGCGTTTTGTGACCGAGTAATTAGAAAAACCTTTCTAGGAGGAAATCATGGCGAAATATATAGCACGTTTTTACTGTTTAGTAGAAGCCGTTGTTGAAGCAGAAAGCAACGAACAAGTTTTTAGATATGTGCGACCTAAATGTATGCGATGTAAATAAACTGCCGCACACTATTACAGAAATTGACGATGTGGTTGAAGTGGAGGAAGTATGACTGAGCTAACAAAAGATGACTTACGGGTTGGGCATGTTTACTCCGCGAAAAGTCCTAAAGAACACGGTTTTCCACCATTATTAGGGGATAGACAAATACTGTGGATGGGGCTTATTTATGACAATAAAGAGGGGTTTGTTGATGGTTTGCAATATGACAGCCCATCAGTGAGAAGAGGACGCCACTATCCAAAAATCAGCATAACCAAGTTTTTAAAATGGGCAGAGGCTGACATTACAGACAAAATGCCGAAAGGTGAATGGAGATATGCAAGATGACTGAGCAAGAAAAAAATGCGCTTAGACGAGCAATTAGAACAAGCGGCAAAACAGCTCACACACGCGCTTCGCGCGTTGCGCCAGGGGCGAAATAAACACGCGGCGGTTTATGTTGGCAACGTACAAAAACTTGCTGCCAGGTTTAAGAATAAGATTGGGGAGATGAATGAAATGGAAGAAAAAAATATGCAGTAACGTTTGAGCTTAAAGTGCGCGTCAGTGATGACGATTTAACCTTTAATGTCAACACAGCATACCATCAAGCACCAGTTTTATATGTTAAGGATGCTATGACTTGTTTGATGTTTAAGTTACCTGAAATTGTGAGGGCTGGTTGGATTGTGATTGAGGGTATGGACGATAACGTCAAAAAGTGGCTTCGAACACAAAAATAAAAATTAGATTTTTTTGTACCCAAGATGGGGACGAATGGGATGTTAGTGCGAAAGTCGAAAAATCCCAATGAAACCGGTCGTATGTTGATTGGCTTTATTGAGAAAAATTCTTTTTGAATGATCCAGTTATTGACGAAATTCTTCAGAAAACAAAATAAAGCCCATTTACAGCCCATTTTAAGCCACGTTTAAGTGGGCTGAATAATGTGTTTTAAAAAAGGAATAAACAATGCATAAAACAAAAACCAAAAGCTGATCCAGCTAATTCATATCGCCAAGCAAAAACTGGCAATGGATGAATTTAGCTACCGCGCCATGCTTGAGCGCGTTACCGGGAAAACATCATGCAAAGAAATGAGCGTGGCGGAGTTAATGAAAGTGGAAGCGGAAATGGAAGCCAAAGGATTTAAGAAAAACCAGCCGCCGAAATCATTCGCCAAGCAGAAAAAGTGCGGTTGTAAAAAGCAACATTGCCCACAAAATTCGTGCTATTTGGATTGAAATGAGCAAGAAAGGATTGGTGCGCGATGGGTCGGAAACCGCATTAAACAAATGGGTGCGCGGTGTGGTGAATCCGATATTAACGGCTCAAAACAAACCGCTTGCGCTGAATGTAGGCGCATTAAACGACCAAATGGCTGGTTTAGTGCTTGAACGCCTGAAAAAATGGCAAGCAAGAGGTGGTCTATGAAATTATGCCGCTGTCCTGTATGCCACTCCGATATTCATTTAGACCAACTTTTAGAAGATGAAGCGGGGCGCGAAATTTTAGGGCTGCTTACCGAGTTAAAATATGGCGTAGCCCGCCCTTTGGTTTCATACATTGCACTATTTCGCCCGGATAAATCAGCGCTAAGCAACTCAAGAGCGGTAAAAATTAATGCGCGAAGTGTTAGATTTATTCCCACCTTCTCAATTATTAGCCCACTGTTTGAGTGAAACGGTCAATTCAGTGCAGAAAAAAACGCCGAGAAAGCCGAAATCTCGCCCCGCTTAACAATCACCGCTACTTAATGCAAGTGATGGAAACGAACCGACCACTCTTTTCCGGTACAGGCTCGGCTGCCGTAAACAATGCGGAACGCCAACAGGCAGAGCGCGCCAATCACGGCAATGATGATATTGAAAAACACTATTTTATATATTGAGCGTTTTTTTATCAGTTAGGCCAGCCGGTGGAACACTTGCCGGGGCTATGACGTATGGAAAAAAAGTGGAAAGATAAACAGCAAAAATGAACTTTTTTTAACCGCCGAAAGGCGGTTTTTTTATTTATAAATCAAGTAATTATTTTCAAGCAAAGACTTGACTTGCAAAAAAATAATCCGCACAACGCATTGTAAAAATCGCTATAATTTTTGAACAATAGTGATCGTCCAACCAGTAGGGGTGGCTATGTTGAATGCAAGCAATGAACAAATTGAAACGTTTAATGAGAAAGCGCCTGAAATTTTGGCGGATTTAGCAAAAACATACAGAAGTAAAAAAATTAAAGAAAAAAATCGCTGATATTGAGCCAAAAACTCGCCCAGCAAATCAGCATTGAAGTGGCAAATCATATCGCGCAATGCTGGGGCGGTGAGGTGATTTATATCCCGCGCAACCTTGTTTTATTACTAAACGAGCGTGACCGTAAGATTTTTTTAACGAATTCAACGGCGCAAATCACCGTGAACTTGCACGAAAAATACAACGTATCAATGCAGTGGATTTATCAGATTGTGAAGAAAAATCACAAAAAGAAGAAATCGCAAGACGTCAGTTTGATATGTTTGGCAATGTGTAACCGCTAAAAGTGAGAAAAAAACGTCCGAATGGGCGTTTTTTTATGAGCAAAAATAAATTTTATTGGAGTATGATTTTTGCCGAACCATTTATAACTTAAGGAAAAAAACATGAAAAAACTACTATGTGCCTTTTTTTTGCTGGTGTGCTAGCTTGGTCATTGACCGCCTGTTCTGAAGATGAAGATCTAAATGCGCCAACGTACGAGGAAATTTCAGATGTGCAAGCGGCTCTTTATAAATTGCTTCCGGAAAGTAGTGGTAAAGCAGCAAGTTGTAGAAGTAGAAAAGTTGGTGAACATTACTATCTCGCTTGTAACTATATCTCTGTGGGATCAGCACCATCATCGCTATATGTTTTCTATTACGACAAAGTAAAAGACCCGGTTAAACGCTTTTATGCGTTGAATGGTAAAAGCCATGAGCCTATATGATGGACAGTTAAAACATGAGCCGATTTTAGGCAACTATAAAGACAGTTTTGGTTTGCCTCTACCGGAAAGTATTAATATGGGCGAAGTGATGAAAGAATTTGAATTTATGCGCAAATAACGTCTTTAAATCAATTTAAAAATCAAAAACAAACGAGCCTGTTTTAAACTCCTTTTTAGTCTTACAAAAGGGAGTTTTTTTATGTCTTTATCCTTACCTATCACAAAAATTGTGATCCATTGCTCCGCTACTCGTAACGGCAAGCAACTCAGAACTGTTAATCAAACTGCCGCTCAACGTATTAATGACTGGCACTCACAACGCGGCTTTAAACGCGACCCAATTTTAGCCAAAAAATTCAATCCTCACCTGCCTAATATTGGTTATCACTTTGTAATTGACACTGACGGCACGGTTGAAACAGGCCGAATGGTTGGCGAAATTGGCGCGCACGTGAAAGGTCATAATCAACACTCACTAGGGCATTTGTCTTGTTGGCGGTATTACCACAACCGGCAAAAAAACCATGGTGAATATACCGAAAAAAACAATGGCTCGCCTTGCACAAATTATTGCAAAAAAACTAGAGAGCGAACACCCCAGCGCACGCATTTGTGGACATCGTGATTTGAGTCCAGACGTTAATGGTGACGGCACAATTACTCCGAATGAGTGGATTAAAGACTGTCCTTGTTTTGATGTTTGGACGTGGTTGGATAGTGAGCAAGTGATTAACGTTGACCATTTATTTCGGGGGTAAATATGGGACTTGCAATGTTTTTTTATTCGGCGTGTTCGTCTTTTTTTAGCCGTTATTTTACTAATTATAGACCAAGAGTTTGCTGCACTTTTGTGCGCTGGCGGAGCGGTATGTTGTTTTGTCGTTATCATCACAATGATCGACATTCAGGACACCTGCCAGAGTTACGGCAAATTTAATGTGGGCGGTAATTTCTATCAATGCCAAAAAAATTCAGGAGGGTAAATGAGCGCACCAACCTATTCAGCAAAGTCTAAAAAAATCATTTTCACGCGGCTGGAAATCAAGCAATAACGCGCAACGCAACCGAGTTGTAAATAAAGGCATGACCGCCGCCACCGTTTTTTTATGCGCGTTGGAGACCATGATGGAGCGAGAAGTACGTGGCATCACACTGTTTTCAGTGTTATGGGAGATCATGATTTTTGGTGGCTTTATATCTGCCAATGAGTTTGCAATAAAGAACCTTATTCAAAGCCTATGAGTGGTTATTTTTATTTTTTTCACAGCGATTTCGCTGTTGGCGCTTTTATTTGGCACTTCCCACAATACCAATATACAAGAGCCAAGTTTCATTGGGAATTTGTAACCAACACTCTGCTGGGCTTAATGTTGGCCTATTACGGTTATTTTTTTCTGCGCGAGCGTACTGACATTATGGGGGTATGTTTCATCGCCAAAAAGTTTATTTCAAAAAAAGGAAAAAAAGAAAATGGGAATGAAAGAACTGATCACCAACAATGATGGACGATTATCAACGACCGCGTTCATCCAGTTTTTCGGCGCACTCTTAATGGCTGGCGTGTTGGTTTATACCGTATGGTTGGATCGTAGTTATGTGGGTGAATTGTTTACGACATTTGCTATTTTTTTGCGGCGGTGGTGCAGCAACGAAAGGCTTCGCCAATGCGATGCAAAAGCAGAAATAGTCAAGGGGGCTGAAATGATTAATCTTTATATCGTAGGTGCGGCTTTCGCCGTTTTGGCTGGCGTTTTTTTATCCATGGTCGCGTGCAAGCGGCAAAAAAATTCGCAAGCAACAAGAAGAGATTGAATTCGTAAAACGTGAAGCGGCCGCAGTCGCCCGGGAGTTAGAAAAATGCAAACACTGCAAAAAAACATTACTGAAACTAACCGCACTTTGTCTAGCAAGTCTGTTGATGAGCAGCTGCAGTCAAAAGGTTATTTCCGTGAAGACTAGCGGATGTTCAGCGTTCGGTCTTATTTATCCAAGCCGTAAAGATACAGAAGAAACCAAACGGCAGGTGCTTAATCATAACTTGACTTATGAAAAAATCTGCCAAAAGAAGGAACCTAAATAATGCTAGAAACACTGGAGTTTATCCAGCGCCATTGGGCAATCGTTGTGGCGATTGGCGGGGCTGTGTGGACATATTTTTGGTTGACCATGGACAGCAAATACGCGCGCAAAAACCGATGTGTCAGACTTGCGCAAGGCGATTGAAAACAATGAAAAAAAGCCTTTCAGAAGTCAAAGGCGAATTAAGACATCTGCCAACTTCAAAAGAAGTGGCTGATTTGCGTTTATTAATGACGGAAATGAAAGGCAAAACCGACGTATTAAATACCAATATTGGCAGCCTTAACCATCAAGTGAAGTTGTTAATTGAAAAAAAGAGGTAAATAAAGAATGATGCGCCAAGATATTTTCACAAAAAGACCAACGATTGGTGATTCTGCGCTCACTTGAAGAGTGTGGCTATGATGCCAATGAAAGCATTTTAAATGATTGCTTAGATATGTATGGGCACGATATTAGCCGAGACTTAGTGCGAAACCACCTGTTATGGCTTGAAGAGCAAGGCTTAATTACGCTGGCTCGTTTAAACAATAACGGCAAAGATTTCTTCGTGGCTACTATTACCCAGCGTGGGTTGGATGTGGCACAAGGTCGCGCTTTCGTGGACGGCGTAAAAAAAGCCAAGTCCAAAGATTTAAACCCAATTTAAAGGAGGTTTAAATGACCGATAAAAACACACGCGGCCGCGCAAGCAAAGTGGACTTACTTCCACCTAATATCAAAAACCCAACTGGCAATGATGTTGCGGGACAAACACCTTTCACAAGCGCAAATTCTTGAAGAAATCAACGACCTGATCCGTGATTGCGGGTTAGATGACAGTTATCAATTAAGCCGCACAGGCCTTAACCGTTACGCCAGCCGCATGGAACAAATGGCGAGCAAAATTCGCAACGCGCGTGAAGTCGCTGAAATTTGGACGAAACAATTCGGTGAAGCACCGCAGAGCGATATTGGCAAGCTATTGATGGAAATTGTTAAGAACCTAGCGTTTGAAACGTCCATTGGTATGAGCGAAAAACGGCCAGGCCGAACCCAAAAGACCTTGCATTATTATCGTCTGCTATTCAACGCTTAGAACAGGCTGAAAGTTTAAGTTTTAAACGTGAGCAAGCAATACGCCGGGAAACTATTAAGCGTGCTGCAGAAGCAGTGGAAGAAGTAGGGAAAAGAACAAGGCGTGAGTCTTGAAGATGTGCAAAAAAATGGTAAAAAGCAGTTTATGGCATCGAATAAAACCGTTCTCTATAACTATCAAAAAAATGGCTAAATGATAAAAAGCCGGTTCAAAGGTGGCTATGTTTGCTCGTCAGACGGGTAAAACATTTACGACCACTTTTGAAATTGTGATGGATTGTTTGGCGGCAGAAGCCAAGGGTGAACGTACTCGCTGGGTTATTTTATCTCGCGGGGAACGCCGGGGCAAAAGAAGCGATGAACGAGGGGGTAAAAACGCCACCTTGAAGCGCTAGGCATGGTTTGTGAAGTATTGGAAGTGCCGTTTAATTCAACAATCAACGCGCTCGAAGTTGTTTTTTTCCGGTGGCTCAAAAAAATCACCGCGCTTCCCGCTAACCCTGATACCGCCCGTGGTTTCTCGGCAAATGTGTTCTTAGATGAGTTTGCCTTCCATGCAGATAGCCGCGAGATTTGGAAAAGCATTATTCCCGGTAATCTCTGCAGGATGGAAATTGCGCGTGGTATCAACTCCAAACGGCAAGGGGAATAAGTTTTACGAATTAATGACCGATGTCAATAACACTGAATGGTCTCGCCACACAGTTGATATTTACCGGGCGGTTGCTGACGGATTGCCGCGTGATGTTGAACAGCTTCGACGTGGTTTAAATGATGAAGACGCTTGGGCGCAAGAATTTGAACTCAAATGGCTAGATGAAGCCAGCGCGTGGCTATCATACGACTTAATTGACGGTGTAGAACATCCGGACGCGGGCAAACCTGAACTCTATCAAGGTGGCGCTTGTTTTTGTTGGAATGGATATTGCGGTGCGCAATGACTTAACGGTGATTTGGGTGGTTGAATTGGTAGGCGATGTTTATTGGACGCGAGAGATTGTGACATTAAAACGCGTGCAATTACGCCAACAACAGGAAGAATTAAACCGTATCATGCGCCAGTATCACGTAGTGGGCGGCAATCTTGACCAAACAGGCATGGGTGAAAAAGATGGTCGAGGACGCACAGCATGAACACGGCAAGCGAATTCAAGGTGTGCTGTTCAACGTTTCCACAAAACTAAAAAAATGGCCACTATCGGTAAAACGGCATTTGAAGATCGCAAAATTCGCATCCCGCAAGGTGACGCAGATTTGCGAGAAGATTTACAAGCTCAAAAAAATAACCGGCAGCAACGGCCAGCCACGCTTTACCGCAGAAAGCGACAGCAACGGTCACGCCGACCGAACTCGGGCGTGCTTTTTTTAGCCTTAACCGCCGCCACAGAGGCGGTTATGCAACCGGTCAAGGCGTACAGCCGTAAACAACGAACAAGTCGTAAAAATGACCCAAGGATATTAATTATGACAACAAAAAAACAAGATTTAATCGGCGTCATCGCTACCCGCGCGAAGGCTATCGACTTTTGGTCGTTTATGCACTACCTCCCAAACCCTGATCCTGTATTGAAGAAAAATGGGGCGCGACATTTCAGTCTATCGCGAAATTTTTATCTGATAGCCACGTGGGTGGTTGTGTACGCCGTAGAAAAGCGGCAATTAAAGGGCTTGAGTGGCGTATCACGCCCACAGGTAATGAAAAAAACGGACGAGATATTAACCGCACTTTTTGACCGTTTACCCGTAAATCAAATCATCAATCAAATTCTAGACGCCGCCCTGTTTGGTTACCGGGCGCTTGAGGTAATGTGGGCAAGCGAGAACGGGTTATTACTCCCGACTGAGGTAGTCGGAAAGCCACAAGAGTGGTTTGTATTTGATGAAGACAACCGTTTAATGCTGCGCACAAAAGAGAACCGCAATGGCGACATTGTGCCGGAAAAAGAAATTTTTTTACTCGCAACCCAACAGGCTGACTACATGAACCCATACGGTCGCGCAGACCGGCAATGTGTTTTTTTGGGCGGCTACCTTTAAGAAAGGCGGGTTTAAATTTTTGGTTAGAGTTTGCTGAGAAATATGGCTCGCCGTGGTTGGTGGGTAAATACCCACGAAACGCTAACGCTCATGAAATTGATGAGTTGTTAGATAGCATGGAAAAAAATGCTCGGCACAGCCGTGGCAGCTATCCCGGATGACAGCTCTATTGATATGCTTGAAAGCGGAAGCAAAGGCGGTTCATCACAGGTGTTTGATGATTTCCTCCGCTACTGCAAATCAGAAATCGCCATCGCATTATTAGGACAAAACCAAACCACAGAAGCCGAAGCAAATCGTGCAAGCGCCACAGCGGGCTTAGAAGTGACCCGTGATATTCGTGATGATGATGCCAGCATAGTTGAAGGCGTTTTTAACCAATTATTAGCCTCGGATTTGCGAGTTGAATTTCAACGTGGACATGCTGCCGACATTTGAGCTTTATGAACAAGAAAGCATTGATAAATTACAAGCGGAACGTGACGGTTTATTAGCCGAGTTAGGCGTGCAATTTACCGAACAATACATCATGCGAACCTATGGGTTTGAAGAAGGCGACATTGTAGTTTCTGCCCCTGAAAAAAAGTGCGGTCAAAAAAATACGGCAGACTTTGCCGAGGCGATTCCTAAATCTATCGTGGAAACCATTGGGGAACAGTTAGAGGTAGAAGGTGAACCTTTTTGTGGAAGAATGGCTGCAAACCATCCAGGATAAGCTATCACAAGCAGAAAGCCCGGAAGATTTTCGCAACCAATTAGACAGTTTGATCCCTGAGTTGAGCTTTGCAGAATATGGCAAGGTGATGGCGTGGGCATCAACAACAGCACACTTTGCTGGTCGTCAATCCGTTGAAGATGAGCGTAAATAAAATGAGTAAATTCACTTTTTGAAGAGCAGGTCAAATATTTTTGAGAAGAAACTCAATTTGCCTACTAATAGCTATTTAGACGTGCTAGGTGAAGAACACGACTACTTTTTTTATGGTGGCCGGTGCAAACCGTAATGAAGTGTTGACGGCATTTCGCGAAGCGGTAGATGACGCCATCGCAAATGGTGAAACCTTAGAGGGATTTCGCAAGCGTTTTGATGAAATCGTGGCAAATACCGGCTGGCAATATAACGGCGGGCGAAACTGGCGCACACGGATTATTTACGACACCAACGTTTATGGTGCATATAACCGTGGGCGCTTGGCACAGCATTTGGATTTGGTCGATGTATTGCCTTATTGGGAATATCACCACCATGACAATGAACATCCGCGCGAAGAACATATTGCGTTAGATGGCACAATTCTACCGGCCACCGATCCGTTTTGGCGCTATTATTACCCTATCAAAGCATACGGCTGCCACTGTACAGTATCGGCGCACGATGCCGATGATTTAGCCGAAATGGGGCGAAAAGTAAGTCCATCACCTGAAATCGAATGGGAAGAAAAACTGGTCGGTGTGCGTTCCGGCAACCCGCGCACAGTACGCGTGCCGAAAGGTTATGATGTAGGCTTCGCACCGTATAACTTTGAGCGTTTAACTCAGTCTCGCGATGTTGATGTGGACAAGTTGTTATTGCAAAAAATGACAAACGCCGAGCCGCATTTAGCGAGCCTGTTAATTGATGACGTATTGAAGAACCCAAAAGCCATGGTGTTATTAAACGGCGCGATGAAAGAAATGGTCGATACTGTCAGCCAGCAAAAAATCGCACGTGGCAATATGAAGTATGTGGGGGCAATTCCTGAACCGGTATTAACTAAACTGGACAATTTAGAAAAAGCTCCGCAGAGCGCGGTAATCGCCGTGCGTGATGAAGATGTGCTGCATGCATTACGGGATACAAAAACAAGCCAAAGGCATTAGCTTGCCGGTGGAGTTTTGGGAACAGTTACCAGAAAAAAACTGCGCCACCCGAAAGCAATCTTATTGGACGACCAACAAAAAAACAACTGACCCTGTTATTCGTTTATGAAACCGAACAAGGAAAAAGTGGCAGTTAAAATGGACTATGAAATTAAGCTAAAAAGACGCGTTGAGTGGGAAGAAGCTACCGCATAAATTGAACATGGTCAGAACTGCAAGTCGTTTAGAAGATTTAAGCTCGTTAGGACGGTTTGAAGTGTTATATGGGGAGTTGTGATTATTGCGGTGGTTTGCCTGATTCGAACAGGATAATGCGGGCTTATGCCGGGCAACCTTTCCAGTAGGAAACCCCCACCGCAATTTCACTATACGCCCGTGCATTATTTTTTTATCAAGAGAAAATTATGTTAAAGATTACCATTAACGATAATCAAGCTCATTCAGAAATTGACAAGCATTGCAAATCAATTAGAAAAAGCCACGTCAGCTGTATGGTTTGCTGGGCGAAACATTGAAAAAAACTTCATGACGCCCGCTTTAAAGCTGAGATTGATCCAAAAAGGTAATCGTTGGCAAGCGTTATCGCCACGCACAAAAAGCGTTAAAAAAATGAAACGCGGTAAAAGCACAAAGATTTTACGCCAAGATGGTTACCTATCAGACAGAACCGCGTATAATTACGATAATGACCATGTTGAGTTTGGTAGTGACGCGAAATATGCGCGCCTACATCAATTCGGTGGAAACGCCGGACGTGGTCGTAAAGTTAAAAATTCCAGCGCGCCCTTGGTTGGGTATCAATGAAAGTGACGGTCAAAAAAACTTCTGAAGAAATCCACTGCACTTTTTACAACGACAAATTGACAAAAAAATTTAAAGTAAAAAGCAAAAAAATCAAAATAACGCCACAAATTCGCGCCACAGAGCTTTTTATTTAAAAATTAATGCAATTTATCGACTAAAAAAATTTAAATCGATTTAAAGCGATTTGAACGCCATTTAAAGCGTTTTTAAATTTAAAGATAAAGTGCATTTCAATCCTGCGTCAAAAAAATCCCTCTTTTATTCTTTTCAACCACTTTAAAAATTCAAGTCTGCATTTTTTTCTCTATGCTAGCGGTATTCAAACGAGGATACCTTATGCAATTAATTGAGATTTTTCAAAGCGGGCAAACGCACCGATGCAAATGGCTTAGAAGTGGAAATTACCACGGAAGATTTGCAACAAGCGGTTAACGCCTACAACGTAAACTTTCATGAGTCCCCAGCGGTGATTGGTCACCCTAAACACAACGCCCCCGCGTATGGTTGGGTAAAACGCCTTGAATTAGACGGCGATGTATTAAAAAGCCGAATTCGACCGGTAGACCCTGAATTTGCCGAAATGGTAGATAAAGGGCGATTCAAAAAAAGTCTCATCATCATTTTATTTAGCAGACAGCCCAAACAACCCTTGCCCCGGCAATTTGTATTTGCGCCATGTTGGATTTTTTTAGGCGCGATGCCGCCAGCGGTAAAAGGACTGCGCAACCCGGAATTTGCTGAAGACGAGCAAGGCGTGGTTGATTTTTTTCTGATTGGGCAGAAGCCAGCCTTTGGCGTCGTTTGCGCGATTGGTTTATTGGCGCGCACGGCCGGGGAAGAGGCCGATAAAGCCATTCCGGACTATCTCGTATTAAGCGTGCAAGAAGAGTCCATCCGAAACGAATATAAACGTTTCAACCAAGCGGAAGTTGGCTCGCCTATTCCTAGTTTTAACGAACCCACTTTAGAACAACCTTCAGAACCACAAGGAGAACCTGAAATGACCCCTGAAGAAATTGAACAGCTCAAGGCAGAAAACCAACAGTTGAAAGCCGAAAAAAAGCTGAAGCAGCACTTAACCAAGCCAAAGCCGACAATGCCGACTTTGCCGAGGGTTTAGTAAAAAGCGGGCAAATTAGCCCCGTGGCAAAAACAACAGGCCATTGATTTATTAAATCTCGGTTCAACAAGCGCAGCTGGCGGCGTGGTTGAATTCGGTGAAGGTGAAAGCCTACACGGAAAAAAATCAAGGCGTTTTTTTAGAAGCGCAGCCCGCTATCGTTGAATTTAACGAGGTGGCTACCAAAGAAAAATGCCACAACCGCAGAAGACGGCACGGTGGAATACGCCGAAGGCACAAGCGCTGAGTCCATTGATATGGACAAGAAAGTCCGCGCTTATATGAAAGAACACAATGTGGGCTACACAACCGCATTTAACGCAATCACTCAATAAGGAGCAAATGCATGACTGATTTATCAAAACAACGCGTAGTTGACCCGGTATTAACGGCGCTCGCACAAGGTTATTACAACGGCAACATGATTTCTGAAGTGTTGTTCCCTATCGCTGAAACGCAAAAAGAAGGTGGCAAAAATCCCTACATTCGGTCGCTTAGCGTTCCGTTTACAAACCACCAAACGCGAGCTTCGTGCGGCATCAAATCGTTTAACGCCGGAAGATATTGGTTCATTGACTGTTGTTTTAGAAGAAAACGACATCGAATACCCAATTGACATCCGCGAAGTGAATGAAACCGAAGGTGTTTATCCATTACGCCAATATGCGACAGGGTGTAACACAAGATGTCATCGCGCTTGGCCGTGAAAAAAAGCTTGTGCAGACTTAGCTTTAAACGAAGCGAATTACGAAACCACAAACAAAGTGACCTTAAGCGGCACGTCTCAATTTACCGACCCTAATTCAGACCCTATTGGTGTGATTAAAAACAGGTATTCGTGCAATTAAACGCACCACTGGCCGTAAACCAAACGTTTGTGCAATTTCCGGTGACGTGTGGGAAGTGTTAAGCGAACACCCGAAAGTATTAGAAAAAATCAAATACGTGGCGACTGCCGTATTAACACCGGAAGACTTTGCAAAATTAATCAAAGTAGATCGTGTTGTTGTGGGTGAAGCGGTGCATGAACAAGCCGGTGAATTAAAAAGATATTTGGTCGAAAGCGATTGTGTTGGCTTATGTTGCGCCGGCATCAAAAGAGCAAAAACAAAATATCTACGAACCATCATTTGGTTATACCGTGCGCCGCAAAAACGGCTTATATGTAGATACTTACACCGAAGTTGGGGGCAAAGTTGAAATCGTTCGCACGACCGATATCAATAAACCATACATCGTGGGTAAATCTGCTGGTTACTTAATCAAAGGTTGTATTTAACCCTCAATTTGAACCGCATTTAAACGCGATTTAAGTGCGGTTTAATTTCAACTTATTTTTAAGGGTGAATTATGTCAGATAAACAAAAAAACGGCATTTTTTTAGTCGCAGCGGCGATGGCAATTTTACACAACGGCAAGCGATATGAGCAAAAACGATGTGATTGAGCTTACCGAAGAAGAAGCCGACAAGCTCGCGATTTACATTACGCCGGCTGAAACTAACAGCGAGCAACGCGCACAAGCTGAACAAACAGCAAGCGATGAATTAACCGCAGCTGAACAGGTTGAAAGCGATGCAGAAGAAGCAGCGGCTGAAACGGCTGCGGAAGAGCCGAGCGAAGAAGCGGGCGAAACCACAAAAATCAAACAAAGGTAAAAAAACAAGTAATGTATATCACGGCACAAGATTTAGAAGATGTGATGAGCGAAAGCACGCTAATCGCCCTATCAAATGATACATCTCGCGCGACTACCGCCAATCAGATGACATTGGATAAGGCTTGCGAATACGCCACGGAAACCGTGGACGGCTATTTGCGCTCGCGTTACGTCTTGCCACTAAATCAAGTGCCGACCTTGGTGCGTAATATTTGTTTGCAAATCGCACGTCATTGGTTGTATTCCCGCCGCCCGGACGGTAAAGGATTCCCGGACAACGTCCGCGAAACCCATGCACAAGCCTTGAAAGACCGGAACGGATTCAAAGCGGCAAACTGCATCTTGGCCTAACGGAAATCGGGAGTGCGGCCGATGACAACTACCCAACCGCGCTGAAATTCAACACGCGCGCGCCACAGAAGCTCGATTTAACAGGATATTAATATGAGTGCAACGCTTCCGATTTTAGAAAGCATACAGCAACGGATAGCCGATAAAACGGACAAGTTCAGCATTGAGTTATTTCCTGATGATTTGGAGCACTACAATCTCACAGACGAATTCGGTGCTGTTTTGGTGCAATACGCCGGGTCGAAGTTTGAAAGCATCGACAGTGTGGATGTCATCCAGCAACGCCGAGTGGTTATGGTTGCGCTTACTGTGATTGCTCGAAGTCAGCATGACGACCACGGGGCAATCGAAATGTTAGACCAGCTCCGCTTGGCAATAGTTGGATTTAGACCAACTAACTGCACAGCGTGTAGTTTAGTGAGTGAAGAGTTTGGCGGCGAGTCAGACGGTCTTTGGCAGTATCAGCTTTTAGTGCAGACCGAAACATGGCAAGTGGAGCTTTGCGAACCAAGCGATTTACCTAAATTTACCACCGCACGCTATCGCCGTGCGGATAAACATAATCCCAAACAACCATAGGAGAAAATTATGGCATTCCATCACGGGACGAAAACAATTCGCGTAGCAGGTGGTTCTGTTGCGGTGGAAACTGTCGACGGTGCAATTATTGGTATCGTTGGTACAGCACCTATCGGCGCGGTGAATGAATTGACAGTGTGTCAAACGACCAAAGATTTTTTTCAAAATTTGGCGTAATCTTAGGCAAGGGCTTCACGCTTCCTGACGCGTTTGATGTTTTATCTCGCTATTCAGCGGGCAAAGTGTATGTGGTCAATGTTTTAGACCCAGCAAAACACAAAACAAGCGTTACCGATGAGGTATTAACGCAAGACGATAATACCTTGCGCGCGAAAAACCAAGCATCCCGGTCTTTTTAAATTTAACCTTAACCGCAGACCGCACTTTAACTGAAGGTAGCGATTATGCAGTAGATTTGCAAACGGGTGAAATTACTCTAAAAAGCAAAAACACGAAACATTAAAAAGCGACTTATGAATACGCCGACCCAACAAAAAGTGACGGAAGACGACATCAAAGGTGGTATTGATTCCGCAACCGGCAAACGCAAAGGATTTGAGTTATTGCGCGACGGCTTTAACTTATACGGTGCTGATGCGAAGATTTTTAATCTGTCCTGAGTTTGATAAGACAGCAAGCTGTGCGGCTGCTTTAACAACGCTCGCAGAACAGCTGAAAGCGGTGGCTTATGTGCAATTACCAAAAAGGCACAAGTCTTTCTGATGCAATCAAAGGCCGAGACCCATTGGGTACAATCAACGCGTCTGCAAGCACTGAGCGCGCGCGCCACTTCTTCCCTTATGCTATTGGGTCAAGCAATACGTTGGAAAGCCTTGCGGTGCATGCGGCTGGCTTTGCGAATGAAAAACCGATACCGAAAAACGGGTACTGGTTCTCTACATCAAACCGCCCATTGCAAGGGGTGATTGGCATGGAAATTCCACTGACTGCGCGTGTTGATGATGAGCAATCAGAGACCAACCAGTTAAATGCGGTGGGTATTACAACCATTTTCAATAGCTTCGGTACAGGTTTCAGATTATGGGGTAACCGCTCATCAAATTATCCGACCGTAACGCATATCATCAACTTTGAAACCGCGCTTCGCACCGGTGACTTAATTGATGAAAGCATCCGCCGCACAGAGTTGCAATTTATTGACCGTCCAATCGACGATGCATTAATTGACAGCTTGCTTGAAACGGTAGATACCTATTTGCGTGCGCTTCCGAGTATTGTGGGCTACAGCGTAAGTCTTGATTATGACACTGATTTAGTTGATGAATTCAGTAAAGGTCACGTGCCGTTAGTTTATGACTACACCCCTAAACTTCCAGCGGAGTTGATTTCTAACAAGTCCGTCATGACCCGTAAATACTTAGTGAATTTAGTTTCACAACGCTAAGGAGTAAAAACCGATGAGTATTTCTATTAATCAAATCGTCAACGGCAACGTGTATATTAACGGCAACAGTCAAATGGGACGCGCGAATGAAGTAAAAAAATCCCAGACGTTGAGTTTGAAAAAGGTTTCCCATAAAGGCCTTGGTCTACATGGTGAAATTAAACTTCCGGCCGGTACGAACGCTATCGAAGCTGAAATTACCCGGGATAGCTTTTATCCGGAAGTGCGTGCGTTGTTGTTGAACCCTTATAAAAATTCACAGCTAATGATCCGCTCAAACCTCCAGGTGTTTGATTCACGCGGGTTGGCCGCTGAAGAGCCGATGGTGACCATTATGAATGTGTCAGCCAGCAAAATTGGTGGTACGGCGCAGAAAAAAATAAAGAGAATTCAGAGTTTGGTGATACGGTAGATGTTTATTCAATCAAACAGACCGTGGCCGGCAAAGAGATCTTATTTATTGATGTGCTTGCAAATATCTACCGTGTAAACGGCCAAGATGTGTTGCAAAAATACCGCACTAATATCGGTCAATAAAGGGGTGAAAACCTTTAAATCTATTTAAAATCATTCAACCGGTCAAAGTTGTATTCTCCTTTGTGAAGTTAAACAAATCGACTCACAAAGGAGTTTTTTTATGTCTGAAACCATTCTTAAATTAGAGTTCCCATTCCCTGACGGGCAAGGAAACACCATCACCGAGTTAAAAAAATTCGCCGTCCTAAAGTACGTGATATCCGCAAAATGACAGGTAAAACCGAAACCGAAATGGCGGTAAGTTTGCTTGCAATCGTCACAGGTTTAGTGCCTGAAGATATTGACGAGCTTGATATTGCAGACTTCAAGCAGCATCAAAAAAATTGTTGAGAAAATGCAAAAGGGAAAGTAACCGCGGAAAGCCTTAATGCAGCCCCGGCAGACTTGGCCTTTTGGTTTGGTTTCCAGCCAAGCGAGCTGGAAGAAATGACGCTTGATGATGTTGAACGTTGGATTATTCAAGCGGAGCGGCAGATTAAAGCTGGGTACACAAAAAGCCGCTGTTTAAGCGGCTTTTTATTTAGTGTTTAAATAGGGTTTGAAGCGTGGCGAATAAGCCAAAAAAAGCGAGATGATAATTACTCTACACGAAAAACATTACCAGGAATCCAGCCAATGTCCACGGTAGGGCAAACAAAAAAAGCAGATACGCAAACGGAAACCCATGAGAGCGAGTTACTTTCTGAATAAAAAAACTAAAAAAATGATAAAGGCTGCCGAGATAGCTTAAAAACAAGGGCGAGCAATAAAAACAGCCTGTGTGTTTTCTACCCATTTTTTTCTCTTGTCATTTCTTCCTCCTTATTAATTAAACGGGACTATAAAAACATGTCAAACAATCTAGCAATAGGATTAGTCATTACAGCCGGCGTGACAGGTGCGGTTAAGGGCATCCGTTCTGTTTGCAATAGTTTTAAAATATTGCAAGACCAAAGCCTTAGCACGTCTAAAAAGATGGGGGCGCTAGCTAAAAACAGGAGTGGCAGGGTTTGGAGCACTAGCATCATCCGTCACAGCCACTATGGGGACTATTCGCGGGTTGGCCGACCCCGCAATTAAGTTTGAAAGCGCGATGGCTGATGTTAAAAAGGTCGTAAACTTTGACACTCCAGCTCAATTTAAAGAGATGGGCGACGATATTCTTAAACTAACCCGCACAATCCCTATGGCTGGGGAAGAAATTGCCGCTATCGTTGCAGCTGGCGGTCAATCTGGCGTGGCGCGGGAAAATCTACTCGGATATGCTAAGGACGCGGCCACAATGGGAGTGGCGTTTGATATGGCGGCTGGTGATGCGGGTGAAGCGATGGCGACCATGGCTAACGTGCTAGGCAAGCCAATTACAGAGATGGCGCAATTTGGGGACGTAATTAACCACCCTATCAGATAATGCCAACTCGAAAGCGAAAGATATTGTAAATGTTATCACGCGGGTGGGTTCTGATACACGAATGCTTGGGCTTACCGAAAAGCAATCCGCTGCGCTAGGATCTACCTTCCTTTCAATGGGTAAAGCACCTGAGCTTGCAGCGCAAGCAGTGAAAAGGTATGTCGTCATCATTTTTACAACTTAAAGCTGGTGAGCATGCGAAAGAGTTGAAGCAGCTAGGATTTACGACAGAAAGCTTCGCCGCAGCGATGAATAAAAGATGCGCAAGGGGCGATTTCTTCTTTCATCGAAAAGGTGAAGCAGATGCCGAAAGATAAACAATATCCGCTTCTTTCCAAGATATTTGGTAAACAATATGCCGACGATGTATTGTTACTCGCGCAAAACACCGGGGAATACAACCGCCAGTTAGGGTTATTACAAGAAACCGATGAGCAAGGGAATTTAAAAATATATCGGATCAATGCAGCGCGAGTTTGAAAACCGTAGTAATACAGCAGAAAACAAGCTCACCAAGCTAAAAAGCAGCATTTCGGAATTGGCCACCAAAATTGGATCAGCATTTTTGCCGGTGATTTCTTCATTTGTGGAAAATATCACACCAGTCATTTATAGCATTACTGAATGGGTGGGAACCAACCCTCAAATTATGGAATGGGTCTTGACGATTGGTGGCGGTGTTGCGTCGGTTGTGGGCGGCTTATTAACGCTTCACTCTGCCTTTTCTTTTGTGGCGGCCGGGTTATTGCCGTTTATTAAGGCGGGAAAAATTCCGGGCGGCTTCTTAGGGAAATTTTTTTATTTTCAGTAATCAGCAAACTGTCACTTGGGATTGGCTATTTAATGGGCTACGTGATAAAGGGCGCAATGATGTTTGGAAAAAGCGATCTTGATGATGAGCCGTGCATTGCTTACCAATCCAATCGGGTTAATCATTACGGGGATTGCGGTTGCAGCGTATTTGATTTATGAGAATTGGGCTAAAAGTCGGGCCATGGTTCTCTGAATTATGGGGCAAGGTTTCCGGGGTGTTTTCTAACGCCTGGAGCGGTATCACAAATTTCTGCTCAACCGCCCTGGACAAATATCAGCAATTTCTTCACATCCGGCATCGGAAATATCACATCGGCCATTCTAAGCTGGTCGCCTTTGGCTTTATTCCAACAGGTCTTTTTCTTCAGTACTTTCCTGGTTTGGCATTGATGTGCCAGCGAAATTTATGGATTTTTGGCCGAAATATGATAGACGGATTAGTGAACGGTATTAAAAAAACGCCCGGGAAGAAGCGAAAAAGATTGTTTCCGATTTAGGCGACGGCATTAAGGGGTGGTTTGCTGATAAGCTTGGTATTCATTCGCCAAGCCGAGTGTTTAAAGGCTATGGTGTGAATGTTGTGGAGGGGTTGGCGATTGGGATGGATAAATCAACATCCATCGCAGAAGCGGCGTCAGATAACCTTGCGGGGGCTGTGGGGTTAAATGGTGTGACCCATAACACAGGCGTTCTTGCCAATTATCAGCCACTCAATCGTGCGGACGTCATGCCACAAGCCGCTGGGGCTGCCAATAGTGTGGTGGTGAATTTTAACCCGACAATCAATGTCAATGGCGGTTCAAATGGTGACGGAAACGGCGTTTTAAAACCAGGTTCAACAAGGCTTAAAGATGAGTTTAAGCGAGTTTGAAATAATGTTGAAGCGCGTGTTAGACCAACAACAACGGAGATCATATTAATGTATTTTTATGTTAGGAAGTGTGGTGTTTGAGCCTGTTGATTTAACTGACTTCAACGAAACCCATGCCGCAGATTTCGCAGAGCATGCGGTCTTAAAAAGGAAAACCTCGCTTGCAAGCTCATGGGCGAGAAGCTCACAGAGCTTTAATTTTGCAATTCGCTTGCATCATACGCTTGGCGGGGTTGAACGTCGCTACCGAGAATTGTTAGGGGCAAAAATCAAAAACAAGATGCGCTGCCATTGATTATTGGTCGTGGGAAGTATAAGGGCAATTTTGTGATCACCGATATTTCATCTGTCACCTTGTTTACAGATAAGTTCGGGAACGCTCTATGTCGCGAGATGAATATTAACTTGCGGGAATTCGTAGGCGATATTGAAGACAACCCTTTAGGCGCAGCATTAAATATTGGTGGAAATTCCTTGCTCGGATTCTATTTTACCGGCTGGTGCGGTAAAAGCGTTATCCCAGGTAAAAGAAACCGTACAAAAAGGCGCAGAGTTATTTAACCAAGGACGACAAATTGTTGACAGTGTTAGAGATGCCGTAGCGGTTGTTCGCCAGCTATCTAATGACCCAGCAGCCGCGTTGGCATATTTACCCGGGATTTTAAAAAATCTTGATGGGGCGATTGGTAATTTTGGTGAGCTTACCGGGATGAGAGATTTACTGGAAGGCGTGCATAAAGTGCTGCCAGCGGCAAGCGATTTAGCCCGAGAAAGCGCGGGGATTTATGAAGATTTAATGTCTATGAAAGATAGCCTAACGCTAGGGACACAATCTGGTGGCGCAAATTGGAATAACTGGTTTAAGCCCGCTGATAGTGCGATGGATGACATTAATGAGCGGATTGATAACGCAGTAGCACCTGTGGCAGAAATGACAGCCTGGGTCGTTTTACGCAAAGATGAGGACGTAATTGATGACACAACAGACCGTACTTAAACATACCGTAAAACAAGGCGAGCGTTGGGATAACCTTGCCTATTACTACTATGGCAATGCATTGGACTTTGAACGCATTATTAATGCCAACCCGCATATAGGATTATGCGAAGTGCTGCCAACAGGTGCGACGGTTTATATCCCGGTGCTAAATATTAAGCCTACAAATAATGAATCAATGCCGCCATGGTTGAGAGGTAATAATGAATAGTAACGTGCCAACCCCTGACTTTTCCATTTTATACGAAAAGACCAATATTACCGCTGATATTGAGCCGCACTTAATTGAGCTGGCGTACACCGATAACCTTGAGGGAGAATCGGACGAGCTAACGCTAACGTTTGAGGATGTTAGCGGAAAAATGGGTTCGCCAGTGGTATCCAACACAAGGGGATAAATTAAAGGCGGCTATGGGTTACAAGGGGACTCTGCTTGCCGACGTTGGCGCGTTTGAAATTGACGAGGTGGAATATAACTACCGACCTTCATATATTCAAATCAAGGCGTTGAGTACAGGTGTTGGAAAGGCAAATCGCACGTTAACGCCTAAAGCCTATGAGAACACAACGCTCAAGCAAATAGTGGGCATAATTGCAGAAAAGTTAAAGTTAAAAGTGGTCGGGACAATTAAGCCCATTCCGGTGAAGCGCGTGACGCAATATCAAGAGCGCGATGTTGAGTTTTTGGCAAGATTGGCAAGAGAATATCATCACAGCTTTAAGATAGTGGGTGATCAGCTTGTGTTCACGGATAAAGACGAGCTAGGCAAAGAAGAAGCCGTGGCGGCGCTTGAAGAGCGAGATACGATATCGATTACCTTGCGAGATAGAATCAAGGATACGGCCAAGGAAGTTGATGTGAGTGGATATGATGCTGCGGGAAAAAAAGTCATCAAGAAGCGTAAAAGCAAAGCCGCTACGCGAAAAAGATGAAACAAGCCCAGGCTGCAAGCGGGGACACGTTGAAGATTGTCACCCGTGGGGAAACTCAGGAGCAGATTGATGCGCGTGCCGATGCCGCGTTGGCCGAACAAAAACGACGACCAAACAGCAGGAAATATCACGCTGGTCGGCAATCCTAAGCTCGTGGCCGGTAGCACAATATTACTGCGCAACCTTGGCATTTTTTTAGTGGGAAATATTTAATAAAATCATCCCGGCATAGTATTACCCGTGGTGGCGGCTATACCACAAGTATTGATGTGCGCATGCTAGAGTTTATCCCGGATGATTTGCTTAGCACAGGCGCACTAACGGAAAAATCAAGCGGGGGAATAAATGAAAACGCATGACTTTGGGGGCGACTTATCAAGAAGGCATTATTTCAGCAGTTGATGCCGCGAATCATAAAGTGCGGTGCAAAAATCCCCGCACTTGAAGATTTAGAAACAGCCCGGTTGTCTTATTTAACGCCTAATGCTGGCGGCAATCAGTTTTATTGTCTGCCTGATGAGGGCGAATTGGTGGCATTGTTACTTGATGCGCGCGGGGAAGGTGGCTGTGTGTTGGGAGCAATTTACAACGAGAAAGACACCACTCCGGCGAATGATAACAACATGTGGGTGAAAAAGTTCACAAACGGGACGGTGATTTCGCACAATCGTAAAAAGTGGCGAGATTAATATCAACACAAGCGGCAGCGTTACCGTAACAGCGGGTAGCGGTGTAACAATCAATGCTGATGCGTCAATTAATGGAAAAACTAGCCGTGTCGGGGAAAAATCACGTCCAGCACTGAAGTATCTGCGCCAAAAGTTAAACAAGGCTCTATTGAGCTTGGCTCTCATAAACACCCAGGCGACTCCGGCGGTAAAACAGGCCTTCCGGAATAGCCCACTTCTTTAAATCGCTTTAAAAGCACTCTTCAGCATAGCCTTGTATCATCAAGGCTATGAACACACAAAGCACTCTTATCACAACACACTGGCAGATTGCACCTAACATTGAAAAATCAAGTTGTGCAAGGTATTGATGACATCCATCAATGTATTGGCCACATCCTTTCAACAATGAAAGGAACGGATGTGTTGCGACCTGAATTTGGCAGTGATCACTTTCAATATATAGACCAACCGGAAGATATTGCAATTCCAAACATCGTGCGCGAGGTTACGTTAGCACTTCAGCGTTGGGAAAAAAGAATCAATGTCGACTCAGTTAATGTAGAAGGGACTGCCCCGCACTTTGAATTTTTTTAATTTTTTTGGTCACTTACAGAAGACGTGCATCGTGAAATTTACGCCACGAGGATTACCGGATGAATAGAAATGAAGTGAAAGTCGTAGACGACAATGTTGAGAGCATTTTAACTGAAGCGATTTCTCAGTATGAAAAACGCACCGGGAAAATCTTACAACCAGCGCACATTGAGCGTTTGCTTATTAATGTTTATGCCATGCGTGAAAGCCCGGCGAGACAAGGCATTAATGAAGCGTTTCGTCAAACATTCCCGCAATTTGCCACCGGCCTTGCGTTGGATTTATGCGGTGAAACGTTTGGCTGTTATAGATTACTCGAACGCCCGGCGCGCACCATTTTGCGTTTTAGCATTAACGGTGAGCATCCATCTGTGGTTATCCCAAAAGGCACGCATGTTTCGGTCACTGATGACATTGAATTTGTCACGCTAAATGATGATGTGATTACCCCGCTTATTTCTTATGTTGAAATTGAGGGCGGCTTGTAACAAGCCGTGCACGGTGGGTAACGGTTGGGAGCGTGGGCGAATAAAAAACACTTAAAAAGTGAAATCAACTTCGCTGGCGAAATAGCTGTCACTAACATTGATGTGCCAAGTGGTGGGTTGTTGCGCGAAGAAGATGATCCATACCGAGCACGAATTCTTGCTGCGCCGGAAGCGTTTACCAGTTGTGGTTCAATCGCCGCGTACGATTATCACACCCGCGCCGTGTCTCAAGATATTGCGGATGTTAATGTATCAAACCCGCGTGGCGGGCTTGTGCGAATCACCGTCCTAACTAAAACAGGGCTGCCTGACAGTCGTCTTTTTAAAATGATGTAAAAAGAATATGTCAGTCCCTGAGCGCCGCCGCCCGTTATGCGATACGGTGGAGGTTATTGCGCCAACAAAACGAGATTATCAAATCACTGCGATATTGACATTACTTGATGGTTATCGTGAAGACGTGGTTAAGGCTAAGGCGCGTGATGCGTTGCAGCTCTACCTGTCGGACAAAACGAAAAAACTAGGAGTTGATGTTGTGCCGTCTGCAATTATTAGCGCACTACGAGTTGAAGGCGTGTATGACGTTAATTTAACTGCACCGGCAAAAAATTGTAGTCGGTGAAACGGAATGGGCAAATTGCACTGCAATCAATATCAATGCTGCTCCGGAGCGCTCTAATGGCTAATTTAACGTATGCAGATGTAATTGAACGAGAGACTAAATATAAAACGTTGGCTGACCTAAGCCTTGGCATGAATAAGATTGATAACAGCAAGGTGATGACAACGTTGGTCGATTTAATTGATGATAGTTTTATCTCTTTGCTTGCCGAAAAATGGAGTGTGACGGGTTATGACGGGGCGTTTATCGCAGATAGTGATAGCTCTAAACGGAGCTTAATTCGCATCGCGATTGAACTCCATCGATATAAAGGAACGCCGTGGTCAATTCGCGAAGTCTGCCGCCGGTTAGGATTCGGCGAGATTGAGATTGACGAGGGATTAAAAAGCACGGACTTATAATCACAAGTTGGTTCAAACCATACCGTTAAGCGATAAATGGGCTTATTACGCTATCAGACTTAATCAGCCAATCACAAATGAACAAGCGGCGCACTTGCGCAAAGTGTTGCGTAATTTTACCCCGCGAGATGCACGTTAGCCGTGCTGGATTATAAATCAGTGGCGTTCTTATACAACAATAAAGTGCGATATAACGGCACTTATAACCACGGTTCAAACTAGATTTAAAGCTAATTTAAAGGACAGTTATGGCAAATTTAAAAGAACAAGACAAATGGGAAGACGGAGTCTATCAAATTGAAGAAAACGACCCTGTGCTTGGCGGTGAGAATGGCGTTACAAATAGACCCATTAAACAGTTGCCAACCGCACATCCCGGCTTAAAAAAAGCCTTAGGGCTGCTTGAAAAAAATCAGCGCCGAAAAGACTTGACCGCGGATAGCAAAAAGTGCGACTCAGGCTGACGGTCATACACACGCGCTTCCAAGCGCTTCAACTACAGCGAAAGGTGTGGTTAAGCTAAACTCAGCGACTGATAGTTCATCAGAAACCGAAGCGGCAACACCCTAAAGCAATTAACAATATAAAAGGGTTAATTGATGCTGTTGTGCGAAATCTTACTAATTACATCCCAAACAGTAAAAAAATCTAATGCTATAGATAGCAATAGCGCAGATACGGTCGCAACATCTGCAGCAGTCAAATCCGCGTTTGACAGAGCAGTAACCGCCGATAACAATAATTTATTCCAAAAATCTACGTATCAAGCGATACACTTGATTTAGATTTAACTAATAGACAGCAAATCATCAATTTGTTTGGTGATAAATACCGACAAGATGGTTATTTAACGTTTGCCAATCACAACAACGGAAACAGCAAAAATTACAGGTTTGCCACTTGAAGTCAGATCCCCGATTGTAATGACGTTCTACGTGATGAAGGGCTATAGTATTTTCTATTGCCATTACGTCTCGCTTAATCGAAAGTTCTTTTCTGTTGCAAATCTTAATAATGCGACATACAAACTAAACTGGGTTGAAGATATTACTAACACTGGCGAGCAAACCATTAATAATCAACTGGCTTTAGCGACAAGTGGTTGGAGTAAAAATAAAAATTCCCGATTGATAATGGTGGCGAGTGGCGTTTTGAGATAAATCCCAATAGCGAAAATGACCCTCGTTTTAATTTTTGTGTACAAGATGAAAGATAGCACGACACGTTATTGCGCTTTCCCTGTATTAAGAAAAAATGAAGTCGTCGCGTATCAAGACTGGGTTAATGAACAAATAACCAGCAATTTCACACGTAACAAACTAACCACACAAAATCTCGATGACATTAAAACATACGGGGTTTACGCACAAGAAGATAACAGAAACGCTACGATAGATCGTAATTACCCTGTTAATTACGCAGGCACGCTATTGGTATACCCATCAGCTTATAGAGTTATGCAAGTGTACATTGGATTTAACACTGGTGAAACGTATCAGAGAAACATGAATTACGGTTTAAAAACATGGGAAAAATTGGGTTAGAACTGATGGATTAAGAGGAGTAAATAAATCTGGCGATGCAATGACCGGCACTCTAAGCATCGAGGGTAGTCGATCTGAGGGATTTGCAAACGGATTAATTATAAAAAAACAAAGCAGGCGGAAAAAAATACAAGTGGATTTATTGATTTTTTCCAAAGTGACAACGTTCCTCGAGCTTCTGTCTGGTTTAGAGATGCAGGAAATAACAGCACTCAAATCGAATTCCTAAATACACCAGAAGGAAGTGATTGGTTTCATGATAGCAGAGAAACAGTAATGACTATATCAAGCGCTGGGGCGCTATGGTCAAAAGTCATACGGATGGTTACATGATTATTTTTGCCAAACAGGCAGATATCATAAATGTGTGGAATGAATTAAATAACACCTACCGAAAAAAATAGATTCAGACACCAGCATTACCCACGCCATTACAACGGCGCAGAAGTGTTTGATATCCCTGTTGCTGATAATGGCGTAATGCGGGTGATTATTATGAACGTAAGTATTGATGGATATGCAAAAAGTGAATCTCCCTGAGGGCATTTAACGGCGCATGCATGGTGCAAGTGACAGATGTCGGCGGCGGTAGAAAATCAGTAGGGGCTAATATTCAAAAATGGCAACGTTGTTGAAATACACAACGGTGGTGAGTCTGGCTTTAATATTCTGGCAATCGGATGGTATGGGTGGTAATTATGATGTTATTTAATTTAGATACAAACACGTTCGCACCTGATTATCTTGTGGAAGATAATCAAAATTGGGTTGAAGTGAGCGATGAAGAAATTGACGGGATTTCAGCCAGTATCACCGGTGGTGGTGCTGTTTGGTTGGAAGCCGGGAAAGTTAAATATTCCGGTAAAGCGCCAAGCGAGTTTCACGATTTTGATAATGTGACAAAACAGTTTGTGTTATCAAAGACAAAGCAAGCTGAGTTTACCAAGGAAACACAAGCTCGACTAATCAATAATATTGATGTTCACGCTGCGTCAATTTACAGCACTTGGACTCGTTTTGAGTCTGAATATCGTGAACGCCAAGCCGCTGCGGAAGCGTTTAAAAATGCAAACTATCAAGGCGAATGCAGTCGGTATATCACGGACTTTGCTAAACGCGCTGGATTGAATAACCAAGCCGCAACAGATTTAATTCTACAGCAAGCGGCTGGTCTTGAGAAACTACAGGTTGAGCTTGCCAACCAGCGCATGCGTAAGTATGAGCTTAAAGTGCCAGGATTGACAATCGAAAAAATGCAGACAATCCATGACGATATTATTAAACAAATGGATGCATTAATGGAGGCGTATAACAATGGCTAACCGTATCTATCTTGCGTTTTATAAGCACAAGCGCAGCTTTCTGAAAGAGCCATTAAAAGCCGTAGCTGATGCAGTAACGCGCTTTTTTACAAAGGGACAATACTCACACTGCGAGATAGCGATTGAACGCATGGAATTCGTCCAAGGCGATCACTATGAACATGTTACGGTTTTTGATTGCTATTCAGCGTCTGTGCGCGATGGCGGCGTGCGATATAAGCAGATTGATTTGTCTGACACCGGCAAGTGGGATTTGGTTTTGCTTGATAACGTAACAGAAGCACAGATTAAATCTTATTACAACCGCACGTCCGGCGCTAAATATGACTGGTTGGGCGCGTTAGGGTGTTGTGCTTGGGATTAAACAAAAAAACGAAGCAAATATTTTTTTGTTCGGAATGGTGCTTTAACGCAATTTATAACAGCGAAGAAGGCTGGCGATTTAGCCCAAAACCAACTTGCAGCGATGGTGCGTAAAAATGGATAAGACAACGATTAACCTTTACCGTGGTGATGACGAGGAATGTATTGTTCGCCTGTTTGAAAAAAACTGCCGGATAACAAATTAAAAACATCTCGATTTAAGTGATATGGCGCGCTTTTGATTTATGGGCTACGGTCAGAAACAAGCCAGTGCTAACACTATCATCCACAACAGGTGAAATCGAAGTTGTAGATGCCCCGTGCGGCGTTTTAAAAAGTTACGTTTAGTCACAGTTTAACAAAAAGACGCGACGTGGTCTCAAGCGGACTATGATTTACAGGCGGTATCTAATAAAGGACGAGTTAAAACGCCAATTCAAGGCGGCCGAATTAACCTCAAATTTGATGTTACACCTGATATGACAGAGGCGCGGAATGGATGACATTGTTGCAGTGGTTGACCCACCCCAAGAAATAGTGGCGGTAGTCGAAAAAGGGTGAAGTCATATATCAAAGTGACGACGACTTACCGGACTTATTAATAATTTATGAGCTAGCAAAAAAATATAGGAGCACCATGGAAAATCAAAACCATAAAAAAATAGTTGCCGCAATCAAGGCCATTGGTGCAGATTATAAAAAGTCTGCATGAGGCAATATCAGCAATTCAAACTCAACAAGGCAGTGGAGAACAAACCACGCTCACTAAAAATTAACGAGTTAATTAGCCGAGCAGAAACACGTATTTTTAAAATAAAATTAAAGGTGGCGAGCTTTCGGAAGATTTAGATACGTTGTTTGAAATTGCGGCCAAAATTGGAGAACTTGTGTCAGATAAGTCTGTTCATGAAGCTCTAACTAGCACTCTGCAAGAGATCAAAAACTAACGTTACAAATCTTCAAACCTGGCAAACAGAAATGGACAACCTAGACACGGTTGGTGAGTACAATAAAGCTAAGGCATCATAATGGCGCTAAAAGATCAACTGAAAAGCCCTCATTCCTTTAATAGCTCAAGATGTTAAAGATAAAGGCGGTTCTTCTCTGTTAATGCAAGGTAATGGACGGCCAGATAAACCCGAAACAACAGACGGGAAAAATCACCGGAAACGAGCCAAACGGTACTTTCTACAACTCAACAAACAGGGGCTGGCGTTGGTGCATATTTGTGGCAGAAGCAAAAACGGAAAGTGGGTTGCTATATCTGCTGACACTGGCGTTAGACGAATAACACGAGGGGCCGTGAATATTAAAAAGTGGATATGTATCCCTAAGACGAGTAAATAATACCGTAGAATGTGCTTTCACAGGTGGAGCGTGGGGGGCTATCTATTTTTTTATGGTAGTGCAAGTCCGAATTTCATAAGAAAATCACACGCTAAACGAATGGACATATTAAAAAAACGGCCAAATTCCAGTCGGATTTCGTTCTACCAATTCAATTATGCTTCCGTTTTATAGCGATGACGGAGATCACTTAGGAATGGTCTATGTTGGAGGTACTGCAAATTTTAATTATATTGAGTTGCGATTTAAAGACAAACCGCCAACGGCTGATATGGATATAGTTCGTATGCCAGTGATCTCTTGGATAACTGACGACCCATTCCCTGATACTTTGCCTTAATTAAATAAAAATGCTGTCAATTTTTGCTGCGGTTTACAAGGAATAATAATGACAAACAAACAAACAAACAAACAAACAAACAAACGGAGTGTACTATGTTTAAACAAGCACCACTACCGTTTGTTGGGCAAAAAGCGAATGTTTTTAAAAACACTTCGAGGAAGTGTTAAACGCCAACATTACAAATGATGGCGAGGGCTGGACTATCATTGATACATTTGGAGGAAGTGGGTTATTAAGTCATGTAGCTAAACAGCTCAAGCCTAAAGCACGCGTAATCTATAATGACTTTGATGGATACGCTGAGCGATTGACGCATATTGATGACATTAATGCGCTTCGCGCACAGCTTTACGCGGTAGTTGGTAACGCTACGCAAAAAAACAAAAAGATTGACGAAGGATTGTAAGGCAGAATGCATCAAAATCATTCAAAATTTCAAAGGTTATATTGACCTGAATTGTCTAGCGAGCTGGCTTCTATTTAGCGGCCAACAAGTGGCAACATTAGACGACTTATTTCAGAACGATTTTTGGCATTGTGTTAGACAGTCTGATTATCCGAAAGCAGATGGATATTTAGACGGGCTTGAGATTACGCGCGAGTCATTCCACACGCTTTTACCTAAATTTAGCAGCGACCCGAAAGCATTGTTTGTGTTAGATCCACCATATCTATGCACACGACAAGAGAGCTACAAACAAGCGACTTACTTCGATTTAATCGACTTCTTACGCTTGATTAACATCACACGACCACCTTATGTATTTTTTTCAGCTCAACAAAGAGTGAGTTTGTTCGCTTTATTGAGTATATGGTAGAAGATAAGGTTGATAATTGGGAGGCTTTTTACAACTCTGAGCGCGTTGTTGTTAAGGCTTCAGCAAGTTATTCCGGCAAGTATGAAGATAACATGGTTTATAAGTTTTAATACTTAAAATTTAAACGCCCTTTAATGATTATTTAAAGGGCGTTTTTGTTTCTCAAAAATTCGTGGATTTTAACCGCTAAAGATGAGAAACTTGCTATATTTTAAAAATTCTCACTTTTTAGCGGTTACATTTCTCAAAAATTCGCGAACGGCAACAATCATTGTTAAAAAGAAACGGTAACATCAGTAAAGGATGTTGCCGTTTTTATTTCAAATTTTTTTATGCTCTATTGAGGGTTGGAAAGGCTAATTGGTTGATATTATAGTAAATTTTTTTCATGAGCAATTGAATAGTTGAATAAAAATACTATATTATTTGGTAGCTCAACTAAACGATAAATATGTTAATTCTTCATCCTAAAGAGCCCGGGTAAAAAACAGTCTCCATTATGCTTACTTAAATTGCCACGATAGTGGTTTAACGGTGCTGAGCCTATTATCCAATTTAGTTAAAAATCCAACCGCACTTTCGATTCAATTGAAATACATTTATCTCCCAAAGGAAGTCCCATGTTTAAAAACATTATTAAATTTATTTCGCTCGACTGACAAAAAAATAGTCTTGAAGCCTTAAAGCAACATGCAGAACAAGGTGATGCAGAGGCAATATATCAGTTGGGGAGAGTATATGCTCTTGGTAAAGGGGAAGAAGTCGATTATGACAACGCAATGACGTTATATCACCGCGCGAATGCATTGGGTTATCCATTGGCGGCAAATAATATTGGCGCACTTTATGATGATATGGGCGAGCCTGAAAAATCAGTGGAATGGTTTGAGCAAGGCATTCGTCAAGGCGATAAACGAGCGACAATTAGTTTGGGACGATTCTATCTTTTAGGTATTGGCGTGGAGCAAGACACATTTAAAGGCATGCAAATGCTAGAGAAATATGACAATCATGGGCTTGCTTCATACCTCTTAGCGCAGGTATATGATGGCGTTATAGGATATGAAGTTCCAATTAATTATCCTAAAGCATTGGAATATTACTTGCTTGCTGAGAAGAATAAACAAGATTTAACCAATGAAGATTTAATGACGCTTTATAATAACCTTGGGATGCTCTACAACGCTCACGAGGATATTCCAACCAATTATGTTGAAGCGCAAAAATACCTAACCAAAGCTGCTGAAATGGGGCTTCCCCATGCAATGTATGGTTTAGCAAATTTACACGATTTTAAAGGGGATAAAAAGCAAGCCTTCAAATGGTATTTAAAAGCTGCTGAAAATGGCTTAATTGATGCCTATTACTATGTTGGTAATGCTTACAAAAGAGGTGAGGGGGTTCAACAAGATAGCCAGAAAGCCTTGAAATGGCTAGAGCTAGCAGCAGAATACCAAATGAGGGGGCGGCTTGGGGATTGGCTGAGATTTACCGGGAAGGGCTAGGTAATGTGCCACAAAATTTAGAAAAAGCTCAAGAGTTTTATCTACTTGCAAAAGAATCAGGAGAGAATGTCGAACGCTCAGTGCAACAGCTGCAAAGTCGTCTTGCTGTGCGTGATGATTTTGATGCATTACTTGAACGAGCGAAAGAAGGCAATCTTGAGGCACAAAAAGGATTTTAGCGATGGCTTACGTTCGAGGTGATGAAATTGAACAGAATTATGAAGAAGCCTTTAAATGGTGTAAAGCTGCCGCCGAACAAGGCGATGCAGATGCACAAAATAGCCTTTATAACCGCTATGCAAAAGGCGAAGGAGTTGAACAAAATAGCGAAGAAGCGATGAAATGGCTACATCGTAGTGCCGATCAAGGTCATGGGCTAGCTTATTATAATTTAGGGGTTTGAATATAGTTCAGGTGTTTTAGTCAAAAAAATGAACTAGAAGCGATCAAATGGTATAAAAAAAGCAGTAAAAAAAGACGTCACAGAAGCTTATTATCAACTCGGATTTCTTTATACTTATGGCGATACTATTAAAAAAGATTACAAGTCTGCATGGGAATGTTATGAATTGGCGGGCGGAAGCTGGAACGGTGAAGCACAAAATGAATTAGGTATCCTTCACTTTAATGGGCTAGGAGTACCAAAAGATGATGCAAAAGCCTTTCTCTATTTCCAACTTGCTGCTGAAAACGGCAGTCCTGAGGGAATGTATAATTTAGGTGCGATGTATGACAATGGCTTTGGGACAAAACGCAACCGCAAATTCGCTACTCAATGGTTTAAAAAATCCTGTGAAGCTGGATATGAAAAAGCATGCGAGATGCTATAAAAAAATAGAGCTTACTTTATGTTTATCCGTACAAAAGGATGGGCGTAATACATGGTCAATGTGTTAGAATTAACTATTCTTTTTATTGTTTTTTGATCTTCTAGTTTACGCATAATGCTGATTCAGCTTTTATTTGTAATGTTAGCGGCGGTAAATATCGCCGCTTATTTTTTAATGTGGAAAGATAAAGTCCGCGCGGTTCGTCACGGCTGGCGAATTTCTGAAAATACCTTCTTCCTATTAAGTCTTCTTGGTGGTTTTATTGGTGTTTATTGCGGGATGAAGCGCTTTCGCCATAAAACCAAACATTTCAGTTTCAAATTTGTTGTTATTCTCAGTGCCTTTATTTGGCTAGTCTTAATGCCTTACTGGTATTTCTTTCTTGAATAATATTGAGTACAGAATGACTTTCAGTAATAAAAAAGCCTAGAGAATATCTCTAGGCTTTTTAGCGTGTAGTTAGATTATTTAAAAAAATGAGGGCGTCTTCTTCTGCTTTTTCTTCACTTGTGAAATAGTAATTAATCCCAATACAAGGACATAAACAGCAAAAAAATAAACACGAGCCATTGCACCATAGTAATACCGAAGAGTGACCATTGACTTTCATTACAGCTACCTGTCGGATTGAAGACTGCGGGTAGCCATTTATGGAATGGTAAAGTTTCCGGAAAGTTAGGTATAAATTCACATTGTTTCCACGGTGCAGGGTTCATTTGTAAATCAAGGTGACGGATAGATATCATTAATCCTTTAATTGCACTAAATAAACCCACAATAAGAGCAAGAATGCGGATAATAAGCGAACTTGGGGCTAAGGCGCCGATAAGACCAGCGACGAATAAACCCACAACAGCTAAACGTTCATAAACACAAAGTACGCAAGGTTGTAAACCCATGCCGTATTGAAAATAAAGTGCGGTCGATTCTAAGGCAAAAGCGGTAAATGCCAAAAAGATCCACGCTGAACGTTTAAGGGATAATTGCTTAAAAAAGTCGAGCATTCTTTCTCCTTATGATTCACTAAATAGGAAGAATTAAGCCAAGTTTCGCAAGCAAAATTGTCATATCTGGTAAGATAAATTCGATAGCAAGGAAACCCACCACAGTTAATACGATGGTGTAAGGCAATGCCATATAGACCATTCTACCATAGGAAAGTTTAATTAACGGTGCAAGAGACGATGTTAGTAAGAACAAGAATGCAGCTTGACCGTTTGGCGTTGCTACAGAAGGTAAGTTTGTACCTGTATTGATTGCGACCGCAAGTAATTCAAATTGGTGTGGTGCAATTGACCCAGCTGTAAGCGCATTTTTCGCTTCATTGATGTAAACCGTTGCAACGAATACGTTATCAGAAATTGCAGAAAGTAAACCGTTGAAACCATAGAATAAGGCTAACTGAGTTTTCTCTTCTGCACTTAATACGAAGTGGATAATTGGACCAAAGAGTTTTTGATCAATAATTACCGCAACGATAGAGAAGAATACCACTAATAACGCAGTGAAAGGTAAGCTTTCTTGGAATGATTTACCAATGGCGTGTTCATCTGTAACGCCGGTAAAGGTAGTCGCAAGAATAATTACACTTAAACCGATTAAACCTACCGCAGCTAAATGGAAGGCTAGACCTAAGATTAACCAAATCGCGATAAGACCTTGAACAGAAAGACGTACTTTATCTTGTTTAGACATTTTTTGTGTATTTTCACGATCTAAATCAGCCAAGATTTTCCATACTTCTTCTGGTAATTTTTCGCCATAGCCGAATACTTTAAATTTTTCCACTAAAACACAAGTGAGTAATCCACAGATAAATACAGGGATGGTTACTGGCGCCATACGGAAGAAGAACTCAATGAAGTTCCATTTTGCTTGTTCTGCAATGATCAGGTTTTGTGGTTCACCCACCATGGTCATTACACCACCGAGTGCGGTACCTACACCAGCATGCATCATTAAGCTACGTAAGAAAGAGCGGAATTTTTCGAGAGTTTCATGATTTTTGATTTTGTTATCATCGGCAATATCAACCGCCTCCTGTAGATTTTTCCCTGATGCCACTTTGTGATAAACCCCATAGAAACCCATAGCTACGCTGATAATTACTGCAACAACAGTAAGTGCATCTAAGAAAGCTGAAAGAAATGCAGCACTAAAACAGAACGCGACAGAAAGGACGATTTTAGAACGGATACGGACTAATAATTTGGTGAACACATAAAGCAAAAGTTGCTTCATAAAGTAAATACCGGCCACCATAAAGATTAAAAAGTAAAACGACTTCAAAGTTTGCCATGATCTCGGCTTTAACGTGCTCTGCATTCGTCATACCAATAGCAATAGCTTCAACGGCTAATAAACCACCCGGTTGAAGAGGATAGCATTTTAATGCCATAGCAAGGGTGAAAAATAAACTCGGCGACGAGTACCCAGCCCGCCACAAATGGGCTTACCCAAAAGAATAAAATTGGGTTAATTACCAAGAAGGCAATAATAGTTAATTTATACCAATCAGGGCTCGAACCCAGAAAGTTTTTCATAAATGCTTGTGTGTAAGTCATATTGAACTCCGTTTTTTTATAGTCCTGTCATTGTAATATATACTGCTTTAAAGGATAATAGACCAGTTAAAGATTTATTCAATAAATCACATTTTTTTGATCTTTTTAGGCTTTTTTATATTTATTTCATACTCATGCAAACAGATAATACCCTTTTACGGGCTCAAAGCCCAGCTGCGCTTGCCGAAGAATATATTGTTAGAAGTATTTGGGATGATGTATTTCCCGCCGGCACCAATCTTCCTTCTGAGCGTGATTTAGCTGATAAAATCGGCGTAACACGCACCACATTACGTGAAGTATTACAGCGTTTGGCTCGTGATGGCTGGCTTACCATTCAACACGGCAAGCCGACAAAAAGTCAATGATATTTGGGATACAGCTGGTCCAAGCATCATTGAAACCTTAATTACCTTAGATCGCCAAAGTGCGCCGTTAATTATTGAAAATATGTTGTCATTGCGTAGTCGCATGTCAGAATCTTATATTTATGAGGCAGTAAAAAATTCACCTAAAGCTTCTGCAGCCTTGTTCAAAGGGATGGATGCTTTAGAGAATACCGCTGAAAGCTACATGGAATTTGACTATGCCTTATTTCGTCAGTTTACCGTAATGGCTAATAAACCTTTCTATCGTTTAATTTTCAATAGCTTACGTGGGGTTTATCATAAAATTGGTTTGCTATTCTTTAGTGACGAAAAACATCGCCAAGTGACACATGATTTTTATGTAGAATTGCGTGATATTTGTGAAAAAGGTCAATCTGATTTAGTGGTGGAATGTATTCGTAAACACAAGCAAGTGACTTCCGCCTACTGGCGAGCCATTTTAGAAAGTTTGCCAAAAGATTTAGCAACAGAATAATATTAAAAGTGCGGTTGAAAATGACCGCACTTTTTCCTTATATCAAAGACTCAATATTATGCGTATTCCAAGAATTTATCATCCAGAATCCCTTAAAAATCAATCTACTTGCCAACTTTCAGAGGATGCGGCTAATCATGTAGGGCGTGTACTTCGCATGACTGAAGGTGAGCAAATTGAATTATTTGATGGTAGTAATCATATTTATCCAGCAAAAATTATTGAAGCGAGCAAAAAAGCCGTTAAAGTGGAAATTCTTGGTTGTGAATTGAGTGATAAGGAGTCGAATTTATCGATTCATTTAGGGCAGGTTATTTCACGCGGCGATCGAATGGAATTTACCATTCAAAAATCTGTGGAATTGGGCGTGAATGTGATTACACCATTATGGTCAGAACGCTGTGGCGTGAAGTTGGATGGCGAACGTATGGATAAGAAAATCCAGCAATGGCAAAAAATTGCCATTGCGGCTTGTGAACAATGTGGCCGTAACGTTGTGCCAGAAATTCGTCCATTAATGAAATTACAAGATTGGTGTGCAGAAAATGATGGCGCGTTGAAATTGAATTTACATCCAAGAGCCCAATATTCAATTAAAACCTTGCCTTCTATTCCAAAAGAAGGTGTTCGTTTGCTTATTGGTTCAGAAGGCGGTTTATCACCTCAAGAAATCGCTCAAACTGAACAACAAGGATTTACTGAAATTTTTATTAGGAAAGCGTGTGTTACGTACAGAAACAGCCTCTTTAGCGGCGATTAGTGCGTTGCAAATTTGTTTTTGGAGATTTGGGATAATGATGGATTTACAAGGGCAATTTTTAATTGCGATGCCACAGTTAGAGGATTATTTCCAAAATACCGTGGTGTATATGTGCGAGCATAATGAGCAAGGTTCGATGGGTTTAGTGATTAATCAACCCACCGATTTAAGCATTGCTGAGTTGTATTCAAAAATGAATTTTATGATGAAAAATGACCGCACTTTTAGCAATGAACTTGTACTTGCGGGTGGCCCAGTACATTCTGAGCGTGGTTTTATTCTGCATAAGAAAACCGCGAAAGAATTTGAACATAGTTATAAAATTACCGATAAGATGTATCTCACCACTTCGGCAGATATTGTGGAAACCTTTGGTTCAGAGAATGCGCCCGAAAAATATCTTGTTGCTCTCGGTTGTGCAAGTTGGACAGCTGGACAGTTAGAACAAGAGATTGCAGATAATGCGTGGTTAGTGGCACCTGCTTCAGACACCATTTTATTTGAAACCATTTATGAAGATCGTTATCCTGCCGCGAATCAATTATTAGGGATTAATCCTCATAATTTTGTTTTTTCACAAGTGGGGCACAGTTAATGGGCATCACAGCAATCGCGTTTGATTTCGGCACCAAAAGCATCGGTTGTGCAGTCGGGCAAAGTATCACAGGGACGGCGCAAGCATTACCTGCATTTAAAGCGCAAGATGGGATTCCAAATTGGGATGCTATTGAAAAATGCTTAAAAGACTGGAAACCTGATGTTATTGTGGTGGGATTGCCCTTAAATATGGATGGAACCGAGCAAGATTTAACACTTCGTGCGAAAAAATTTGCCAATCGCTTAAATGGTCGTTTCGGTATCAAAGTAGAACTGCAAGATGAGCGCTTAACGACGGTTTCTGCTCGAGATGAAATTTTCCAACGTGGCGGTTATCGAGCTCTCAATAAAGGCAAAAGTAGATGGGATTTCTGCTTGCTTTGATTTTAGAAAGTTGGTTCGAAAAACTATTCAGAATAAGCCAAAAACAAACCGCACTTTAAGGTGCGGTTTGTTGTATTGATAGGTTTATTTTTTTATCCAAATCAGACTCGCCATTCTTCCTGTTTTGCCATCTCGACGATAGGAAAAGAAGGTCTCTTTTTCATTGAATGTGCAATGCTCCCCACCGTAAATTTGGGTAATACCTAATTTGTTGAGGCGTTGAGTAGCAATTTGATAAAGATTGCCGAGGTATTTTCCTGATTCATTCGCATCTGGTCGAAAAGCCGTTTCTGCAATCGGGTCAAACGCCATAAATTGCTCAATCACTTCTTTGCCCACTTGGAATGCATTAGGGCCGATAGCAGGCCCAAACCACGCAATAATCTCTTCGGGGGCAGATTGGAAGCATTTTACTGTTTCTTCTAATACACCATCACAGAGTCCACGCCAGCCCGCATGTGCCTCAGCCACTTCAGTACCTTTATTATTAGTGAATAAAACTGGCAAGCAATCAGCCGTCATGACCAAACAGACTTGGTTAGGTTGATTGGTGTAAACCGCATCAGCCTCTAAATTATTACCCTCATAAGGCACAGTGATTACACGAGTGCTGTGCGTTTGAGTTAAAAACAACGGGAAATGTGGCAGATTAAATTTTTCGACCAGTAAAGTGCGGTTAGTTTTGACCGCACTTTTTATCATCTTCGACATGATCACCCAAATTGAAACTATCGAAAGGCGGCAGGCTTACGCCACCTTCTCTTGTAGTTGTAAAACGCTTGGATATGTGGTGGAACATTCCAGTTTGGAACAATGGTTTTTCATCTTAATAATCCAATTCGTCTTTATGTTCGAGGTAATCCGCTTTTAAGGCATGCAGTAATTCGACAAAGTCATCTGGCAATGGGGCATACCATTCCATCATTTCACCTGTGATAGGATGAGCTAAACGCAACATAACCGCATGTAATGCTTGGCGTTTAAAATTGCGTAGCACCTCAGTGAAGGCTTCGCTTGCGTTTTTAGGTGGACGAGGACGCCCTCCGTAAGTTTGATCACCTAATAATGGATGTGAAATATGCGCCATGTGCACACGAATTTGGTGAGTACGACCTGTTTCTAAACGTAAGCGTAAGCGGGTGTAATTACGGAAATTCTCCATAATGCGATAGTGCGTAACAGCCGGTTTACCCATTGGGTGAACCGCCATCAATGTGCGTTTTGTCGCGTGACGAGCCATTGGCTGATCTACGGTTCCACCTTTAGTCATAATGCCACTGGCGACGGCTTCGTATTCACGAGTGATTTTACGTTTTTTTGTAAGTCACGTACAAGTTTGGTTTGTGCTGGAATGGTTTTGGCAACAACCATGAGACCTGTCGTATCTTTATCTAAACGATGCACAATCCCCGCGCGCGGTACTTCGGCAATAGGTGGATAGTGATAGAGTAGCGCATTAAGTACCGTGCCATCCGGATTGCCTGCACCGGGGTGAACCACAAGATCTTTAGGGTTTTGTTAATCACGATAATATCGTCATCTTCATAAACGATATTGAGTGGAATATTTTGTGGCTCAAAACGGTTTTCATCTTCCACTTCTACCGAAATTTCTATTTGCTCTCCACCATAAACTTTTGCACGTGGAATATCGGCAATTTCACCGTTCATTTTTACCTGTTTTGCTTCAATCCGGGTTTTTTTAAACGCGAACAGGGAATATTCTGGGAACAACTCTGCAAGGGTTTGGTCTAAACGCTGTCCCATTTGTTCGGGCTGAACTTCAGCCGTTAAGGTAATTTGTGGCATAAAAAATCCATCTAAAAATTTAAAAAGTTGGCTTATTGTGTAATGTTCTATACAATATTCGTTAATTGTAACTTATTTATTGATTTTCGTAAAAATTAAGGAAAAAAGAATGCGTAAAATAAAATCTCTCGTGCTTATTGCACTTACCTCATTCGCTATTGCAGCTTGTAGCAGTGGTAATAAAGAAGTGGAGCAAGCTTCTGTTGATGAGCTTTATGCAAAAGGCGCGGCTGCATTACAAGAAGGAAGCTATTCTGACTCGATTCGTTATTTAAAAGCAGCGACAGAGCGTTTCCCTGGTAGTACTTACCAAGAACAAGCAATGCTTGATTTAATTTATGCAAACTATAAAACACAAGATTACACAGCAACGTTGGTTACTGTAGATAACTTCTTACAGCAATTCCCACAAAGTCCAAACCGTGACTATGCAGTGTATATGGCGGGTCTAACAAACTTAGCAACGGCCGATAACATGATCCAAGATTTCTTTGGTATCGATCGTGCAACGCGTGAAACAACTTCAATGAAAACGGCGTTTTCTAACTTCCAAAGCTTAGTGCGTGCGTTCCCAAATAGCCCATATTCACAAGATGCAGTAGCACGTATGGCGTATATTAAAGACTCATTAGCACGTCATGAATTAGAAATTGCGAAATTCTATGCAAAACGTGATGCATGGGTCGCGGTATCAAACCGTGTAGTGGGTATGTTGCAACAATATCCGGATGCAAAAGCGACTTACGAAGGTTTATTCTTAATGAAAGAAGCATACGAGAAAAATGGGGTTTACAACAATTAGCGAACCAAACTCAGCAAGTTATCGATGCGAATAAAGATAAACAATTTGCGGAAGTGAAAAAAACCGGAAGAATCTGATTTAACTCAACCGGTTAAAAAAATAATTCTCGTCCCTTTTGAGACGAGCTTGAATAAAGCAAAATTATTCAAATAAAGGCTAGTCAAACTAATCAAATTGAGCTAGTATAAATTTAAAAAGATTTCCTGGGGTGTTCGTGGATGGGTTATGTCCCTGAGCCGATACTTAGAACTTTATAAATCGGTTTCCCGCCATTGGTGTGTAGGCTTGACCTTTGACTTTGTCATTGGACTAAAAGAAACCTAAAAAATGGCCTTACCGGTTTCCTTGGACCGTCGGGTTCAAGGACTACTACTCGTAGCGGCACTCTGGGACCTTCCTTTAAAAATCCATTCTTTCCAATCGAATGAAATCAACACAGCAAACGCTTCGCAATCAACTCCGTCAACAAATTCGTAAAAACACGAGCAAATTTGACTGCACTTCAGCAGCAACAGGCAGAGAATTCCATTACTCAACAAGCGCTTGCATTAATTGAAGAACGAAATGCGCAGCATATTGCCTTATATGTTTCCTTTGATGGTGAAATTTCCACGGATAAACTTATCAAAACCCTTTGGGCACAAGATAAACACGTTTATTTGCCGGTATTGCACCCTTTCAATCCTAATCATCTTTTTGTTCTTACGTTATTTGCCAGATACACCAATGCTGAAAAAAATAAATTTGGCATTTGGGAGCCAAAACTCAATGTGCAAAACGTATTGCCTTTTGGATGAATTAGATATTCTTTTTACACCACTTGTCGCTTTTTGATAAACAAGGGAATCGTCTTGGTATGGGCGGTGGTTTTTATGACCGAACCTTACAAAATTGGCAAAAATTCTTCTTTTATTCCTGTAGGGATTAGCTCATCAATGTCAGCAAGTCGAACAGCTTCCAACAGAAGCGTGGGACGTCCTACTTCACCGAAATTTTAGTTGCTTAAACCTATCAAGAAGTAAAGTTTGATAGAAAAAAATTAAAAAAATTGTTGATTTTTTTCTCTTGAAATACCAAAAAAAGGGTCTTATCTAATAACTCGTAAAGGGGGATGACCCCAAGAATTTAATCAGGAGAAGATAAGCATATGAATATTGAAAAAAATTTACCACAAAAATTTCAACAAGCACTCAGTGAAGCACAATCATTGGCGCTAGGTAAAGATAATCAGTTTATCGAGCCAGTGCATTTATTGACCGCACTTTTAAATCAACAAGACGGTTCAATTGCACCTATTTTTGACAACAAGTGGCGTGAATGTGGCGTTATTGCGTAATGAATTAAACGCCGAATTGAATAAATTGCCACAAGTGTCGGATAATGGCGGTGACGTGCAAATTTCCCGTCAATTACTCAACTTATTGAATTTATGTGACAAATTAGCACAACAAAAAAACAAGATAAATTTATTTCCAGTGAATTGTTCTTATTGGCAGCGCTTGAAGAGCGTGGCGCATTAAATGACATTTTGAAAAAAATGTGGTGCGAAAAAAAGAACAAATTTTACAAGCGATTCAACATATTCGCGGAGGACAAAGCGTGAACGATCAAAAATGCAGAAGAGAGCAGACAAGCTCTTGAAAAATATACAATTGATTTAACAGCTCGTGCTGAAAGTGGCAAACTCGACCCGGTTATTGGTCGTGATGAAGAAATTCGTCGAGCCATTCAAGTATTGCAACGTCGTACCAAAAACAACCCAGTATTAATCGGTGAGCCTGGTGTAGGTAAAACCGCCATCGTGGAAGGTTTGGCACAACGTATTGTTAATGGTGAAGTACCTGAAGGCTTAAAAAAACAAACGTGTACTTTCTTTAGACATGGGCGCACTGATTGCCGGTGCGAAATACCGTGGTGAATTTGAAGAACGCTTAAAAGCTGTTTTAAATGAGTTATCAAAAGAAGAAGGTCGCGTGATCCTCTTTATTGATGAAATCCATACTATGGTTGGCGCAGGTAAAACTGATGGTGCAATGGATGCGGGTAACTTATTAAAAACCAAGTTTAGCGCGCGGTGAATTGCACTGTGTGGGTGCAACAACACTAGACGAATATCGTCAATATATCGAGAAAGATGCCGCACTTGAGCGTCGTTTCCAAAAAAAGTCTTTGTGGATGAGCCAAGTGTTGAAGATACTATTGCGATCTTACGTGGTTTGAAAGAGCGTTATGAGATCCATCACCATGTAGATATTACTGACCCGGCAATCGTGGCTGCAGCAACGCTTTCATACCGTTATATTTCCGATCGTCAATTGCCAGATAAAGCCATCGACTTAATCGATGAAGCCGCTTCGAGCATCCGTATGGAAATTGACTCTAAACCAGAGCCGCTTGATCGTCTTGAGCGCCGTATTATCCAATTAAAATTGGAACAACAAGCATTACAAAAAGAAGAAGATGAAGCAAGCCGTAAGCGTTTAGACATGTTAGAAAAAGAGCTGGCTGATAAAGAACGTGAATACGCTGAACTTGAAGAAGTTTGGAAATCAGAAAAAAAGCGACCCTTTCAGGGTTCACAACACATCAAACAAGAGTTAGATGCGGCGAAAAACTGAAATGGAACAAGCTCGTCGTGCAGGCGATTTAAGCAAAAATGTCTGAGCTTCAATACGGTCGTATTCCTGAATTGGAAAAAAACAACTTGCTGCCGCTGAAACCAGTGAAGGCAAAGAAATGACCTTATTGCGCTATCGTGTGACCGATGAAGAAATTGCAGAAGTGCTTTCTAAAGCAACAGGTATTCCAGTGTCCAAAATGATGGAAGGCGAGAAAGAAAAAAACTCTTACGCATGGAAGAAGAATTGCACAAACGCGTGATCGGTCAAGAAGAAGCAGTAGATGCCGTCGCGAACGCGATTCGCCGTAGCCGTGCAGGGCTTTCTGATCCTAACCGTCCAATTGGTTCATTCTTATTCTTAGGGACCAACGGGTGTAGGGTAAAACAGAGCTTTGCAAAACTTTGGCGAAAATTCCTCTTTGATAGTGAAGATGCGATGGTGCGTATCGATATGTCAGAGTTTATGGAAAAAAACACAGCGTCTCTCGTTTAGTGGGTGCGCCTCCAGGGCTACGTAGGCTATGAAGAAGGGTGGTTACTTAACTGAAGCAGTACGTCGTCGTCCATATTCGGTAATTTTGTTGGATGAAGTGGAAAAAAAGCACATGCAGACGTATTCAATATCTTATTACAAGTATTGGATGATGGTCGTTTAACGGATGGCCAAGGTCGTACTGTGGACTTCCGTAACACCGTGGTGATTATGACCTCTAACTTGGGTTCTGATTTAATCCAAGGTAGCAAAGACGAAAGCTATGGTGAAATGAAAGCCTTAGTGATGTCAGTGGTGAGCCAACATTTCCGTCCGGAATTCATCAACCGTATTGATGAAACTGTGGTATTCCATCCGCTTGGTAAAGAAAAATATCCGTGCGATTGCAAGTATCCAATTAGAGCGCTTAGCAAAAACGTATGGAAACTCGTGGTTACGAATTAGTGTTTACCGAAGCGTTATTAGATTTCATTGGTGAAGTGGGTTATGACCCAATTTATGGGAGCTCGTCCATTAAAAACGTGCAATCCAACAAGAGATCGAAAAACAGCTTGGCACAACAAGTTCTATCAGGTCAATTATTACCAGGTAAAGTGGTCACAGTGGATTATGTGGATGGCAAAGTTCAAGCCAGACAATAATTTGTAAAATGAAAAGCCATTTAGTGAAAGCTAAATGGCTTTTTTTATCTTTGGTAAAAAGATAAAAATAGGGTAGAATGACGCTGTTTATTGCGTATAAAAAATGAGGAAAAAAATGACCGCACTTTTTAAAAAAATAGGTTTGGTTTCAGTATCAGATCGCGCATCAAGTGGTGTGTATCAAGATCAAGGGATTCCTGAATTACAACAATGGTTAGAACAAGCGTTGGTGGATCCTTTTGAAGTAGAAACTCGATTAATTCCAGACGAGCAGCCATTAATCGAACAAACGTTGAAAGAATTGGTGGATGAGCACCATTGTCATTTAGTGCTCACCACGGGCGGGACAGGGCCGGCAAAACGTGATGTGACACCTGATGCCACGTTAGCGGTAGCCGATCGTGAAATGCCCTGGATTTGGCGAGCAAATGCGTCAAGTGAGTTTACATTTTGTGCCGACAGCGATTTTTATCTCGTCAAGTTGGTGTGATTCGTAAAAAAATAGTTTGATTTTGAACTTACCGGGGCAGCCAAAAGCCATCAAAGAGACTTTAGAAGGCGTGAAAGATGAGCAAGGCAAGGTCTTAGTGAAAGGGATTTTTAGTGCGGTGCCTTACTGTTTGCAATTAATCGATGGTATTTATATTGATACCAAAGCCTGAAGTGATTACAAGCTTCCGACCGAAAGCCGCACGACGCGAAAAATTTGGAGAAATAAGATGAAAAAAATCGAAGCCATTATTAAGCCATTTAAATTAGATGATGTGCGCGAAAAATTTATCTGATATCGGTATCAGCGGAATGACGGTGACTGAAGTACGTGGTTTTGGTCGTCAAAAAGGGCATACAGAGCTTTATCGTGGTGCAGAATATATGGTGGATTTTTCTGCCTAAAGTGAAAAATTGAAATTGTCGTGCCAGATGATTTGCTTGAGCAATGTCTTGAAACCATTGTTGAAACCTGCCAAACAGGCAAAAATCGGTGATGGAAAGATCTTTGTTTATGATGTAGAACGCGTGATTCGTGTTCGCACAGGCGAAGAAAAATGAGGAAGCCATTTAGTGGAAAAAAACTTAAATTTTAACCGCACTGTAATCGCTATGGCAGCTTTAGTGATTATATTTGCGGGAATTAAATTGGCGGCAGAGATTGTCGTACCTTTTCTATTGGCATTATTTATCGCCATTATTTGTTCGCCGGTAATTAAAGCAATGACACAACGCAAAGTGCCGCATGGTATTGCTATTGCCTTGTTGTTTATCTTGATTTTAATTGTATTCTTTTTCCTGGCAGGATTAATTAACAGTAGTGTGCAGGAATTCACACGTTCTATTCCGCAATATAAAGTGCTGCTTTCGGAGCGTATAAATGACGTCATGGCATTAGCTCAAAAACTGAAATTGCCGATTGTGATTTCTCGCGAAGCCATTATGGAGCATTTTGATCCAAGCGTGATCATGAACTTTGTGAGCCGTTTGTTATTAAACTTTTCTGGCGTGGTGACGAATGTTTTTTTGTGTTGATTTTAGCGGTAATTTTTATGCTGCTTGAAGCACCAACCATGAAGCATAAACTTGCTTTAGTTTTAAGTGACAATGAACATGATGTTGTCGCGGAAGAACATCATATTGATCGTATTTTAGATGGTGTGATTAGTTATCTTGGTGTGAAAACGGTGATTAGTTTGTTGACTGGTGTCACGACTTGGATTTTATTGGACGTAGCGGGTGTGCAATATGCGATTTTATGGGCAACCTTAAGCTTCCTATTAAATTATATTCCTAATATTGGTTCGATTATTGCAGCCGTGCCGATTGTTGTTCAAGCGTTATTGCTGAATGGATTTGGTGTAGGAATGGGCGTAACCGTCGGTATTATTGCATCGAATATTGTGATCGGTAATATAATTGAACCGAAAATGATGGGGAAAACTTTAGGGCTTTCTACCTTGGTCGTATTCTTTTCATTACTTTTCTGGGGATGGTTGCTCGGCACGGTTGGCATGTTACTTTCTGTACCGCTGACAATGGCGTTTAAAATTACGTTGGAAAGCTCAGAATCAACGAAGAAATATGCGGCTTTATTAGGTGATGTAAACGAATAAAGTACGGTCAAAAAAATCACGTAATTTTAGCAATAAAAAAGCCACCGTTATGGTGGCTTTCTTTTTATCTGATGTTCGATAGATTAAGGTAAATCATCGATTTCTTTATCCACTTTTGGTGGAATCATATGTTCGCGGCGTAGGCCAACGTCATAAGCAATCGCAATCGCGATAAAGATTGATGAGTAAGTACCAAAACCGATACCGATTAATAACGCTAACGAGAAGTTATGAATTGATGGACCACCAAAGAAGAACAAGGCAATCACAACAAGAAGCGTTGTGAGAGATGTCATGATGGTTCTCGATAAGGTTTGCGTTAAGGAAATATCAATAATATCGATGGTATCTACACGACGAATTTTACGGAAGTTTTCACGCACACGGTCAAATACCACGATACTATCGTTGATGGAGTAACCCACAACGGAAAGAATTGCCGCCACAAAGGTTAAATCCATTTCAACTTGTAATGCAGAGAATACCCCGAGGGTGACAACTACGTCGTGCGCAAGTGAGGCGATACCACCAACTGCTAAACGCCATTCAAAACGTGAACCGATATAAATCAACATCATTGCAAGGGTCGCAAGGGTCGCATAAACGGCACCTTGAGCTAATTCTTCACCGACGTTCGGCCCAACAAATTCAATACTGTTAATATGAATATTTGGATCAATCGTTTGAAGCATGCTTTTAACGTGATCACCAATAGCAGAATCGTTATTGTCAGCCGGTAATCGAATCATCACGTCTTGTACAGAACCGGTTGTTTGTACAATCGGGCTTGCAATACCATTTTGATTTAATGTGCCACGGATTTTCTCTAAATCAGCCGGGTTGTGAGAAGTGAGTATCAAATACCACACCACCGGTAAAAATCCAAGCCCCAGTTGAAGCCTTTTTGTCACAATGAAGAAGAGGGAAATCGCCATTAAAAATCGCAGAAAATGCATATCCCACAAATCTCACTTTCATAAATTCAGTGAGAGGGAATGGCAATTTAATCCCATTCACTTCACGGATAAAAATGTCCGTTTTTATCTTTTTGCAAATAATCTCATCTTATCCTACCTAAATTGATAATTTTTTTCAAGACGTTTACCGCCGTATAGGAAGTTCACGATAGCACGTGTTCCGGTAATTGCTGTAAACATTGAAATTGCCACACCTAATGCAAGAGTTACCGCAAAAGCCTTGAATTGGGACCGGTACCCACAGCATAAAGAATGATTGCCGTTAAAATTGTAGTTAAGTTCGCATCGAAGATAGAGGTGAATGCACCGTTATAACCTTCGTTAATGGCTTGCTGGATTGGACGACCATTACGAATCTCTTCTTTGATACGCTCAAAAAAATAAGTACGTTGGCGTCCACCGACATCCCCGAGGGTTAATACGATACCCGCAATCCCAGGCATAGTGAGTGTTGCACCCAGGTAGGATAGACATCAAACCAACTAATAAAACGATATTAATCACCAAGGCAAAGCTTGCGATAATACCGAAGATTTTATAGTAAATCAGCATGAAGACTATGACGGCAATTAAGCCCCAGAAGCTTGCATCAATACCTTGTTCTACGTTTTTGTGCACCAAGAGAAGGACCGATTGTACGTTCTTCAACAATTTGCACTGGTGCGATTAAAGCACCTGATTTTAATAACATAGAAAGGTTCTGTGCTTCTGCAGAACTGCTTACACCAGTAATTTGGAAGTTAGAACTAAAGCGACCTTGAATGGTAGCAACGTTAATCACTTCTTCATTTTTCTCTAAAATGGTTTTGCCATTTTCGTCTTTTTTACCGTTGTCTTTGTATTCTACGTACAAGGTTGCCATTGGTTTTTTGTAGTATTTCTTGGTCGTTTGCGACATGATTTCGCCGCCTTCACTATCCAAGGTTACACTTACTTGTGGCGTGCTGGTGTTTTGGTCTAAGCCCGAGCTTGAGTTGATGATGTGTTCACCACCCAATACCGCACGTTTGTAAAGTGCAACAGGTCTACCTTGACGATCATATTTGATTTCTGTGTCAGAAGGTAACATACCACGTGCAGCAGACTCAGGGTTCACTAATGAATTCACGATACGGAATTCAAGTGTTGCAGTTGCTCCCTAAGATTTCTTTTTGCACGCGCAGTATCTTGAACACCCGGTAATTCGATTACGATACGTTCTGCACCTTGACGTTGGATAACCGCTTCAGCTACGCCTAATTCAGCAACACGTTTGCGTAAAATCGTTAAGTTTTTGCTCGATCGCTAAGTTACGTGATTCTGTTAATGCCGCTTCAGAAAGGGCAAGGTTTAAGGTGTTGTCACCAATATCAGACACTTCTAATGTTGGGTGTAATTGACGAATAATACGAGCCGCTTTTTGACATTTGGTCTGCGTTTTCTAATGTGACCGTTGTACCAAATTTGTCGCCATTTTTTTAATCGCCGTAAACTGAATTTTTTTTCTTTACGTAATTCATTGCGTAATGTGTCTTGTAACTGTTCTTGACGTTTAGCAAGGGCAGAATTCATATCTACTTCCATCAAGAAACGCACACCACCACGTAAGTCCAAACCCCATTTCATCGGGTTAGCACCCAATGCTGCTTAACCAAGCCGGTGTTGCCGGTGCAAGGTTTAATGCTGTGGTGTAGTTGTTGCCTAGTTTTTTTCTGCAATTTTATCTTTGGCAAGAAGTTGGTCATCTGTGTTGGTGAAACGGGCAAGAATGGAGCCATTTTCAAGAACGATAGATTTGGTTGGAAGGTTATTTTCTTTCAGTACATTTTGTACTTCAGTTAATGCGGTGGTGTCTGCTTGTTGTCCGCGAGTACCAGAAATTTGCACCGCTGGATCTTCACCATAGATATTTGGAAGAGAGTATAAAGCACCAATGGCGACCACAAGGATCACCATTAGATTCTTCCATAATGGGTAACGATTTAACATAGTTTTCCCTTTTAGGAATTTAAATTAGAGAGATTTTTACAGAACCTTTCGGTAATACTGAAACGATGTAGTTACGGTTAATCGTGATTTCAGTAGTATCGTTTAAAGCGATAACAATTTCAGCACCTTCGGTTACTTTAGTGATTTTACCAATCAAACCACCAGCGGTTAATACTTCAGTGCCTTTCGCTAATTCAGACATTAATTTTTTTTGTGTTCTTTATTACGTTTCGCTTGTGGACGGTAAATCATAAAAATAAAAAAATTAAACCGAAGATCACGAAAATAAATAACGTGGACATTGGGCTTTGTGCTTCCATTGTGTTTTCCTTATAAAATGAAAAAGTTAAAAGTGTGCGTAAAAATACCATAAAAACGGCATTCAGTAAAAAGCCGATGAAGGCAATAACACCTAGAATTTTTAGGATTAATTGATTTTTTTCAAGCAAACTTCGAAGATTTGCTCGGAAAGCCAATGTTGATCCACTAATTCACATTGATTTTTCTTCACAAAAAAACAACAAAAATTTTCTACCGCACTTTGACGATTTAATTGCAAAAATTAATTCATCATTTGGCGCTAAATTTGCCAAAAGCCTTCTTCGCTGTTAAAAAGCGGAATCGGGCAGGAAAAGTGCGGTCAAATTTAATTGATATTTCATGATTTAAGCTTGGCGACGAGCAAACATAATTTTGCCCATAGCAGCGAGTTGTTCTGCTGATAAATATTGCTTTACCAAGCTCAAATAGCGGCTCTTCAAGGGCAATGTGTCTATCATAGCTCGCCACAAACAGCGTAATCAGCCTTTCATCTACATCAGTGCGTTTCTCTGCAATCAATTCTTCTAGCTGCGCCGAAAGCTTTGACCCAATTTTTCATGCAAAGGTAACATGTTGTCGTTCTAATTCATCCACCGACTCTTTCGCTTGCAGGTGCTTTTTTTCAATTAAAGCCGGGGAAAAAGTCTTTTTCTTCATCATCATGATGAAGTGGTGCGGCGTGATTAAAAATACTGCAAATATGGTTTTTCACATCATTTAATACGGCTTGATTTCACGCCATTTTTTTCTAAAGTAGCCGGGAAGAATCGTGAGTTGCTTGCAAAAAGCGTTTCACTTTGCTATGACAAGCATAAAAGCATATCAATCGGCTCATTCCAAGTGGCAAATTGTTGAGGTTCAAGGATTTGCATAAGGTTTCCTTTGTTAAAAAAGTGCGGTCAAAAAAACGCTTTCATTTTTTTTTACCGCACTTTCATCAATTATGATTTATCCGCTAATTGTAATGGTGGAACAGGTTTGCCCATGCGAGCATAGAATTCCACTACAAAAATCATCAAAACGATCGTCTTCAATCGCTTGACGAATTTCCGCCATTAAACGTTGATAATAGCGTAAATTGTGAATGGTATTTAAGCGTGCACCTAAAAATTTCACCGCATTTATCTAAATGATATAAATACGCTTTGGTGTAGTTTTTTTACAGGTGTAGCAATCACATTCTGGATCCAACGGGCTAGTATCATCACGATATTTTTGCATTACGGATTTTAACAATGCCGTCAGTCACGAATAAATGGCCGTTACGTGCGTTACGGGTTGGCATTACGCAGTCGAAACATATCAATACCACGACGTACGCCTTCCACTAAATCTTCCGGTTTACCCTACGCCCCATTAAATAACGCGGTTTGTCAGCCGGAATTTGTGGGCAGATGTATTCTAAAATACGGTGCATGTCTTCTTTTGGTTCGCCTACCGCTAAACCGCCCACCGCATAACCGTCAAAGCCAATATTCACTAAACCTTCTAGTGATACTTTGCGTAATTCTTCAAATACGCCGCCTTGAATAATACCGAATAGCGCATTTTTATTGCCTAATTCATCAAAGCGATCACGGCTACGTTTTGCCCAACGAAGAGACATTTCCATGGATTTTTTTCGCATAATCGAAAGTCGCAGGATAAGGCGTGCATTCATCGAAAATCATCACGATGTCAGATCCTAAATCATATTGAATTTCCATGGATTTTTCAGGCGAAAGGAAAATACGCTCACCGTTAATTGGGTTTTGGAATTTTCACGCCTTCTTCGGTGATTTTACGCAATTTACCTAAACTAAATACTTGGAAACCGCCACTGTCAGTCAAAATCGGGCGATGCCATTGCATAAAGTCATGTAAATCACCGTGTTTACGCATCACTTCCTGTCCAGGACGAAGCCATAGATGGAATGTGTTACCAAGTAAAATTTCTGCACCCGTCGCACGCACTTCTTCTGGTGTCATGCCTTTTACGGTGCCATAAGTACCCACTGGCATAAATGCTGGGGTTTCTACGCTGAACGTGCCTTGTGGACGTTCAAACACCAAGCGACCACGACGTGCACTGCCGCTGGTTTTATCTAATTCATATTTCATTTTCTTTCCTCAACGAATAAACAGTTCGTAGGTTGTTATTCAATAAAAAAGCCTGTTAGTACAGGCTTCTTGATAGGTATTTTATGAGTTGGGTGAAAATAAGTCAAACCACTTATTCTAACCCTTTCACGTTTGGGATTTTTTTGGTAATGAACATCGCATCGCCATAACTGAAAAAAACGGTAGCGATTTTCGACCGCACTTTTATAGGCGTTCATGGTGTGACTAAAGCCTGCAAAGGCAGATACCAACATAATCAATGTGCTTTCTGGCAAGTGGAAGTTGGTAATCAACGCATCCACCACACGGAATGATTTGCCTGGGTAAATAAAAAAATAGACGTATCAGAAAAAAATAAGGTTCAATTAAATCTGGGTTGCCATTTTTCTTCAGCAGATAGAGCAGCAGTTTCAACAGAACGTACCGATGTTGTACCTACCGCAATGACACGTTTACCCGCTTTTCTTCGTTTCAATAATGGCATTGCAGACTTCTTGAGAAAGCTCCACATATTCCGCGTGCATAATGTGATCTTCAATATTTTTCAACACGTACAGGTTGGAATGTGCCTGCGCCCACGTGCAAAGTCACAAATTCAAAATTAACGCCTTTTTTTCGTGTAGCTTTTTGTAAACAGCTCATCATCAAAAATGCAAAGCTAGCTGTTGGTGCGGCGACCGCGCCAGGTACTTTGTTATACACGGTTTGATAGCATTCTTGATCCGCTTCTTCATCAGGGCGATCAATATAAGGCGGCAAACGGCATATGACCGATTTCTTGCAACACATCAAGCACATTACGACTTTTATCCGCTAATTCCACTTCAAAAAGCGCATCTTGACGACCAATCATAATCGCTTTTACGCCATTATTTTCACCCAGTTTATCTTCACCTAAAAAAATAATTCAGCACCCTTCTTTTCGGCGCTTTTTGACGAACGAATATGCGCTAAAGAAAATGATGTTCACTCAAAACACGCTCTACTAACACTTCAATTTTTCCGCCACTGGCTTTACGACCAAACATACGAGCAGGGATCACACGCGTATTGTTAAAAATCAACAAATCCCCTTCGTCGATTAAATCCAATACATCGGTAAAAGTGCGGTGAGAAATCTCCCGTTTTTCGCCATTGAGTTGTAACAAGCGGCAAGAAGAGCGATCTTCTTTAGGATAACGAGCAATCAGCTCATCTGGTAAGTCAAAAATGAAAGTCAGAAACACGCATAATTGTAAATAATGAAAGCTAAAAATGGGGCATAGTCTAGAGCGAATAAGGGGGAAATTCAAGGGAGAATGTGATTGGGTATGAATTGGGTTGAGAGATAGAGTAGTAGCGCTGTAAATATTATACTATTCAAATCTGTTAAGTTTTATTTCAACGCACAGCCACCCGAAGGTGGCTGATTTATTTTAGTTTTCATAGGCATCATCATATAACAAAACTCTTCCATATTATGGGAAAGTGAACAGAAAATAGTCTGGTTTAATGAGTGTAATGAAAATCAATAGCGTGTAAAATTGTAACTAACCAGCCATTTTCACTTTGGGAATGCCTTCTTCTGGAATGAGTAAATCTTGGCTGAAAAACATAATTTCATTTCCAATATAACGTCTTTGTGCTGAATAGTTTAATCCATAGCTTAAAGACTTGCTCATTTGATACATAAAACAAATTTCTTCTGTATTATCATAGGATACAACCCAGGGATATTTAAAGTTACTGTGTTGAATTACCTTTGAAATAGCTACATGATCATCATGTTTATAATAATTTCGATACAACCCTTTTCCTTTTACGTAATAAGGAGGATCTAAATAAATCAATGACTTTTTTTCTGGAAGAAATTCAGAACAATTGCTTAATAAAGATAAGGAGTCTTCACAATAAACCGAAATATCGTTTTTCCGTTTGGCTATTTCAATAATGCGTAATGCAATATCCCCTTTGTTGAATCGTGCATCAAGTTTATATATGCCTGTTTGTTGCTTTCCTCCAATTACACCGGCCTTTAAAATACCTGAACGATTAGTTCTATTCATGAATAAAGTTGCAAAACCTTTTTCAACCAAATTTGCATCACGTTCATTACGTAAAATTGAACGCCACTTGAACCATTCATCAATAGTAATAGGAGTGGATTCAAGTAAATGTAAAAGTTCATCAGAATATTGAGTTACTGATTTCCAAAAAGCATAAACTGCTGGATCAGCGTCATTAATATGGATATGTTCCGCATATCCATTAAATAATAAATTTAGTGCGACACCAGCTCCTCCAGCATACGGCTCAAGATAGTGTCCACCCGAGACACCATTTAATTCCATTACTTTTTGCTATAAAAAGGAGAAAAAGATGCTTTTCCTCCCGGATAGCGTAACGGGCTATATAATCTATTCGTTTTCATCTCTATGATTTACTCTTTTCAGTTTTACGTTCAATGCTGATAGCTTTGCGGGATCAACAGAGTATCCTTTCTGCATAATATGACACATCGTGTTTTTGAAATCGTTTAAAAAAACTTGTTTACTAATTCAGGATTTTCACTAATCCAAGCTACCCATGGATTGTAAGCTTTGTGATTTGAATGACATAAATTCTGAATATCTTCATTCTTATAAAAAAATTTTTTTAAAAAAATATCTCTTGCCGATTTATCTTCTTGGCGCTTATTTCTAGTATAACTCTCTACCCTTTCTTTTTATATTCACTTCATTACCAGTAATCGAAAAATGCACTAGTCACTTCTCTAGCAAGATTTGTAAAAACAGATCTTGAAAAAAATTTAGCTCATTCTGCCAATAAGGGTGGTCATCTCTTAAGTTATACAAATATTCAAAAAAATTAACTGGTCTGGTGGTAAAGTGACCTGGTAATAAAACAATCGTTTTGTGACTTTTTATTTACCTTTTGTCTGTTGATCTGCATCTAGACAAACGATGCTTTTCTCTGAAAACTCTGTAACTTTTTTGTTTATAAGTTGGAAATAATTTGAACAACCAAGAGTAATATCATTCATTGGTGATGTGAATTTCTTAATTGGTTGTCTGTACATTATCGCGTTAAATAAATCAGAAGCCTCTCCATCTTCAAAATAAATATTAATTTTTGGTAAATTTATGGTTGCAGTTACAGGGGTTGTGGTTGCCAGCAAGTCCGCACTGATTTTTGCCCAAGACCAATCATGTTGTACTCGTATATCGCCGTACGTATTGCTTAAATAGATGGTTTTATATCTTTGTCTAAATTGCTTACTTTTTTCAAAAGCATATTCAATTAAAACTGGAGAATGTGAGGTCATAATAACCTGTAAATTAAGGTCTCTACATTCTCTTTCCAGTATCTTTAATAGATTGATTTGAGCAGTTGGAAATAACCCAGCATCTGCCTCATCTATTAATAACAATCCTCCCTTGTAGTCTGCATACTCTTCTTTGAGCTTCCTAAACGACATCAGTGCTAATACAATTTGTCCAGCATTATCTTCTCCCGCCGAGACGGATTCTTGATCATAATTATCGCCATAGGAAACAGCGGAACTAATCGTGCCTCCTGTACCAATAGCATTAGCTGAACTTCTATTTAAAAGCTCATTTGTCAGATTAATAAACTCTTGTTTATGGGTATTTAGATAATCAAAGTCCTTAATTTCATAGGTTCGATCTGTTATAGGATAAAGCCTTTTTAAGCTTAAGAAAATAACAGGATGTGTAAAATTCCTACTTGTATTAGCCCCACCTATCGCTGTACTGTTATTTCTAACAACTGCCCTAGCTGCTCCATTACGTGTCATTAACTCTAATCTTGCAGTTGCATCTTGATTTGTGTAACCATCTTTGAGCTCTATAGAAACTTTCATTGAGCCGGGTATATCAAATGCCTGAGATATTCTAAAATGATCACGATACTTTGATTTGAATGGAGCCCCTGTAATTTGTTTATAAGAAATAGGTTCATCTTTGACATAATCCTTATCAAAGCTAAAAAAATTTGAGCTGCAATTCCTAAGATTGAAGATTTAGATGTACCATTTTTTTCCACATATAACAGTAATAGCATCTCCAAATTCAACCTCTACGTTATTTAAAAGCTCTAAATTTTTTTCAATAATTAATTTTTTTAGTTGTGTTTTTTTACAGTCATTTGGTTACCTAATAAAAAAATAATTGAGTCATTAAATAATTCTAATTGTTACATTTTACCTTAGTGATATTAAAAACACCAGACTTTCTCTTTTCAAAAAAATTCTTTAATTATTTCTCCAGAACTTCTTAAATGACTTAGTAAGGTTTAC